>Ga0209512_1001050_pt1 | contig 37145 bp, 35 predicted proteins | sample frozenSSSSmetaG_FD_184142 | JGI IMG/M metagenome (GOLD analysis project Ga0209512, IMG submission 184142) | Glacier valley bacterial and archeal communities from Borup Fiord, Nunavut, Canada, to study Microbial Dark Matter (Phase II) -... | ecosystem: Environmental > Aquatic > Freshwater > Ice >...
CATTAAGTTTAATAAATTATCGCTCTCGCTTAGTGTTAAAATAGCCGGTCCTAACTGGCGTACTTTGCGCCGGAATAAATGGGGTCATTTACAGCGGAATCGTGGGGTACTTTAGTCGGAATATCTATTATGTAAGCAAAAACTGGATGTAGCCGATTGTGAGGTTTAGTTCGTTATCCCAAATACCGGCCCGCTCTATTCCAAACAATGCACTCAGGTCCGGAGTTTTAGGTTTTCGAGAAGCTGCTTATAAGACTGGCGATAGACAAACTTGAAACTCTCCAGTGTATTAGTCACAACATTACCTTTAAGCAAATCAGTGATATTGTTTTGCTTCCCGAGCACTAATCTTCCTCCAAGCTACCTCCGCTTTCCGGGTGTCCTTCACAGGCATCTTGTTGACAACCCCTTTACTATATTAAAACCGACAATATCATTCGCATTGTCCATCGACCTGGACCGGTCGCTCCCCGGTAGATGTTCGTATTGTACAGGTGAACTTCTCAGTTCGACTAGTGGATGTTAACTGACATTCCCAAGGCAAAGGCCACTTCATCTAATTTGGGGTAGAAACATCCCCGATCTGGCCGTGTGTTGAGTCAAAGTAACCGGAATTGGCCTCTGGAATCTCCAACGTGCACGAACGGGTTCTTGCAACTATCAACCAACTTCGCTACGTTGCGCCCCTCGTGTTAAATCGGTGCAGCCTTGCCCCAATATTATTGTTTACAACACTATGAGTCCTTGTATCAACGTAGAATTATTAATATCAAAATATAGATATCCTACGTATCATTTATTTTACAACTATTTTATTTATAATATATTATCAATTTTTTACTAGAACGTTTCGATATACGTTCGTTATGAAAAAAGAAATAGTAAATGGATAAAATCTAGCAAACCTCATCAAAAATGGCAACCAAGCCTTGAAAGCTCTGTCTAATCCTAAAACTTCTAAACTTGCCAAAATTTTAGACGGGGCAATATTGACACAGGCACCTGACAAGAAGAAGGGCAAGTAATCTTAGCCAGTCGTGGGGGATGGTACGGTCTCGATCCTTTTCAATTCCCAAACACGCTCTAAAGAAGCGACATTAATTCATCTATAATTGAACATATAGTGTTCGGAAACGAACACAAGAACCTGTACTTAATGCTCAAATGCCCCTTTTAAGGCTCTTTCTCAGTTGGTATAATAGTTTGAGCATTCATCCTATATAATTAAGAACTACCTATATTTTACGGTAATCAATGAATTCAAATATGCTGGGCAGTTACATCAAGACATCGATTCGAAACATTGTTCGTAATAAACTTTTTTCCGGAATTAATATAATAGGGCTTGCCATTGGTATGTCAGTTGGACTTCTGGTAATTACCCTGGTTCATGATATATTTTCTTATGACCGGTTTAACTTAAAAAGAGACAGAATATTCAGGGTTACGTCTACAATTCAATCCGGACAACAAAATCCAGAAAAACTAGCTTCGTCATCTCTTAAAATCGGAGCGATTTGCAAATATCAAATATCAGGTATAGAAGAGGTTACAGTAATAAAAACAGGTTTCGGCGGTGATGTGCAGCTATCAGAAAAAACGATACCGGTTACGGGTCTGTGGGCTGATAGTTCAATTTTCAAGGTATTTACTTTCCCACTCCTACGCGGGGATTTCAATACAGCCTTAAAGGAACCGCACTCTATTGTTTTGACCGAAAAAACAGCGAATAAACTGTTTGGCAAATCCGACGCTCTTAACCAAGTCATCCATTTGGATTCTTCTGAATATAAAGTCACAGGAATAATGAAGGACATTCCTTTCTTTTCTCACCTTCAATTTGAAGCCCTTGCATCATTTTCAACATTACAGCAACAAAACCAAAACAATCCAGATTTTTTGAGTTGGAAAAATACTTCTAACAACTACGTCTATTTATTATTGTCCCCTAAGACACCTGTTGCTCTAGTTAACAGTAGTTTATCAAAAATTGACATCCTTGAAAATTCAGCCTATAAAAACTTTCGTATTACCACAAGTCTGATCCCTCTTACAAGTATTTTTCTTGGTGAGGATCTACATAATGAAATTGGACACAGTCTACCTAGAAGTCTTCTGTGGGTTGTGATTAGTTTAGCCATAATAGCAATCTTGACGGCATGTTTTAATTATACAAATTTATCGATTGCCCGTTCGATAAGGCGTTCCCGTGAAGTCGGTGTTAGGAAAATTTTAGGAGCGCTAAAAAGTCAGGTAATGGCACAGTTTATCGTGGAATCCACGATTTTATCTCTAGTATCATTAGTTTTTGCTTTCGCTATTTTCCTTCTACTCCGAACAGCTTTCCTTTCACTTGGCCCCAGTTTTGCGACATTACAACTTTCGCCAGGTGTAATATTATCTTTTTTTATTTTAGCATCTGCTGTTGGAATTTTAGCGGGATTTTTACCAGCTGCCTCCATATCAGGTATTAACCCCCTTTCTGTATTAAAAAATGCACATTCGTTAAAACTATTTCGGCATGTTAACCTGAGAAAAGCGTTAATATTTTCACAATATAGTTTCTCACTGTTCTTTATGGCAGTGACGATAATTATCTATAAACAATATGACTATTTTACGTCACAGGATTTAGGATTTAAAACTGAAAATATTGTCAATATATCACTTCCAACCGAAGAAATTTCTCTTCTGAAGGAAGCTATTTCGAAGATGCCAGAATCAAAACAGATTTCGCAATCACAAATGGTGAATGCATTGGGATCCGGTTACAGTGCTTTCACGAAATATGATGATCCCCGGGATTCTGTTATAACGGATCAAAACAGCGTGGACGAAAATTATCTTCCTTTGCATCAGTTTAAGTTGTTAGCAGGACGAAACTTTTTACCTAGCTCGGACCAGGCATCATCAAACGAAGTGGTAGTTAACGAAAAACTTATAAAATATTTCAATCTTGGCAAAGGGAATCCGGAGAAAGCCATTGGTCTAAACCTGACTTCAAACGGTAAAAACTATCAAATTATAGGTGTAGTACAGGATTTTCATTATAATTCTTTGTATTCCGAGATAAAGCCTTCCCTCATTAAATATGCTCCAACCGAAGCAAATTATCTAAATATTAACGTTAATCGGGGCCAGGAAGCTTCATTTAAGAGTAAAGTAAATAAGATATGGAAAAGCATAGATCCGGTTCATACCATTGTTGTAGTAAGTTATCAGGATCAAATTAAAGATTTTTATCAACCGTTGTCCTTTATAAGTAAGATTATTGGTTCACTTGCATTTCTAACAATTTTTATTGCTTCAATGGGTCTTTTTGGGATGGTTGTATTCACAGTAGAAACACGCATCAAAGAAGTAAGTGTACGAAAAGTGCTCGGAGCCAGTGAAATTAGTATAGTTTATATGTTGAGTAAAAGCTTTTTGGGTATGCTTTCATTAGCTGCAATGCTTGCATTAATAATTAGCTCTTTATTATTCAATAAATTAATTGCAACAGTCGCCTATCATGCGTCCATTCCATTGATAAACATGATTGGTTGTACCGTTGTTTTTATGTTGGTTGCACTTTTAATAATTTGCTCTCAAACTTTAAGAGCGGCAAGAAGTAATCCTGCGCATATTTTGAAAGGGGAATAGAAAACTCATTTTGTTATGGTATTTAAGGGAGGTCATTCTTTAATTACCGATATGTTCTGAGCAATATCGTAGTTTATATTCCTTTTGTTTGCTCACATAATTGTATACAGTTCCGTAAGCTATTGCTAATTGCTTGGAAATCTTGTTCATTGACAGCCCTTTTGTATCTCAAATATTCAAATATTTCCTTTTGTTTATTGGTCGGTAATGGTGCCCGGGAAACACGTTTCCCCTGTGCTTCGGCTCTTGCCATACCAACTCTGACCCTTTGGCTAATCAGTAAGCTTTCAAATTGTACCAGGGAAGCCATCACATGAAATATCAGTTCGCCGGTCGGCGTGATGGTATCAATGTTTTCCTGATAGGAAATAAAATCAATTCCTAAACTTTGAAATTCCTTCATGGCACTGACCAGCGCCTGGGTTGATCCGGCAAACCGGTCATGCCACCAAACCAATACTACATCGAGCTTTCTCCTTTTGCCGCAGCCATCATCAATTTATACCGGATCCTGTCCTGGGATGTTCCGAATGCATAGTCTATAAATTCCCCCATGACGTCAAAATTACTTCTCGAAGCTTATTGAAGATCATGGCTTTTAAATGTTCACCATCGTGCACAAACCATCACGCTTTACAATCTTTCAGCTTGCCTTCGCCCAGCTGTCCGGTCAGACCAAATAACTCTTGCTTGTGACGTTTGCTCGTCTCGTGCATTGGGCTGAAAAGGTTGCACCTCCCAACGTTAGCCCCGCTTGAATGGTTCTCGAAGAATTAGTTCTATCAAGACGTGTATAATTGTCTCCTTCCTGGTCTGGGCATGGCCGCGCATAGGTCACGCCAGCACTCCGCAGGCTGCATGCTGTCATGCCCCATGCAATGCGGTTCCCTCCTGCGTTGGCACATCACCCATCCTGCGTCAGTCGGCGGCAGGCAGCATTTGATTTTTATTGCGGGTGTCTGTGATATGCTGCCTGGCTTTCATATTTGAGCGCCCCTTTTTGGCCATTTGCCTTCCCCCGCACCCCCTTTCGCGGCAAAATGGCCGGGCGACCTAGAAGCACAGTCTCGCCTTCGAGCATGCTGCACCTATTGAACGTCCTTAAAAGGTTGTCCCAATTCACTTCCTGCCAGACTCTTACTTCAAAATTAATTCTGCTCCCTATTGCCCGAAAATAAAATCCCGTTGCGACAATCAAGAAAATCAAAGGCTAATTTCCAGCGACTTGAAGTCACCAAAAAGTTCATCGTACAGAAAGAGGCTGCCTCAAAAAGAAATTCAACGAAATAATCTTCTGTCAATCACCTCATCCCATCCCTTCTCCTTGGAGGAGCAGGGCCAAAAGTCCCCCTCTCCAGTGAGGAGAGGGGGATTAGGGGACGGTCGGCCGCTGCCGTGAGGTGTTTAAATGGGCAGAATAATATTTGGTCCGATTTTGTTTTGATACGCCCTCTCTTTTGACTGAAAACCGCATACAAGGCCGGGAATGTGCAACAGATAGCTAAGAGGTGTATTTAACCTGACCAATTCTATAGCATTACAACTTTTCGCAAAATATCAGCTTCTTTTTGCTTGGTATGCTTGACAGTCAGCGTATTGAAGATTTGGAGGGTTTAAATTTCCATTTCATAACCCTTTATCAGCTTTAATGTCTTACGCTGCATAACACCGGAACTCATAGAGTTTGACTAGATACAACTGACTCAATAGCAGAGCTTTATTTCTACACTGGTCTGATTTAGACAAAACTGGCTTCAATAACACATTCCTCTTGCTTCAAACAACAAAAAATTCAATAGGTTAAGAAAATGGCATTAATTACATGAAATAATGATCATAGGCGTAATTGACGACGATTTAGTGTAAAAGTTCGTTGTAAGAACTTTGATTGGTAGAACATCGCCTACAACCAGTATAATTGAACTGAAGGATGGCCAGGAGGCAATCGAATTCATTAATCAAAATAAATATCAGCTGTCTGCATTACCTGATATTATTTTGTTGGACATCAACATGCCCCGACTCAATGGCTGGCAGTTCCTGGATCAGCTTAGAGATTCCAATATTGCATTTTACAGCCCGTCCATTTATATGGTGAGCTCCTCATCTGACATAGGAGAATTCTATGTCGTCCTCGACGATGAAGTGGCTTTACACCATTCGTAGAGCCATTTTACCTTACATCCCGGGGTTTGTGGACAGGGCTTCGGGGAACCGAAGCGATCTATACGTGAATTCCACAAGGCTATGACCGTCATAATTCACCTTGGTGCCATAGCTCTTTCAAGGGTCGGTGAGACGAATTCGTCCCCAATGAAAACTTGCCCAATTATTCTTAATCGTTGATATGTTAGTGCTTTGTCGATCTTAATTTAAATTCAATCTTCATTGGCGACTCGTTTCCTTCGCTACTACCTTTATTCCTGCTGTTTTTTCAGTCGTTCCTTTTTCCAAGGGGTAATTAGCCTGCTTTAACAGGAGGCAAAGAACAAGTAAAATACAGGCCAAAAAAAAGATAACCATATTTTTTTTCATAGATTGTGAATAGTGTATTTGCCGCAAGATGTTGTAGACGAGCAATTTTCACGCCAAGCTGGATACTACTTGTTCAAAAAAATCCCAGATCACATATCCTCACAGTTACATCATATCTGTTTTTACATTATTCTCAGATATCCTATTAGATTTATCTTGACCAATCATTCTTTCAACAAAATCAATGCGAAAACTTAGAACAGCTATAAATAACATCATTCTCGAAATTCTCAGATTGGGGACCCAGTGACCCCATTTATGATGGTGAAATATGTCAGCAAAACGGTATTGCTAATTTTTTTTATGAGCTAACGTCGTCACCCGGCGCCGCTGAAATGGCGAAATCAGATCTTAAAAAACCTCTTTCGAAATGAGTTTAAAGTCCAAAATACTCTTCTTCACCCTTAGTTTCCGTCAAGTAATTGCCATGAGCTGTTCGGCTAAAAAATTGAATCGAATACCGGCAAAGCTTCCAATTTGTCATGGAACAAACTTCGGTACAACTTTTTAATGATGAATATAAAATAAACAACCAAGGACATGGAAAACAAAAACACAAAACAAGGAGCAAGTGACAGCGGCCTGATTAATGTTCATGAGGAGTATGAAGTTTCCTATTGGATACAAATCCTTGGAGTTACGAAAGATGAGCTCATCGAGGCGGTTGAAGAAGTCGGAACTTCGTCCGAGTTCGTCCGGGATTATCTGGGCAAATATGTCGTCTAGGCCAAATTCGGCGGCATGTTGGCTCAAAATGGGAAATTAACCGCGTCTTAGGTACCAGGACAGCAGCCGGTAATGTCTGACTTCTGTTCCAGCAACTAGTGAAATAGCCTGGATTGTATTAAGAAAAAAAACTTTTGCTGCTCATACTTACTTTTTTGGCCTTGACCCTTTTCTGAAATGAAGTAAAATTTAGCATAAAATTGTTGGATCATAAAGGTATACGTGAAAGAAACGGATCACGAGTGCCTGTTTGGAAGCTATGAACTTGGCCAAGCACCGGTTGCATTGATTATAATCGTCGATTTGACTAGATTATACATGGTTGATGACCAACTGTTTTCGGCTCTACCCATCAAAATTGTAAGTTTATTATAGTCCTAGAAATGCTGTCTCAGATGGTACATTCCGCTGGATTCTACCAAAAAATCCTTCAGAATTGGCTCATTTACATGATGACTTTTACTAAAGCTTTTGGTATGGTTTTCATACATTTTAATATCTTCCCAATTTAACTACTAATACTTTGGACATTTTTACGCAATCATTCAGTATGCAGACCCAGACGATAGTGCTGGCAGAAGATGATGGAGACGACATTTTGGTTTTTAGAGAGGTTATTTCCGACTTTCAGATAACAATTAACTTACACCTGGCCAAAGACGGGCTAGATACTATTAAATTACTGGACAAGCTGCCTGACGTCGACCTCATTTTCCTTGATGTAAACATGCCTTTGATGAATGGATTGGAATGTCTTGCAGAAATTCGGAAGAAAACGCGACCAGTTCCAGTATTTATGCTTTCGACCTCTAATAGCGAGCTCGACGTATCCCGGGCTAAAATGCTGGGTGCAAACGGTTTTATTACCAAGCCAACTTCAGTGGACCAATACAGACTGACAATTAAGCATGTGATGACAACGAATTGGGGCAAAGAGCACACCCCTTTTTATATAGACATGTAGGCAACAAAACTGCCGTGGTCTAGAAAATCGGCACCCTTTTGCCGAAATTTCGAACAACAGCAAGTCAAAAAAAGACAAGAGAAAGTCTCAGATACGAGCCTGATTGCAAAACAGAAATTCTAAGAATGCTGATTTCAGGTAAAAAAGTAGCCAGATTCTGATCTGTTTGCAATTGTTGAAAAACGGTCCGCCGCCCTGCGGCTGCTGGATCGTTGGAAAACTTTATCTGCTATGAAGACAAAAACTAACATCATGGAGTCTGAGAGTAATAGCAAAGCTGCTGCTGAGATCGCTAAAGTTTCAGGCCGAAATAGAACGGTTGCAATCAGACCGGGAAATTCTAAAAAAAGCCGCCGGGCGGCCGATATCGGGTCTCTTGATTTCGTCCAATTAAGTGATGTCTATGACTTGGTATTTCCAAATAGTAAGAAAGACAAAATAAGCTACTTATGCGATTTTTTCGATATTAGCCGAACAGCTGTTCAGGTAACGCTACATTGTCGTATACGGGTGGAAATGGCGGTGCTTATGAGGCTTCAACGGCCGGTTCAAGCGGTGTTGAAGGTTTAACCGCCACACTGGCAGCTAGAAAACTGGCCAGTAGTTCGGGAACCTTAGTTTATATCATTTCAGGTATACCAACCTCGGTGGGTACGGCTACATTCAACCTGAGTTTGGGTGGTCAATCCTTCACGGTTACAATCGTAGCCGCTGCAGCTACAGACGCGACCATCACCCCTTATATTTTAATTAAAGGAGGAAATATAAACATCACGACCACCGGCGATAAGGGAAACGCCATTAAGAGCGAACGATATACCACCATTGGCACAGCTGATGCCGTAACACTGAACGTCAGCGGCAAAGGATCAAAAGGCATTAAAACAGGTGGCGATTTCACGTTAACTGCCGTCACGATTAAGATCACAGTTTCAGGGGCTGCGTATTATGTCGCTGCCGATGCGGATATTTCGGCTGCGGCGGGCGTCAATTGTGACAAAAATCTAGCCATCAAACGCAGAAATCTAACGATTGCAGCTACAGGGTTAGGTGGGAAAGGAATCAGCGTGGATGGTACTGCTACCATTAGTGGAGGCTCAACCAATATTACGGTTTCCGGGGCAAATTATACTTACACCACAGCGCTGACCAGTGACGCAAAAGGCTTTAAAAGCGACGGTGCATTTATAATGAACAACGGCGACTTAACCATTTCGGCAACCGATGATGGCCTAAAGTCAGATGCTTCGATTACCGTAAATGATGGTAGTATCACTGTAACAAAATCCTATGAAGGGATGGAATCAATCTTCATTACGATTAACGGTGGCATATCAAACCTGACGGCTACAAACGACGGTGTCAACACATCGTATGGCACGGTTTCGGGCGGAACAGAATCAAACGACAATAGCGGTCTGACGGTAAACGGAGGTGTATTAATCGCTACGGGCTCTGATGCCATAGACAGTAATGGAAATTTTACTATAAAGGGAGGAATTGTCATCTCTAATGGCAATGAAGACATCGATGTGAATGGTAGTTTTCTGATTAATGGCGGCGTTTTGATAGGTGCCGAACCCAGTAATAATATGAACAAAGCGATGGGTGCAGCTTTTACACAGGTTGGTATGTTTATCAAATCAAGTGTTCAGGTGGCCACCACGTCGGTTATTCATATTGAAGATGCCACCGGAAAAGAATTGATAACCTTTAAGCCTAAAAAGTGCTTCTGCCTACTTTCATTACTCTGCTCCTGACTTGGCCAAAGGTGCCGCCTATAAAATTTACTTTGGCGGAAGTTATAGCGGTGGCAGTTTCGTAGGCAATACTGCGGGCTGGGGATTATATACCGGCGGAACTTACTCGAATTCGGGCGCTACCTTAAAATCCACCTCTACCACATCGACTAGCGGTACGGTTAATACAATTATCTTTCTAAAAGAGACGGAATGCGAGAATGGCAAAAAAAACGTTGTGGCGGCAGCTCATTTGTCGGCTCCAAACCGACAAATGCTGTACAGTTGATAAAGTGATCTAATACCTCGGTAACACCAGACGAAGAGGGTGTATCAAAAAGAAATTCAGCAAAATAATCTTCTGTCAATCACGGCAGCGGCCGACCGTCTCATCCCAAGTGGCCCGCCACCGCGGCCTTCTCCTTGGAGGAGAAGGGCTAAAAGTTCCCCTCTCCGGCAAGGAGAGGGGGATTAGGGGCCGGTCGGCCGCTGCCGCGAGGTGTTTAAATGAGCAGAATAATATTTGGCCCGATTTTGTTTTGAGACAGCCTCTTACCTAACTTTTGCCTTCCTGCAATAATCTGAAATATTTTCGAAACCATGCCCGGAAGCCTCGCGCGGAATGCACATTGCAATCGGTATGCGTAGTTTAGCCCAGTCCCATTCAATATGACAATGAAAAAGTTTGGTTACCTCACTGGGAGGAGCCTGACCACTTTTAAACGTGATTTCAAAAAGGCATTCAACAATACACCGCAAAAATGGATTACCCAAAAAAGGCTCGAACTGGCCCGTTCCCAAATGTTAAAAAAAAGACAAAAACCAGTCGACGTATACCTAGAAACGGGATTCGAGAACCTTTCTCATTTTTCTTTTGCATTCAAAAAGCATTTTCTGCAATGGACGAAGTGAAAAAACGTGGGCAGCTGGAAGCAGTTGTAATAGGTTTTCACTGACAGCGATGTTGCAGATGCTTTTGTTTTTGCTTGGCTTGTGTGACATATCATATCCGAACTGGTTTAGTCATGGGCATTTGGTAATCTATTGCTGGCTATTTTATTTTATCGGCTGGTTTATTTCAAGAAAAAAGTATGGAATATGAAAAACACGATAAATGTTGAACGCGCCAGGAAAAACTGGACAGGCCGACCTTGCAAAACACATCGGGGTATCAAGACAAGGCTTAAATTCTATTGAAACCGGGAAATTTATCCCATCAACTTTGCTTGCTCTAAGGATGGCCAAAGCTTTCAACACGACTGTCGAAGTTTTATTTCAATTGGACGACACAGAAGCCTGACTACGATCTCAACCGCCATTGAAGCGGCTTTGACTAATACTTAACGATATTGACAGAAATTAGAAAACATTTTCTAATTTCTGTCTCAATTGGAAACAAATCATTTCAAAAAGGATAGCTTTGGCTTTGTCAGAAGTCCGGTTTGCTATGCACGAAATATCTCTTGTCCGAAACATTTTCAGAACCCTTGAGGAAGAATTCCCCGATGACTTCGGACAGATCCGGGATATCTATCTTACGGTCGGGCTTTTATCAAATGTACAGCCAATTGCCATGGAAAATGCGTTTCAGGCGGTTTTGGAAGATGAACCCCGCTACCAGAAAACCAAGCTAAAAGTAGAAGTATTGCCTATACTGATTCATTGCATCGATTGCAATAAGAATACAGCAGTGGAGCAATACCGTTTCGTATGCAAGTTTTGCGGAAAGCCAAGCAAAGAGGTTATTCAGGGAGAAGAACTACTGATCAAAAAAGTTGAATTTGAAAATTAGAGAAATATGGAAGCAATAAAACCCAAGTCAAACCGTGCGGCCGTAGGGTCGGTGCAATGCGACAATACTACGTTCAGTTTATTGAAAGTGAATGATTTTGTTGCCAAAGCCATTCGGGACCGTTTGCCGGAAATATTGGTAGTGAACCTCTGCTCCTCACCGGGGAGTGGAAAAACGACCCTTTTGCAGGAAACAGGCAAACGTTTGACAGGAAAAATCAACATGGCTGTTCTGGTAGGCGATCCTGAAACCGAGCGCGACGCGATTCGCATGCGGGATGTCGGTATTCATGCGCTGCAAATCGTAACCGGAGGCATTTGTCATATTGAAGCGCAGATGGTTTACCAGGCACTGGATCATTTTGATCTGACTGACGTGGATCTGCTGGTCATTGAAAATGTCGGCAATCTCGTCTGTCCTGCTGCATTTGACCTTGGTGAAGATTTTCGGGTTACCGTATTGTCTACGACGGAGGGCGACGACAAACCAAAAAAATATCCCCGTATGTTCCTGAGCAGCGAGCTGATGCTGGTATCAAAGTCTGACTTGCTGCCTTATGTACCTTTTTCAGTAGATGCAGTGACGCGGGACGCTCGTGATATCAATGCCGATATTGAAGTGATCACGATCTCCAGCCTTAGCGGGGAAGGACTGGATTCATGGTGCGAATGGCTCCTTGACCGGGTCTCGGCTAAGAAAAATAAATTTCAGGAAGCATGAAAGACATGGATTTTACAGGATCGGCAGGCACATTCAGCCATCAGGCTGAATCCGAAATCCGTAATCCCGTATATCCTCAAAAACCAAAAAATGAAGTCAATACAGTATTTTCAATAACCCTCAGTGGTTTAGTGCAGGGGATAGGTTTCCGTCCCTACGTTTTTCAGCTGGCAAAAAAATGGAACCTGCGGGGAACAGTAAGTAATGGCCCGCTCGGCGTTCACATTCACATTTCAGCAAACGCAGAGACAGCCGCGGATTTCCTTGCCGAAATACTTTGCAATCCTCCTGCGCACGCCCGAATAACAGCATCTGAGCTAGCGAAAGTCATTTTCATTGATTATGAGAAATTTACGGTTATTGATAGCAGCAGGAACGAACCCGGAGTTTCAGTGAGTTTGACGCCCGATCTGGCGATGTGTGAAATTTGCCGACAAGAACTTCAAGATCCTGACAACCGCCGTTTTCGATATCCCTTTATTACCTGTACGCATTGCGGCCCAAGGTATTCGATTATCCGAAAACTACCTTACGACCGCGAGAATTCTTCAATGGCGGATTTCACTATGTGCCCGGAATGCTATAGCGAATACGAAAATCCGGAGAATCGGAGATTTTATTCTCAGACAAATTCCTGCAAAACCTGCGGACCAAGATTAGCCTGGCATGAATCAAAACACGGTAAATTTGAACACGTATCCGTTGAAAATCAGCAGAAAATTTTAGCTGCTGTCAACGATGCCCTGATTAAAGGAAAAATCGTTGCTATTAAATCAATCGGTGGCTATTTACTGATTTGCGACGCGACCAGCGAACCGGTGGTTAAAACTTTAAGAGAAAGAAAACACCGACCTGCGAAGCCGTTTGCAGTATTATATCCAAACCTGGAAAAGCTTCACCAGGACGCGCATCTTACCGATTATGAATCGGCCCAGTTGCAAAGTCCGGCCTCACCTATCGTTCTGGTAAAAAGAAAAACAGGAGATCAATCTTCAATCGCCACATCAGTAACCCCCGGACTGGACCTTTTAGGAGTCATGCTCCCCTACTCGCCGCTTTTGGAGATCATTGCGAATGATTTTAGAAAACCACTTGTAGCAACCAGCGGTAATGTCAGCAATAACCCTATTACTTTTCAGGATAAAAAAGCATTGGAAGGACTGGCGGGTATAGCAGATTTCATTCTAACCAACAGCCGGGAAATCATCACCCCGCAGGACGACTCTGTTGTTCGTTTTTCCGATTTACATCAAAAAAAGATAACACTCCGGAGAAGCAGGGGATTGAGTCCTGACCTTGCCATTTCTCAAAACACACTGCCTTCCGCAGCTTACAAAATCGCATTTGGCTCGTCCGCTAAAAGTACTTTCTGTATTCAAAACGGCAATGAAAAATACATCAGCCAGTATCAGGGAGACCTGGAAAACTATGACACCCAGAAAAGTTTCAGGCATTCGATGAATCATCTGATCGATATTTCCGGACATTCAGCTGAGGCGCATCGAAGTAATGCAGTGTTCCTGTGTGACATGCATCCTGGCTATTTTTCAACACTTATGGCAGAAGAATATGCAGCAAAGTTCTATGTAAAACCAGCGAAGATCCAACACCATAAAGCCCATTTTTTTGCGGTTTTAGAAGAAAATAATCTCAGCAGCCAACATGAAAACGTGTTAGGCGTAATTTGGGACGGAACTGGCTACGGAACTGACGGGATGGTTTGGGGAGGTGAATTTTTCTATCAAAATCATCGACTGCATTTTCCTTACTTCGATTCTTTGTTGGGCGATAAAATGGCGAGGGAACCAAGATTGTCTGCTTTGTCATTGCTTGCTTCTTTTTCAAAAATGCCACTTCATGGTTTCTTGAAAAATAAATTCACTGAAACCGAATGGACTTACCTGCAAAAAGTAATTGCAAATAATACTTTAAAAACATGCAGTATCGGAAGACTTTTTGACGCCGTGGCCAGTCTGACCGGATTGATTGATAAAGCCCGCTTTGAAGGCGAAGCAGCCTTATTGCTGGAACAGGAAGCGCAACGCTATTTTGATACCAACGGATACGATTTCCCTGAAAGCTATTTCGCCAAATCAGAAATGTTGGTTGATGCGATAACTGCTGATATCCAGGCTGAGAAAGAAACAGGCTGGATAGCGGCCAAATTCCACTATTCCCTTGTAAAATATACGGAGCAAATAGCAGAGCAAATGGGCGCAAAAAAATTAGCGTTCAGCGGCGGTGTTTTTCAAAATGCATTGCTGGTCGATCTTTTCACCGAACAGCTTTCTGCGAAATTCGAGCTTTACTTCCATGAGCAGCTTTCTCCCAATGACGAAAATATTTCCTACGGGCAGTTGATTTGCTACAATGCAGACAAGGCCTTAGATGAGCAGCCACCCAATTCACCGTCAGGAAAACCCGATTAAATATAAAAATACCTTTCAACCTGCTTCGTGCATTCGTGGCGTAAAAAATAAAACTGTATGTGTCTGGCGATCCCCGGTAAAATAAAATCCATTGAATATCAATACGATGGATTGGTAAAAATGGCAAAAGTCGTGTTTGGAGGCATCACGAAAGAAGCCAGCCTGGACATGGTGCCTCTTGCCAAAGTGGGTGATTATGTCCTCGTTCATGTTGGTGTGGCGATCAGTATCGTAGACGAAGAAGAAGCCGAGAAAACTTTTTCATATCTGAAAGAGATTGGAGAATTGGACGAATTGATCGAAAGCAGCCAGCTTGACCGGCCTAACCAACTATAACATGAAATTTCTGACCGAATATCGGAATCCCGAAATGGTGGAGATGTACCTGACAGAACTGCGAAAAACGGTGACGCAGCCCTGGACCATCATGGAAGTGTGCGGAGGACAAACACATAGTCTGGTGAAAAACGGAATACTGAACTTGCTTCCCGAAGAGATCCGGATGGTACATGGTCCAGGTTGCCCCGTCTGTGTTACCCCGCTTCAATTAATCGACAAGGCTGTTTTTCTGGCGGAGAAAAAAGGGGTCATCTTATGCTCTTTTGGTGATATGATCCGGGTTCCAGGGTCGGAACGCAGCCTGCTGGAAGCCAAAGCGGCCGGTGCCGACGTCCGGATCATGTATTCGCCTTTGGAGGCCGTCAAACTCGCAAAGGAAAACCCAGACAGGGAAGTGGTATTTTTTGCTGTTGGTTTCGAAACCACGGCTCCCGCCAATGCACTGTCGGTAATTCATGCAAAATTGCTGGGCCTTAAAAATTATTCCATCCTGGCTTCACACGTTCTTGTTCCGCCTGCGATGGAAGCGATCATGAACGACGAAGTGACACGCATTCAGGCTTTTCTTGCCGCCGGCCATGTGTGTGCGATCATGGGAATGGGCCAGTACTATGATCTGGTTGAAAAATTTGATATGCCGATCGTTGTAACCGGGTTCGAACCGGTTGATCTTTTGCAGGGAATATTGATGACCGTCAGACAGCTTGAATCAGGCAGAGCCAACCTCGAAAACCAGTATGCACGTGTGGTGAAACGCGAAGGAAATCCCGAGGCGTTAAACATTATTAAACAGGTTTTTGAGGTAACCGACAGAGAATGGCGGGGACTGGGCATTATTCCATTTAGCGGCTGGGAAGTAAAGGAAGAGTTGTCGCGCTTTGATGCCTCCAAAAGGTTTTCTATCGACATCCCAAGGGCCCCTGAATGTCCTGACTGCATTGCCGGACAAATACTTAAAGGGATTAAAAAACCAGGAGAATGTAGTCAGTTCGGAACGAGATGTACGCCCGAACATCCGTTAGGCGCGCCGATGGTTTCGTCAGAAGGCGCCTGCGCAGCTTATTATCATTTTGCGAATGTAGGATGATGAACGGAAGTCAGCTATTTGGGATCGAAGAACGTTCCTAAATTTCGATCGCTTCCCTTTAACCTATCTCGTTTCATTTTTAATCACTAAAACCAATGCCTGAACTTTCCTTTGCCCAGCTTTCGTGTCCGATGCCGCAGCTCGACTTTGATATCATTACACTTGGTCACGGTTCGGGCGGGATTTTAACCAATAAATTACTGGAAACGGGCGTGTTCAATTTGCTTGGCAACCCTTACCTGGATGAAAAGCATGACGGAGCCGTCTTCACCGCAACGGGCAAAATGGCCTTTTCTACAGACAGTTATGTAGTCACTCCAATCTTTTTTCCCGGTGGCAATATTGGCGACCTGGCTGTAAATGGCACGGTGAATGACCTTGCTATGTGCGGGGCAATCCCGATATACCTTTCCCTGAGCTTTATCATCGAAGAGGGACTCACAATGACCGAATTCTGGGAGATTCTGGTTTCAATCAAAATAGCTTCGGAAAAAGCTGGTGTGCATATTATAACGGGTGATACCAAGGTCGTAGAACGGGGAAAGGGCGATAAAATATTTATCAATACCTCGGGCATCGGAAAGGTCCACCCGAATGCCGAAATCTCTTCAAAAAATATCAAAACGGGAGATAAAGTAATCATTTCGGGTAACATCGCAACCCACGGAATTGCCATCATGTCCGTCCGCGAAGGACTGGATTTTGAAACAGATATTGTGAGCGATACCGCCAATTTGGCTCACGATGTCATCACACTTCTGGACGAGTTTGGTCCACAGATTCATTTGCTTCGGGATCCTACCCGGGGTGGTGTTGCTACGGTGCTCAATGAAATAGCAAAAGACATCTCGCGGGGCATTGACCTGGTTCAGAAACAGATCCCAGTGCTCGAGCAGGTACTTGGCGCCTGCGAGCTCCTGGGCCTGGATCCGCTTTACGTCGCCAACGAAGGCGTGTTCATTGCCATAGTCGCCCAAAATATAGCCGAATCGTTCGTATCCAAATTAAAAATGCTCAACACAGGTAACGATGCGGCTATCATCGGCGAAATAACCGAATCTCATCCCGGTCAGGTTGTTATCAAAAGCCCAATCGGGGGCAGGCGGGTCGTCAATATGCTGGTTGGCGAACAATTACCAAGGATTTGCTAAAATGATCACATACAACCAAACCGTAGAAGGTCTACCTGAAATAATCAGAGGTAGCCGCATATTTCTGGGTGCTCCGGGAAACTCGTTTCTCGCACCGAGAGGCGTATGGATTACCGGCAAAAAACTGATCGTTTCGGATACCGGACAGAACAGGGTCTTCATATGGCACCACTTTCCAGAAGATGAGTTCCGCGAACCGGATCTTGTTCTTGGACAACAGCAAACTGTTGATACAGGCAGAAATGCTCGCGGAGAGGTAAATGGGGCAACACTCCAATATCCCTCCGGAATCTGGTCGGACGGCACAATCCTGATCATTGCCGATGCCTGGAACCACCGTGTTTTAATATGGCACACGTTTCCTGTTGTTTCCGGCCAGCCAGCCGACGTCGTGATTGGCCAGCCCGATTTTAGTCATAGCCTGCCAAACGTAAAAGGCATAGGGAAGAGCCCTTCTGAAAGATCGCTGAATTGGCCCTACGGTGTTTTTTCTGATGGCCGGAATCTCTGGGTCGCCGATACGGGTAACCGTCGCGTGCTTCATTACGCAGAAATTCCGACCATTAATTTTGCTGCTGCGAGCGGAGTTATCGGAAAAGCTCATTTCAACGAGCGCGATTATGAGAACAACGATGCCATCTGGCCCTATGCTGTAAGGGTTTCCGATTCAGGCGTTCTATCAATCACAGACACCCAATATTACCGAAACCTGATCTGGAAGGATTGGAAAACAGCCTTCGTACAAAAAGCTGATGTGATTATCGGGCAGCCCGATATGGAATCCAGCGGACAAAACCAATACGGGTCTTTGCCAGATAGCAACACCATAAGTTGGACTTATGACGGCTTTTTCTTTAGAAACGGGATCGTAATTGCGGATACAGGCAACAGCCGCCTTTTGTTTTTTGATAAAATCCCCGAAACAAACGGAGCGCTTGCCGACAATCTAATCGGACACGGATCATTTAAGATAACGAGTGAGAACGCGAACACAAGGAATGGAACAAATCAGCAGCTTTACTGGCCATTTTCAATCTGTATTTCGGGTAACCTTATGGCAGTTGCCGACACCGGAAATCACCGGATCATTTTATACGATCTTAACTAACCTTTAGCGTATTTATTTAACAAATTTCAAATGGAAATCCTTCCTTTATTGCTGGCAAGCCTGGTTGGTTTCACCCACGCCTTTGAAGCCGACCATCTGGTGGCGGTCAGCTCGATTGTGACGCGCCGGAACAATACCTATCTTGCTGTAAAGGATGGTATTTTCTGGGGACTGGGGCACACATCTACCATTTTGCTGGTCGGCTGCATTTTTATTCTGGGCACTTACAGTTTGAATTTAGCCAGCTTCGTATATCTGGAAGGCAGCGTTGGAATAATGTTGATTTTTCTTGGTTTAAAAAGACTATCTGGTATTTACAAAACGGACCTGCCACACACAGACGCCCATGATAAAGGAACACCACACGAGCATAAACTCGCTTACGGTGTCGGTTTGGTACATGGGCTTGCAGGTAGCGGCACGCTGATACTTTCTGTGTTAACGACGATCAAAAGTTCGTTAGATGGTATGGCTTATCTGCTCATCTTCGGCATTGGGTCAATTGCTGGCATGATGGTGGCGGCAGGAATATTCAGCGCTCCTTTCTCAGAGAAGTTGGTGAAAAATAAAACGCTTAAAACAGCCCTGACGTTAGTCTCGTCATTTCTTTGTATTATTCTGGGGGGTAAAGTAGTGTATGAAAATTTCATCGTCTAAACAAAAACCGGATGAATTACGATGAGAGCGACTTTGTCGCCTATGCTTTAAAGGAAATGGAAATCACAATCATTAGACGCCACGGAAAGTATTTCGACCTGGAAAACGGTTTCTGTCTGGAAGTAGAGCAGCGAGAATTGTACAAAATCTCACATGACGGCCTGGTGATTTCGCCATTTGATGACATCGGCAAACTCTGTACCTTTATTAAAAATGCTACAAGGCCGGACTTTGATTAACCGATCAAAACCGTTTCAGCCAAAGCCAATTGCACCTTTCTACCATGAATCATGAACTCAATGTAGTGGCCCTTTCGGAAAGTATTTCAAGCGCAGGAAACTTTGTTCTTGTCCTGGAAGACTCCTCCAGCAAACAACGCATACCTCTGATCATCGGGCGCTCCGAAGCACAGTCCATTGCAACGGCAATGGAAAAAATGGAAGTTTCAAGACCACAAACACACGATCTCTTTGCGACAACGCTAAATCTGTTAGAAGCTGAATTAAAACAAGTGATTATCACCCGCTTTGAAAAAGATGTATTTTATGCCTCAATATTTTTAAAAAATAAAACGGAAAGCTTCGAAATCGATGCACGGCCTTCCGATGCAATTGCTTTAGCCGTGCGGGTCGGCTGCCCTATTCTTGCGTCAGAGGAAGTGATTGAACAGGCATCTTTTATTTCAGAAGACAAATTCAGGGACAAAAAAGGGTCATACGCTGAATTTTCGCTTGAAGAACTGGAACAACTACTTGTTTCCATCCTTGCAAAAGAGGACTATGAGAGTGCCGTTCGGATCAGAGAGGTCATTGCAAAACGAAAAAACCGTTGATGTCAAAAAATAAACCGTTGAAAGAAGTGCTCACGACCAAGGACAAGATCAGTGAAGCGGCTCTGTTTTTATTTAACCACTTTGGCTTTGTCAATGTACGGCTACAGCATATTGCAGACGAAGCTGGTTTAAGCGTGGGGAATCTTGCCTATCACTTTAAAACCAAGGATGAGATTGTGGAGCTGCTTTACGAAAACATAGTAAACAGACAAAAAAATCTTTTGACCGATCTGAGGATGATCCCGCTTTTTATAAACCTCAATAGTTACATCGACAACACATTCCTCATGCAAAGGCGGTACAGTTTTTTCTTCACCGACACCCTCGAAATCATGCGTGCCCATGCCTCCATCCGAAAAAAACACAGGGAACATATTCAGTGGCAAACCATCCAGCTTAAAATTTTTATCCAGTTCAATATCGCCAGGGGTGCTCTGCTTAACTTCGACCTTCCCGACAGCGTCGAGAATTTTTCAAACCGGTTTATGCTGTTAACAGATTCCTGGATGGGCTATAAAATGCTTCAGGGAGAAAAAATTTCGGAATTGAATGGCCAAGAATTTCATTCGGCGCTATGGGGTATGACATCTCCAAACTTCTCGCAGGCGGGGAAAAACGAATTCAACCAAATGCTGGCCTATCCTTACGACGGGATTGGATAAAACCTGATTTTGAAATATTAGAAAATATTTTCCAATTCCATTTCAATTCACTAATTTCAGCACTTGCGTTGTACAGAAGGTCTGTAAAACGTTTTCAGGCGATCTGGTTTTTCTGCTATTCCGTCTCCAATTCCTCAAAAGAAGTTTTCAAATCTCTTTGCAGGTAGCAAAACCCAATGAAACCCAGGTTCAACATAGATACGAAAGCTTACGATGCCCTGTTAGAAGGGTTGAATGAACAGTATTTTGTCGAAAAAAGAGGTGACCGATCGGATTTCAGGCTCTACTTCGACGATCTCTGGCTGGCTGATACCGCAGTGATCGATGACGTGCACCGCAGCCGGGGAGCCTGGGCGGTAGATCTTATATTTGCGTCCATCCATAATCCCTTGAAGTTTATCAAGCGCCATATCACAGTGCATTCGTGTCCGAAACGCGCTGCCCAGCAGGGCGAGTTTATGCGCCGGGTAGCTGCCAAAGATCAGCGCGGCACACTTTCTGTGAACATCAGGACTTTACAGTTATGCAAAAACTGAAACCATGTACAGCACCAAAATAAAAATCCTGAATGCGTCCGTCCGGCTGTTTAATGAAAACGGGATTGATAGTGTAAGACTTCAACAAATTGCCGACGAATCTGAAATAAGCGTAGGGAACCTTGCTTATCATTACAAAAGTAAAGATGTATTAATTGAGGCCGTTTATGAACGCATTTTTGAAGAATTTAATGAAATTTTTCGCCACTACCTGAAACGTCCTGATCTTGCGGATTTCGACATCCAGATCAGTATTTATTATGCCTTTTTTAGCAAAAACCGCTTTTATCTGAGCGAGTTTTTCAAAACAAACAACAATACAGCGCCTCATTATCTGCAATGGCAGGACTGTACGGCCAAAATGCTCCTGCAACTGCGAAGTCGCTTACAGTTCATGGTCAAAAAAAATGAGCTGCTCCCAGAGAAAGAGCCTGGGCAATACGAACTTCTCGCTGAGCAAATATGGATGTCGCTCGTGTTTTTCATCCCAAAAAGCAATATGATCGGCCAGAACTACGACGAAATTCTCTACAAAAAAAATATCTGGAATCTACTAAAGCCGTTCTTCGGGCCTGATGGGCTTGAAGAATTCAGAGCAATGATATTGCCGGTTTTGTTTTAGGGGAGAAACCTCACCTGTCTTTGAAAAGGTAGGTAAACAAATACACGGCACTTGAAAGTACGATTGAAAAAATCGGAAGCCCCAGCACCTGCGATCCCAACTTCTCTACACAGTAGGCCTCATTCTAGAAATATTAAACAAACTATTGGCTATTTATGTGTTTATTTCTGCTCAGGCGCGATATTTAGGAAATAGTTCTTAACCACCACATTCAACGTTGTACCGGCAGGAACACAGCCCTATAAAAAATAACGATGCCCCTCAACACAACAAGAAATTACAGCCCTCTCCTGCTTTGTTTAATAATCCTATCCGTCCCGCTTATCTCTGTTACCGGATATTGTCATACTTTACCTGAATCAGTCAAAGAATTCAATAGGACACCACAAGATTCCTTCCAGGTATCACTCAGTAACAAACTGGCGGAACAATATATGTACAACGACCCGGATAGCTCTATTTTATTCGGAAAGGTCGCATTGCAGGCTGCAAAAAAACACTCCATCAACAGAGAAACAGCGAGAGCTTACAATAATATAGCAAAAACCTACTATGTGAGCGGGTCCTATTTTGAGTCTTTATCCTATTCTGATTCTGCCTTGGCCCTCAGCAAGGAGCATGATTTTCGATCAGAACTCGCCATTGCGATTAACACCAGAGGGTTGATTTACCTTGGGCAAAACAGGTTGACTGAGGCAATACCCGAATTTTCGAGAGCATTGCTTCTCAATGCGCAGCTTAAAGACAGCGCGAGAATTGCAGCAAATTATTTCAACATCGGACTGGCTTACGACGAACTCAGTCGGCCTACTGCGGCTTTTTCTAATCTTAAAAAGGCACTGCATATTGCAAAACAATGCAAAGACGGACATCTGATCCAGATGTCCCTGAACAGGATCGGGGAAGCCTACTACCACACCAAAAACTATAATCAGGCATTATTTTATTTCAATTCCGCACTCGGTTTTACCGGCTACCAGGACAACTGGGAGAAAGGCTTTGCCTATTCTGGTATTGCGCAGACGCTCTATGAAATGAAGCGTTACGAAGAGGCTCTTGAGAATGCGACGAGAAGCTTTGCATTAATGAAAAAACTGAATGCGGCATGGGATACCGAGCGGGCGGCAAGCATTCTGTCAAAGTGCTACGCCGCTATACAAAATTATAAGGAGGCCTATAAATACCAGACAATAGCGCGTGCCTATGGCGACAGCATTCTCAATGAGAAAAAAGAGCAGGAGATTAATTACCTGCATTTACAGGAAAAGAAAGCTGAGAATATGGAGTTGATGAGAGAAAACGGTCAAAGCCGGCAGGTTATAAAGAACAATCGTATTGTCATTTCGCTCTCCGTGCTTTTCTCATTACTGCTAATAGCGGCGCTCGACCTACTTAGACGAAATATACGCCGAAAAAACAACTTGAACAGACAACTTAAGCAAAGCAATGATGAGATCGGACAACAAAAAGAAAAAATTCAGGAGCAAAGGGAAGAGCTTATAGCCATCAATAACACTAAAGACCGCGTGCTATCCGTAATTGGTCACGATTTGAGAAGTCCATTTGCATCGATTCGTTACGCGCTCGACATGATAAGGAATGGAGAACTGGATGAACATGACCAGGATATGCTGTTTAAAGATTTTCATCAGCAAATATCGCTTGTCTCAGAGCTCATCGATAATCTCCTTGCCTGGGCCAGTAGTCAGCAAAATGGCCTGCAGGTTAAGTATGGCACAATTAATCTACCAGAAATCACTGAAAAAGCATTGTCACTCTACTAGACTATTTTTGAACAAAAAAAGCAAAATCTGGTACACGTTTGCACGGAAGATATCTACATTGAAGCCGATGAAAATCATGTTAGAATCATCCTCCAGAACATAATCAGTAATGCAATCAAGTTCACGCCTCATGGCGGAACGATCACATTGTTTTATACGATCGAAAACCATTTTGTTGCGATACACGTAAAGGACGACGGCGTGGGCATGCCGAAGGAAAAAATAGGTGCACTGTTCCAGTCCTCCGGGAAGGCCATCTCAGAAAATGGAACTGACATGGAACCTGGAACAGGGCTCGGATTACTCCTCATAAAACAGTTTATTGAAGAAAATAATGGCCGCATAGAAGTAAAAAGCGAAAAAGGCAATGGATCTGAATTTGTAGTTTACTTTATGGCCAGTCAAGAAATCTCCCCTTCCATTTAAAGCTGCTGCGGGCCGTCAGGCCGTTCAAAAACATGCGCTTTCTAAAATTGAAAGGGCAGGATTTGAAGTAAAAAAATGTAGCGTAATCAAAACATGATTTTGATCATTTTCTTCCTATTGTCTTGTACTTAACTTTGAAGACTTCGTTTCGTTTTACTAAACGAATACCTGTAAATCAACTGGTTAATTAATCAATACCATCCCAATATTATTTAGAATTCTGATAATTTAGAAAATAATTACTAATTTTAGAAATTATTTTCTAACTTTCGTTTATCATAGAAAATGTGAAATAAGTTCTATAATTCACCATGTAACTTCTTAACCAATGGCAAATGTATTATGGCTTCAGGGAGGGGCTTGCAGTGGCAACACCATGTCTTTCCTGAATGCAGAGGAACCTACCGTTGTCGATCTCGTAACCGACTTTGGGATCAACATCCTGTGGCACCCGTCTCTCGGCCTTGAAATCGGTGGTCAGGTGACTCAGTTACTCAACGACATTGTGCAGGGGCGGATACAATGCGACATCCTGGTTTATGAAGGAAGCATTATCAAGGGTGCTCACGGCACAGGAACGATGAACTTCTTTTGCGACAGACCAATGAAAGATTGGGTACAAGAGCTTTCAGAAGTGGCCGCCTATGTGGTTGCTATCGGTGATTGTGCCACATGGGGAGGAATTCCTGCTGTTGAGCCAAACCCGTCGGAATCCACAGGAATGCAGTTTTTGAGAAAAGATAAAGGCGGATTTCTCGGCGCGAATTACGTGTCCAAAGGCGGATTGCCCGTCATCAACATTCCCGGTTGCCCTGCGCATCCTGATTGGATCACGCAAATTCTGGTTGCAATTTCAACGGGACGGATTGGAGACGTACTTATTGACGAATATCACCGTCCAAAAACATTTTTCACCGATTTCACCCAAACCGGTTGCACGAATGTGGTCAATTTTGCCAATAAGATTGATGGCGGATTCGGTAAGCGTGGCAATGGGTGTCTATTCTATGAGGTTGGATGCCGTGGGCCCATGACACGTTCAAGCTGTAATCGCATATTATGGAACCGTCAGTCGTCCAAAACACGTGCAAACCACCCTTGTCTGGGCTGTACTGAACCTGGATTTCCACATCACCAGCTTGTGAAAGGCAGCATTTTCAAAACAATGCATTATCTGGGCTTTCTCCCCCGGGAAGTGCCGGACGGCAACTCCAAACTTGGATATTACATGCGTGCCGGATTTGAGAAGACAATCAGCGTCGTTGAAAATGCCTTTGGAAATGAACCGGTGAGCCATCAAAGTTCCAAATAATCGCTTGCTTACCAGTAAAAGTCAATCATTGATAACAAGTTAGTAAATCATACAATGGGAATTCAGAAAGAACTAAATATTTCACCAGTTGGCCGGGTAGAAGGCGATCTGGACGTAAAGGTATATATGGAAGGCGGCGTTGTAACACGTGCGCATGCACAGGCGTCGATGTTCAGGGGGTTTGAAAAAATCATGGAAGGAAAGGATCCCCAGGCTGGTTTGATCGTCACACCACGTATCTGCGGAATCTGTGGTGGCTCACACCTTTATTGTGCCTCTTCGGCATTGGATACGGTTTGGAAAACCACCTTGCCTCCAAATGCATTACTGCTTCGGGCCATCGGACAAGCTACGGAAACGATCCAGTCAATTCCGAGATGGTTTTACGCAATTTTTGCAACTGATCTTGCCAATAAAAAATTCGCTAACAAGCCTCTTTACCCCGAAGTAGTACGCCGGTTTGCAGCCTATGTGGGTACTTCTTTCCAGAAAGGCGTAGTTGCGTCGGGCAGGCCGGTAGAAGTATATGCTATTTTTGGCGGACAGTGGCCCCATTCCTCTTATATGGTACCAGGCGGCGTGATGTGCGCCCCTACCCTGAAAGACATCACCCGTGCCCATGCCATCATGAACCAGTTCCGTAAAGACTGGCTGGAAACGCTTTGGCTGGGCTGTTCGCTTGAAAGATATCTGCGGATACAAACCTGGGAAGATCTGATGGAATGGGTGGATGAAAACGAATCCCAGCACAACTCCGATCTTGGACTTTTTATTCGAGCCAGTCTGGAATTTGGGTTGCACAAATTTGGTCAGGGTGTGGGCAAATTCATTGCATTCGGCACTTATTTAAGTAAAGATCACTACCAGCATCCAACGGTTGAAGGCCGCAACCAGGCATTGATCAGTCGTTCTGGGTTTTTTGACGGGAAAAACTACTCCGAATTTGATCATTTGAAAATCAAAGAACACGTAAAACATACCTGGTTTGAAACTGTTGCGGCCGCGCATCCATGGGATGAACCTCTGCCGACGCCGATGGAATCGCAAAACCTTGCCGGTACTGATTTCAGTGGTAAATATACCTGGTCCAAAGCGCCAAGATACAACAACATGGCTGCCGAAGCCGGACCTTTTGCCCGGGTTTTAATGAATGCAAATCCGGACAATCTATTGCCGCATCAAATTTATGATCCGCTTTTTGGCGATGTGTATGAAAAAATGGGGCCTAATGTGTTTACGAGAACCCTGGCCAGGGTACACGAGGCGGCGAGGCTGTACGAAAATATCAATAAGTGGTTATCAGAAATTGACTTGAACGGCGATTTTTATATCAAACCGGAAGAACGCGACGGTAAAGGTTTTGGTGCTACCGAAGCGGCCCGTGGTGCACTGGCGCACTGGATTGAAATTGAGAACGGTGTCATCAAAAATTATCAGGTGATGGCTCCTACGACCTGGAATATAGGCCCCAATGACGACAGCGGAAACCCGGGACCTATCGAAACAGCTCTTGAAGGTACTGAAATTGAGGATGTTAACGATCCTGTCGAAGTGGGCATGGTGGCACGATCATTTGATTCATGCATGGTTTGCACAGTGCATGCGCACGATCAAAAATCGGGTAAGGAACTTGCCAGATTCAAGCTTTAATGAAGAAAACGGCTATCATGGGATTTGGAAATCCAGTCAGAAGCGACGATGCCATTGGTTGTTATGTCATTGAAAAACTGAAGGAAGCCGGACTGGAAAACGAAAGGATCAGTCTTTTTGATATGGGCACCGGAGCGTTTGAGGTTTTGTTTAAATTGCTGGGGCATGAAAAAATCATCATTGTAGATGCGGTAATCAATACGGGTGAGCCAGCGGGAACCCTTTACAAAGTTCCCGCCAGCGAAATCCAATCCGCAATCCAGGACGACCCGATGGTTTTTCTGCACAGCATTAAATGGGACCAGGCGCTTAGTTATACGCGGAAGATCATGCAGGAAAATTACCCTGATGATATAACCGTCTACCTGATCTCTGTGGATGACACCCATCTGGAAATTAATCTTTCAGACGAAGTGAAAACAGCAGGCGACAAGGTGATCGGATTGATTCATGACGAATTTTTTCAATGAGTTAAATGGTCTCAGCAAATTATCTGGCGCTAAAAAACGGACACATTATTATTCCGGCCATCATTGTAAACGAGTGGCTGGACGCGAACGGCTATGTTAATATGGTTTACTATCCAGAACGCAGCCAGCTGCTTGTCGCAGCTAAATCGAAACTGTTTTTCGAAAAGATGCATACAACCAAATGGATGGTTTTGAAAGATAAAAACCTTCAAGGCGACAAAACATTGTACATACGGGAAATATTAATTGACAACGATCTGGATGACACGGATCGATCTCTATGTTTTGAAATCAAGAACACCGGCATTGTGATCATAGATCTATAAGCGAAAGCATGCATATATTTTCAATTTATACAGCGGTAGAAAACATTCAGGAAATTCAGCAAATTATCGATGCTCAGTTTCGCCTTAATGAAGTGGTAACGGTGACGCTTTTAAGCGAAATCCAGCCCGATTCCGACAATCAATACCTAATTGTTAATGACGGAATCCTTTTAAAACTGGACTGGAACAATGAATTCCCTCCTTTTCTATTTCCTCTTCCAATACCTTACAGCCCGGAAAACTTATTGGCTGTATTATATGCCAGGCTAAATAATTATGAGCTGGCCTATGCTTTTTGTGAACATAACAGGGCATTACGCAAACAAATTGACGCCGTTAATTGTATACAGAATGGCATTGAAATATGTCCGCCCAAGGAGCCTGCATATTTCAACACTCCTGATGACCAGTACCGTTTCCTACATAACCAGGCAATAATTATTCATTATGGAAACTTGACCGGCTCGGGCTGGCACCAGCAACTGAATCAATACTATGCGAGTGCTTTTGAAATAGCGCAGACCGACGACGCCAGGGCCTTTACGGGAAAACATTGGGCAACTTACCTGCTTGATAACGAGGAATTAAGTGCTGCAGAAAAACTTCTTGAAGACTGTATCTCACTTTCCATTTCAACAGATGCCGTACATGAACTGATGAGCGTTCAGTATGCCGTATGGATGACTCAGCTCGTGGTACCTTACAAACCGGCTTTACTGGAAAGGATAAAAAGCACCCTTTGGCAGGTACTCCAGTACCACGAAAAGAAACAAAATAAAGCACAGTGTGCATTGCTGCTCATAGATGCATCCCACATCGCCAACATCACCGACAGCTTTTCCGAGTCACTAGGATATATAACAAGGTCCATTAATCTTCTCAATGAGCTTGACTTACCTGAACTACTTGCCAGCGCTAACCACAGAAAAGGAATCCTGTTGTATACATGGTCTCAAAACGGCAACCCGCAGTTTTTAAGACCGGCAATGGAAGCGTATCAGCTGGCGCTAAAAATTTTTACAAAAGCGGATGCACCGGATATCTTTGCAGAGATACAGCACCATTTAGGTGTCATTTATTCAGAAATCCCGGACGAAGTCAGGAAGAAAAGTATCTGGGCGGCCGTGTCCATCAGCTCGTTTAATGAAGCTTTAAGTTATTTTACCAGAGAAGATAATCCTTACGAGTATGCCCGAATTTGCAACAGCTTTGCCAACGCCCTGACAAAATATCCGGACGCAAAATTATCTGACAATTATGCGAAAGCGCTGTCATTTTACCGGGACGCACTGGAAATCAGGACTGGCGCACTTTACCCGGGCGAAAGAGCACTGACCATTCTAAATTTCCTGGAAGCCGCATGGCTGGTTTCACAACCCAACGAATTTGCTGAGCAAAGCCTTTTTAATGAAATGACACAGCTCGCCGGTGAAGTAAAGAATCTCGTCGAGGACGACCGTCTTCAAGAGCAGGCAAAAATACATCTGATGCGCTTGGAAGAACTCAGACTGGTTCTTTAAAAAAAGATTAATGTTCGGTATTTTCCCGACGATCATATGAAGACCCTGTGCCATTACACGGTCAGTAAGAATCAGGATCCCATTACGATTACCAAAATCGCCCCAAGCCAGGTGGACAATAAAGTATTTCAGTATTCAATTCCATAAGTTTGTTTAATTCTGTTTTCTGTAAACCTGTTAGGTGAAATCACCGAAAACAAATACATCTAAAGTCAGAGGTAGTACACAACTATATCCCATATACGCACAATTGTACATCTCCTTTTTCTCCTTGGTTTTTCTGAAATTTTATTTTTCATGACTAGCTTTCACAACCGCACAAAGGTTCATTTTTTGTCCAATCGAAATGTTACATGAAATTGTCAAAAAGTTGCATTGATCACAGAATCTCCTGTAACCCCGCCAGTTCAACTGTGGCCGTTGCGAGGGTGAAGAATTTCTTCCGGCCCATCAATATTTTTCACATAACCTGGCTCCTATCCTGATAACAGCCGACACGCGAGCATTTAGAATATCATAAGTGGCATTTTCCAAAATCCAAACACTTGTTTCGTCTCAAATAAAGATGTAATCCAGGCTGTACATAAAAATATTTTCCGATAAAAAACTGGTAGTTAATCCCGGGACCGGTATCTACGCTTTTCAGGTCCTTTTTATATCCGTACTTTTTTGTGTGATTTTAAAAGTATGGAATTCCAGGTTCAATCCGTTGCTCGACATGCCTGAGGCAAGAGATTTTGGTGCAACCCTCGCACACGAAATACCTAATCCATTGGCCACAAACAATCTGTCTCTTGAATTGATGCTCGCTGAACGCAAAGATGATTCCCTCAAACTACACACAGATATTATCCGGCATAGCTCCGACAGAATTAAAGAGCTGGTGAATGAACTGATCAAACGCAATTGCCCCGGCGAAACTCAATTTCCCAACCAGTCTCTGCCTCACTTGCAAATTCATGGTAACAAGACAAATCGTATCTGCATCATGCCCGGTGGGTGTCCGATGCAACGAACTGTCTCCTTATTACTTCAAAAAAAAGATCGATAAAGAGACCGGGAAATATGTAAAATATGTAAGTTCTTCTCGTCTTTATGTAAGGTTTAAATTCGGGAATCGACCCAATTTTGTAGCACAAAACCACATAACATTGGGCCATCTCAAATAACAGAAATAACATGAAACCAGAAAAACAGCAGCGTGTAAATGAAATAATCCAGGCGCTTAACACAAACCTAAAGATCGACGAAACCAATAAGGACACCTCAAAACAGCAGCATGTGATCAGGAAAGCGGCAAAGAAGCTATATGAAGATTTCGTGCACATTGCCAGGAAACAATTGTCGAAAGAAAATAAGTTGTTTGCATTTGAGATGAAAAAACAACTTAAAGAGGCCAGGAAAGCGGAAAGGACACTTGCAGTTACTAAACTGCTGAAAAACAATACTGGACTTGCCTGACTTCGAGACAGGTAGAGCACCGAAAAAATTCTCGATCCTTTCCGTAGTGCCGTCAGTCCAACCTATAACTAAAAATAAAGGTTGAACTGGCGTTCCGGCAAAGGCCGGATAGAACACGATGTGATGTAAAGCTGCCCGAATGGGAACGTAACAGCGTGTGCCAGCAAAAAATCCAGAGACAGACCAGATTCCTTTTACCTTCCTGACGACAAAAACAAAGCTTATCGATTTCAAAAAGGGAAAGGGAATTGTTGCCGATGACTATCTCAAAAAACCTTTGACGAAGCACAACTTAAAAAAAGATTGAAGGAAGGCATGGAAAAGGATTCAGTCATCTCACATGTTAACCACTATCCTCATATGTTCATCAAAAAAAAGCATACCCTTTTTTATATCTTCCTTTCGCTGACAAGCTGTAAAAGCAATACCCAAAAGTTGAAGCCTTCTCGGGAATCAATTACAGAATCGGTGTATGCATCGGGCATAGTTAAAAGTAAAAACCAGTATCAGGTTTACGCTGCATCAGCTGGCATCATTCGCAGGATTCTCGTTAGCAAAGGTGACGTCATTTCCAAGGGTACACCGATGATACAGATTACAAATACAGCGGCAAAATTGAACACTGAAAATGCATTGCTAAATGCCCGGTACGCATCGATTGCCTCGAACCAAGAAAAGATTGAAGAATTCGCGATAGCCATCGGACTTGCCAAAGCGAAGCTGGATAATGACCTCTCCTTATTACAACGTCAGAAAAATCTCTGGGCACAAAAAGTTGGGTCCAGCAATGATTTGGATGCGAGACAGCTTGCTTATAAAAGTTCGGAAAACGCATACCAAACAGCAAAATACCGATTCACAGAACTTCAAAAGCAAATCAGTTTCCAGCAGAAACAAGCACTTAAAACACTCGAAATATCTAAAACCGTATCGGGAGATTTTACCGTCAGAAGTGAGGTTGATGGCAAGGTATATGATATCTTGAAAGAAGTCGGCGAGATGGTTAACATTTCAAATCCCATTGCACTCGTGGGAGATGCAAATCAGTTTTTACTGGAATTACAGATTGACGAATATGACGTTACGAGAATAAAGACCGGGCAAAAAATGCTACTTACAATGGATAGCTATAAAGGGCAAATTTTCCAGGCAGTGGTTCATAAGATAATTCCAGTCATGAACGAGCGGTCCAAATCATTTACAGTTGAAGCCGAGTTTTTAACACCACCCACCCTACTTTATCCAAACCTAACCTGCGAAGCGAACATTGTGATCAGCAAAAAAGCAAAAGCATTGACAATCCCAAGAAATTACCTGATAGCAGGCGACTATGTGCTGCTCGAAAATAACAGCAAAAGAAAGGTTGTGACAGGACTCAAAGATTATCAGAAGGTTGAAATCATTTCCGGGTTACTGATCAGTGATGTCATTATAATGCCAGAAGAATGAACCTCAAACTGATAATCGATATTGCAAAAGCCCTGCTTCTGGCAAGGTGGAGACAGACCCTGGTCGCGGCCATTGGCGTCACGTTCAGCATCGGCATGTTCATCACCCTGCTTAGTTTTATGACGGGCCTGAATGATATGCTCGACGGCCTGATTCTGAACCGGACCCCTCACATCAGATTATACAACGAAATCAAACCCAACGTCAATCAACCGATAAATCTGGCCAGATCTTACCGAAATTCCCACAATTTTATTCACTCTATAAAAGCGTCGGGAAGTCGGCAGACCCTATACAATAACGGTGCAATAATGCAGGCACTTTTCAGTGACAAAAGAGTCATAGGATTTTCTCCGAAAATAACTGCCCTGGTTTTCTTCAATGATGGTGCCATAGATATCACAGGATCCGTTAATGGAATCGACGTCCAAAAGGAAAGTAAACTTTTTCATTTCAGCGATTACATCATTGCCGGAACAGCCTCTGATCTGGAAAGGGTCCCTAACAGCCTCGTTTTGGGGAAAGGTCTGGCAGACAAGCTCCTCGCCGACCTGGGAGACGTGGTTCAACTGACAACTGCAAAAGGCGAAATTTTTCAGTTAAAGGTTGTTGGGCACTTCCAATCAGGTATCCTCGAACTTGACAAAACGCAAAGCTACGCTTCCATCATCACCACCCAGAAACTACTTGGACAAGCTGCAAATTACATCACGGATATCCAGGTTAAACTGACGGATATGAAACAGGCCCCCGATATTGCTAACGAATACAGACAGCTTTTCGGGTCCGACGCGGAAGATATTCAAACAGCTAACTCGCAGTTTGAAACCGGCAGTTTTGTCCGCACACTAATTTCCTACGCCGTTGGTATAACGCTCCTGGTTGTTGCCGGCTTTGGTATATACAACATTTTAAACATGATGATTTTTGAAAAAATGGACACCATAGCCATCTTGAAAGCCATCGGCTTTTCAGGTAATGATGTCAAAAGTATATTTCTGGTCATCGCGCTAAGTATCGGCTTTTTCGGTGGACTTTTTGGCCTGATGCTTGGCCTTGGGCTGTCCATGCTCATCGATCAGGTGCCTTTCACAACGGCATCTTTACCTACGATAAAAACCTATCCCATTAATTACAGCATTAGTTTCTATGTGATTGGTACAGTATTTTCATTGGTTACCACTTTTTTAGCAGGCTGGTTTCCGTCCCGAAAAGCAAGTCAGGTGGATCCGGTAATCATCATAAGAGGCAAATAACATGGGAAGCATTATTCTGGAAGCCCGAAAAATAAACAAATATTTCCGGGACCCAGTCACCGTGAAGGTGCTGAGCAACGTTGATTTTTTGATTGATAAAGGTGAGTTTGTCTCCATAACCGGCAAGTCTGGATGTGGCAAATCAACCTTGCTGTATATTTTGTCGACCATGGATACCGACTTCGAGGGCGAACTTCTGATCGACAATATGTCAATGAAAAACAAAAAAGAGCCACAGCTTGCCGCGGTCCGTAATGAAAAAATTGGGTTTGTTTTTCAATTTCACTATCTGCTCAATGAGTTTACCGTGCTTAAAAACGTAATGCTGCCAGCTTTGAAACTAAATAAATTTCCTTACGAAGAGATCGAACAAAAGGCGATGGCCAGGCTAAAAATGCTTGGGATTGAGCATTTGGCATCAAAAAGCGCCAATCAGGTGTCGGGCGGGGAAAAACAGCGCGTAGCTATTGCCCGCGCACTGATCAACGATCCGGATATCATCATGGGCGATGAGCCGACAGGCAACCTCGACAAAAGAAATACAGAAGTAGTTTTTGATATTTTTAAACGCCTGGCCGAAGAATTTAATCAAACCTTACTCATTGTAACGCACGACCAAAGTTTCGCTGAAAGGACACACAGGATCATCAATATGGAAGACGGGAAAATCGTAGGTTAAATCCGCAGATAATTTTCCCTCATCCCAACCTCCCTGCCATACAAATCTTGTCTTGTTTATCCCGACGTACATAGTCAATGTTTTGGTGTACGTTGCCGTTCCCGAGAAATACTTCACACCGAAATGATCAAAAGCAGACCAGGAGATAAGCTCGGGAAATGTGATCCTTTCTGCCGCGCCCAATTTTCAGGAAATGAAATTTACAATAATAAGCCACCCCCCGATCGTCAATTTTACATGTGAATGCGCTAAACTATTCAAAAATTTTCTTTAACAGCCGAACTAAAAAATTATACCGAACGTTCGGTATATAAATACAAATAATTATGGCTTACACAAAAGTTGAACAGGATATCGTCCTGGAAAAACTGATGGATGTATTCAGGTCTGTTGGATATGATGGGGCGAGCATGACAGATCTGGCGGATGCGACTGGTCTCAAGAAGGCTAGCCTATACCATAGATTTCCAGAAGGCAAAGAAGCAATGGCCCATGCTGTGCTTAATCATGTTGCAAATTGGAATAACGCTCAGATCTTTGACATACTGGTTTCCTCCGGGCCCGTTGAAGAACGTCTCGATACTGCGTTGAAATCCATCGACACCTTATATAACGGCGGACGGGTAGCTTGTATCCTACGGGCTCTTTCGCATGGGAGGGCTGCTGAAATTTTCAGGAGTGAAATCGCTGAAATTTTCGGGAAATGGGTAACCGCATTCGCACATGTTGCGGGGGATGTAGGTCATGATCCTCAATCAGCAAATAGGCTCGGGGAATCGACACTTATAAGAATTCAGGGTTCATTGATACTTGCTCAGACTTTACACCGCCCCGACCTGTTCCAAGATGCACTGCGTGATATCAAGACAGATTTTTTGAAATAAGATCGTTTCTGTTACATGCTAAACAAAGGAATAGCTATCGAGCTCAGGGTTATACTGTGTATCAATTTTCAATCAGATAAATTCGATGATGCACATTGAAATTTCGGAAACGCCACCGGATTATACGAGGCTTACGAAAGGCAATTGGCGCACAATCTCATTTCTCAACGCAGATGCCAGCTTTAATACAGCATCTGCGATAAACCTTAATTAAAATGAACACAATAGATGAAATTCCTTTCGTAAATGAAGAATGTGGTGATACGATGTGGAACGAAGAAAATTTGAATCCGCCAAAAAGCAGGGATGAACCGCGCGCTCTGGTACCACAATCAAGTTTAGAGACTGCCATACCAAAAGCAGAGCCAGGCGAAGACGCATAGCACCGCGAAGGGCTGGTTCAGCAGCAATGCAAAGGAGACTGGGAAATCTGAATAAATTGCCCCATGTACAAGCCTTTGGCCAGCATTAAGAATACCCGGCATTTCCGGATATAAACGATGGATTATTTAATTAACAAAAAAGCACCATTGCAATGACACGAAACTATGCCTCGCTTGCTTTTACGCCTGAAGTGAAAGCATTGCAGGAACGCTATGGAAGCCGGCATGCTTATGCCCGGATAGAGCAGCAATCGATTTCCGGGGAGTTGACAAAAAGAGAACTGGATTTTATTCAGGCCCGGGATAGTTTCTATATCGCGAGTATCGGAGAAAATGGATTTCCTTATATCCAGCATAGAGGTGGTCCAAAGGGCTTTTTACGTCCTGTTGATTCCACGACACTGGGGTTTGTCGACTTCCGCGGTAATAAACAATACATTACAGCCGGGAATACCGCTACCCGACCAAAGGTTTCCCTAATCCTGATGGATTATCCTAATCAGACACGAATGAAAATATACGCGGAAGTTGAGGTACTGGACGTAAATGACCATTCAGAACTTGCGGCTTTTCTGACGCCAAAGGGCTATGAAAACGCGGTAGAGCAAATCATTCTTCTGCATGTCGCAGCACGTGACTGGAATTGCCCCAAGCACATTCTTCCGCGCTACACCGCAGAAGAAATCGATCCATTATTAGCACCCCTTCATGAACAAATCGAGCGTCTTCAGTCCGAAATCAAACAATTAAAAATAGATCAGGGAATTTGAATCGACCTAAACAACTACAGGCACGCAGGGACTCTAAAGGCTTTAAAATATTCGTTCCGGATTCCGCGGTCAGTAAAAGTAAAGAGCCGTTTCCAGTTTGAAAAACGGCTCTTCCGTATGCTAAACCCAACCCTGCTGCAAGAAAAGTATCCTGAATCAATCCTCGGTTTTCCCTGAATCAATACCGGTTCAACAATTAACGCCATCCAAGCCCAGGTGCTACATGCTCCAAAATAGACGACAGCAGATGTACGTTGTAATCAACTCCTAGTGTATTGGGTATTGTCAAGAGAACTGTATCTGCTTCCTGAATAGCTTCGTCTTGCGCCAATTCTTTGATGAGTTTATCTGGTTCTGCAGCATAGCTTCTACCAAAAATAGCGCGTTTGTCCTGTTCAATCATTCCGATTTGATCTTTCCGACTCGTTTCCTGTCCAAAGTAATACCGATCCTGGTCATTTACCAATGCGAAAATAGACCGGCTAACCGAAACCCTGGGTTCGCGCTGATGTCCCGCTTTTTTCCATGCTTCTTTGTACAATCTGATCTGCTCGGCTTGCTGTACATGAAAAGGCTTACCACTTTCATCGTATTTCAAGGTAGAACTTTGAAGATACATTCCGTTTTCCGCAGCCCAAACGGCGGTGGCATTTGAAGCGGCCCCCCACCAGATACGCTCCCGCAATCCTTCCGAGTATGGTTCCAAACGTAGTAAGCCCGGTGGGTTCGGAAACATCGGATTCGGATTTGGTCGTGCAAATCCTACACCTTCAAGCCTATCAAGGAATTCCAAAGCCTTGCGGCGGCCCATATCTGCATCATTTTCTCCATCAGCAGGCTCATATCCAAAATAGCGCCATCCCTCAATTACTTGTTCCGGCGATCCCCTGCTGACTCCTAACTGCAGTCGCCCTTCGGATATTAAGTCTGCGGCGCCAGCATCTTCCACCATATACGATGGATTTTCATAACGCATGTCAATTACACCCGTTCCAATCTCTATCTTGCTCGTTTTGGCTCCTATTGCCGCAAGCAATGGAAAAGGCGATGCTAACTGGGCCGCAAAATGATGAACTCGAAAATAAGCGCCATCTAAACCTATTTCTTCAGCAGCAACAGCTAAGTCAATAGATTGAAGCAACGTGTCACTTGCTGTTTGAGCCTTGTAAGACGGATGGTTAGACCAATGGCCAAACGATAAAAACCCTATTTTTTTCATTAAGCGTCTTTCAGA
>Ga0209512_1001052_pt1 | contig 37125 bp, 25 predicted proteins | sample frozenSSSSmetaG_FD_184142 | JGI IMG/M metagenome (GOLD analysis project Ga0209512, IMG submission 184142) | Glacier valley bacterial and archeal communities from Borup Fiord, Nunavut, Canada, to study Microbial Dark Matter (Phase II) -... | ecosystem: Environmental > Aquatic > Freshwater > Ice >...
CCGGTTATGCTGAGGTGCTGAATGCAAATAGTATATTCGAACGTTTTCAGAAAGAAAAAAAATCAGAGGGGAGCGGCCTGGGACTGGCAATTGTAAAAGATATTTGTGGATTATATAATTGGAAGGTTTCTTATCTCTTCGAAAATAATCTTCATTCATTCGACATCCGTTTTACAGCTGATAATTAATGTTGATTCCTCATTTATAGATCTATCCGGCCAAAACTGCCCTGACCAAATAGGAGAGTAAAAAAACGATATAGGGTATACTATTCTTTTTTGACTGTTGTATTTTCCATCTTTACAATCAAACACCGGATGATCAACCAATACATTCACGTAAATACTGCGCACTATGCTTAACCGATATTCATTTCTTGTAATCAGTATGATTTTGCTGGTGGCCTGTTCCACCGCTCAAAATGTCAGCATAAGCGGGAAAAAAACGTTCCAGACCATCCGTTCATTAGGCGTAAACGCAAATCCTCAGTCCTGGGAAATTAATCCAACGGCGGTCAGATCGGTTATTGATCAATTGGTTGACTCTATGGGTTGCACAAGCTTTCGGTTGATGTTTGACGATTGTGACTGGGAGTCTGTTAACGATAATGACGACCCCCATGTGTATAACTGGCATTATTACGATTCTCTTTACAGTACTCCGAGGTTTGCAGGTATCTGGGACATGATGCGGTACCTGAACAGCAAGGGGATCACTGATATCGCGCTGAGCCCGGATGGCGCTGCGCCTGCGTGGATGGGCAGTACGCAGCTGTCAGCCGGAAAAGAATCGGAATATGCCGAAATGATCTCTTCGATGGTGTATTATGCGGCCAGAAAATTACAACCTGCCGTTTCTTTCACGACGATATCACCTATAAACGAATCTACCTGTGGCGGCGGGGAAGGAGTGCAGACCACCCCGGCTCAGTTCGGTGAACTTTACAAGGAGGTGGCATCTCATCTGATCGCGGATAGCCTGACAGAAATTTCTATTGTGGGGCCGGATGATTGCGGTGGCTGGCTTGCCAATGTACACGCCATGCTTGGCAACGCTGTTACAATGTCTAAAGTAAAATACTTCGGACAACACAGTTATGGTAATACTACTGAAAAAGCTAAAGAACTCATTACAACCATTAAACACTCTGCCTACCCCGATCGGGAAGCATTCATGACAGAATTAAATGAAGTGTGCAAGGATTGCGACGGAGGCGTTTACAATAAAGATTATAATTTCACCGCTTATGCCGCGCCTGCCTACCAGTACATTCTTCAGCATCTCAACGAGGGTATCACTGCAGTACAGCTATGGGAGGCATATGACAGCAGGTACCATCATCCCAACAGGTACCTGACGTGGAGCATGTGGGGTGTGTTCGCTATAAATGATACTACTCACCCCGATGTATATACGCCCCGTCCGCATTTTTCTGTGTTAAAGCACTTGTATAGGTTTGTTAAACCGGGATACAAGCGAATAGACGTGTCCACTACACTTAACAATATCATCCTTTCCGGATTCTCGGATTCTGCAACCCAAACGCTGGTGCTCACAGGTATAAACAACAGCGGAAAAGTACAGCAGGTAAAAGGTATGTTGCAGCACCTTCCTGCCTGCGATGCACTGGAATATTATTATTCAGATGCTGCCCATTTATTTGTGAAGGGTAAAGTGGTGAATGTGAAAGGGCAGTTGTTTGGTCTGAGTGTTCCTCCAAACACAGTATTCACCTTAGTGAGCTATAATAAAACTTCAAAAAAATAGCATGCGTTATCCATTGCTGATACTGGCCGCTTTAATTACAGGCACCTTAGGGTTTTCACAACACGCATCAAACAGGAACAGTTCTTCTCCTGACTCTATCGCTACTCATAAGGTCCGGCTGGATAGCCAGTCAAAACTGCTGTCCTGGATTCAACCTCAGGCAAATGCGTATGACAAAGTGCTTCGTGACCGTTGGGATTTTATCTTCAGCGGTATTCCGATGAGCCCAGGGCCGGCGCCCCGTTCAGATTATCCGCAGTTCTTTTTTTATTGCGCATATAAGGACCAGCAGATGAAGCCCGATACCTGGATGAATGATGTCGGTGAAAAAATCCCGAACTGGTTTGAATCTGCCAGGTTATTTTATCAGTACACCGGGGATGCCCGTGCATTGAAGATCGTCACAGAGATGGCCAGTTATGCAATAGATCACGGCACCAGTCCGGACACTGCCGCATGGGCAAATTTTCCTTACACCACCACAAATGCCGGCGATACAATATTTTCTGGGTTCACAACAGGTAACAAATTCGTGCAGCATGAAGTACAAATAGATCATGCCGGTGACATGGGTTTGGCATATTACAGGTTGTTTCTGATCACCGGACAGCAGAAATTTAAAACTGCCGCGGTAAACATTGCCAAAGCCCTCATCAAATATGCACGGACGGGAGATGCCCATCACTCGGTATGGCCTTACCGGGTGATTACGGATAACGGCAGGGTAACTGCACCCTATGGAGCCAATTGGATTGGTTGTTATGAGTTGCTCAATGAACTAAGTCGGGATGAATCGGCTAGGATAGCAGAATTATTACCTGCAATGAAAAAAGCAAGGGATTTTTTATTGCAGTATCCTTTCAAGACTGGTTACTGGACCGATGGCCATACGGATACAGACATTACAAGTGATACGTATAAAAGTAATATGAGCGCCAGTAACGCGACGTTATACCTGTTTGATCATCCAGAATTCGATCCCCAGGCATCAACCGATATTCCCGCACTGATCGGCTGGACGGAGAAAAACTTTATTGAACATTGTTCGCCTGGTGAACCTTCTCATCAATGGGGAGCCGGAATAGTAGGAGAGCAGGATACCTTTTTGGTTAAGATGGATTACCAGACAGCCCGTTATGCAGCAGAATGTGCCCGCTGGTATGCACTATCCGGCGATACGGCTTACCGGGAAAAGGCTTACCGTTCACTTAACTGGGTGACCTATTGTACAGACACCAAAGGGATGGCCTTTGAAAGTCCTTTAAGCAGCGGAATCACCAGCTGGTGGTCGGATTGTTATGGGGAAGGCCCCAGGATGTTTTATCATGCACTGGCCGCAGTTCCGGAATGGGCACCGGCGCACCAGGACCATATTCTTTATTCAAATGGCATACTCAACCAGGTAGAATATAAAAAAAATAAACTGGAATATATCCCTGCCGGCAAAGAGGGTACAGAATACATCAGGTTATCTTTTAAACCTTCATCTATCGCTGTAGACGGGCATATGCTTGCTGTTGCTGAAACAGGAGAAGGGTATTCGCTTAAAAAAATCGCAGGGAATGATTATTCACTAATCGTCAGGCGGGCGGCCAAAGGAAAAGTAACCATAAAATGATTGCGGCAAACCATTCAGGAGACAATCTTTTGATAATTTGAACGGTAATTTTTTGGCTGGCTTTTTTTAAATTTTTTAAACTGCCTGTAAAAAAAAGGAATACTTTCAAAACCGGAAGCATAGCAAATTTCAGTTACCTGTTTATCCGATTCGATCAGAAGTTTACAAGCTCTGTTAATTTTATATTCATTTAAAAATTCAAAAAAAGACTTTTTCATTGTCTTACTAAAAAATCTTGAAAAAGTTTCTTCAGTCATATTAACGTGACTGGAAATGTCGGACAGAGATATCTTTTCCAGAAAATGATCCTGTATATATTTATAAACCTTGTTGATCCTTTCATTGTGCGAATAATTCAGCTCATAGGAGAATCCCTGTTCACATAGGATATGGTAAGAATCTGTAAGGGCAAGTTTTTGCAGAATTTCCAATAGCAATAGGAATTTCTCAAAGGAAGGAAGTGCTGCAAGGCTGTACAACTGGTCTTTTACTTCCAGTGCGATTTTCCTGCTGAATTTGATACCTTTTATAGAGCGGTCCAATAGTTGCCGGATAAGCTGGAATTCAGGGCTCTTCATCCAGGTATTGTCCAGCAATTCTGGTTTTAAATACACTACAATTGCACTAGAAGGCGTTGTGGGACTGCTGGAACTGATCCAGCAATGCGGCAGGTTTGCACCGATAAGTACCAGGTCATCATCAAAAAAATTCTCCATGCAGTTTCCTACATACCGCATGCCGTGGCTGGTCAGAATGTAGGTCAGTTCGATTTCGGGATGATAATGCCAGGGATATTCAAAGTCCTTGGTACTTTCCTGCAGAACTGATGTAAACAAGTTAGACTGAACAGGTAGAATATGCTTATAATGAGCTTTGCTGGTTTTCAAGATTATAACTTTTTTCGTTTAATAAAAATCAATTTATATTAAAAGTAAAACATAATAGGATAGTTATTTAGCAATATTGAATAATGTATCGAAATGTCCATTGTCTACATTTGAGATGACCGGTTTGTCCACCAGTTGTAATCATAAGAAATCTATTTATTAAAATTTGGTAGAATCCCGGCTACAGATCAGGCTGATATATAACAAAATCACTTATATAATGAATAACAGAAAATGGATCGGGTGGTGCAGTGTCCTGTTTTTTTCCTGCGTGGGGCATACGCAAACAATTTCACTTCATCCTGAACCGGCAGACTGGTACAGTGGCGATATTCATGTACACCGAAATTGTGGCGATCCCATTGATCTGCTTTCAGAAAGTAAGTTGGGAAAAATGATGGAAGACAATGATCTTTCCGTGATCTCGGTGCTTGCAGATATGGGCAATGCAGAGGTTAGAGACAGCAAGACCGATCTCCTCAATGTTACGGGTAAAGATGCGCTGCAATCTTCTGCCAAACGGATCATTCACTGGGACACCGAGTGGCACTGGGATGCCACCTATTCAAATTTCAGCAACCAGGCTCTTGGCGGGCACCTTGTATTGCTGGGATTAAAGCATGCGGAACAGATCTGGGATGAATCCCCTTATAAGATCCTGGAGTGGGCCTCCCGTCAGCATGCCGTTAAGGGCTTTGCTCATATGGAATACCTGAACAATACCATTCAGGACACCCTGAACTGTTGCATACCGATCGATTTTCCGGTTGAAGCCGCCTTGGGTAATATCGATTTTGTATCAGAAGATGTATACGGCAAAGGATCTCCGAATAATGGAAACTATAATAGTGAAGCGGCCATGCAGGGATACTACAAACTCCTCAATTGCGGCTTTCAGTTGGGTCTTGCCGCTGGTACTGACTATCCCTGCAATGGAAAAGAACCGTTAGGCAAATTACTGACCTATGCACAGGTTTCCGGGAAACTTACTTATAACAGCTGGATCGGTGCCATTAAGAAGGGCCGTACAGTAGTATCGCGCAACGGACACCAGGAGTTCCTTTCCCTCAGCCTGGATGGAAAGGCAGGACCCGGACAGACTGTGCTTATGAAAAACAAAAAGCCGGTTGCAGTGCGGGTAACGTGGACTGCTGACACCAGGCAATCGGGACACATCGAGCTGGTATGCAATGGAAAAGTCGTGGCTACCAGGGAAGGAACTGCCGACCGCGGTAAGCCGCTGGTACTCGATACCACTATTACGGTGAACCAAAGCAGTTGGTTCTGCGCAAGACGTATGGATGGTGATGAGCATCAGAGTCACACTTCAGCGGCATACGCTTCATTGAATGGCAAGCCCGTGCGGGCCAGTGCTGCAGACGCAGAATATTTTGTCAGCTGGATAGATAATATCCTGGCCAATATTGAGCCAGGGCATAAATGGAACCGGTACTTTACACACGATCTTCAAACGGTTCAGGCCAGGTACCGGAAGGCAAAGAATATTTACAAAAAAATAGCCGGTGAGGTGATCAGGTAGCTGGGACCGGGGGAAACAGCTGACTTATTTTTTCGGTAATAACGGCCATGTCAGCATCCGGAAGTGTCCGCAGGAGCGTCCAGGTTTCCAAATGCTCTGCAGCTTCTTCGGGAACCAGTGTAGTAGTAGGCGCAAGGGATTCGATCTCCAAAAACTCATCATTAAAATACAATTCATTGTTGCTGTTAAAGTCGGGGTATAGCTGACCGCTGGTATATGCAAATTGTTTAATGAACAGTTGTTCATGCAGGGAATAAGCGGCCCATCCCTGTTTATTGAGTATGCCTATTTTCTGAGCGCTTTTAATCCGCTTATTCTGTCTCGCAAGAATATATTCATTGCCCCATTCCCATCTCGGATCATTCATCTGAGTATATTGCCACAGCACCAACCCGCGCGATGGAAGCAGGAAATCATCTTCCTCACCAAATGGCTCCTGGGGCAGAATGGCGATACCCTCCGGCGCAAGCACCGTGATGGCCCAGGGTGAAACGGAAAGGGATGATGCACTTTTATTGGTAATCCGGTGCACGATCGTGATTTCGGGGCCAGATGCTCCAATCGTGATTTCCATTTCCTTAACGATCCCGGAAGTTTGCTCCATGGATTGTATTATTTTAACAGACCTGTCGGAAATCGTAAAGGCAACCGGCCCGTTGTCCGGATAGTAACTTCCAGGCAGGTGTTCCGGTGCAAGCCATAAGCGATGGCCGCCGTAGATACGCCAGTCTGAACCCCCGGTCCTGCCGGCATCAGCTGCCCGCAGATGCAGCATGTTTTGTTCGCCCAGAAAACCGTAGCGGAGAATCCTCGGACCGATATCGGTTGCAACAACGACATCTATTTTGTCATTCCATAACCGCAGACAGTTGGGCCAGCCATTAAAGGAAATTTTTTCGTGCATCTGGTTGGATTAAAAGTTTAAAAAAAATAGGGGACCAGCATAAATGGTGAAAACGGAAGAACCGATTAAAAGGGCGGGCAGTTTTTTATACCCTCCGGCAGGTGAACCGTTCTGTCGATCGGGATAAGCTTCGCAGCACCGGGATCAACTATACTGAACGCCATATTTTTTGATCACGTCCGGATTCAGTTCTATACCGAGGCCGGGTGTTTGCGGAACTGCTACAAAGCCATCTTTCTGTACAAAGGGGTGTAAGAGTAATTCTCTGCGTATAGCCGACTGCGTTATAGAAAATTCCAGGAACGGCGCATGCGGAATTGCCGCTATCAGGTGAATGGATGCGGCTACAAGTATACCCGTCTTAAACGCGTGAGGCACGCAAAGGATATTGCTGTCCATAGCCATGGTTGCAATTTTTTTTGCTTCTGTTAAACCACCGCATCTGGACATGTCAGGTTGTACAACATCAATATGCGTTTCCCGGATCAGTCTGGAAAAAGCACGGCGTCCACTTTCTTCCTCGCCGGTAGCGATGCGGATGGTTGTGGAATCAGTAAGGCGGCGGTAGCCTTCCAGATCTTCTGCCGGCAGTGGTTCTTCCAGCCAGTAGATGTCCAGTTGCTCAAGTGCCCTGGCCACATACATAGCTTCTTTCAGGCGGTAGCGCTTGCCTATATCAATCATTATTGCAGAGTGGTCACCTGCGGCCTTTCGTGCGGTTCGGATCAGACTGAGATCTTTTTGAACGTTGAACCCCAGCGGTCCCCAGCCCAGCTTTACAGCGGTAAACCCTTTTTCCATGCAATCTTCCACCAATTGCTGTGTGCTTTTTTCATCATTGGGCATGAGTGCGCTGGCGTAAGGCCGTACTTTTTCGCAGTAGCTGCCTCCAAGCAATTTATGAACGGGTTTGCCCAGAGCCTTGCCCATAATGTCCCAGATGGCCATGTCTATTCCACTCATCACATGCATCACCGGTCCGGTCCGGCCGTAATAATAGGTCTTGTCCCACATGTCATTCCAGATTTGTTCATAATCGAAAGGGTCTGAACCCATTACTACTTCCCGGAGGCCGTAGCAGGTGCCATGCGACATATAAGCAGCTACAATTGCTTTTCCAACATAAGGTGCAGTATCCACTTCACCATAACCGGTTATGCCTTCATCGGTTTCCACTTTAATGATCAGGTCATCCTGGGTTCCATCGGCGGCGGATGAAATTTCAGGTAATCTTAAAATGATTGCAGAAACATTCGTGATTTTCATTTTTCTTTATATTAACAATGATTAGTGACTGATCTCTTTGGCTGTGGATTCGTATTGCTGACGGGAATCCTGCTGCGGATTTTTATTTCGGTTAAAAAACATCATCAGGCGGTTTTCAAAAACTGTCACCATCAGGGTACTGATAATGATGATCAGGCTACCGGCGATCATCATCCCTGTAATTTTTTCATGCAGTAACAGCACCCCGAAAAGAGCAATGAAAAAAGGCAGCAGATAATTTCCCAGGATAGCCTGGGTTACGTCCATCGATTTAAGAATGTAAAAAAATAAAATCATGGAAAAACCGTAAACAATAAAGCTAAGTTCGAGTATACCCAGTATCACCACCCGGCCACCGTTTAAGATAGCAGACAGGTGAAACGGCTCCACCCAGATGAGGAGGGGAATGCAGGCGAGGCTTCCAATCAATGAACTATATACCAGGATTTCCATTTCAGTAAACTGTTTATCCACCAGCATCTTACAATAAGTGTTGAAGAACGCGCAACAGCAACAGGCAAAAAAGAAGATAAGATTACCAGAAAAATATTGTCCTTCCGCCATTCGTGCGCCACGCAAATCCGGGATGGAGGTCAGCAAAACACCGGCCAGTGCAAAAACAAATCCGATAATGCGTACCGTGTTTAATTTTTCCTTCAGGAGAACAGAGGCAAAAATCGCTACGAGTACAGGTATACAGAAAGTAATGATCCCCGCATTAGAGGCCAGGGTCATCGTGGAACCAACCGTGTAAGCATACTGCATCACGAAAACACCTATAAGACCGGGAATTAAAAAGAACCGGAGATCTCTCCAGCTTCTGCGCTGGTTACGCGGTTTCTTTTTATTTTCCGCCAGCAGGAAGGGAATAAAAATTATGGTACTAATGATCATAGGAATAAAAGCGATCGCCATAGGTCCGATGCGGTCACCTATGATCCGGATCACGGGAACCTGGGTGGCCCACATGGCGTTTACAAGAATAATAAGCAGCAGACTTTTTATTTTATGCATAAGAGGATAATAAAGGACAACAATCAACTTATTTGGGGGGAAGTCCTGAGCCAAAACCACCGTCTACCACATAACTGGAACCTGTCACAAAGGAAGCATCATTGCTGGCCAGGAAAACAGCCACCCGGGCTACTTCAGTTGCTTTTCCTATTCTTCCCAGCGCATGCAATGCCCCCGCATCTTTTCGTGCCTGCACAGGATCCGCCTGACTCATAAAATACCCTTCTGCAAGTCCGGCATCGATATAACCCGGACAGATGCAGTTCACTCTTATGCCATCACGGCCATGGTCAATCGCCATTGCTTTGGTTAAACCGATGATGCCGGCTTTGGTGGCACAGTAACCCGCGCAAATCGGCTCGACAAAAAATCCATTTACGGAAGACATGTTAACAATATTACCCTTGCTTTTGCGCAAAAGCGGCAGAAAATACTTGGATGTCAGAAAGATGCCGCCGAGGTTAACGGACAACTGCTTGTTCCATTCTTCGAAGCTGGTGTCTTCAATGGTCTTGTTTACCTGGATGGCAGCATTGTTGATCACCGCATCAACTCTTGAGAAAAGATCAAACGAATGTTCTGCCAGTCTTTGTACGGATCCCGGATCGGAGACGTCTGCTGCGATGGACACCGATTGTCCTTGCTTGCTTGCGATAAATCTTACTGTTTCACCGGCAGCCAGCTCATCGATGTCGGCTATCACCACCTGTGCGCCTTCAGCTGCAAATTCAATCGCACAGGCTCTTCCAATGCCCGAGCCGCCACCTGTAACGATCACTACTTTATCTGTAAATTTCATATGTCTGATTAAAGTGAATGATATTTATCATATACTTCTCTTAAGGATCGTCCCTGCAACAGTTCATGGCGGGAGTGATTTTCGCTGTTTATTTTTTCTGCAGCTTTTTCCAGCACTTGTTTTTCAATGGCTTGTGGCACCACCACAATTCCATCAAAATCGGTCACTATCAGATCACCCGGGTAGACCAATACCTCCCCGCATAGAACAGGAACGTCGTACGCCACTACCAGTCCCCTCCCTTTTGAATCAAGCGGACGAATACCGGTATAGAAGACCGGAAAGTTCATCTCGATAATTTTAACACAGTCCCTTACCTGGCTGTCGCACACGCAACCGTTTACCCCTTTTTTCTTAGAAATAGTGGACATCAGCTCTCCCCAGGGAGCATTCGTTCCGTTCACATCCGTGGAATGAACAACAATATCACCCGCTTTCAGGGAATCCATAGCTTCTATTTCAAGACCATACGGATCGTCTTCTACAATATAATCAACTTCTATCCACTTGAACGTCTTAGCTCTTCCCGAGAAGCCGCAATTTCTCATGTTCGGAAGCAGTGGACGCAGACGCTGGTGCATGGCCTGCTGCCGGTAACCCAGGTCATCCAGTATGTCGCAGATAGCAGCTACGTAAATATTATTATCGATATAAATGAATAGATCAACATCGTTCTGTAATTCTACCATTATTAATAATTTGTCAATATTCAAAAGGTTACAAGAAAAGTAGTGAATACGGGTTTATATATATTTTGCGCTGGTATTGTAAAAATTAAAGATAGGAGCAGGATGGTTTTCATTTTTATCCGACGCTTGCTAATTACTATCCTATTTTGTGCCGGCAAATGAAATATCTTCTACTATTTCAGAATGACAATATTTCGGATATTAAGCAGCATTTATTCGGATTCTAAGAGGCTTTTTCATGTATTTGGGATTGTATGGTGAAAACTAAGGAAGATATTCTACTGCCATGCGATAATCAGAACCGGGCCTGGTAGTTACCAGTGCATACTCAAAACCCTTTATTAACTCAACTGCATAAGGTGCTACTGTTCCGTTAATGGTTATCTTAGCGATTTTCTTTCCTTTGTACTCATATGGAATCATAGAGCTGAGCCCGTTGCTGTGCGTGGAGGATGACTTTATTTTAAATGTTAACTGGCTGCCTGACCATTTTATATTCGTAAAACCAGCTTCATCTTTTACCACAAGAAAGTTAAAAAGTTTAGCCGCCGTCCATACCGGAATCCCGTTTTTCTTTGCATAATCCAGCATTTTTGTCAGCGGAATTTTGGAAAAGAAATATTCAGCATTATGCGCCTTAATACTTACATAAGAATACACCCCGTTGTACAGGCTTCTGTCCACTAATCCTTTAAAGCAGTTGTAGAATCCTATGGAGTCTGCATGCTCCATGTACTGCTGATCGTAGACATTGCAAATGTGCTGATAGTTATTGATTACTTTCCCTTTATCATCCGCAAATTTCATGGAAAGCCCGCTTCCTGTAAAGTTACCCTGCCCGGATCCCATGGCTCCCAAAAAATATCCCTGGTTAGAATGATTATCGTACCGCGCGTAATTATTATCCAATCGTATATTATTATTGGCTTCTAACTTTGCCTGCGCTGCAAAATCGGCAACACCATTTGAATCCTTTCCACACCACACAAACCAGTGATTAGTTACCGTCTGTATGGTTGAAATATCATACCTGATGGATATCTTTTTTTTCAGATCTTTGATAACACTGTCCATTGTTTTCCAGTCAGGATACTGAGCCTGCCTGGTATCATCGAAGTGGGCGGCCATTTCAAATCCCTTCTTAGCCCATTTGTCAACCCAGGCTTTTGAAATGAAGTCCGTTTCCTTTATATAAAGGGTCATTTTTGCACTCATGGTGTCAATACCTTCATACTGTGGCACAAACTCGGCTTCTCTGGAATCCTCCCCATCATTGGTGAGCGTTACAAGGCATTTTAAAGTATCCGGAAAATACCAGAATCGCGGCAGCGGCTTGGTGTAGCGGCTCAGTCTTTCAATGCCATGGGATAATAGCCGCATCTGCTCATCTGCCTGGTTGAGTGTATTTTTAGTAGTATCCAGCCATCCCTCGGTGAACATATCCATGGCACGGATTCCAACTATGCCGTCCGTTTCTTTTCCCGCATTCAGGTGATTTCCCTGCCGCGTATAGACAATGCTTTGAGGTAGATTATATAAAAAAGCCATTGCATGGCCCCGGCCATAATTATTTAAAACTACTGCAGGATAATCCGTTGCCGTAACCGCATCTGTATAGATCGTAGCAATTTTCTGACCACCTCTAAGATCATACTTACCGACCTCTCCATGAAACTGTAAAGTTTCAGAAGTTAAGCCTTTGCCGGTTTGATTGCCAGTATCTATGGCAATATATCTATCATTAAAAGTACCTTCTGCAGGAATGATTCCGAAAACGTTATTGAGCTTAGCGTCCGGTTTAAATGTAATTAAATTTCCTCCTTCTCCTACATACATCGTTATCATGGACACCTGACGGCCGGTCAGAATATTTTCAGCCAGGATGATTATATCAAACTTCTTTAGATAATCTAAAGTCACTTTAGCATCCGTAATCGACTTCATCCGGAACTCATTAAAACCTTCCGTTCGTAAAATTTCCGGGAGGTACGAACCGAAATTGTTATCTGTTCCTAACACCAGGATCGGGTGCTGTGATGTTGCCGAGGCATAATTAATACTGGTAATCAACAGGCAAATCATGCACGTTACCCGGAGTAAATGACTAACCTTACAGTTCATGTTCAGTTTTTTTATTTTCATACATCAATCGTCATATCCTTAATATGCAGGATTCTGTGTGAGTTTTTTGTTGAGATCCAATTCGGTTTGTGGTACAGGCCACACGTAATTTTTAGCCAGATTAAATACCCGATCTTCGACCTTAAGATGTTCGGCTGAAGTATAGGTCACGTTCCCATTGGCATCTATGCTGCTGAGTCTGGCGCCGTATACCGGACCATTCATTACCTGTCCGCCGATCTTCCATCGCTGAATATCATACCAGCGTAGTCCTTCCAGGGCCAGTTCCACTCTCCGTTCTCTCCGCACCAGTTCACGCATTTGTGCCTGGGTAGCATATTTGGTCTGGTCAACCGCAGGTAATCCTGCACGCAAACGTACCTGGCTGATCGCATCGTATACAGTATTGTCTATCTCATTCGATTCGATTTTTGCTTCGGCATAGGTTAGCAATATTTCCGCGTACCGGATAAGAGGTATGTTCAAGCCAGCTTTGTAGAGATCCGAAAAATCAGACTTATAATGTATATATTTCTGTCCTACATAACCAGTGTAATTATAGGTAGGCCAGTAATCCAGCGAATTCGGATCCATTGGATTAAAGATGATTCCGGCATATGGAGCTCCAGGTACAATGACTGTCTGCAGCAACCGGGGATCACGGCTCGCAAACGGATGATCAATGTCATATCCGGACGTTGGGTCATCAATGGTTTGGCCATTGATCATTTCATACGAATCGACTAGAGACTGATTGATATTTACAGAGCTCCAGCCACCACCTGGTGTGGATTCCGGAGCCAGGATCTGTATACCTACGGTCAGGTTCGGGTCGGAGTCCAGATAGCCCCTGTCGAGAATGATCTCTGAATTATATTCATTCTGCGTACGGAAAAGATCCTGATAATTTGGGAATAGCGAATAAACGCCCAGACCCATTACTTTTTGACAGGACCCGGCACTTTCAGTGTATTTCTGATTGAACAGCTCTACTCTTGCTTTAAGCGCCCATGCTGCTCCCTGGGTAATGCGGCCCACATCGCTTCCCTGGTAGCTTGGAGGCAGAGTGGGAATAATCGTATCTAATTCATTCAATATAAAATCTACTATTTGTGCCTTGGGTGTACGTTCGATGGTATTAGCTTCCTCAGTCTTAAGTAATGTGGTTACCAATGGAAAATCGCCGTATAATTGTGACCTTACAAAATATTCGTAGGCCCTGATAAACCTTACCTCACCTTTCATTCTGCCTGCAAGGATTTCATCCATGGGTGTTTTGTCGATATTGGCCAGGAACCAGTTACACTGGGTAATGGTGGTAAAATTGTATTTGGTGCCCGTATTATTAGGAGAAAGAAGCTGCATATTACCATACTGCTGCCATCCTTCCCAGGGGTAAGGATCATGCGCATTGTCGCTGGCCACATCCATATATACCACCCACTGACCATCTTCAAAATTCGAATAGCAGGCATTGCATGCCGCAGTGGCGTCATTTACCCCGGTCCATAAGGTCGATTCACTGTACTCTGTAAGCGGCTGACGATCCAAAAAGTTTTTAGTGCAGGAGCTGGTCAGTATGGACAACAGAACAACTATTGTAATTAATCTATCTCTCATGATTGTGGTTTGATAAGTTTACTTAGAAGGTTAAGTTAACGCCCAGTGAGTTTACCTTTACCATAGGGTAATTATAACTGTTTCCACCCAGGGGCGCTTCAGGATCTACCCATTTGTAAAACTTCGTGGCGGTGAATATATCCTTTCCGGTATAAAAAATTCTTAGCCTGATACCTGCTTTGGACAAAAATCCGCTGGCAGGCAGCGTGTATCCGATCTGTACATTTTTAATCCGTACATAACTGGCGTCACGTACCCAGAAAGAAGAAGGTGTTGCAGCCGGATCATTCTGAGAGTTCGAATTCCACACCCGCGGAAAGCCTGCATTGGGATTTTCCGGTGTCCAGCGGTCCAGCCAGATACTGGTGGGATCGCCATCCTTGTCATACAGCGAACCCAATATCCGGCCCGATACAAATGACTTGACCTTTCCGACGCCCTGCAGGAACAACACAGCATCAAAGCCCTTATATCTCGCAGAAATATTGAGGCCGTAGGTTACTTCCGGGAAATAAGCACCCAGGTATTGTCTGTCCTTTCCATCGATAACATTGTCACCATTTAGATCTTTGTATTTGATGTCACCCGGACCAACCGGCCCACCCATTCCGTTCTGGGCAGCATGTTTGTCAATGTCTGCCTGCGACTGGAAGAGCCCTTCGGATACCCAGCCATATAATGAATTGATTGGCAAACCCACTCCTTGTATAGTTGAGCCATTCGGAAACGGACCGGTACCGGCTAAACTGGTGATCTCATTCTTTATAACAGAAACATTTGCATTCACATCAAAGCTGAAGATGCGTTTTCTCAAATGGTATCCTGCCAGCAATTCAAGCCCCTTATTCTGCACGCTGCCTGCATTGATTACCGGAGCCGTTAAACCAAAAGCGTTTCCTACAGGAAGCGACAATAAAATATCAGAGGTGTTGCGGATAAAATAATCTGCCGTAAACGTGATCTTTCCATTCAGTAAAACGGCATCCAATCCCATATCCTTAGTGGTGGTACTTTCCCATTTAATATTGGGATTGACTCCGGTCAGTGGAGCGATCCCGTCCACTGTCTGTCCTCCGAAAGAATAGTTAACACCGGTGGCGATGGTCGCCTGGTAAGGATACACACCGATATTCTGATTGCCAAGCATTCCCCACGACCCTCTAAACTTCAGATCAGACAGAATATTTTTTAAAGGTTCAAAGAAGTGTTCTTCAGAGATACGCCAGCCCACAGAGGCAGACGGAAATATTGCCCAGCGGTTGGCAGGAGCAAAGCGGGAGGATCCGTCATCCCGGATATTTCCTTCTATTAAATATTTTTTCTTAAACGAATAATTGATTCTTCCGAAAACCGACTCCAATGCATATTCAGAAGCATTACCACCATTTTGTAAAGCGGTAATTGGTCCGGCATCCAATTGGTCAAGCGCGTTATTGAGATATCCGCGTCTGCTGCCAAATAGATAATCGTATCGGTTGTGCTCCTGTGAATATCCAGCCAGCATATTGAAATCGTGGTCACCGATAGTCTTTCCGTACTGCAGCAATGCCTGCATGGTTACATTGTCTGTAAAAGCAGTATTAGCGGCCACAATATTTGGTCCCTCCCAAAGGCTGGGCGTACCTGTAGTCGGATCAAAGTATTGCAGATCGTTGATTCGCGACTTTGCCTGAACAAATGTGGCGGTATAACCAAGCAGCGGTTTAAAATGTAGGCCCTTTATTATTTCAACGTCGGCTTGAAGGATTCCGGACAGATGATGCGTTTTATTAAAATTATTAGAACCGCCTTTCAGCACGGCAATTGGGTTTCCCTCATCACTGTAACCATAATAACCATTTATCCTGTTTGGAACGACCCTGCCGGTTTGATTAAGTGTCCCTAACAGCTGTCCGAAACTCAAACCTTGAATGTTGCTCACCGGTTCCTTGAATTGTTCCTGTGAATAAGCAATATTGCCGGATAATTTAATACGGCGGCTCAGCTGCATATCCGTTTTGAAGCGTGTATTGTACCGTTTCAGATCCGAGCCCTGAACCAGGCCGTTCTGGGACAGATACCCAACGGACAGGTAACTTTGTGATTTTTCACCTCCTCCGCTTACGTCCAGGGAATGACTTTGCTGTAGTCCAGTACCACGCCAGAATAAATCGTACCAGTCTGTATTCGGATAATGCTCCGGATCGGAACCATCTTTAAATTTTTGAATTTCCGCATCACTGTATTTCGGCGATTTCCCTTCGTTTAACAGCGCCTCATTATACAGTGTTGCCGCTTGCCATGAGTTGATAAAATCAGGAGTAGCGGTCATCGTCTGCTTGCCGATATTCATGTTGTAATGAGCAACGGCGTCTCCCTTCTTACCGCTTTTGGTAGTGATCAATATTACTCCGTTCGCAGCTCTTGAACCATAGATAGAAGCGGATGCCGCATCTTTCAATACCGTAATGGATTCTATATCTCCAGGATTGATATCGTCCATAGTGGAAACAATGCCATCTACCATCACCATCGCATCACTATTGCCTAATGTGCCAATGCCGCGAACCCGTATAGTTCCGTGGTCTGCGCCCGGTTGTCCGTTATTTACAGCAACCGTTACGCCAGCCATGGTGCCTTGTAAAGCAGAAGATAAATTGGTCATTGGCCTTCCATCAAGATCTTTATCGGTTACCGTGGAAACAGATCCAGTAAGGTTGACTTTTTTTGTGGTACCATATCCTACCACAACCACATCGTTCAAGGTGTTATTGGTTGAGGGTTTAAGCACAATAGTAATGTCGCGCTGTTCCGAAATGATCAAAGTTTGCTCTTCGTAACCAACATAAGAAAAGTGAAGTGCCTCACCTTTGTTAGCGGATATCTTAAAACTTCCCTGCTCATTTGTTGCTGTTCCCTGCCTGGAGCCTACAGCTTTGACAGATACGTTTGCCAAGGCAGTTTCCCCATTGGTCACATGGCCTGTAACGATAATCTTTTGCTGTCCGAATGCAAAGAATATCAGATAACTGAAAAAAATGGTAAGCACCAATTTTTTTTTTAGGCTTCTACAGATAGTTAAGAATGCATGCATAGCAGTTGTTTTGATATTATGAGTAGTGGTATCAATAGGCTGATGGCCGAACAATATTCATCCGCTGACGCATCTTACTCCCGGTGGTTTGGTTATAAATATTTTTAATCATATTTATTATTACCAGTAAATAACAGGCGATTTAGTAAAATGGCGTCAACAATTCAAATATAATCTGAAAAATATATTTCGTTTTACCCGATGTTGATGAATATCTACCCTATTTTGGTATACTTGCTTTGGTATTAGAATGACAGCATTCTGGAAATCCCGGTAGTAGTGATGCCGGTAATTTCAGGCAGACCTGGTCGGGTGTAAGTGAGTTATTGAACGTAATTATTAAGTTTCCTGCTATGCTTCAGTCAAAGATTTTTAACATCAGTAGTGATATTAAAAGATTTTACTGTCTGAATAGCGGAAGAATTAAAACAACCAATGGTCAACATCCGTCACGGATCAACCCTTATTTATTGAAACAAACTGAAATTACTACAACTCATGGGGATTCGTCTTTGGAGTAACCCATATCATTGGACTATTACTTATGACTATAAAAAAAATCTTCATTCATTCGAAATCCATTTTACGGCTGATAAATAATGTCTATTCCTCAGTTAGGAGCGAATGTACGGTTGTCGCCACCAAAAGGTTTGTTTGGCGTACAACAGCTAAACAGCATGGAGCTGAGGTTTGGTCACTATATACGTTCGACCGGTTTGAACAGTAATATACTGACACTGGCCGTAAAAATAAAATAGAGTGATGAAAATCCTGGTAATAGAAGATGAAAAGGAACTTCGTGATAACATTATCAGTTATTTCATCGGAGAAGGGAACGTGTGCGAAAGCTGCGCTGACCTGTCCAACGCCCTTTTTAAAATATCGGATTACGATTGTATTTTACTGGACATCGGTTTGCCGGATGGAGAAGGGTTTGCCGTACTTGATTATCTGAAAAGAGTGAACAAGCATGAAACAGTACTCATCATATCCGCCAGGAACTCTCTGGATGATAAAATAAAGGGGCTGAATATCGGGGCGGATGATTATCTGACAAAGCCTTTTCATCTCGCAGAACTCAAAGCGAGAGTAGAGGCTCTTTTCAGGCGAAAAACGACTAATGGAAGCAATAAGCTGATCTTTCATGAAATCTCAATAGATCTTCGGGGAAAAGCAGTAGAAATCAATGATATCCCTGTTAATCTTACCCGGAAAGAATACGAAATGTTACTCTACTTTCTTTCAAATCAGAGAAAAGTAATCTCAAAAAATGCGCTCGCAGAGCATTTGTGGGGGGATGAGATGGATTTGCAGAACAACTTTGATTTTATTTATACGCACATTAAAAACCTACGGAAAAAGATGTAGGATGCTTCCTGCCGGGATTATCTAAAATCAGTGTATGGACTCGGGTATAAGTTCACAGACAGATGAAACTTGCAGCCTATTATAACAGAGCCGGTATTTTTGCAACCCTTTCGGTATTACTGGTGGGCGCCATCATCTATTTAATTGTTTCTTTCCAGGCAAATTAAAATATCAGTAGGTATATCGCATAAAAAGATTGTTGCCAGTAAATACCTGATGGATATCCTGCTGAACAACCTATTCAGCAATTCTATTAAACATAATATTAAAAATGGAACAATCAATGTAATTCTTTCAGGAGAAATATTGCAGATCCAAAATACCGGTTATGCTGAGGTGCTGAATGCAAATAGTATATTCGAACGTTTTCAGAAAGAAAAAAAATCAGAGGGGAGCGGCCTGGGACTGGCAATTGTAAAAGATATTTGTGGATTATATAATTGGAAGGTCAGTTATCATTACTCAGAGAATATTCATTCCTTTAAAATCCGTTTTTAATCCCGGCCCAGGCAGTCAAGTTTTTATTGTTCAGAAAAATGTTAGCCCTTGGAAGTCCCGCAGTATTGAGACTATAAACATTTTCACTACCCATACCTGGACGAAAGTGCACCATGGGATTAATTTGCGAACCCTTTGAACCGGAAAAAATCGAAACATATCAGGCAGGCCGGAGAAGAATAAACTATTTTCGACACCTAAATTTCCTGGCATGAAATGGATCACCCGAGAACGCCCCAAGATCGACCGGCTGGCCTGTCCCTGGCTAATCAAACGCTTTATTGACCAGCAGGCGGAGATCGTTTATGTACCCTTTGACCAGGTGTTGGATAAGGCAAAGGAACTAAATGCTACTCCCTTCGATCTGCCCGGCGTGGAATTCACGCATTACGGCAATGAATGCACCTTTGACTATTTTATTAAAAAATTTAAGATCAGGGATAAAGCCGTGCTGACCATGGCGCAAATTGTACGGGCCGCGGATACAGACCATCACGAACTTGCGGTGCAAGCCCCGGGGCTGTGGGCCATTTCTGCTGGCCTCAGTTATAACATTACCGATGACCAGGAATTACTGAACATGGGCATGGTGATCTATAACGCCCTATACAGTTGGGCAAAACATTTACAGCAGGAAAAGCACACGCAGCAGCCGTTCGAACATTTGTTGCTCAATGTATTTCATCGCTATTTCAAAACTGCATCCGGGTCAAAAAAGAAAATACCGGATTGGGCCCAGGAACTCAAAGAAATTATACAGGATCATATCGACACCAACATCACTTTAAAAGAAATTTCAAAGGGACTGGACATCAACCCCTCTTATTTGTCCAGAGAATTTTCCAAATACTTTGAGGACTTGTCTTTCGGCGAATACATCCGCAAGCAACGCATCGGAAAAGCAACGGAACTCATGCAGTCACCCGGTTATTCGCTGACAGAAATTGCGTACCTCACCGGTTTTTCCGACCAGAGTCATTTCAGCCGCATTTTTCAAAAACATACCGGTCAGTCTCCGTCCGCCTACCGGAAAAAGATGTTAAAAAGGTAATTCCTGTACAAAAGGTCATTCCTGTTCTATTTTAAGGACTTTGGCGGCTTCACCTTGCAATCATGAAAAGGGAAACAAGGCCGGGCACCTGCATACAGCGTAAGAGCGTTAACCGGGTATGTTCTGAAGCCCGGCACCGTAGGTTTTGCCTTTCTGATGATGCTGGCTTTCGGCTATGCCAATACGGACTGTTCATTAAAACCTACGCAAATTGATGTATACTCTTGTCATGCGATTTAAAAAGAGATTATTTCCACTATTGATGATTGGAACCGGCTTCCCTGTAGCTCTGATCGCGCAATCTTCACCAGACACGCTGGTCTGGTTAAAGGACGCCACCGAAATGGGTACGCAGCGGTACCATTTACTCAAAGCCAGCAAACTGGAGTCGGATGCCGCCGTCAAAAACATAGCCGTTGCTAAATATTCGCGTTTACCCTCTATCGATGCCACCTACCAGGCCAACCTTGCGACATCCAATAACCTGACCGGTATTTTTTATCCGACTGGTATGTTACCTATGACCGGCCCACCTTCTCCGGGCAATAATTATCATCCGGCCACTGGCAGCGCAGCGAGTGTGCTGCTCAACTGGCAGGCCGTTACCTTCGGCCAGCGCAATGCGCAAATACAGGTATCTGCAGTAGAAGCGACCGTAAAAAGTGCGCAGTACCAACAGGAGCTGTTCGAACATAAAGTAACAGTGATCAGCACTTACCTGGATGTCTTACTCGCCTATGAGGTGGTCAGCATCCAGAAGCGAAATATAACCCGCGTACAAGCCAATTTAAAACAAAGCAGGGTGCTGGCCATCACGGGCATTAAGCCAGGCGTGGACTCTGCATTGTTTTTATCTGAGTTATCCAAGGCAACAATTGCATTGCTACACGCGAAAACGCAGCTGCAAAACCAGCAGTGGACCCTCGCGCAGTTAATAGTCACCAATGCGCTGCCGTTACCGGCGGATACCAGTCTGCTGAACCAACTGCCTTCGCTAACCAACGTCGTGGATGCCATGCCGGTAGTGCATCCTGCGATTGTGTATGCGCAGCGCCAGATGGACTGGAATGCGTCAAAAGAAACCCTGCTTAAAAAATCCTGTTTGCCCAAACTTAACGTGTGGGCGACCACTTTCGGACGCGGCACAGGCTTTGCCACCAACGGATCGATTAAAACCATAACAGGTTTGGGCCTCAGCCGATACAACTATGGCGCAGGTGTGCAAATCCTTTTTCCGATTATGAAATACGGGGAAGTGAGTAAACAATTGCAGGCGCAGAAAGCGCTGTCGGCAGCGGCGCAGGAACGACTGGCGCAAAGCGAGGCGGAACTACAAACCCAGGAGCATATCGCCCATACCACCTTTGACAACAGTCTTGCCGTGTCCACAGAAACGGTGCAGCAATTGAAATCCGGGCTATATGCCTTTCAGGCCATGCAGATCCGCTACAACACCGGCCTGGTCAATTTTTCAGACCTGATCCAGGCGCAATACAATCTGTTGTCGGCTGAACTGGAAGTGAAGAAAGGTTATTGGGATGTGTGGAAAGCTTTGTTGTTACAAGCCGCCGTGAAAGGAGATGCACAATTTTTTTTAAGCGCTATTAAACCTTTGCCATGATCCGACTCATCCAATTTGCCCTGCGCAGGCCGGTGGCCGTCATCGTTTTTGTTCTGGCGATCATTTTATTTTCGGTGCTCGCGATCCGCAAAAGCGCCATTGATATTTTCCCCACCATCAACACGCCCACGATCTATGTGGCGCAAACTTATGGCGGGTTATCGCCTGAGCAGATGGAAGGATTTCTGACCTCTTATTATGAATATCATTTTTTGTATGTGACCGGTATCAAAGCAGTCGAAAGCAAATCCATCCAGGGCCTGGCGCTACTCAAACTGACCTTTCATGAAGGCACAGACATGGGCAGTGCGCTGGCCGAAGTGATCTCCTATGCGACACGGGCGCGTTCCTTTATGCCGCCCGGTACGTTGCCTCCTTTTGTGATGCGCTATGATGCGGGGTCCGTACCGATCGGGCAACTCGTATTCAGCAGTCCTTCCCGCTCGTTAAATGAGATCCAGGACCTGGCACTCTTCAAGGTGCGGCCGATGTTTGCGGCCCTGTCGGGTGTATCTGCGCCACCGCCTTTTGGCGGTAACCAAAGGACGGTCCTCATCAAGGCTGATCCGGAGCGATTGAGAAGTTACCAGCTCACCGCTGATGAAGTGGTTACCGCGATTGCAAAAAACAACTCCATACTGCCCGCTGGCAATATCCGGGTAGGTGATCAAACGATCATCACTCCGTCCAACAGTGTGGTCGATAATTTTAAGGAATTGGAAAATGTCGCGGTAAAAAACGTCAATGGCACAGCGGTATTTGTCCGTGATGTGGCCACCGTGGACAATGGCGCGGATGTTACGACCGGTTATGCATTAATCAATGGGAAACGGTCGGTGTATATCCCGGTTACCAAACGCGCGGACGCCTCTACCTGGGATGTTGTGCAGCAAATCAAACAAGCCTTGCCGGAAATGCAGGCGGCTGTCCCTTCAGACATTAAAGTGTCCTACGAATTTGACCAATCCGGCTATGTGATCAACTCGATTAAGAGCCTCTTGATCGAGGGCTTGCTGGGCGCGTTGTTAACCGGTCTGGTCGTTCTGTTATTTCTGCGCGACATCCGCAGTGCCGTTATCGTCGTAATGACCATCCCCATAGCTTTACTCACCTCCATGGTGTGTCTTTACCTCGCAGGCCAGACTATCAACATCATGACGCTCGGCGGTTTGGCGCTGGCCGTTGGCATCCTGGTCGATGAAGCGACCGTCACGATAGAGAACATTCACCATCACCTGGAACCCGGGGCTTCCAAAGCACGGGCGATCTGGAACGCGACCACCGAAATTGCGCTCCCCAAGCTACTGATCCTGCTGAGCATCCTGGCCGTATTTGTGCCCGCGCTGTTCATGACCGGTGTGCCGCGCTCCATGTTCATGCCGCTGTCGATGGCAGTGGGATTTGCCATGATCGCTTCGTTTGTGTTATCGCAGACCCTGGTGCCAGTCCTCGCAAACTGGATGCTGAAAAAGGGCCATTCCGGTAAAAAAGAAATGCGGCTCACCGGATTAAAGCGACGGTTATCGGGCAGCATTGAACGATCCCGCGCGTTCAGCGCATGGGCGATCCCGCTAGTGGTCATCGTCTTGCTTCTAATGGCTTATGCAGGGTACCAAAGCGCGGGTACCGGGATCTTTCCAAAAGTGGACGCCGGTCAGTTACAGGTACGTCTACGGATGCCCGCCGGAACCAGGATCGAACGCACCGAGTCAGCCACCAAAAAACTGTTGCAACTGTTGGCGGATTCTGCGGGAGCAAGCCATATCGCAATTACTTCCGCCTATGTGGGCCTGCAACCGCCAACGTATGCCGTCAACCCGATTTTTTTATATACCAGCGGCCCGCAGGAAGCGGTAATCAAAGTGAATATGACAAAAGGATCTGGCATTAGCGTAGAAAATTTAAAAGAACAAATGCGGTCTTCCGTGGTCAAAAATATTCCCGGAGCACTCATCTCCTTTGAGCCATCGGATATGGTGGACCAGATCATGAGTCTGGGCGCAAGTAATCCGGTTGAAATCGTTATTCAGGGAAAGAACATTGCGCAAAGCAGGACCATTGCCGAAAAATTAAAAGCATCACTTGGTCAAATCACATATCTGCGCGATGTACAAATTGCCCAACCGCTTGACTATCCGACTGTACAAATTAATTATGACCGCATCAGAGCCGGCCAAATGAATCTAACCATTGACCAGGCAGGGAGGTCGGTAGTCGAAGGCACCTCTTCCAGCCGGTTGACGCAGCTGCTCTATTGGCTGGATAAGACCTCCGGCAACGCCTACCAGGTACAAGTCGAATATCCGCAGTTCACCATGAACAGCCCGGAGCAACTCGAACAAATTCCGCTGGGTAAAGTGGGTGAGCAAACGATCTATTTAAGAGACATCGCCGATTTTAAGAAAGGAACGTCCATTGGAGAATATGACCGCATGAACCAGCAACGCTTTATTACCCTGACGGCAAACATTCACGGGCAGGACCTGGGCCGTGCAGTCAGCCAGGTCAACGCAGCCATTGAGCACCTGGATGCACTTCCGGCGGGTGTGAAAGTCTATCTGCGCGGCCAGTCAGATCTGCTACAGGATACGACCAGCGAATTGTCGCTGGGACTCTTGCTCGCAGTGGTGGTGATCACCTTACTGCTCACTGCTTACTTCCAGTCGTTCAAATTGTCGTTGACGGTGATCAGCGCGCTACCTGGGGTACTTGCAGGATCCATGATGCTGCTCTGGCTGACCGGCAACACCATCAACATCCAATCTTTCATGGGCAGCATCATGGCACTCGGTGTCGCTGTCTCCAATGCGATCCTGCTGGTGTCCAATGCGGAGTTGATCCGCGGCAGTGCAGACCATCAGCAGCTCATAGGTTCACAAGCGGCCACCAACCGCTTGCGGCCCATCCTGATGACAAGCATGGCGATGATCGCTGGCATGATACCTATGTCACTGGGTCTTGGAGACGGCGGAAAACAGACTGCGCCGCTGGCCGTGGCCGTCATTGGAGGACTCTTGTTCAGCACCTTCATTACCTTGTGGCTGGTTCCTTTAGTGTATAATCAATTAATGGGCAATCAAAAAGCTTCTTCCATATCGCTTGACCCTAACGATAAAAATTCTACAGATTATGACCCCATTGTATAAATTTAACCAGCGCATAAAAAATGGTACTTGTGTCCTGATGGTTATCACTATAACTGCGTGTAATCAACCGGTCACTAAAACCGCAGCTGCTGATTCAGTAGCTGTCAAAACGGATTCTGTAAAAGTGTTTATCCTGACTCAGGATTCGGCGAAAAGATCATTATCCCTTCCCGGAGAATTGCTGGCCAACGAAAATGCTCAGATCCACGCCAAAACGCAGGGATATATACGCAAACTGAATGTAGATATTGGATCCACTGTGCATAAAGGCCAGGTACTCGCGCTTATCAATGCGCCGGAAGTCGGGATCAACGTGCAGCAATTAACGGAAAAGGCCAGTGCGGCCAGGTCGAGATACTTGTCCAGCAAAGACTATTTTGACCGGCTGTCGATCGCCGCCCAGTCCGATGGGGTGATATCGGGTAGCGAGTTGCAGCGAACCAAAAATCAATTTCTGGCTGACAGCGCAGATTACAAAGCGGCTGTCCTCGGGGAATCCTCCAGCCGTCAGCTCGGCAACTACCTGGCCATCGTTGCCCCCTATTCCGGTAGGATCACCAAAAGGAATATTGTGGTAGGCTCGTATGTCGGTGCCCCAAATGAACCACCTTTGTTTGAACTGGAAAACAACCAGGTGTTGCGCTTGCAGGTTGCGGTGCCCGAAGTGTACACGGGCGCATCACTAGTGAACAACACAGGCGAAATCACTACACGCTCGGCGCCCGATAAAAAATTTAAAGCTACACTGGTCCGTGCCTCCGGCACCATTGACCCCGCTACCCGCAGTGAAGTGTGGGAGTTTGAAGTACTCAATGCGGGCGGAGAACTGAAAGCCGGCAGTTATGCCGAGGTCAAGTTGCAGTTTATGCGCGCACAACCCTCTTTGGTCCTGCCCATATCCGCTGTAGTAACCACGCTGGAAAAAAAGTTTGTGATTAGGGTCACCAGCGACACCACCCAGTGGGTGGATGTGCGCGTCGGATTTAATTTGGGAGACCGGCAGGAGGTCTTTGGGAATGTGAAATCCGGCGATACCCTGGTGGGCAAGCCCACGGAAGAAATAAGACAGGGAACGAAAGTGAAACTAAAATGGTAATATAAAAGGAATGGCCAAAATGCTGCTGTGTCGTATTACCCATTGTGGGTTGTCGAGCCAGGAATCAATTTGGGCAGCAGCATATGCGGTTGAAGCAAACCATGGTATTACCCGGCATCAAAGGCCGTATTGATCACATGGCCTACAATGATTCGCTCCAGCAGATATATGTGGGGGAGTTAGGAAACAATACAGTGTGGGTGGTGGATCTAAGGCAAGGCAAAATCGATTGTACAGCTGATACCAGATATGTTCCTGGCCATCACAAAGCGTATGTTGGTTATGGTTAAGGAAGTATCGCAATCATTGATGAATTGTCTAAAAAGGAAATCTGCCGCATCACTTTACCGGGCACGCGGAAGTGATTCCAGGGCCGATCCTTCAACCTGGAAAATTTGGGTTAATGTCTCGGGAGGTCACTTCATTATGGTACCGGGCGGCCAGCAATTAAAAGTAACTGGTCTATGGGCCATCGAAGATGCAACAGCCAACTTCCCTATGGCTTACGATATATGCATCACCGGCTATTGTGGGAATGTCTCGCTTCCAGGCTCAGTTTTTCCACCAAATCATGCCTTGGTTATCGTCCAATAATTATAACCAAAAAACGTTGTTAAGTATTCAATCCAAAAAATATGAAAAAAAATATTGGCTTTATCGTCCTGATGGCGGCATCCGTTTTGTGTTTTTCCTGCTCTTCTACGCAGTACATGACCATGAATGTTCGGCAGCCGGCTCCAGTAAGCATTCCTTCTTACGTGAAAAGCGTTGCGATTGTAAATCGCACTGGTGTTGATAAAAAAAATAGAGCAGTAGATGTAACAGATAAAATATTCAGTCTTGAAGGTGCATCATTGGATAAAGAAGGTGCGAATTCAAGCATCCAGGGGCTTTCGGACGAACTGGTGAAAGACAATAGGTTTGATGAAGTGAAAGTTGTGGCGGATAATTTTACGACCCTGAATCCGACAGTATTTCCTTCTCCTCTAAGCTGGGATATCGTTGAAAAAATATGCAGTGAAAATAACACAGACGCGCTGTTTTCATTGGAGTTGTTCGATACGGATTCTAAAATTTCATACAGTGCGCATCCAGTTAAATTAAACACACCTGTCGGCGACATTCCGGCTATTGAGCATGAGGCCAGCATCGTCACTCAGGTGAAATGCGGATGGAGAATATATGATCCTGCGTCCAAAAATATTCTGGATGAATTTCCCATTGCCCGGCAGATTAAGTACAGCGGAAGAGGAATCAATCCGATAGCGGCAGCCGGCGCGTTGATAGGTCGAAAAGAAGCGGTCAAACAAGTCGGTAATCAATCGGGACATTCATATGCGTTGAGAATCTTTCCTCATGACATCAGAGTGTCCAGAAACTATTATGTTAGCGGAACAGATAATTTTATTATTGCCAAAAGAAGGGCCCAGACAGGACATTGGAACGAAGCTGCAGAATTGTGGCAACGGGAGACAAATAATGTAAAACGTAAAATTGCCGGACGTGCGTGTTATAACATGGCGATCATCAATGAAATAAACGACAACCTCGACAAAGCCATTGAATGGGCACAGAAGTCTTATGAAGAGTACAATAACCGTCTTGCACTAGGCTATGTCAATATTCTAAAAGACAGGCAGTACAACAATACGGTTTTAAAGGCCCAGCAGTCAGAAGTTGTTATGCAGAATGAATAAACTGACCAATTATATTGCAGACAATAGCGTGCAAGAGGTAATCTGCCTTCATTATGTGCGCATCACCAGAAAGAAGCAAACTCCTTCATTTTATTTAGAATTTCGTTTTATACGTTGATAAGTATGGTGGCCTTTTGAAGTGCAAAATAATAATTGCCTTGACCTATTGCCCAAGCTGATACTGAAAATAAGTATTGAAAATTTTTGGTGCGTTGCTTTGCCAGCTCATTTGCCATTTTAGCTTTGTGTCAAGGTAAGTGCGAATTGCAAATGCGTGGGCTTTCGGAGTTGTATCGTTTGCGACGCCCACCCACATTTTAATATTTTCAGCCTCATCTTTTACCGGAGCAGCAAGATTTAAATGCCATTTATAATTACCTTCTTTATCTAAGAACCGCATCTCCATTTCCAAAACAGTTCCGGTGGCTGCCGCTTTCTGAAACCGGGATTGAAATTCTTAAACCTCATCAGGATGGATCATCTTATGGTATCCAAAATCTTTTAATTCTTCAAAATTAAGTCCGCTGAATTCCAGCCATTGCTTATTAAGATAAGTAGCATTCCTTGTTGCATCGGCATTGCTGATTTTTGCAGGCATCATATCTGCTAACAGGCGAAAATGGACCTCGCTTTCTTCTATTTTTTTTCTTGATAAAACCTGTTCGGTAATTTCATGGGCTAATGCCATTACTCCGGTAGCGGTTCCATCCGCTTCACGCAATGGCTCATACACAAATTTTACGAAGGCACTTTCAAGCTTTCCGTTGCGCCTTAAATTGCGACCTTAAAAACTTGCCTGGGGCAGCATAGTAAATGTCTGCCTTATGCCTGAAGAGAAATTGTCATGTCAAATGTCGGTCAATCTATTTGGGAAGATCTGAAATGACCAGGTTGAACTTTTCAGCTTCTGTTGTAATGTTCTCCTCTATATGGATGGGCCTAATGCAAACTCAGATAATTTCTCCGTTGCCTTTCAATTAATCATCATAAACTCTTTTTAATATCAGCGTAGATACAGGGGCGACTATCAAGGGAAACTGTTCAACGGTAACATTGCTCTGGTCCAAACCAAATCCGCTCTCCTCGCTCAGACTTCTATCTTTTATTTTAAAATACATATTTAAAATGAATTTTTCTAAAAATGATAATTCATTGTCTTGAGATAAAAATTTTTCCATGACAACAAACTGAAAATCGCCAACAGAGTTGATGTTAAGAAATCCATATCCGTTGCCAACATTTACTTCTTTATTGGCTACCAGTTCTTCTACCACCTTTTTGAACATTAAATTTATTCTTGGGGGAACTCGGAAACCTAATTTAAATTCTACCCTGATGATTTCATTTGGAATGAATGTGGTAACACTATACTCATTTGTATAGGGTTCATCCTGGGTATCAATATGAACAAACCAATAAATATCAGCTCTCTTCGGTTTACGATTTAGAATTGAATAAATAATTTTATGTTCAATTTCTTTCGGATTATTCGAATTTGTTAAATAAACTAAATGAGTTGCGTACTTAGGCACTGAAGTATCATTATACAATTCCTGAATCATCGGTAGGTAATGCTCCAGCCTAACAAATTCGATATAGCGATTTTTTATTTTCCTGGCCCTATGCCAGATATACATTACACCTATAATTCCAATTTCGAAAATCAGGAACATCCAACGTTGTTTAATTTTTGCGACGTTGGCAATGAAAAAAGAGACTTCTACAGTTAGGAAGATCAGTAAGATAATAGTGATAATAACCAAAGACCATTTTTTTACAAATTTCATGTAATAAAACATAAGCATTGTAGTCATAAGCATTGCTATGGTAATGGAGAAGCCATAAGCAGCTTCCATTTTAGATGACTCCCGAAAATAAAGCATGACTGCAATACAGCCAATCCATAATATCCAATTTATGGATGGAATGTAGATCTGTCCTCTTATTAGTGTAGGAAATTTAACACTGATCTTAGGCCAGAAATTAAGTCGCATTGCTTCGCTAATTAGTGTAAATGATCCACTAATTAGAGCCTGACTGGCAATGATAGCGGCAGCTGTAGCGATAAGAATTCCAACTAATAAAAACCAATGAGGCATCACTTCATAGAAGGGGTTTAGCCCGCCAAGAAATTTTTCATGCCGTTGCATTAGCCAAGCCCCTTGCCCAAAATAGTTAAGCAATAATGCACTTTTAACAAATATCCAACTATATTGAATGTTTTTTTTGCCGCAATGGCCAAGGTCGGAATACAATGCCTCTGCTCCTGTAGTACATAAAAATACAGACCCCAAAAGCCAGAAGCCTTTGGGATATTTTGACAACAAATCATATGCATAGACGGGATCGATAGCTTTTAAAATAGATGGATACAATGTCAGTTGACTTATACCAAGTACTGCAAGCATAAAAAACCATACGAGCATAATCGGACCGAAAGAGCTACCGATAACGTTTGTTCCAAATTGCTGAAAGAAAAATAAGAGGGAAATAATGATAATAATAACTCCAACTGTTAAAGTGTTACCCGGAACGATTAGATTTTGCAACCCATTAACGCCGTTTAACCCTTCAATCGCCGATGCAACTGAAATCGGAGGCGTGATAATTCCGTCAGCTAATAAAGTTCCTGCTCCAATAATGGCGGGAACATAAAGCCATCGTCGGTAGCGACGTACTAAAGCAAATAATGAAAAGATTCCTCCTTCCCCACTATTATCCGCTTGAAGGGTTAACAATATATATTTAAAAGTTGTTTGCAAAGTGAGGGTCCAAAAGACGCATGAAATACCACCGTAAACTAATTGCTGAGTAATCTCCCTTTTACCAATAATTGAACTTAATACGTAAAGTGGTGAAGTTCCTATGTCCCCATAAATAATTCCTAACGCAACCAATAAACCTGCCCCAGTTACTTTATTAAAATGTTGTTTCACAATACATCAATTAATTCTAAATTTAATCTGCAACTCAAAAATTTCATGTGTCTTATATCTAGGTCACAAAATTAGGGGTATTGAAAAGAAGAATATCCATGTCATATACCGTATTATTATTCCGAGCCATCTTTCTCATAATGAGATAAGTTTAATAACATATTTTTTGGATACTGAAATATTATTTTGGCCGCTCATCCATACTGGGATTGGGTTTTGGACGTATCATCTATTAAAGCAACGTTTAGGGCATGACTTTGGTTAGGACGTTGGAAGAATCAATTTGGTGATTAGTGTGAGGTGTCCGCATTTCTCGTAAATCATATATCAATGAAGCATTAAAAATGCATCTCTCTATTATTTCTCCATGCCTCAGGTTTACAATCCTATAGGTTGGGCAAAAAGCGACAACGTTTTTTTTATTTTATGAAACAAAGCAAACAAAAAACAATAAACAGATTGATTGTGTCAGTTGCCTGTATACTGTGGCCGGTTTACTTTATGTTATATATGAAAAGATAAAAACTATAGTTTGCAAATAAAATTTGCATATTTTAGTTATCCCCATTTAACATTCATCTTTTGTGCTAATAAAAAGGGGGTAAAGCCAAAGTTTACATTAACAAAGCATTTTCACTCCCTTTAAATAACACCAGGACAGAAAGAAAATATATTGCTATTGAAACAGAAGCAGATAGTGGTTCACCAAGAGATGGATCAATCTATTTAAGTAGATCTGAAAAGGACTAGTTCGGACTTGTAGGCCTTGATTTTAATGATCCCATCTTCCTGGATCTTATAAAATATTACTTGCATACACAAGAAAGCATAGTCTGTTTTCTTTCATAAATTATTTCGATTCATATCGGAATATTGAGGGAGTGCGTCAGATTAACTTTAATATTAGCCGGCTCTGTCCGGATGATCTGTGCGGACAAGATATTTTCTTCCTCACGGAAGATCTCATCTGGTCCGATTACCCTGACATGAGTGAGTGTCATCCGTTACTATGAGCGCGTAGCTCATTCCGCTTTCAATGGCTTTGATGACGTGTTGCTTACCATATATACTTCATTGATTATTTATTGTCTGCAAAATATTTTATCAAGGATATAGTTAATTAATTCAGCACACTGGTAATGGCGCCGTATTTATACAATCGGTTACAACAGTGTACAAATGGCATTGGATTTACGACATTTATTGTTTAATAAACCATACTTTACTTTATTTGCCTGGATTTACCATGATGATTCTTATTAATCAGGGAAGGATCATTTTGTCTGTATTTCAAATCTGTGTTATAAAAGCTAAAATGTGTAAGAAACGTGTAAGACAAGTAGAAATAAGAAAGGGTTCCAATCCCTTGAAACCCCTTATCCAGTTTATCAGCTCCCCCTCCCCGACTTGAACGGGGGACCCTCTGATTAACAGTCATAAAATAGCCCCAAAACAAACAATCTCCAATAATAAATAAAAGATAGCGAAAGGCTTATCTGTAAAGGATTTCATTGAATAAAGTTAGTTGTTATGTTATTGTTATTATGTGCTTATTTATTAAATTTGTATGCAAATTGTATGCAAATGGCCCATTTAAGCCCCAATTATGATAAAAGCAAAGGCAGCAACGATTATAGACACCCGGAGGATTAAGCAGGATAATACCTATCCTGTAAAGCTTAGGATAACATTTGAGAGGAAACAGCGGTACTACGCCACCCCTTATAACCTGAAAGAGCAGGAATTTGAACGTATAATGTTCAGTAAAAGGCTTACTGAAGCCGAAAAGGCCTTAAAGAAAAAAATATCTGCTTTTGAAGATAAAGCCAGGGCCGTTATTGAAAACCTGCTCTTGTTCACCTGGCAGGCTTTTGAAAAGCAATACTTAGCTAACAGGGCAGCAAGGGATACGATTAACCTTGCCTTTGCTGATTATGCAAACGAATTGCGGAAGGCTGGAAGGATTGGTACAGCCGTATCCTATGAATGCGCCCAAAGCAGCCTGAACAAGTTTGCCCCCGGAGCCAAGTTTTCAGATGTTACCCCTGATCTTTTGCGGAAGTATGAAAAGTGGATGCTGGGAGAGGCAGGGAATAGCGTTACCACTATTGGCATTTACCTAAGGTCCCTGCGAACCCTGTTCAACAATGCCATAGCTGAAGGGCTGCTAACAAAGGATTATTACCCCTTTGGCAAAAGGAGGTATGAAATTCCTACTGGTAAGAATATAAAGAAAGCCCTAACCCTTAAAAGCATTGCCCTAATTTATTATCACCAACCGGAACCGGGAAGTACCGCCGACATGGCAAAAGACTACTGGTTTTTCATGTATTTGTGTAATGGGATAAACGTAAAGGATCTGTGTTTACTCAAATACGATAATATTAAAGGAGATATTTTAGAGTACCAAAGAGCCAAAACAGCTCGAACAAAACGGGAAGTTGAACCGATACGGGTTTCCCTTTCCGAAGATGCTAAAGCCATAATTGACAAATGGGGGGGTAGCCGGAAGGACGGCAATACTTATATTTTTCCCGTACTTTCAAAGGGGCTAACACCTGAACGGGAAAGGCAGTTAATCCAACAGCTAACCCAGGTTATTAACTGTCACATGAAAGCCATAGCCGAAAAGCTGGAAATTGGCCATGAGGTTACCACCTATGCGGCCCGGCATAGTTTCGCTACCATTCTGCAAAGAAGCGGGGCAAGTGTTTCCTTTATCAGTGAAGCTTTGGGGCATGGGAATGTAAACACTACCCAGAGCTATTTGGGCGGCTTTGAAGATGAAAGTAAACGGGAAACAGTAAAAGCGTTGACAGCTTTTAAGAAAATAGGCGTATAAAAAGATTTGTTTGGGACTTCACTTTTTTCACGTTTTTCACCAAAACTTAAATTAACCCGAACCATTATGCAAATAATACAAAGTATTCAAAACAGGATTTACGAAATACGGGGCGAACGGGTAATGCTGGATAGAGATTTAGCAGACCTGTACGAAACCGAAACCAAAGCCTTGAATCTTTCCGTAAAACGGAATATAAAGCGTTTCCCCAAAGACTTTATGTTTCAGCTTACAAAAGAGGAATGGGAAGATTTGAGGTTTCAAATTGAAACCTTAGAAAAACAGCAAAAGCCTTTGAGGTTGCAAAATGAAACCTCAAAAAGGGGTGGTACAAGGTATTTACCTTATGCCTTTACAGAACAAGGGGTTGCCATGTTAAGCGGCGTTTTAAACAGCGATAAGGCAATAAACATGAATATTGCCATTATGAGGGCTTTTGTAGAAATAAGGCGTATAGCATTACGCCAAACCGATTTAAAAGAACAATTGCAGGAAATTAAACAAAGGCTGGGTGAACATGATGTGCAGCTAAACAGTATTTACGATGCGATGGAAAACCTACTGGATGAAAAGGCGGCGCAAAGAAAATGGGAAGACAGGCAAAGGATAGGATTTAAAAAATAGCAATATAGATTAGTATTTATGAGCGAATTTTCAATTAAGCAATATCAAAATGAAGTGGAAAAAATCATTCATTTTGGCGGCACTAAAAAAGAAACTGCAATACGCAATGCCTTTCATAATCTGTTAAACGATTACGCGAAACAAAAAGGCTTAATGGTTGTTCCCGAAGTAACTATTAAAGCGCCTAATGGTAAAAATGTTACGCCCGATGGCACGTTGAAAGATATGTTACGGCAAGATTGGGGTTACTGGGAAAGTAAAGATGAAAGCGATGATTTGGACGAAGAAATAAAAAAGAAATTTGATAAAGGCTATCCCAAAGAAAACATCTTATTTGAAGACAGCCAAAGGGCTGTTCTTATTCAGAATGGAATAGAGACAATAAGGGTATCAATGAAGAATGCTGAAGCCCTGCACCGTATTATTACCGCCTTTATCAATTTTGAACGGCCTGAAGTGCGGCACTTCAGAAAAGCCATTGAACTGTTTAAACAGGATATTCCAAAGGTTACAGAAACATTACGCGGCATTATTATAGCCCAGGAAAAAACAAACCCTCAATTTATTAAGGCAAGCGAAACTTTTTTAAAACTTTGCCATGATAGTATTAATCCAAACATTGCCAATGAAGATGTAAGAGAAATGATTATACAGCACATCTTAACAGAAGATGTTTTTAATACCATTTTTGATGAAAACCAGTTTCACAGAGAGAATAATATTGCCCGTGAACTGGAAAGCGTTATCCATACTTTTTTTACAGGAAGCATACGCAAAATTGCATTGGGAACTATTCAGCATTACTACCAGGCCATTAACGCCGCCGCCGCCAGTATTGCCGACCACCACGAAAAACAAAAATTCCTAAAGGTTATTTATGAAACCTTTTATAAAAGTTACAATCCCAAAGCTGCTGACCGTTTGGGTGTGGTTTATACGCCCAATGAAATTGTGCAGTTTATGATTAAAAGCACCGATTATTTATTGAACAAACACTTCAATCGATTTTTGGAAGATAAAGGAGTTGAAATACTTGACCCGGCTACCGGAACGGGAACTTTCATTTGTGATATGATTGACTACATGGGCAAAGACAAATTAGCGTACAAATACAAAAATGAACTGCACGCTAACGAAGTAGCCATATTACCTTATTACATAAGCAACCTAAATATTGAATATACCTACACACAGAAAATGGGCAGTTATGCAGAGTTCGAGAATCTTTGTTTTGTTGACACTTTAGATAATATGGGCTTTGCTTACCGGGGTAAACAAATAGATATGTTTAGCCCTTTTACCGAAGAAAACACCAAGCGTATTAAAAAACAGAATGATAAAAAGATTGCCGTTATTATAGGCAACCCGCCATACAATGCCAACCAGGCAAATGAAAATGATAATAATAAAAACCGTCAATATCCTGAAATAGATAAGCGAATAAAAGACACTTTTATAAAATACAGCACAGCCCAAAAAACCAAAGTGTATGATATGTATGCAAGATTTTACCGGTGGGCGTTTGATCGGTTAGACAATAACGGGATTGTGGCTTTTATTACCAACCGCAGCTTTATTGATAGCCGAACTTTTGATGGTTTTAGGAAAACCATACAAGATGAATTTGATTATGCTTACGTAATTGATACCAAAAGTGATGTGAGGGTGAACCCTAAGATTGCAGGTACTACTCACAATGTATTTGGAATACAAACAGGAGTTGCAATTATGTTTTTGGTGAAAAAGTTTAATAAAGAGAAAAGGAAACCTTGCATCATTTACTATACTACGATGCAAGATGAATGGCGAAAAGAAATAAAACTTCAATGGCTTGCCGAAAACCCTTTGCAACATATTGCCTTTACGCATATACAGCCCGACAAAAACAATAACTGGATAAATCTTACTGATAATGATTTTGAAACTCTATTACCATTGGCAGACAAGGCAGTTAAAGCAGGGAAAAGTAAAAAGGCTTTGTTTGAAAAGTACTCTACAGGTATTTCGACAAACAGAGATGAATGGATTGTAGATATTTCAAAAATAAATCTACTAAACAAGATGAAATATTTTGTTGATTTCTATAATAATTGTAAAACTGGGTTAAGAAAATTCGATACAGGTATTAAATGGTCAAGAAACCTGAAACATCGTTTCGAAAAGGGTTTGACAGAGAATTTCGATGAAAATAGAATGAAAAAGTTTATTTATAGACCATTCATGCCATTTTACATTTATCATTCAGAATTATTTATAGATGAGCATGGTGCCACTGACAGTATATTTTGTAATAAGAACTTAGCCTTTTGTATTAGTGGTAATAATTCTTCAAAGCCATTTCAGGCTTTAGCTGTTAACACATACCCAGGCTTAGATTTATTAGAAAAGACCCAATGTCTTCATCTTTACAGGTACGATGAGAGGGGCAACCGTATCGAAAACGTTACAGATTGGGGTTATAATCAATTTGTAAAGCAATATGGCAAGAAAGGAATAACTAAAGAGAGTATTTGTTATTATGTATATGCTGTATTGAACAACCCGGCTTACCGTACAAAGTACGAACTCAATTTAAGGCGTGAATTTCCGCGCATACCTTTTTATAAAGATTTCAAACAGTGGGCGGCATGGGGTAAAAGCTTAATGAATTTGCACATTAATTATGAAGCGGTTGACCCTTATAATTTGAAAGAAATTACAACTGATACTAAAGAAAATCCGAAAGCCAAACTAAAAGCTGATAAGGAAAGTGGTACGATTACAATAGATGAAAACACAACATTAACGGGGATACCTAAAGAAGTGTGGAGTTACAAATTAGGCAATCGTAGTGCCTTAGAGTGGATATTAGACCAATACAAGGAAAGCAAACCTAAAGACCCCACCATTGCCGAAAATTTCAATAATTACAAATTTGCTGATTATAAAGACCACGTAATTGATTTGAT
>Ga0209512_1001057_pt1 | contig 37045 bp, 31 predicted proteins | sample frozenSSSSmetaG_FD_184142 | JGI IMG/M metagenome (GOLD analysis project Ga0209512, IMG submission 184142) | Glacier valley bacterial and archeal communities from Borup Fiord, Nunavut, Canada, to study Microbial Dark Matter (Phase II) -... | ecosystem: Environmental > Aquatic > Freshwater > Ice >...
GTCGGTCGCGCCCTCGCCGGCAATCACGCCGCGCAAGAACCAACGCGGCCCGTCAACGCCAATGAACCGAGCGAGTCGAGCGCCGCCCGGTTGACCCGCCGCGACCGGAATCTCTGCGAGCACTTCGGGTCCGAAAACGCCGTCAGCGATTCTGGTAGTTCCGCCCTGCTTGTGAATCTGATCGACAATCTGCTGTCGGATCTCGTGCCACAGTCCGCTGGTTCGGGGCGCCGCGAACGGCTGAACTTGCAAGGTCGAGCCGGCATAGTCCAACCCTACGGCGACGACTCTCTTGCTCTCCTCCTCGACCTCGACTCGCAAGTGAAGATCCGCGCGGGGAAGCACCTTAACACCACCGAGGTCGACATAGGGTCTCACCGAGTTTGCTTCGCTCTCATCAAGCGGGCCCGCGGTTGCTCGATCGAGCGGTGCTGACTTGGGCTGCTCCTCGGGTTCGCTAACCGCATCCCACGGGGGATTCGATTCACCTCTCACGATGTAGCTCCTGTCGTTGAGGGGGTGGGGGCAAGCGAACCGACTCCCGTTGAACCGAATCCCCCCGATCCGCGATGACTTCCCGGCAGCGACCCCACGGGGACAAAGCGAGCGTGAGCTATCGGCATCACGATAAGTTGCGCGATCCGGTCGCCAGGTGCGATCACGAAAGCGGCCGAAGTATCTGTATTGAGGAGGGTGATGCGGATCTCGCCGCGATAGCCGGCGTCAACCGTGCCCGGGCTGTTGACAATCGTGATGCCGTGTCTGGCGGCAAGACCGCTGCGAGGCACAACGAAGCCCGCAAAACCGTCCGGCAGGGCAATCGAGACCCCGGTTCCAATTGTCGCGCGCGCACCGGGGGCAAGCTCGACCGCTTCCGCCGAGGTGAGGTCAGCACCGGCATCCCCGGGATGCGCGTACTCGGGCACCATCCACGAAGAAATCAGTACGTCGACGTTGTCAGCCACGTCATGAGGGTAGTGCAGAACGCTGTATGGACCGTGTTGCCGCCACAGCCGCGCATGACAAACCACGGCCCGTCTCGGTGTCTAATGGGAGTGTGACCACACCGACGACCCCGGGCTACCGCGAGCGGTTGTGGCCGGGTCCCTGGATCTTCGTCAGCACGGCGCTGATCATGCCGGCTTTTTTGCTTGTGTTCTTGCCGATCAATCAAACAATCGGCATCATCGTTGCGGTTGCGGCGTACGCCGTGATTGTCGCGCTTCTCCTGCTATCCACGCCGGCCATTGAGATCACGGCGACGGAGCTGGTCGCTGGCCGAGCACGTCTGCCTCTCGCTGTTGTGGGCGACATCGAAGGGTTCACCAAAGAGGCGGCACAACTCGAACGTGGACAGCGCCTTGACGCACGGGCTTGGCTTCAAATCCGTGGGTGGGTCGACCCGGTTGTGAGAGTCGAAGTGGATGACGCAGCCGACCCGACCCCGTACTGGCTGCTCTCAACGAGGCATCCCGAGGCAGTGATCGCTGCGATCGAACAGTCGAGGGCCGCGGGCGTTTAGGCCGCGCACTCCTGGCAGATTGACCCGAGCTTGGTTTCGTGGTCCAGTTGCGAACGGTGCTTGACGAGGAAGCAATTCGCGCAGGTGAATTCGTCGGCTTGCGGCGGCAGGACCACGACGTCAAGATCAAGGTCGGAGAGGTCGGCTCCCGCGAGCTCGAAGCTGCCGGGGTTGTCGGCATCATCAACGTCTACAGAGCCAGACATCTTGTCTGGAACGCGCTCCTTGAGTGCCTCGATCGACTCGGAGTCGTCGTCGGTCTTGCGGGGGGCGTCGTAGTCGGTTGCCATGCCAGTCCAGTTCTCTTTAGCGTCACGTGTTTTGCGTTCTGTAACGAAATCGGCGGGGACAGTGTGCATCAAACAGGGGTGAATAGCAAACCGCTGAAAGCCCGTCGCTTTCACGCTTCCCGCACAACTTGCGGCACGCCCGTTCTATTCCCGTGAATCGCGCCCGAATCGTGTAATCCTTGGGGCACGAGCGAGGCTGGAGGGCGTTCAGCATGCAGGACCTACGAGTGATCGGTGTCGAAAACGGAGCTCTGCTCGTCGTCGCCGACGATGGCACACGCTTCAGGATTCCCATCGACGAAGTGTTGCAGTCGAAGTTGCGGCAATCCATCCCCGACGGTGGTGTCGGTCGCAAGCTTGCTCCCAAGGAGATTCAGGCGCATATCCGCTCGGGGATGTCAGCCCAAGATGTCGCATCGATCACCGGTGTTCCCCTGGAATACATCCAGCGCTTCGAGGGACCGGTGATCGCCGAGCGTGAGTTCGTGGTCGAGTCCGCCCTCAAGGTTGTCGTGCATACCGCTGCCGATACCGACCCCATGCGCCAAGGAAAGTCATTCGGAACGGCAATCCGCGACCGCCTTCACGAACTCGGCGGCACCGGAGAACGCTGGGCGAGTTGGAAAGATGCCGAGAATGGCTGGGTAGTAAAGCTCTCGTTTACCGCCGGCGAGGTCGACCACGATGCGCGCTGGCAGTTTGACCCCAAGAAGCAATCGCTCGCTCCACTGAATTCCGAGGCCATCACTCTCTCCCAGCAAGGCGATTCTTCAACTGGCCTGATTCCGCGTCTGCGAGCAGTAACGCCAACGGAAGGCACCTGGGAGTCGGCACGATTCGACAGCGGCGCATTCGTTCTCGATGAAGCCGCGGCGCCGACTCACGAACTCCCTGAGCCGGTGAGCATCGGGCGGTCACGGGCGGAACCCGATGCCGTTGCGCACGGCAACCAGACGGCCGACTTGCTCGACGCATTGCGCCGACGCCGTGGAGAGCGCGAGGCCGCAAGCTTTGACGATGCTCCCGACTTTGGTGATGCGCGCGCGGGACACCCGTCCACAGGATCGATCCAGATCGTCCAAGTCGAACTCATCGAATATCAGGACTTCGACCCCCCCGAGTTGCCGAGATCAACGGCGCCGCAGTCCATATCGCGTGGCTCTCGTAGGGGCCGCGTCGCGATGCCGAGTTGGGATGAGATCGTGTTTGGGGCTCGCCCCGACGACGACTTGGCCTGAGCTGCTTGGCCCCCGTGAGCTGCGATCAGGCCGCGTACGCACCAAATCTCAAGAGCGGAACCCTTACCTCAGCCGGCGACCACGAGCCGTGTTGGCCGACCATGGCTCGCGCACTCGTTCCCGCTCGCGAGTCGTAGTACGCGATCCCTTTTCGAGCCGCAACGAGAATGTCGCCGATGCGCGACTCAACGTCCGGTCGAACCGGTCCGAACCAGTTCGCCGCGATCGCCTCGTGGCGCGTTGCGACCCACGAGCGATCGGACTCCGACTCGTGCCACGCTTCAAGCACGCGCGAGCGCTGCGACACGGAGGCGTCGGCAGCGAAGTGCAGCTGAAGACAGCGAGGCTCCCCCGCAACGAACTGCACGCCGTCGATGAGCGCTGGCACCTGATCAAATAGCACGTGCGAATAGCTCGGGATATCGAGCATCCCGTGATCAGCGGTCACGATGAGCCCATGGCGCGGGCCAAGAGCTCTCTCGAAATGCCGTACTTCTGAGTCGGTCGCCTCGAGCGCCGAGATCCACGATGGTGACTCTTGACCGTGGGCATGTCCCACTTGATCCAACTCGGGCACGTAGACGTAGATCAAGCAGTGCTGACTTCCCTGCTGTAGCAGCTCGGCCGCGCGCCCCATCCGCCCTGCAATGGTCGCGGCCGACTCGTAGCGCGCCCCGCGCAGTACGGCTTTGCTGAATCCGGTCTCGCGATAGCGTTCCGGCCCAATGACAACGGCATCGAAACCGTCCGCGGCGGCCGCCTCGAACAAGGTCGACTCGGGCTGCCACGTCAATGGGTTCATCTGAGCATCCCAGCCAGACAACTGGTTGACAACCCGCCTACGTGCCGCATCGAATGCGCTGTACCCGACGATGCCGTGATGCCCGGGTCGTGTGCCGGTCGTGAGCGTAGCGATTGCCGCCGCGGTCGTGGTCGGAAAGCCCGAATCGATCACGGCGTTGCCTGTCATCGCGCCCGCGAGGGTGCGAGCGTGCCCGGCGCGAGCCTTGAGGGAATCTGCTCCCAAGCCGTCGACGAGGAGGACAACTGCTTTGTCCACGGGACGTAGGCCGAGTCGGTTGGGGCGACCGGCGATTGACGCGAGGCAACTTTGCATCACATCGGCAAGGCTCAGGGCCTCGGAATTCGGCGCCGGTAACATTGCGGTAATCCTATGGCTACTGATTCAGACTCCCCCCAGTCCCCGCTCGCAGACACCTTTGGGGAACGCATCGAGAACGTCGATGTCTCTGCCGAAATGCAGGGATCGTTCCTCGAGTACGCATATTCCGTGATCTACTCGCGAGCGTTGCCCGACGCCCGCGATGGCCTCAAGCCGGTGCAGCGTCGCATCCTGTTCCAGATGACCGAGATGGGGCTGCGCCCCGATCGTGGCCACGTGAAGTCGTCGCGCGTCGTCGGTGACGTCATGGGTAAGTTGCACCCTCACGGTGACGCCTCGATTTACGACGCGATGGTTCGACTCACCCAGGACTTCATGCTTCGAGTTCCGCTCATCGACGGTCACGGCAACTTCGGTTCTCTCGACGACGGTCCCGCGGCCCCGAGATACACCGAGGCTCGGCTGCAGGCGGCCGCACTGGCGATGACCGAGGGGCTCGATGAAGATGTCGTCGACTTCGTGCCGAACTACGACAACTCGATGATGCAACCGGAGGTGCTGCCCTCGGCGTTCCCCAACCTCCTCGTCAACGGTGCGAGCGGCATCGCTGTCGGCATGGCGACCAACATGGCACCGCACAATCTCATCGAGGTCGTCGCGGCAGCGCGCCACCTCCTCGACAATCCCGACGCGACCCTCGATGACCTGATGGCGTTCGTGCCGGGCCCGGACCTTCCAACCGGTGGCACGATCATCGGACTCGAGGGGATTCGCGAGGCATACGCGACGGGTCGCGGTGCATTCAAGACGCGTGCCCGCGTGTCGGTTGAACCCATCACTGCACGCAAAACCGGCCTCGTGGTCACCGAGCTTCCCTATCTCATCGGCACCGAGCGAGTCATCGAGAAGATCAAAGATGGCGTCAATTCCAAAAAAATAAGCGGCATCTCGGATGTCACCGACCTCACCGACCGCAAACACGGCATGCGACTCGTGATCGGGCTTAAAACCGGGTTCAGCCCCGATGCCGTGCTCGAGCAGTTGTATCGCCTGACTCCGCTGGAAGACAATTTCTCCATCAACAATGTCGCTCTCGTCGGCGGCGGACCGAAGACTCTCGGTCTGAAGGAACTGCTCCAGGTGTACCTCGATCACCGGCTCTCGGTGGTGACCCGCCGCAGCGAGTACCGGCTCTCTCGACGACGCGAACGTCTGCACCTTGTCGAGGGTCTGCTCATCGCGATCCTCGACATCGACGAGGTCATCCAGGTGATCCGTCAGAGCGATGACAGCGACCAGGCGCGAGCGCGACTCATCGACGTCTTTGAGCTCAGTGAGGTGCAGGCCGAGTACATCCTCGAACTGCGACTGCGCCGGCTAACGAAGTTCAGCCGAATCGAACTCGAGACCGAGGCAGACAAGCTACGGGCCGAGATCGCTCAACTCGAAGCTCTGTTGGCAGACGCCGCGCGCATCAGAACGCTCGTGGGCGACGAGCTCGAGGAAGTTGCGGAACGCTTCGGGACCCCCCGACGGACCCTCCTCACGCAGGCGCGTACCGTGCAGCCGACGGCGGCGGCAGCACGCCGGTCGACGCCGGTGCTGGAAGTCGCGGACGCCCCGTGCGAAGTGCTCCTCTCCACAACCGGGCGGGCGATCCGCGTCGACCTGACCGACGAGTCCGCAGGCGGCGGGCCGCTGCGGCGCAGGACCAAGCACGACGCGATCAGATCGCGCGTGGCGACCACGAGCCGCACTGAGCTGGGTGCGATCACGAGCTCGGGCAAGCTCATCCGATTCAGTCCCGTCGACCTTCCGAGCGTGCCCGCCAACTCGATCCAGTTGTCCGCAGGCGCGAAGATCACCGATTACCTCGGACTCGGCATCAAGGAGCGGGTGATCGCGCTCGTGGCACTCGACTCGGAGCAACCGATAGCCGTGGGAACCCGCTACGGGGTCGTCAAGCGCGTTGCAGCCGGAGGATCGCCGTCGCGCAGCGAATTCGAGATCATCACGCTCAAGCCGGGTGATGAGGTCGTCGGGGCGTCTGCGGCCGGAGACGCCGAGGAACTCCTGTTCGTGACATCCGATGCACAGTTGCTTCACTTTGGCGCAGCGGCGGTGCGGCCACAGGGGGCCAGCGCAGCGGGAATGGCTGGCATCAACCTCTCAGCAAAAGCGACCGTAATTTTTTTCGGCACGATCGATCCGGCAGTCGAGAACGTCGTGGCAACCGTGTCGAGTTCGACCCGCACGATCGCGGGTGCAGATCCGGGGCGCGCAAAGATCTCGGCTCTCGCCGAATTTCCGGCCAAAGGCCGCGGCACGGGAGGTGTTCGGGCACACGCGTTTCTCAAGGGGGAGGATCTTCTGGCACTCGCGTGGGCCGGACCGAACCCGGCGCTCGCCGTTGGCACGGATGGATCGGTGCGTCAATTGCCTGACGGGGGTGCGCGCCGCGACGCGTCAGGCGCAGCGTTGGATGCCGTCGTCGGCTCGATCGGGGAAGCGGTTTAGTCCACAACCGCCCGGGTGGGAATACCGTCGCCAATACATGCGTTCGCATGGACATACGTGAGGGACGGTATCCCGTACTTCGACTTCGAGAGAGCGCGCACCATGACCGCCGAGACCTCCGGCCTGCATCACGTCACCGCGATCGCCAGCGACCCGCAGCGAAACATCGACTTCTACATCACGGGACTTGGCCTCCGTCTCGTGAAGAAGACCGTCAACTTCGACGACCCGAGCACCTACCACCTGTACTACGGCGACAGCGCCGGCAAGCCGGGATCGCTCGTGACCTTCTTCCCGTGGCGCGGGATCCAACAAGGCCGCATCGGCGCGGGTCAATCGACATCCACCGCATTTTCGGTGCCAGCGGGGAGCCTGGGCTGGTGGCACGACCACTTCACCGCGCTGTCGATCGAGTCCCGTCCGACGTCTGACTCGAGCACCGAAGAACGACTCATGGTGCGCGACCCCGATGGGCTCCAACTCGAACTCGTGGCCTCAGCGGTCGATGACCCGCGCGACCCCTGGGACTCGGCAAGTGTGCCCGCAGAGCGCGCTGTGCGCGGCCAGCACTCCTCAGTTCTGACCGTCCGCGACCCGGACAGCACGATCACGGTGTTTACCCGCGATCTGGGGATGCACGTGGTCGAGCAGCGCGGTAACCGTACGCGCCTCGCGGCCGGGGCGGGCGGCCCTGGCACGATCGTCGATGTCGTCGGATCGACCCTCTCACCCAACGGCCTCGGCGCAGGCGGAACCGTTCATCACATCGCCTTTCGGGTGCCGGACCAGACCACCCAGGAGGTGTGGCGCGCCGAGCTCGTCGATCGCGGATATCAGGTCACTCAGATCCTTGATCGGCAGTACTTCACGTCGATCTATTTCCGCGAGCCCGGCGGGGTGCTTCTTGAGATCGCAACCGACACGCCGGGCTTCAACATCGATGAACCCCTGCGTGAACTCGGCCGGGCCCTCAAGCTGCCACCGTGGTTGGAGCCATCTCGCGAAGCGATAGAGCATTCGGTCATCCCGATTCGTGTCCCTAAGCAGAACAATCCTGACCTCGCGGAATCCGAGGTGCGCTGAGCCTCAGACGTGCGGCACGAAATCCTGCCAGGCTACCCGGCGGTCGCCCCTCGGGTCGAACTCGATCCGATCTACCCGGTCAATGATGAGAGTGCGCCGCTTGCGCACGGTGTACCGCGGCCAGCGGTCGCTCACGCTTCCGGTTCGCGCAAATTGAAGCCAGTCTGACCGCATCCGCTCCCCCGCGCGCTTGAAGGGCCTGCGGCCGCCGAGAGCACCCAACCCGCGGCCAAACACGCCGTCCATGCGGTCAAACAGCGCGAACAACTCGAGACCGTGTGTGGCGTCAAGCCCGGCCAGCCGCAGCAACCGGGGGGCGATGTCGAAACGATAGAAGTACACGGGAGCGAAGCGAGCGTGCCGCTCAGCCACCTTCACGCTCGGATACCAGAATGCGTAGTCGCCCCCGAAGTCGGCCGCCGCGCGACGCTTGGGCAGGCCCGGGTACTGTGCGCGCAGTGCCCGACGTGATCGCTTTCGAGTCTTCGCGAAGATTGCCCGAATGCGTGGTGGCGTGGTTGCAAGAATGTCGAGTCGACCTCGAAACAGTGATCCCTCGCGGTCATTGGTACCGATGATCAACGGCACGGGATGCGCTCGCCCCGCCTTGAACGCGTCGAGCGGCCGCTCCGGCAGGAATACGCCATCGATCACGGGACACAGCGCGATGGTTCCGGGTGCCGCATCCGGCAACCGCAATTGAAGTCGCGTCGTTGCGGCCACGAGCTCGTCGACGCTTGCTCCCGCGAGCAGCCCACCGACATCTTCGGGAGCCGTGCTTTCGGTGCTTGAGTTATCGACGGTTTCGCTGAGCAATTCGACGAAATCGCGCGCCCAGCCAGCCGCAATCTCCGCGGGGTAGATCGCGTTCGGCGGCGGGCTTTGAGCGATGGCCCTCGCAAAGAGTCCCGCAGCGGACGGCACCGTCATGAGGGTCGTGACCGCATTCCCACCCGCCGACTCTCCGAAAACTGTCACGTTGTCGGGATCTCCTCCAAACGCCGCAATGTTGTCGTGCACCCATCGCAGCGCGGCCACTTGATCTCTCAACCCCAGGTTGCTCTCGAACTTTCGCCGCTTTGTCGAGAACGAGGTGAAGTCCAGGTAGCCGAGCGCGCCCAGGCGGTAGTTGAAGTTGATGAAGACGATGTCGCCCTCGCGCACGAGAGTTTCACCCTGCTTGTGGATCTCCCGAGACGAGCCGACGCTGTACGCCCCGCCGTGCACGAAGACCATCACGGGCCTCAGAGCCGCGATGTCGTGCGCGGGGGCGATGACGTTCACGGTCAAGCAGTCCTCAGACATGAGAGCGTTCGTGCGCGCACGGAACTGACCATTGCGGTCTTGAGGCGCAATCGCGCCAAAGGATCGCGCGTCGCGGATACCCTCCCACGGCACGACCGGCGCCGGCGAGCGGAATCGGCGTTTGCCAACGGGCGGAGCGGCATACGGGATTGCCCGCCACATCCTCAGGCCGCGGCGAATGGTGCCCTCCACCGTTCCACCGCTCACGGCTACCTGCACGGGAGCATTGTACGCAGCGGCGGTGAACAGGACGCGCCGCGCCGGTCCCAACGCTGCTGCCGGTCCCGACGGTGCTGACGATGCTCACGGTGTTGACGCCAGTCGACTCTAAATGTCGATCCGGTCGCGATTGAGTCCACTGCCGGCGATGATGAATTCCTTGCGCGGCGCGACATCGTTTCCCATGAGCAGTTCGAAGACCTGCGCCGCCATTTCGGCATCCGGGGCATTCACACGACGCAAGGTTCGATGACTCCGGTCCATCGTCGTAGTCGCGAGTTGGTCGGCATCCATCTCACCGAGTCCCTTATAGCGCTGGATCGGGTCCTGGTACTTCTTGCCCGATTTCTTGAGGCCCGCAAGCACACCCGCCAGTTCCGCCTCGGAGTACGTGTAGATCGTCTCGTTCGGCTTGGAACCCGGATTCATCACGATCACGCGGTGCAGTGGCGGCACAGCCGCATACACCCGACCATCCCGGATCATCTCGGGCATGTAGCGGAAGAAGAGCGTGAGCAGAAGCGTGCGGATGTGCGCGCCATCCACGTCGGCATCGCTCATGATGATGACCTTGCCGTAGCGCGCCTGCTCAAGTTCGAAGCTCCTGCCCGACCCGGCCCCGATCACTTGAATGATCGAGGCGCACTCGGCGTTCGAGAGCATGTCAGCCACCGACGCCTTCTGTACGTTGAGGATCTTCCCGCGGATGGGGAGCAGCGCTTGGTACTCGCTGTCGCGCGCGAGCTTTGCGGTACCGAGGGCAGAGTCGCCTTCGACGATGAAGAGTTCGCTGTTGGCCACGTCGTTGGACCGGCAGTCGACGAGCTTGGCGGGGAGCGACGAGCTCTCGAGGGCATTCTTGCGCCGCTGAGTCTCCTTGTGCGCGCGCGCAGACACCCGCGCCTTCATCTCGGCCACGACTTTGTCGAGCACGAGGCTGGATTGCGCCTTGTCGTCACGTTTTGGGGAGGCGTACTTCGCGGCCATCGCCTGTGCGACGACGTTTGCCACGATCGTGCGCACCGCTGGAGTGCCCAGAATCTCCTTGGTTTGGCCTTCGAACTGCGGTTCGGGCAGCCGGACGGTGAGTACCGCGGTGAGCCCCGCAAGAATATCGTCTTTCTCGAGCTTGTCGCTGCCGAGCTTCAGGCGCCGCGCATTCTTCTCCGCCTCGGCTCGCAGAAATTTGAGCATGCCCTGCTCGAATCCGGCCTGGTGAGTTCCGCCCTTGGGCGTGGCGATGATATTGACGAAGCTCTTGAACACAGCCTCGTAGCCGGTGCCCCAGCGAAGCGCGATGTCTACCTGACAGTCCCGACCGAGTTCCGTCGGGACCATCGCGCCGGTGGCTTGCAGCACAGGCACGGTCTCCGTGAACGAACCGGTTCCGGTAAGCCTCCACACGTCTGTGACCGGAGCGTCGGGCGCCAGGTGCTCAACGAACTCCGAGATGCCACCGTCGAAGTGGAAGGTCTCGCGCCGCGGTTCGGCCCCGAGGTCGCGGGAGTCGGTCAGGTCGAGGGTCAGGTCAGCAACCAGAAAGGCTGTCTGGCGCAGTCGGTCGAGCAGCTCGTCGGTCTGGAAGGTCGCGCCGCGGGTGAAGACCTGCCGATCGGCCCAATACCTAATCCGAGTGCCGGTCACGCCCTTAGCAACCTTGCCGACGACGCGGAGCTCACTGTTGGAGACGAATGCCGTAAACGGCGCATCAGGTGTCGGCTCGCTGCCCCCGTCATCGAAGATGCCAGGCTCGCCGCGATGAAATGACATCGCCCAGGTCTTGCCGTCGCGGTCAACTTCAACATCAAGCCGTTCGGAGAGCGCGTTGACCACCGAGGCGCCGACGCCATGGAGACCGCCGGATGCTGCATATGATCCGCCGCCGAACTTTCCGCCCGCGTGAAGTTTGGTGAACACCACCTCGACGCCCGAGAGCCCCGTCTTGGGCTCGATATCCACGGGGATCCCGCGCGCTCGGTCGCGCACTTCGACGCTCTCGTCAGCGCGCAGGATGACACTGATCTCAGATCCGTGCCCGCCGAGGGCTTCATCGACCGAGTTGTCAATAATCTCCCACAGACAGTGCATGAGGCCGCGAGAATCCGTTGAGCCGACATACATCCCCGGGCGCTTGCGCACTGCCTCGAGGCCCTCGAGCACCGAGAGGTGGCGCGCGGAGTAGTCAGCGCTCGACATGGGCGATCCTTCGTGGGACGGGCAATGGACATTCCGAGCCTAGCCGCGGCGTCAGACCTCGAACGGCTCCGACACCCATAGCCGTCGGCTCGGGGCATCCGCGTATCGCTATCGATACGCGTACAGCGAAATACCCCGCAAATGACGCCCGACTGCCCTGTGGGCGTGCTTGTATTGGGTAAGTACACCGAGACTTACCCAGCGACGCAAGGAGCGACCCATGGCCCACATCGCCACAGAGAACAGCCCCATTGACGAGCTGGATTACGCACTGTCTGCGATGGACCGTTGTGACAGTTGCGGCGCCCAAGCCTACGTGCGCGTGACCCTCGCGAGCGGCGACCTCCTCTTCTGCGCGCATCACGGCGCGAAATTTAAGGACAAGCTCTTCCCGACCGCGCTCAACTGGCACGACGAGTCGGCGCGTTTGCTGCAAACCTCGTCCGCCGAATAGGCAGAGTTCAACCAACGGTGACCATCCGCGGCGCGGTCGCGGGGCTACGGCGAACTGCTCTCATCGATTTGGCCGCGTTGGCCACCAATCTGAGCAACGCGCTTCTTGATGAGCCCGACCTTGTGCTTGATGCTCGAGCAAACGCATACGGCCATGGACTCGCCGAAGTCGCTCGCGTTGCGCTCGAATGTGGGATTACCACAATCCGAGTCTCGCCCAGAGAAGCCGCTGGGCTGTCGCACCATCGTCGGTCGACGATTATGACTGTGCCATCCGTTCGGCCGATGGTCGCCGCGGCGGCATACGGACTGGATGGACAAGCGTCTGCCGTGATGACACTGACGGCCGAGATTGTCGCCGTGAAACGCGTGCCCGCGAATGTCGGAGTCTCTTACGGCTACACCTACCGAACCACCGAACCCACCACGCTCGCGCTCGTCGCTCTCGGCTACGCCGACGGTGTACCTCGAGTCGCGTCGAATCGTGCGTCCGTGCTGGTGTCGGGCGTGCTGCGTTCCCTCGTCGGGCGCATCGCCATGGACCAGTTCATCGTCGACTGCGGAGCGGTGACACCCTGCGTCGGTGATGACGCCGTGCTGTTCGGGTCGGCGTCCGGGGGCGCACCCACGGCGCTCGATTGGGCGCGTGACACGGAGCGGTCACCAATACAACTGACTGCCGGCCTCGGTTCTCGAGTCTTCAGGGCCTACTCGTGAACGGCGCGCGCCTCGAGATCGATCTGGCAGCATTTCGCGAGAATGTGCGTATCCTCTCGCAACTCGTCAGACCGGCAACGACGATGCTCGCCGTGAAGGCTAACGCTTACGGTCACGGCATGCTTCCGATGGCCCGCGCTGCGCTTGAAGCCGGCGCTGACAGTCTCGCGGTGCTCGAAGTTCCCGCAGCGCTTGCCCTTCGTGAAGCGGGAATCTCCGCGCCGATCCTGGCCTGGCTCCACGGCGTCGACACCGATTTCGCGGCCGCGGTGCGCACCAAGGTCGATCTCGGCATTTCTACGCTCCAGGAGCTTGAGGCAGTGATTGCGGCGTCCAGCGACGGCGTTCCCGGCCGGGTGCACTTGAAGATCGATACCGGACTGCATCGAAACGGGGCCAGACCGGAGGACTGGCCGGCACTCGTCGCCGCTGCGGTCAGCGCCGAAAGGGTCGGGACTATCTCGATCGTTGGACTTTGGTCGCACCTCGCCGATGCCTCCCCCGAGGACGACGCGGAGGCGCTCGAGAAGTTCCTCGCTGCGGTGGAAGTCGCGAGATCGCTCGGATGCACGGCGGGCTTACTGCACTTGGCAGCGAGTTCCGCGGGAATCCGCGAGCCAGAGGCTCGACTGGGCATGGTGCGCTTCGGGATTGCCGCGTACGGCATCTCTCCGTTCGACGACGAGTCGGGTGCTCAGCTTGGACTCACGCCCGTGATGTCGATGCGGGCGCCGATTCTCGGCCTCGCCGGCGGCATCGCCACCATCGGCCTCGGAAGCGCTGACGGAATCCAAATCCCGGCGATCGGCGCTGCCGAAGTCGCGATCCGCGGGACGCGATTCACAATTGCCTCATTAGACATCGACTCGCTCACGGTGGACGTCTCCGACTCAGCCATCGAGGTCGGTGAGGAGGTCACGGTGTTCGGTTCCGGCGCGGCGGGCGAGGCAACAGCCGAGCAGTGGGCCGTCTGGGGCGCAACCGTTGGCGACGAGATCGTTGCGCGCGCGGGTGACCGGCTGCCCAGGATCTACCTAGGCTGAGCCAGGCTACAGACCGAGGCGATCGCGGATCGCGCGGCGCGACTTCTCGGCGTAGATGTCTGCCACGCCCAACTGACCGGTGGCATCGTCGCCCAAGGCAACGCCAGCGAGCGCTGCCGCTCGTTCGAGCAGCCAATCTGCCCAGACCGGGTTCATCGGAAGAAACGGACCGTGCAGGTTGGTACCGATTCTCGAGCCGGCAATGATGCCCTCGGCCGCGTCAGCATCCGGCCCGGATCCCGCGGCATTACCGTGCCCGCGCTGCGTCCGCGCTAGCGGTACCGCATCCTCAGCAAGCGTCGTCACTGACCCATGATTTTCGAAACCTGCGAGTTCTCCCAGCTCGCTCTGAGCCGCGACTTCCCCCACAGCGCGGTGAGATGTGAGCAGCGCGGTCGAGTTGAAAACGCCGGCACCGGGGTGGCGAACGCCGTCAGCATCGACAAGTTCGTGCCCGAGAAGCTGCCAGCCGCCAGCGATAGCGAGGAACGGCACGGACTGTGCCGACCACTCTCGAAGGGTTGCGGCGATGTGCGAGAGGTCGTCAAGCACCAACTCTTGACCCGAACGCGGCCCGCTGCCAATGTGCACCATGTGCGCGACCTCGGGAAGCTCACCCCCAACGTCGTGATTGTGCACCCGAACGGAGGCCCCGCGCCACGTTGCGCGCTGCTCGAGGGCCATCACATTGCCGACATCGCCGTTGATTCCCAACTCACGCGGATACAAATGCACGATGACGATTTCCGCGCTCATACCGCCCCCGCTTCAAGGTCGAGATAGCCGAGTTGCTTGCGCACGAGCATCATCTGCTCGTAGTTGACGATCATCGTCTTGACGCCGCGCCGGGGTTTCGGCAGCGCGAGAAATCGCGCGAGCGCCCGCGTGAGGTCGGGCTCGACCGTGCCGATCTCGATCTGCGAGTAAGCGAATCGCGTCGCGAGTTGCCATGACTTTGAGCCGGTCAGCACGTCGACGTGATCGAGCCGCGAGAGGTCGGATCCATAAATCCAGGACGGATCGGGCGTTCCCTCGTCGACCGCGACAAACACTTGCTCGACTATCGGCTCGAGGTAGTCGAGATTCACCTGAAGGCTCGGCGGGTTCTTCATCGTGATGAGCTCGATGTCCTCACCGTTGACCGACAGCACTTCGCCTCGACCGTAAACCGCGTTCATGCTTGCGAGGCCTTGGGCCACGGATGCTGCGACGAGCTCGTCTCCCAGTAGCGCAAGGGCCATCGCCACTGCCGCGGCAGCATCCACCGCATAGTGGAGACCTCGAGCCGGCAACGCCACCCGCACCGGATCACCGCCCACCGTGAGTTCAGCGAACCTTCCGTCGAGGGAGGTGACCACCACCGACGCCTCGCTGTTCCGCAGTGGAGCGGCTAGCGCCGGGTTGTCGCCGCGCGAGAGCCAGGCCGGACCGTCCCTGAGCAGCTCGGGCACGGTCGCGAATGATGAGTGAGCGGCGCCCGTCGCGCTGAGTCGAGACGCGAGCTCGACCAGATTGTGGTCGTCTGCGTTAATCACGAGATGTTTCGTCGCCTTGCCCGCGAATTCCTCGAGCATCTCGGCGACACGCGCCGGCTCATAGAACCGATTGAGTTGGTCGACTTGCACGTTGAGCAAGAGCACGCTGTGCGGCGCGAGGGCGGTCGCGAGCCGCGGGCCGAACGCTTCGTCGACCTCAAGCACGGCGACATCCTGAGGCAGTCGTCCGTTGAGCGGGATGCTCGCAAGCATCGCCGAAGCGATCCCCTGCGGGAGGTTCGCTCCGGTCGGGTTCGAGAAAACGCTGAGGCCGTGGGCACGAAGGATACGTGTGAGCATGTGCGTGGTGGTCGACTTGCCGTTCGACCCAGACACGAACACGACGCCCAACGGCATGCGCTCCACCGCACGCGAGAGAAACCCAGGTGCCAGCGCGATCGCGACCCTCCCGGGACCGGCAGAACCGCCACCACGAAGCCGCAACACTGCGCGCGCGAGGCGACCGGCGAGGATCGCCACTACGGTCAGGGTCTGGCCCTACTCGAGGTAGTCGCGTAGCGACTGTGAGCGCGACGGGTGACGCAGCTTCGCCATGGTCTTCGATTCAATCTGACGGATGCGTTCGCGCGTGACACCAAACGTGTCGCCAATCTGGTCGAGGGTCTTGGGCATGCCATCTCCCAGCCCGAATCGCATGCGAATGACTCCTGCCTCGCGCTCGGACAACGAATCGAGCAGGCTCTCGAGCTGCTTCTGGAGCATCGTGAATCCGACGGCGTCTGCCGGAACGACGGCCTCGGTGTCTTCGATGAGGTCACCGAACTCGCTATCGCCATCCTCGCCGAGGGGGGTGTGTAACGAGATAGGCTCCCGGCCGTACTTTTGAACCTCGATGACTTTCTCGGGAGTCATGTCGAGTTCGCGGCTGAGTTCCTCAGGAGTGGGCTCGCGACCGAGGTCTTGCAACATCTGGCGCTGAACGCGCGCGAGCTTGTTGATGACTTCCACCATGTGCACGGGGATGCGAATGGTGCGGGCTTGGTCCGCCATCGCGCGCGTGATCGCCTGCCGAATCCACCAGGTCGCGTAGGTCGAGAACTTGAAGCCCTTGGTGTAGTCGAACTTCTCAACGGCCCGGATGAGGCCTAGGTTTCCCTCTTGGATGAGGTCGAGGAACTGCATCCCACGCCCCGTATAGCGCTTGGCGAGAGAGACGACCAGTCGCAAGTTCGCCCCAAGAAGGTGGCTCTTGGCGCGCTGCCCGTCCTTGGCAACCCACTGCAGTTCACGGCCGAGCGATGACTTGAGCTCGGCGGCAGACATGTGCGAGAGCTTGTCCTCAGCGAACAATCCCGCCTCGATGCGCATCGCGAGTTCGACTTCTTCGGCCGCGTTCAGTAGCGCGACTTTGCCGATTTGCTTCAGGTAATCCTTGACCGGGTCTGCGGTGGCGCCCGTAATGGCGCTCGAGTACACGGGAACTTCGTCGTCGTCGTCAACGAGGGAGAGCACGAGTGCCCCGGTCGGAAGCTCCTCATCTTTGCTCGTCGACTTCTCGTCATCGTCGTCTTCGTCGTCCTTGGCTTCTTCCGCGTCGCCTTCGACTTCGACGGCGGCCACAACCGCGGCGATCGCAACTACGTCGAGGTCTGCGACGTCGAGGTCTTCAGGATCAATTTCGACGGCCTCGAGGCCGGCGACGTCGATCTCCTCGATGTCGATGGCGCCTTCGGAATCGGCCGGTCCCTCAGTTTCTCCGAGGACGGAAGCCTTTGCCCCGGCACGCTTAGTGACTTTTGCGCGAGTCGGGACGGCCGTTACCGGCTGGGTGCCTGTCTCCTCGGGGGCCGCCTTGGCGCGAGATCGCGGAGCCTTCGCGGCCGGTGCTGCCGTGACGACCGATGACTTCGCGGGTGCTGCCTTCACCGTCGCGGGCTCGGCAACATCGGGCTCGGCAACATCGGGCTCGAGCACCTTGGTTCGGGTTGCCATGGAAAGACCTTTCACGCGTGTGCGGCAGTACTGGTTTTTGGGCAGTACTAAGACCCATGTCAAGTGCTACACCCCGCACAGACTTGAACTGCGGGGTATCGGCACCGTGACCGGGTCTCTTAGCTCATTATTGCACGGCTTGGATGGCCCGACTGACCGGCAGGCACAGCCGGCAAGCACAGCCGGCAGCTCTTCCTGCCAACGCTCTAGCGGCGCCTATCGCGCCAGCCGTCTCTGAGTGCAACCCACAACGGCCCCACCTCTATTCCCTCCTCTTGTTGGAGCCTCAGCCGCGTCTGCCTACGCGCCCTGAAGAGGAACACGATTCCAATGCCGACGATCGGGTACTGGACGAGAAACGCGATCCTGAATGACGCGAGCGAGTAGAGCTCGGTCGGATCCCCAGTGCCGCCGTGGGCACGATCCAACGCGTCGAGGATCAAGCCGATGACAAACATCATCGTGAGCGAGGCAGTGAATCCGCCGACGTTGGCGAACCCCGTCGCCGAACCGTGCGAGCGGGTCTCGTTGAATGTTCGCGCAAAGTCAAGGCCGATCAGAGATGCACTTCCGCCCGCCGAGGTCACCACGATGAGCAGAACTACGAGTCCGACGGGAGGAACGCCCGGCCACGCCAGGACAATGCCCCAGACGATACCCATGACGCTCACGACTCCCAAGACCACAGCGCTTCGCCGCAGTGGATACCGCGCGGTAATCGCGCCAATGCTCGGGCCAACGAATACCGCGGTCCCCACGGTGAGAGTGAGCATTGCGGCGGCAACGCTCGGTCCGTACCCCAACCCGATCGAGAGGAACGGGAAGCCCCAGAGCAGGCCGAACATGTTTGCCGAACCGGCGGACACGAAATGCGACCAGAATCCCAGCCGCGTGCCGGGCCGTGAGATCGCATCCTTGAGGTTTTCGAGCGACTCGCCGGCAACGGGACGGATGCGTCCCGCCTCGTGCGGCCCCGCGCGAACAATCGCGACCACGACCACAACCACAAGAAGCGACATCGAGGCCGCCGAGAGATAGGCGGCGGTCCAACCCCAAATATGGAGAATCGCGAACAGCGGGAAGGTGGACAGGATTTGTCCGACGCTGCCGACAACGCCGATCACTTGCGTCAGGAGCGGCATTCGAGAAAGTGAGAACCACATCCCGGTGAGCCTCAGCACCGAGATGAAGGTTGCCGCATCCCCCGCGCCGACCAGAATGCGCCCCAAGACTGCCAACTGAATCGTCGGAGACAGAGCCAGGGTGACTTGCCCGAGTGCCATCACACCCGCGCCAATCGCCAGGATCGTTCGGGGCCCAAAGCGGTCCAGAAGCGCACCGGCCGGGATCTGCATCGCCGCATAAACGATCAATTGCGCGACCGCGAGTGTTGAGAGCGCGGCCGCCGAGACGCCGAAGCGCTCGGTGGCTTGAAGTGCGGCCACGCTCAATGACGTTCGCTGCATCACCGAAACGATGTATGCGACAACTCCGACAAAGAGCACGAACCAGGCCCGGCGAGAGTTCATCGTCGACAGCTTAACCGCCGACAGCGACCGCCTCGATCAGACGGGCTTGGGCTCGTCGTCTCCCGTGCGGCGGATAGCCAAAAAATTCTGCAGCTCTGCCGCGATTTCGTCGGCACTCGGAAGCACACCGTCGACATCTGTCAGTGGCGAGCGCAACGGGTTGTCTTGCATGTAGCTGTCGTGGCGCTCCTCGAGGGTTGCCACGAGTTTGGCCAGTTCTTGGTTGGTCAATAACTGCCCATCGATCTTGGAGACGAAATCCCTACCATCGGCGCGCAACTGATCGGTCGGAAAAATGAGTCCGGTTGCCGCACTGACACTCTCAAGCGCAGCAACTGCGGCGAGCGGGTACTCCGTGTCTGCGAGGTAGTGCGGCACGAGCAAGACAAACCCGGCGATGGGATGACCGAGCTCTTGTAGCCGGTACTCGATGAGGTGCAGTGCGGTCGCGGGCGCCTGGGTTTGTGGCTTCCAGACGGACATGAGTTCGATCAAGTCCGCGCGATTGCCACTGACCGTCACGCCGAGCGGACGGGTGTGCGGAACTGGCATCGGTATCGCGTGTACCCAGCTCGACGTTGTGACCTGAAACCGGTCAATGAGCTCGAGTACCGCAGCAGTGAAAGCGTCCCAGCGAAAGTCGGGCTCGTATCCGGTGAGGAGAAGGAACGGCTGCTTGAGCTCGTCTTTGACGAGATAGAGGTTGAGCTTCGCGGGCCGGTAGTCGGCGAGATGGTCTTGATCGAAGAAGATCATCGGGCGGCGAGCGCGATAATCGAGCAGCGAATCATTGTCGAACGTTGCGACGATTTCGTGGTCGAGGGTCGCAAGAACATGCTCGCTGAACTGACTGACCGCTGACCCCGCGTCGGCAAAACCGGTGAGCCCCGCAACAAGATGGAGTCCGGCCGGAACGGAGTCGGCACGAGGCTCCAGTTGATACAGCGCGCCCGGGGTTTCCATACCTCCACTCTAATCTCCGGTATCGGTGCGACCGCCCGAGGAGCGCCTTCGCTCTCATGCCCTGAGCGAACAGCGCCTGCGACTCACGGCGACGGGCGGTCTACCATTACCGGATGACCGTCCCCGCCCTCTCACTGTCCACAGCACCCGCGACCGAGATCGAGGCTGACGTGCTCGTGATCGGCGTCGCGAAAACGCCGGACGGCCCGCGAGTGCTGGGCGAGCATCGCGGACTAGACACGGTCGCGTCGTCACTCAAGGCAATCGGCATCACGGGAGCCGTCGACGAGGTACGACGGCTCGGACCGATTGGGCGCGGTGCCGCGAGCATCGCCCTCGTCGGGGTCGGGTCGGCTCCGATCACTCCTGACGTCTTGAGATACGCAGCCGGCACTGCAGCGCGACAGCTCACCGGCGTGACCACTCTGGCGATCGCATTGCCCACCGTCGATGGCGCGGATGTCGCCGCCCTCCTCGAAGGCGCTGCCGCGGGCGCCTACAGCTACACCACCTACCGTTCGCCTTCGACTGATCCCGAGAGTGGCCCCGCGTCGCAGATCATTGTCGTGTCACCGCACGGCTCAGATCGACTCGTGCACAGGGCCACGATCATCGCCGAAGCGATGCATACCGTCCGCGATCTTGTCAACACACCGCCCTCCGACCTGTATCCCGAAACTTTTGCCGATGAGGCGCATGCACTCGGTTCCGCACTTGAGGTATCGGTGACCGTGCTCGCCGATGTCGACCTGCGAGAGGGTGGATTCGGAGGCATAATCGCTGTTGGCCAAGGATCGACGCGCGGTCCGCGCCTCGTGAAGGTCTCGTACGCGCCGACCTCTGCAACCAAGCACCTCGCACTGGTTGGGAAGGGCATTACGTTCGATTCAGGCGGACTGTCACTCAAGCCGCCGGCATCAATGATCGGGATGAAGTACGACATGGCTGGGGCGGCAACGACCCTGTCAGTCGTGCTCGCCGCCGCCAAGCTGGGGCTCCCGGTGCGCGTCACCGCGTGGCTGTGCCTCGCCGAGAACCTCCCGTCCGGGTCTGCGGTACGACCGGGCGACGTGATTCGAATCCGCGGCGGAAAGACCGTCGAGGTCCTCAATACCGACGCCGAGGGCCGATTGGTTCTTGCGGACGGTTTGGTCGCGGCGAGTGAGGAATCGCCCGACGCGATCGTGGACGTCGCAACGCTCACGGGTGCGGCATCCATTGCAATGGGCACGCGGTATGTCGCCGTGATGGGTGATGACGCGCTAACGGCTCGTGTCGTTGCAGCGGCATCCCGGGTGGGCGAAAATCTATGGGCAATGCCGATTCCCGCGGAACTCAGGCCACTGCTTGCCTCTGACATTGCCGACATCGCAAACATTAAGCCGGGCAATACTGCTGGCGGCATGATGATTGCCGCCGCATTCTTGCGCGATTTCGTCGGAAGCGTGGGCGAGGGCGAGTCGCGGGCGACGATCCCGTGGGCCCACCTCGACATCGCCAGCGCGGCAAACAACGGGGGTTCCGGTTACGGCTTCACCGGCAAAGGACCGACCGCTGTTGCGGTGCGCGCCTTGATCGAGCTGACCGAGGAATTTTCCCGGGCATAGTAAAGTCGACGCTGCGGGCATACCCGCCAAATCCGGTCGTCCAGCTTCCCTGACAGGCGTGCCGGTGCACGAAGACTTACAGAGGAGTTGCCGGAATTGGCTGAGCAGAATTTTGACCTCGTAGTTCTCGGCGGCGGAAGCGGCGGGTACGCCGCCGCACTTCGCGCGAGCCAACTCGGCCTCACGGTCGGACTCATCGAAAAGAACAAGGTGGGCGGCACCTGCCTCCACGTCGGGTGCATCCCGACTAAAGCCTTGCTGCACTCCGCCGAGGTCGCCGACGTCACCCGCGAATCCGCCAAGTACGGTGTCACGTCGACATTCGGCGGCGTCGACATCGCGGCCGTGACCGCGTACCGCCAAGAAATTGTCGCAAGCAAGTACAAGGGCCTTCAGGGGCTCATCAAGGCTCGCGGTATCACCTTGATCTCTGGGGAAGGTCGCCTCACCTCTCCGACCACGGTTCAGGTGGGCGATGACACGATCGTTGGCAAGAACATCGTCCTCGCAACTGGCTCGTACGCGCGCTCGCTTCCCGGACTCGAGATCGGTGGTCGCGTGATCACGAGCGAGCAGGCCCTTGACCTCGACTTCATCCCCAAGAAGGTCATCGTCCTCGGTGGAGGTGTGATCGGTGTTGAATTCTCCAGCGTCTGGAAGAGCTGGGGCACCGACGTCCAAATCATCGAAGCGCTCCCCCACTTGGTGCCCAACGAAGATGAGTCGGTGAGCAAGCAGTTCGAGCGCGCTTTCCGTAGGCGCGGCATCAACTTCAGCCTGGGAGTGCGCTTCCAGAGCGTTACCCAGACTGACACTGGAGTAGTCGTGACGCTCGAGGATGGACAGACCTTCGAGGGTGAAGTTCTCCTCGTCGCGGTGGGTCGCGGACCGCTCACGGCCAATCTCGGCTACGAAGAGGTCGGCATCGCGATCGATCGCGGCTGGGTGACCACCAATGAACGTCTCGCCACGAACGTGCCGGGGGTGTATGCAGTGGGAGACATCGTTCCCGGACTTCAGCTTGCGCACCGGGGGTTCCAGCACGGAATTTTCGTCGCCGAGGAGATCGCGGGACTGAACCCCGTCGTGATTAACGATCTGCATATCCCCAAGGTCACGTACAGCGACCCCGAGGTTGCGTCGATCGGACTCAGCGAGTCGAAGGCTGCTGAGACATATGGCGCGGACAAGATCTCGTCGTACGACTACAACCTTGCGGGAAACGGAAAAAGCCACATCATCGGGACCGCAGGATCGGTCAAGGTCGTTCGCGTCAATGACGGCCCGGTGGTCGGCGTGCACATGATTGGCGCTCGGGTCGCAGAGCTCATGGGTGAGGCACAACTCGCGGTCAACTGGGAGGCATACCCTGAGGACATCGCGCCGCTGCTTCACTCTCACCCGACCCAAAATGAAGCCCTTGGTGAGGCGTTCTTGGCTCTTGCTGGCAAGCCGCTCCACGCAATGTAATCGAATTTTCACCACGATGAGTGCGATCATCGCCGAACTAAGCTGTTGAGCACAGCGTCACTAAGGAGCATCACTGATGAGCGAATCCGTCGTCCTTCCGGCCCTCGGAGAAAGTGTGACCGAGGGAACGGTCACCCGTTGGCTGAAGAAGGTCGGCGACCGTGTCGAGGTCGATGAGCCGTTGCTCGAAGTGTCGACCGACAAGGTGGACACCGAGATCCCGTCGCCTGTCGCGGGAATCATCGAAGCAATCCTGGTCGCGGAAGACGAAACGGTTGAAGTCGGTACGGCACTCGTCACGATCGGTGACGGGTCCGGTGCAGCCGCCGCTCCCGCGGCACCGGTCGTCGTGGCCGCACCCGACCCTCCCGTTGCACCGCCTGCCCCGGTCGCCGAGGTTGTGCCGGTCGCTGAGGTCGTGCCGGTTGCGCCGCCTGTCGTTGAGGCTCCGATTACCCCGGCTCCCGTGGTCTCGGTTGCTGCAGCGCCGGCCCAGACCGCCGTCGCTTCGGTCGTCATGGCAGCACCCGCTGCATCCCCCGCTCCCATCGAGACGCCTTCAACTCCTGCCGCCGAAGCATCCCAAGCGGGCTACGTCACGCCTATCGTGCGCAAGCTCGCACACGACTCGGGAGTCGATCTCGGCTCACTCTCCGGGACCGGCGTGGGCGGACGCATCCGCAAACAAGACGTTCTCGCCGCCAGCGCTGCGCCGGTGATGCCTGCAGCCGCGGCCGCCGCGGCTGCGCCGCTGCAGGTCTCGGCCCTTCGCGGCACGAGCGTGCCGCTGTCGAGATTGCGCAAGGTCATTGCCGAGCGCGCCGTGATTTCGATGCAGTCTTCGGCGCAACTCACGTCGGTGGTGGAAGTGGACGTCACTCTCGTCGCGCACTACCGCGATCACGTGAAGGCCAACTTCCAAGCCAAGACCGGCGTGAAGCTCAGCTTCCTGCCATTCTTTGCGCTCGCGGCCGCGGAGGCGCTCACCGCCTACCCCATCATCAACGCCTCAATTGACGGCGACACGATCGTGTACCCGCCCCACGAGAACCTGAGCATCGCGGTCGACACCGAACGAGGACTGCTCACTCCCGTCATTCGGGACGCCTCGAGCCTCAGCCTCGCGGCCCTGGCAGCCCAGATCGCAGACCTCGCCGAGCGCACGCGCGACAACAAGCTCAAGCCGGATGAGCTCTCGGGTGGCACGTTCACGCTCACGAATACTGGATCCCGCGGCGCGCTGTTCGACACCCCCATCGTGTTCTTGCCGCAATCCGCCATCCTCGGAACCGGAATTGTCACGAAGAAGCCTGTCGTCGTCAGCGATGCCGGAGGCGACGCAATCGCGATCCGCTCGATGGTCTACCTCGCGCTGAGCTATGACCACCGTATCGTTGATGGCGCGGACGCGGCTCGCTTCCTCGTCGCCGTCAAGAATCGCCTCGAGGCCGGCAATTTCGCCGCCCAACTCGGCATTTGACACTGGATCACTTGCTTAGGTAGTCCCTGATCCGCCAACCGGCCTCGCCCTTCATCGCAAGGATCGAGGCCGGTTCGGTCTCACCCGGGTCTGAAATCTCGACCAGCGCCGAGTCACCGAGTCGCTCAGTGAGCGTCACGCGCGATCGGTCGATTCCCCACGGCGCTGGCATCTCAGCGCCCGATTGCAATTCCCGAACCAGCAATTGATCTGCGGCCATCGCGGCCGAACCCGGTTGGTCGACGCCGTCGAGACACAACACCGACAGCTGGGCGATGCATCGCTGCCGCTCGCTGAGGAGTGACGCGATGGCGTCCTCTGGGGAATCCGAACCGACCGCCGGTAGTGCGCCGTCATCGGCTGGGGAGGATGTTGGCGCGACCGACGGAGCAATCGTGGAGCCGGGCGGCGGCTGTAGAGAAGGAATTCCGAGCACGGCCACAACCCATCCGATACTCACGATGCCAGCGATCACCCACAGCCTCGGGCGTACCTCCTTGAGCATCGCTCGGACGCGCTCAAGCCTGCCGGTAGCCTCGTCCCCCACGCGATCTCCAAGCCCCGCCCAGACGCCACGCAGCCGGGCAGAGACCCTCTGAACCGGCGGCCGGTGTTGGGTCACGGTGGCCGGGGTCGGAGCCGTCTCTGCGGCAGCACGTGGACTGCGCCGATATTCGTCGTGATACCACGGGCTCATCGGGATATCCTCGACGACAGCAATCGCGACGGCGCTCGGCTCACCGTAATGGCCGGCAGGTGTCGCTGGGATCCGCGAGGGCAGCCCGAGCTCCGGTCGACCGGCGGCGGGGTCCGACGCTGACGAGAATGCGATGGGACAGGCATCTGCTAGTTCGAATAGACGGTCGCTGAATCTCTCGAACCAGTCGTGTGATTCGAGGGCCGGACCGGGATGCGCGAAATCGCTCAGACCGCGCATACCGGGGTCGTCGACGCGAGCGAGAACCGCCCGTGCCAGTCCGGCGAACGCGCTGAGGTCGAGCGCAACGCCGGGCTGCTCCGAGAGTGCCGCGGTAGAGAGGTCTCGGGGAATCGGAAAGGCGCGTCCGAAACAGCTGAGTATCGGCGCACCAGACTCGTCAAACAGGATAGCGTCGGCTCGGATACCCCCGTGGACGGCACCGCTGCGATGAACTCGAGCGAGCGACACCGCGAGTGGAGCGAGGATCGTGATCGCTTCTCCCGCCGCAAACTCCTCACGATCGCGCATGAGCCGCGCCAGGCTGCCGCCCACGAGGCGCTTGAGGATCATCGCGTGGGCTCCGGTCTGGGCGGTTGTGAGGTCGATGAGCGAAAGCACATGGGTCCCCTCGGCCCGCGACAGAGCCTCGATCTCCGCGGTAATGGACAGCGGATCGACGTGTGGTCTGAACGTCTTGATCGCCACCGTGTCGTCGTCGCCCTCGCGAACCCGAGCCAAGTAGACCTCGGCCCTCGCACCCTCGCCGAGCTTGCGAACGAGTCGGATACCGCCCAGGGCCTCGATTGCCATCCCCTGACCCTGCACCGCTCGCGACCCTCACGCGCCGCGAGCTGACACTGCGGTGGCCAAATTGCGCCTCATGACCCGAATGAGGAGAAGTGCGGCCGTAGACTCGGGGGGTGATCGACATTGTCGTCGCGGGGCTAAGCGCCAACTCCGTGCCGTACATCGAAGCTCTTGAGCTTCAACGCGCAACCCACCGAGCCGTTGTGAGCGGGAGCTCTTCCGACACGCTTGTGCTCCTCGAGCATCCGTCGGTCTACACCGCCGGGAAGCGGACCGAGGACTACGAGCGGCCCACCGACGGGGCCGAGGTGATCGACGTCGATCGTGGCGGGAAGATCACCTGGCACGGTCCGGGACAGCTTGTCGGGTACCCCATCATCAAGCTCGCGGAACCCATCGACGTGGTCGGCTATGTCCGTCGCCTCGAGAGCTTCATTATCGCCGTGCTTGCCGACCTCGGAATCGACGGCGGTCGCGTGGCTGGTCGCTCGGGAGTCTGGATCGGCTATGACCAGCCGGTGGGCGCCGAAAAAATCGCGGCCATCGGCATCCGAGTCGCCGAGGGTGTGACGATGCACGGATTCTCGCTGAACTGCAGCAATTCGTTCGACGCGTACTCGAAGATCGTCGCGTGCGGGATTCTCGATTCCGGCGTCACCTCGATATCGCGAGAACTCGGGCGCACAGTGACACCGGAAGACATCGTGCCGAGCATCGCCCGGCACTTCGAGGCAGCACTGGCGGTGAACGCGTGAGCGGGCATCCCGAGGCAAACCACGTCGAGGGCCGTAAGCTCTTGCGTCTCGAGGTGCGCAACGCCGAGACACCGATCGAGCGCAAGCCCGAGTGGATTAAAACCGTCGCGAAGATGGGTCCCGAGTATCGCCAGCTCCAAGAGCTTGTCAAGGGTGAAAACCTGCACACGGTGTGTCAGGAAGCCGGATGCCCCAACATTTTCGAGTGCTGGGAAGACCGCGAGGCGACCTTCCTGATCGGCGGCAGCCAGTGCACTCGCCGTTGCGACTTCTGCCAGATCGACACGGGCAAACCCGCCGACTACGACAAGGATGAGCCGCGCCGTGTCGCCGAGTCCGTCACCAAGATGAACCTGCGCTACGCGACCGTCACGGGGGTGGCTCGCGACGACCTGCCAGACGAGGGAGCCTGGTTGCACGCAGAAACCGTGCGCCAGATCCATGCGCAGAACCCCGGCACGGGTGTCGAGATCCTCGCGACCGACTTCTCTGGTAATTCCGAACTGCTCGCTGAGGTGTTCTCGTCACGACCCGAGGTGTTCGCTCACAACGTCGAGACCGTCCCGCGCATCTTCAAGCGCATCCGGCCGGCTTTCCGCTACGAGCGTTCCCTCGACGTCATTACCCAAGCGCGCGCTGCCGGACTCATCACCAAGTCGAACCTGATCCTCGGCATGGGCGAAGAGCCCCACGAGGTCATCCAGGCGCTGCACGACTTGCACGACGCGGGCACCGACATCATCACGATCACGCAATACCTGCGGCCAACGCCCCGCCACTTGCCCGTCGCTCGCTGGGTGAAGCCGCAGGAATTCGTGGAGTTCTCGGAGGCGGCCGACGAGATCGGTTTCCTCGGGGTTCTCGCGGGTCCGCTCGTTCGCTCGAGCTATCGTGCGGGACGCTTATGGGCGCGCTCGATGGTGGCGAAGGGTCGCGACATCCCGGACGATTTGAGGCACCTGGCCGACGAGAGTCTGGGCTTCGCGCAGGCCGTATCCTAGACGCATGGCAAGAACAGCTACCTCCACCGCAACGAAGCCCAAGGAGCCCGGGCGGCTGAAGCAGATGTACCAGGTCTTCCAGATGACCCGGCGCTATGACAGCAACGCCATCTGGTGGCTCATACTCTCGTTCGTTGCGCCAACCGCGGCGGGGGTGGTCCTCGCGTTTGCTCTCTCGCGCGACCAAATCTTCGGTTTCGTGCTCTACATCGTCGCCGGCGTGCTCGGTGGCGTGCTCTTGTTCCTCATCGTGCTCGGTCGTCGCGCAGAGAAGGCCGCATACTCACAAATTGCCGGCCAGCCCGGGGCCGTCGGCGCCGTGATCAAGGGTTCTCTCCGCCGCGGCTGGACCGCGAGCGAGATGCCCGTCAACGTGAGCCCGAAGACGCAGGACGCCGTGTACCGGGCAGTCGGTCGTGGCGGCGTCGCACTCATCGGCGAGGGCCCGCGCAGCCGAACGCAGCGCATGCTCGAGGATGAGCGGCGCGCTGTAGCGCGCATCCTTCCGAATGTCCCCGTCACGTTCGTGTACGTGGGACCGGACAAGGAATCCACGCCCCTCTACAAGCTCGCCACCAAACTCGGAACGCTCAAACCGGTGCTCCGCAAAGCCGAGGTAGTCGCGGTCGCTAACCGCCTCAACTCGCTCGGCAAAAACGGGTTACCGATCCCCAAGGGCGTCGACCCGTACAAGGCTCGCGCGCAACGAGCACGCTAAAACCGCGCCGTCCACCAGCACACGAGCTGCACCGGAGGAGCCGTCACGCCGCGGCGTGCTTGGTAACCGCGGCTTGAGGGGCGAGAGCTTTCGCACGGGATTCGGCGCTGAGTTGGCCGCGCACATCGTGCTCAATCAAGTTCGCCACATAGATGCGAATGGTGCTGTCGGCGAGAGAATCGAACTCGTCGCGAACACTCTCGACGATGTGCGCGTGATCGGCCCGCGGAAATCGCTTCGTGAGGCGTTCGACAACTTGGTCCATGGACGGGTCGAGCAGCACCGGGGTCACTCTGTGAGTCTGCGCCCAATGCGGGTGGTAGTCAAACGACGCCTAGCGGCGTACGAGCGCCGTGCCGACGAGCCGGTCGTGCATGCCGCGCTGGTCGAGGTCCCAAATGACCGCCGGGATCACGAGGCACAGAAGTACCGTGCGGGCGAGCGGACGCCACACACCGACGTACCCTCCGGCGAGGCGTACCAGGCGCAACCCCAGGATGAGATGCCCGACGCTCGCGTTGATCACGAGCAGGAACACCACTTGAGCCGAGGCGAAGATCGCGAGGGTTGCGACGGCGTCATACCGAAAGAATGCGATCGACAGCACCACGGCGAGGCCCCAGTCGATTGCCAACGCGGCAATGCGGCGCCCGACTCGCCCCAGTGATCGCGAACCGGACTCCGGAAGTCCGAGCCGCTTGCCCGGCCATTCGGATGCCGTGCTGACGGGACGTGACATGAACCAACTCTACCGAGGCAGTCGACGCGTAACCTGCGCGAAACAATTGCGTGACGCTCGCGAAATCGCCGGGACATAGCCTCAGCAGTGGCCGCGTCTGCGGTCGATCAGCACCAAGCTCATTGGAGTCCCTCACATGTTCAGTGATTCTTCCGAAGTGCTCAAGTTCATCAAGGACACTGACGTCAAGTTCCTTGATATTCGCTTCACAGACCTTCCCGGTGTGCAGCAGCATTTCAACATCCCCGCCTCCACTGTCGACGAGGAGTTCTTCTCCGTTGGACAACTGTTCGATGGCTCGTCGATTCGCGGATTCGCGAACATCCACGAGTCCGACATGCAGCTCATCCCTGACGTCACGACCGCGTACCTCGATCCGTTCCGTACCGAGCGCACGCTCATCATGATTTTCGACATCTACAACCCGCGCAACGGCGAGATTTACGGCAAGGACCCGCGCCAGGTCGCCAAGAAGGCGGAGAAGTACCTTGCCTCGACCGGCATCGCCGACACGGCGTACTTCGCCCCCGAAGCCGAGTTCTACATCTTCGACGACGTCCGCTACGAAGTGAAGCAAAACGGCAGCTTCTACTCGGTCGACTCCGACGAGGGGGCCTGGAACACCGGCCGTCACGAGGAGGGCGGAAACCTCGCCAACAAGACTCCGTACAAGGGCGGATACTTCCCCGTCTCCCCGGTGGACAAACAAGCGGATCTGCGCGACGACATCAGCCTCAAGCTCATCGACGCAGGCCTGGTCCTCGAGCGCGCTCACCACGAGGTGGGCACCGGCGGCCAAGCCGAGATCAACTACCGCTTCGACACGATGGTGCACGCGGCAGACGACCTCCTGAAGTTCAAGTACATCGTCAAGAACACGGCGCTCGAGTGGGGCAAGGTCGCAACCTTCATGCCGAAGCCTCTCTTCGGTGACAACGGGTCGGGCATGCACACCCACCAGTCGCTGTGGAACGGCAAGGAGCCGCTGTTCTACGACGAGAAGGGCTACGGCGGACTCTCCGACATCGCCCGCTGGTACATCGGTGGTTTGCTCAAGCACGCCCCCGCCGTGCTCGCGTTCACGAACCCGACGCTCAACTCCTACCGCCGCCTTGTGCCCGGTTTCGAAGCGCCCGTCAACCTCGTGTACTCGGCGGGTAACCGCTCGGCCTCGATCCGTATCCCCATCACCGGCACGAACCCCAAGGCAAAGCGCATCGAGTTCCGCGCGCCGGATGCCTCGGGCAACCCGTACCTCGCGTTCGCGGCTCAGCTCATGGCCGGTCTCGATGGCATCAAGAACAAGATCGAGCCGCACGAGCCCGTCGACAAGGACCTGTACGAGCTTCCGCCCGAGGAAGCCAAGCTGATCCCGCAGGTCCCCGGATCGCTCGCCGAGGCGCTGAACGCCCTCGAGGCAGACCACGACTTCCTCACGGAGGGCAACGTCTTCACCGAGGACCTCATCGACACCTGGATCTCATACAAGCGCACCGCTGAGATCACGCCCATGGCCCAGCGCCCGCACCCGTTCGAGTACGAGCTGTACTTCTCGGTGTAGGCAACAGCTTCTCAACGGGGGCCGCATCCTTCGGGGTGCGGCCCCCGTTGCGTTGCCGACTTCGCCCAACACCGGCCCGCGACTCCACCGGGCGCCGACCTGCGCAACCTAGTCCGCGGCGGACCTGTACTGGGGCCTCCCGCGGGCAACGTATGGCACGATGCAATACGTCCTGAAGCTGAGACCTACACCGGGAAGCGCGACACTCCGGTGGCGGGGATCGGTCGAGACGGGCGAAGCCCGTGGCTAGCCGCCCGAGGGGGTTCGCCGCGCCGGGCCGCCATAGAAGTTGCGCTCGAAGACCTGGCGCGCGAGCCGCGTGATGCGCAAGTAGTCATCCTCGAACTGGCTCGCCGAGCCGGGCGGGTACTCGAGCAGGCGGGCAACACCCTCGAGTTGCTGGCGGTCGGTTGGAAGCAAGTCGGACGTCTTCGAACTCCAGAGCGTCATCGCCGAGCGAACCCGGGAGGCGAATATCCAGGCCTCGCGAAGCTTCTTGGCGTCGGCGGGTGTCACGAGGGATGCCTCTGCCGCCGCAGCAAGCGCACGCAGCGTCGACGTCGTGCGCAGCCCTGGCACTCGGGCGCCGTGCTGCAGCTGTAGCAACTGCACGAACCACTCGACATCGCTGAGCGACCCGCGCCCGAGCTTGACGTGGCGCGCCGGGTCGGCGGCCTGCGGCAAGCGCTCGGCCTCCACACGCGCCTTGATGCGCTTTATCTCGCGCACATCCTGGTCGGCGATCGTCTCGGGGTAGCGCATCTCGTCGGCGATCGTGGTGAACTCGCGCAACACGCTCACCTCACCGACCACGGGCCGAGCGCGCAGGAGGGCTTGCGACTCCCAGGTGAGCGACCAGCGCGCGTAGTACGCGCGGTAGCTCTCGAGTGAACGAACGATCGCGCCGTTCTTACCCTCTGGGCGCAACCCAATATCGAGATCGAGCGGAATCCGCAGATCTTCGGTGACTCGCGCGAGCCCGTGCACGATCGCCTCCGCGCGCTGCTGTGCTTCCTCGTCAGTCGCACCGGCCGCACGGTAGACGTACATCACGTCGGTATCCGAACCGAAGCCAAGTTCGGCTCCCCCGTACCGGCCCATCGCGACGATGCCGAACTCGATGCCGTCGCCGAACCGGTGCACGAGGGCCAGGGCGCCCGACAAGACCGCCGTCGTGACATCCGTGAGTCCCTGGCCGAGTTCCTCGATTGTGATGAGCCCAAGGATGCTCCCGAGGGCGAGCCTCAGCACCTCGCGACGGCGGGCGGTGCGCAGTGCGAGTGCCGCGCCGTCATCGTCGCCCGCGTGCCGCCCAAGGGTCGCGTCGTTCTCTTGGAGCAGCATGGCAAGTCCGCGCGGCCGAAGCTCGGACTCATTCTCGAGCCACGCGGCCGCCTCGGGGATTCGTTCGAAGAGGTCGGCGACGAATTTTGACCCGGCGAGCACGTGAGTGAGTCGCTTGGCGGCCCCGCTCGAGTCCCGCAGCATCCGTAGAAACCAGTACGCCTCACCGAGGTCGTCGCTGAGTCGCCGGAAGGCAAGCAAACCGTGGTCGGGGTCGGCGCCGTCGGCGAACCACTGCAGCATCACGGGCAACAGATTGCGTTGAATCACGGCTCGACGTGAGACACCGGCCGTGAGTGCGGCGATGTGATTGAGCGCTCCGCGCGGATCGCGGAACCCGATCGCGGCAAGACGCGCCTCGGCCTGTTCGCTCGACAGAGCAAGCCCGTCCTCGGGAAGCGCCGCCACCGCCGAAAGCAGTGGTCGGTAGAATAACCGCTCGTGGAGGCCGCGAACCGCGAGTTTCGTCCGCTGCCACTGGTCGGTGAGTTCGTCTGCCGTCGACGCGAGTCCAGTCGCCCGGGCCAGCACGCGCAGGGCTTCCGGGCTCCTCGGCATCAGATGGGTTCGGCGCAACCGGGTCAGTTGCAACCGATGCTCGAGGAGTCGCAAGAAACGATAGTCGAGGGCGAACTCGGTCGCCTCGACACGACCGATGTAGCCCTGCTCGGCGAGCGCCACCAGCGCCGGCAGGGTCGCGGCCTGCCGCACGGCCGGATCCGTTTGGCCGTGTACCAGTTGCAAGAGCTGAATGGTGAACTCGACGTCACGAAGTCCCCCGGGGCCGAGCTTGAGTTGGACCTCCAACTCCCCGCTCGGGATGTTGTCTGTGACTCGCTCGCGCATCCGCTGGACGGATTCGACGAAGTTTTCCCTGGACGCGCTCGACCAGACTTTTGGCGCGACTGCGTCGACGTAGCGGCCACCGAGCTCCAGATCACCGGCAAGAGGCCGAGCCTTGAGCAGTGCTTGGAACTCCCAACTTTTGGCCCACCGGTCGTAATAGGCGAGGTGCGATTCGAGAGTGCGCACGAGCGCGCCATCTTTGCCCTCCGGCCGCAGGTTCGCGTCGACCTCCCAGAGTCCCGGCTCGCGCGCGAGCTCATTGATCGCCTTCATCGTCTGCATCGCGAGGCCGGTAGCGACGGCCGCAGCTCGGTCGTCGGGGATGCTGCCGTCACCCTCCCCCACAAAGATCACGTCAACGTCGGACACGTAGTTGAGCTCGCGGGCACCGGCCTTGCCCATTCCGATGATCGCGAGTCGGGTCGCCTTCAGCTCCGCGGGAGTGTACTTTCCGCCGCGACGTGCGAGCTCGAGCGCGGCGTCGAGGGCAGCGCCGGCAAGGTCCGCGAGAGCTGCTGTCACTGTTGAAACCGCGGCGAGGGGGTCGGGCTGAGCGAGATCCCAAGCGGTGAGTTGCGCGAGGTGGCGGCGATAGCGGACCCGAAGCGCTACCCACGCGGCTTCGTCGGTGAGCTTCGCGATCGACTTCACCAGGTCAGTGCGATAGCGCGCCGCGTCGAGCGGCTGGGGCAGCACGGTGGCCAGCGCACTGAGTTCGGTCGGGTTGCGCTCGAAGAACTCACCGAGGCCCAGTGAAGCGCCGAGCATACAAATGAGGCGGGCGGATGCTCCATCGTGCGCGAGCAGGGCCGCGAGCTGCTTCGGGGCGTGTTCGTGGAGCCGCACAAGCAGGCGCAGCGCCTGATCGGGATCCGCGGCGCGCGCAAAGTCGCCAACGAGCTCCGGCAACCCGAGCGAATCCACACGCTCGTTGGCCAAGCCCAATTCGGCGAAACCGAGGCGGGCCAAGTCAGTGAGTGTCGTGGGAGTGCGAGCCATGGTGCGGCATCCGCCGGTTCGGGTCAGAGAATTTCGAGGTTGCTTTCGAGCTCGAACGGCGTGACTTGAGCGCGGTAGTTCGCCCATTCACGCCGCTTGTTGAGCAACACGTAGTTGAACACCGTCTCGCCGAGGGTCTCGGCGACGAGCTCCGAGTCCTCCATAATCGACACCGCGTGGTCAAGGCTCGCGGGCAACTGGTTGTATCCGAGGGCCCGGCGCTCGGTGTCGGAAAGCTCCCACACGTTGTCCTCGGCCTCGGGCGGCAACTCGTAGCCGTTCTCGATGCCCTTGAGTCCGGCCGCGAGCATGAGCGAGAAGGACAGGTAAGGGTTAGCCGCCGAATCGATTGCGCGGTACTCCACGCGGGCGCTCTGCCCCTTGCCGGGCTTGTACAGCGGAACGCGCACGAGCGCCGAGCGGTTGTTGTGGCCCCAGGTCACGAAGCTCGGAGCCTCGTCGCCGCCCCACAAGCGCTTGTACGAGTTGACGTACTGGTTGGTGACCGCGGTGATCTCGGGCGCGTGGGTGAGGAGGCCCGCGACGAACTGCCGCCCGATCTTCGAGAGTTGGTAGTGGCCACTCGGGTCATAGAACGCGTTGGCGTCGCCTTCGAAGAGCGACATGTGAGTGTGCATGCCCGACCCCGGATGTCCCGACATCGGCTTGGGCATGAACGTCGCGTACACACCCTGCTCGATCGCGACCTCTTTGATCACCGTGCGGAAGGTCATGATGTTGTCTGCGGTCGTGAGCGCGTCCGCATACCGCAGATCGATTTCGTTCTGGCCCGGGCCCGCCTCGTGGTGGCTGAACTCCACCGAGATACCGAGATCTTCGAGCATCCGAACCGATCGGCGCCGGAAATCATGTGCGGTGCCGCCGGGGACATTGTCGAAGAAACCCGCGGAGTCCACGGGCTGAGGCTGACCGTTTTCAAGCTTGGACGACTTGAGCAGGTAGAACTCGATCTCGGGGTGCGTGTAAAAGGAGAATCCGCGATCCGCGGCCTTCGCGAGCGAACGCTTGAGCACGTGCCGTGGGTCGGAACCGGAGGGTTGCCCGTCGGGAGTCGAAATGTCGCAGAACATGCGCGCGGTGGGGTCGATCTCGCCGCGCCACGGAAGGATCTGGAAGGTCGCGGGGTCGGGATGCGCGAGCATGTCGGCCTCGAACGCCCGAGTGAATCCCTCGATCGCCGAGCCGTCGAAACCCAGCCCCTCGGCGAAGGCGCCCTCGACCTCGGCTGGCGTGATCGCGACGCTCTTGAGGGCGCCCACGACGTCGGTGAACCAGAGGCGAATGAACTTCACGCCCCGCTCTTCGATCGTGCGAAGAACGAAGTCACGCTGCTTGTCCATCAAGCTCCCTCTGATCGCGGCGTTCGTGCCACTGGCACTGCTATCAGGGTACTAGTTTGCGGCCGCTGGCTAGACTCGACGCATGACGGACCCCATCGCCGCGGCTGCTCAAGCCAACCTCAAACGCGTTCGCACGAGGCACTTTCAGAGCGCCAAGGAGAACGGCATCAAGATCACCGGGCTCACGAGCTATGACCAGCTCACGGCGGGAATCTTCGACGAAGCCGGCATCGACTTCCTGCTCGTCGGTGACTCGGCGGGCAACAACGTCTACGGCTATGACACGACCCTCCCGGTATCGATCGATGACCTCATTCCGCTCGCGCGCGCCGTCGCGGGTGCCGTGACTCGGGCATTCGTCGTCGCCGACATGCCGTTTGGCTCATACGAGACAGGTCCGGATGAAGCGCTGCATACGGCTTTCCGATTCATGAAGGAAACCGGGGCACACGCCGTCAAGCTTGAGGGCGGGGTGCGCAGCGCCGAGCAGATCCGCCGGATCGTGAGCGCGGGCATCCCGCTCATGGCGCACATCGGGTTTACCCCGCAAAGCGAGCACGGACTCGGTGGACACGTGATCCAGGGTCGGGGCGATCAGATCGACCAGTTGCTCGCGGATGCGCACGCCGTCGAAGACGCCGGCGCCTTCGCGGTCGTGCTCGAAATGGTGCCAGCGGAGGCGGCGCAGCGCGTGACGCACGAGTTGCGCATCCCGACCATCGGGGTGGGTGCCGGCCCGCACGTCGACGGGCAACTGCTCGTCTGGACCGATTGGGCCGGTTTCACGAAAGGCCGAATCCCCAAGTTCGTCAAGCAGTACGCGAACCTGCGCAAAACGCTCTCCGATGCGGCCGTCGAGTATCAGAAAGACGTCTCGGCCGGCGCGTACCCCGGCCCCGAGCACTCCTACGAGGACTAGCGAGCGCTAGTCGCCCGTGGCGTCCTCTTCGGCCCACTTTCGCGCGCGGTCGGCCGCGATTTGCGGCGCGCGCTGAGCGTCTTCGCGGGTTGCGTACGGGCCGTCGCGGTCAGACCCCAGTGATTGCGGCCCCTCCTCGACTTCGCCTGTCTTGTGGTTGTACCACCACTCGGTCATTGCTCCTCCTCGCGAAACTAGAATCAATACTATGCCTCGGGATGCTTTGGGACACCTCGTGCCCGGGGTTGTTTCGCCGTCGAGAGCGGTACCTCGCGGCATCCCGCGCCCGGAGTATGTCGGAAAGCCGGAACCGCGCCGCTACACCGGCACGAACATCTACACGCCCACCGAAGTGGAGCGCATCCGTGCGTCCGGGCGCATCGCCGCTCGAGCGATCGACGCGGTTGCGGCGAGTATTCGCCCGGGCGTGACGACCGAGCAACTCGATGTCGTGGCATTCGATTTTCTCGTCGAGCAGGGCGCCTACCCGTCAACGCTCGGTTATCGCGGTTTTCCCAAGTCGGTGTGCACGAGCGTGAACGAAGTGATTTGCCACGGGATCCCCGACGACACCGTGCTCGTTGACGGCGACCTGATCAACCTCGACATCACCGCCTTCGCGAACGGCATGCACGGCGACCTCAATGCGACCTTCATCGTCGGTGAAGGACGCCCCGAGGTCGTCGACCTCGTTGAGCGCACGCGTGAGGCCCTCGCTCGCGGCATCAGGGCCATCGCCCCCGGTCGCGAAGTGAACATCATCGGTCGCGCGATCCAGTCGTATGCCAAGCGATTTGGCTACGGCGTGGTCAGGGACTACACGGGCCACGGCGTGGGCGAGGTCTTCCACAGCGGGCTCATCATCCCGCACTACGACTCGGCACCCGCCTTCGACGACGTCATGGCCGTCGGAATGGTCTTCACGGTCGAGCCAATGCTAACCATCGGCACGCCGAGCACGCCGGGCTCGATCGCGTGGGACGAGTGGGACGATGGATGGACGGTCGTCACGCGAGACCGAGCCCTCACGGCGCAGTTCGAGCACACGCTCG
>Ga0209512_1001058_pt1 | contig 37030 bp, 32 predicted proteins | sample frozenSSSSmetaG_FD_184142 | JGI IMG/M metagenome (GOLD analysis project Ga0209512, IMG submission 184142) | Glacier valley bacterial and archeal communities from Borup Fiord, Nunavut, Canada, to study Microbial Dark Matter (Phase II) -... | ecosystem: Environmental > Aquatic > Freshwater > Ice >...
AATATTCTTCTATAACTTTTAACTTAAATTCTTTAGAATATGTATTTTTAATACTTCCCATAAAAATCCCCCTTAAAGTATTATACACCTCTTTTTTTTAGATGTCTACTTTAAGGGGAACAGTTTAAAATGTAAGGTTCTTTTTTGCTTTAATCAGTAGTCTGCTATATGAAATATGTAAATAAAAGGTCTAATAAAGTAAAAATAACGTTGACAAAAAAATATATATACTATATAATAATTATCATAGTTTAACCGTTTTGAAGCAACTTAGTTATTTTAAAATGATAGGGGGAAATGCAAATGAAAACAAAAAAAGGTATATCGTTAATAGTGTTAGTAATAACGATAATTGTAATAATGATTTTAGCTGGGGAAGTTATTATGAGTTTAAGTCGTAATAATCCGATTTCAGCTGCAAGCGAGGCAAATTTTAAGTCTCGATTATCAGAATATAATAATGAACTTATGCTTTATTTATCATCAGAATATTCAAATACTGGTGGGACGGTTGATTTAAGTACAATAGATGCTACAAAAACTACTGGTTCATATGGTGGTGGAAAAACAATACAACAAATTGTAACAAGCATGAATAATACAGATGCAACAAAATATGTAATTCAACAAGGTAAATTAGTATATACTGGTACAGATGTAAATGAATCAGAATGGGTAAATAATATAGGAGTTCAAGACTCACAGTCCACTGACTATGTATCTACAATGGGTGTTGTGGGCGTAAATAAGCCAAAACTAATTACTGGTATGGTACCAATATACTGGAATGGATTTGTTTGGATAAATACAACTGAAATAGATACAAATTGGTATGACTATAATAACAAAAAATGGGCAAATGCACAAACAGCTGATGGAAGTATGTGGATATGGATACCAAGATATGTATATAAAATGTCTAGTGGATGGAATACAGCAACAGCTGGAATAATAGATATACAATTCAGCAAAGGAATTAATGATAACTGGAATAGTTCCTTAATAGGTGGAATAAATACCGAAGTAGGAGCATCAGCTTCAAATGGTACATGGACAAATCAACCTGCCTTTACTTTTGGGACAACTGAACTTACAGGAATATGGGTAGCAAAGTTTGAGGCAAGTAATAACAGCGGTAAAGTAAAAGTGATACCAAATGTAACATCATGGAGAAATATAAGTGAAAATGATGTGTTTAATACTTGTAGATTAATGGAAACAGATAATACTTATGGCTGGGGGACAACTGGAGTAGGAATAGATACACATATGATGAAAAATGTTGAATGGGGTGCTGTTGCATATTTAACACATTCTAAATATGGAAGAAATGGTCAAGAAGTCTGGATAAATCCAGACATTAATTTTATAACAGGAAGGGCTGGTATCAGTGTGAGCCCTGTTATAACTGCTACGACAGATTCATATGAGACAGTTAATGGTGTTAATGCATCTACCACAGGAAATATATATGGAATATATGACATGGCTGGTGGGGCTTTCGAATTTACAGCAGCTTATGTTAATAACGGTGATAGCAGTTTGTTAGATTATGGTAGCAGTGTTGTAAATGCACCGATTCAGTATAAAGATGTGTATAATCCAATAACAAGTTTTAGTAATTTAAGTCAAAAAAAGGGTGATGCAATATATGAAACAAGTATTGGATGGGGGCAGTCAGCATGGTTCTCAGATATATCAGAATGGCCTGGCACCACTTATGTGTTTTTTAATAGAGGTAGTTTTTACCATAATTCTTTTTCAGAGTCAGCTGGTGGAATGTTTGCATATAATGACGATTGGGGTTATGCCCTGCCTGATACTAGTTTTCGTCCTATAATATTAGTATCTGGTAACTCGTTATAGTACAAATTTAAAATAATAAGTAATAATATTGATGAATAAATATTAAATTTAAAAAAATTATGATATAATATTTGCATGAGGTGAAAGTTATGGATGAGAAGAGATGGACTAATCAGCAAAAACTTGCTATTGAAGTAGAAGGTAGCAATATATTAGTTTCAGCATCAGCAGGAAGCGGTAAGACAGCAGTACTAGTTGAAAGGGTTGTATCTAAAGTTATACATTCTCATATAGATATTGATAGAATATTAGTTGTAACTTTTACAAATGCTTCAGCAGTAGAACTCAAAGAAAGATTATTAATAGCTATATACAAAGCTATAGATGAAGATAAAAATAATATGTTTTTAAAGAAACAATTAGAATATCTAAATAGAGCAACTATAACTACTATTCATTCATTTTGTTTAGAAGTTATTCGTTCTAATTTTTATAGTTTAGGTATAGATCCTAATGTTTCAATATGTGATGATACGATGTCAAAGTTACTTAAAGCAAAGGCATTTAATAATGAACTTGAAAATTCATATACAAGTCACAAAGAAGATACTTTTGGATTATATAATATACTAAATTTGTTTAATAACAAAGATGAAGAATTTTTAGAGTATATGTTTAAAATATATTCATATATAAATAGTTTTGAATATCCATTAGAGTGGCTTTTTGATAAGATAAATAAGTACAATATACAGGATTTAAATATTGATTTATATACTCTAAATTTTGGAAAAGAAATATATGATACAGTTATATCTGATTTGTCTGTTATTTCAGAAAAGACTAAAAGGATGATAGAAGAAATTTCTGGTAATAATGAATTTGTTAAATATGTAGAAATGTTAGATATAGATTTAGAAAATATTAATAGATGTATCAAATGCAGTAATAATTCATGGGATTTGTTATTTGAAAATATTAATATGATAGAATATTCAAGACTTCCATCTACTAAAGTATCAAATGATATTCTAAAAGAAAAGTTGAAAAATTTTAGACAAACAGTTATAAAAGATGAAGTATCTAAGATGAAAAACAATATATATGCTAATAGTATTGATATACTGACAGATTTAAAGAATACATATAAATATTTGGAATATATATATTACTTTTTAGAAAAATGTGATGTTATATACAAAGAACTTAAAAAAGAAGCTAACTATATAGACTTTAATGATATAGAACATTTAGCTCTAAAAGTATTAGTTAGTAAAGAATTAGTTAACGAAAAATATGAATCTGTATCTACAGAGCAAGCAAATAAATATAAAGAGAAATTTTTAGAAGTATATACAGACGAATATCAAGATACAAGTTTTGTTCAAGAAGCTATAATCAATAGCGTATCAAACGGAAACAATAGATTTATGGTAGGGGATATTAAACAAAGTATATATAAATTTAGGCAAGCTATGCCAGAAATTTTCAACCATAAATATTCTATATATCCTTTAATCAATTCTAAAGATGATATATTTGATGATTGTGATGGAGTTAAAATTATACTAGCTAAAAATTTTAGAAGTAGAAAAAGTGTTTTAGATAGTATAAATTATATATTCTCGCAAATAATGAGCAATGATATAGGTGACTGTGATTACTTAACTAATGAAAGTTTACAATTTGGTAACGAAGGATATAAAGCAAATGATAACACTGATTATAGCAGTGAAATAAATATATTAGATGTAAAAGATATAGAAGAAGATGATGAAGATAATGAAGATAATAATACTGAATCTTTAGAATATATAAATGAATTAAAAGATTTTGAAATTGAAGCTAAATATATAGCTGAAAGAATAAAAGACTTAGTCAATGTAAATCCTTTTCAAGTATATAACTTAAAAAAGGGTATATTTGAAGATGCCAAATATAAGGATATAGTAATACTACTTAGAAATATAAAAAATAAGGGAAACATACTAACTAAAATATTAAAAGATAATAATATACAGGCATTTTCAGATAGTAATGTAAATCTATTTGATAATGATGAAATAAAACTTGTGTTATCATTTTTAAAGATAATAGATAATCCTTTGCAAGATATTGAAATTGTAAGTTTAATGTATAGCATAGTAGGTAAATTTTCTCTTGATGAAATTTATAAAATAAAAAACTTGAGTAAAAAAGAATATATGTATAACTGTTTAAAAAATATACCTGATACTGAGAATAGTGAGTTGTTAAATAAAGTAAATATATTTTTAAATTTAATAAATACATTTAAAGAATATTCTGAAATATATAATGTTGCTGAAATATTAGCTAGAATATATAAAGAAACAAATTTATACAACCAAGTACTACTATTTAGTAAATCAAATGAATCTAAAATAAATTTAGATAGCCTAATTGATGTAGCAGTTAGATTTGATGTAAATTCTTCTATATATTCATTTATAGCATATATAGAATCATTAAAAGAAAAATCATCTGGTGATACTACAACTGCTAAAGTAATAGGTGAAAATGAAAATGTTGTAAGAATTATGACTATACATAAAAGTAAAGGTTTAGAATTTCCTATTGTAATACTTGCAGGTACTAATGGCAAATATATGACAAAAGATATATCTTCAGCAATTGTATTAGATCATAAACTAGGTATAGGAATAAATGTTGTAAATGAAGATACAAATATAACGTACCCTTCTGTTATTAAAGAAGGAATAAAAACTAGTATGCTTAGAAGTATGAAATCTGAAGAACTTAGAATGCTATATGTTGCTTTAACACGTGCTAAAGAAAAGTTAATTATATATGCGACGATGAAAGATTATGACAAAAAAATATCATCTATGTTCTTGATGTATAAAGCAGGTAAAATAGATACTACTTTAGTTAAGAAAAATAGTTCATATATAGATAATATATTAATGGGACTATATAAATATATAAACGATGAAGAAGAGCAAAAATCTAATTTGTTTAAAATTAATGTAATAGATGTTAAAAGTAAAGAAAATATAGATAATATAGTTAGCAAACAAAATAGTAATAAGACTAATATTGGTGATACTTTATGTGATGAATATGAATTAAAATGTTTAACTGAAAAGAATAAAATAGAAGATGAAGTAAAAGTAATAAAGAGTAATATAGAGTTTGAATATAAATATATTGATGATACTTTAGCAAATAAAAAAATAAGTGTAAGTGAACTTAAAAAAAATAAACATGAAGATGATGATGTAATTGTAAATGAATTAAATGTTTTAAAAGTTCCCCAGTGTTTAGAAAATAAAGAACTACAATATACAGCAGTTAGAAAAGGTACTCTTATTCACTTTATACTAGAACATTTAGACTTTGCGCATATAAGTACAAAGGATGACATATTCAAATATATTGATAATTTAGTAGATAGTAAAGTTATAAATTTAAATGATAAAAAACAAATTAATGTAAATATGATATATGATTTTTTAAAGTCTAAAATTGGTACTCAAATAAAACAAAGCAGTAAAGTTAAAAGAGAAGTTGAATTTGTTTTAAAAGATGAAAGATTCTCTAAGAGTATAATTCAAGGCGTAATTGATATGTACTATTTAAATGATGATAATACGTACACATTGGTAGATTTCAAGACAGATAACCTATTAATTGAGTCTGAATACATTAATAGATATAAGCTGCAACTTGATATATATAAAGAGGCGATAGAAAAATTAACATCTATCAAAGTAAGTAAAGTATATATTTATTCATTTAAACTTGGTAAGGAGATTGAAATATATGAGCAGTAATTTTACTAATAATGATATTTCACATATTAAAAAAGGTGACTTAGAGTATATTACATTTAATATATTAAATAAATATAGTGATAAATTAACTCATGCATTCTTTTTTAAAAATGGAGGTGTATCAGAAGGTATATATTCATCACTTAATTTTAGAATATTAGGTAATGATTCTAAAAAAAATGTATTTGAAAATACTGAAATAGTAAAGCAAGAATTAAACTTAAGTAAAGTACATAAAGCTGTTCAAGCACATACAGATAATATACTAATTTTAAATAATGATAATAAAGAAAAATATGAAATAGAAAAATTAAATAAAGAAGAATATGATAGCTATGTTACGAATGAAAAAAATATTTCTACTGTTATAACAACAGCTGATTGTAACCCTATTATTATATATGATCCAGTTAAAAATGTTGTAGCAAATGTACATAGTGGTTGGAAAGGTACAATTAAACAAATATATTTAAAAACAATACAAGTAATGAATAAAAAGTATGGTTCTAATTACAATGATATAATTGTATGTATAGGTCCAAGTATTAATAAATGTTGTTTTTGTTCTTCAAGTTTAGAATTTAAAAAACAATTTACAGATATATGGCCAAATGAAAACGAATATATAACTAATAAAATAAATGGTGAATTTTATATAGATTTACCCTATGTTATTAAAAAAGATTTAATAGAGTTAGGACTTAAAACAGAAAATATAGTATTAGCTAATATATGTACAGTATGCAATAGTGATATTTGTTTTTCATATAGAGTAAGTACAAAAAGAAAAGATATAGATTATGCAACAATGGGAGCATTTGTAGAACTAAAATAATATATTTAACAACTTAAATTACTAAATGGAAGGAAAAATATGAAAAACTATATAATAAATACATTAGCATATAATGAACAGGTTCGTATACTATTTATTGATAATACCGATATAGTAAAAGAAATTTGTAAAGATAAAAATATGAATAAACTTTTAAAAACTGCGCTTAGTAGAACTGTATCAATAGCAAGTTTAATATCTAGAAATTTAAAAGGAAAAGAGAGAATTAGTTTAACAGTTAATCCTAGTGATAGAAAGTATAAAATATTTGCAGATGCAGATTCTTTAGGCAATGTTCGTGGGTATATTAATGATGAACTATTAAATGCAGACTTAAATGAGTTATCAATTGAACAATTAATGGGAACTGAAGGATACATACAAGTAGAAAAAGATATAGGTATGAGCAATTTGTTTACAGGAGTTACTGAAATGAAATATGGAAATATTGTTGATGATTTTTCATATTATTTCAAACAAAGTGAACAAACATCTTCGCTATTTTCTTTAAATATAGTTTTTGATGAAAATGCTGAAGTGATTTTAAGTAGAGGCATATTTGCTGAATTACTTCCAGGTGCTCCAATTAATTTAATAGATAATATAAATAAAATTATTACTGATAATACTTTACTTCTATACACTTTAGATAATGATAAAGAGTTTAAAGATATTCCTAACTTACTATTTAAAGATATTAAAATTTTAGGAATAGATCAGATTCAATTCTTCTGCAAATGTTCTAAAGACTTTTTTATGGGAATGCTAAAATCATTAGATAAAGAAGAATTGACTGATGCATATGAAAATGACAAACCAATTGAAATAGTGTGTAATAGATGTGGAAAAAAAATTGAGTTTTGTAAAGATTATATAAAGAAATTTATATAATAAACAAATGACAAAAGTAAGGGGAAGTGTAAATGAAGATAAAAAGTGGTATATCATTAATAGTTTTAGTTATAACAATAATTGTTATAATAATACTTGCAGGAGCGGTAATTCTGTCTTTATCTGCAAATAATCCAATAACTAAGGCAAGTGAAGCTAGATTTAAGGCAAGTATGGCTGAATATAATAGTCAACTTTCTCTCTATATAGCAAATCAGTATACAGCAAGTGCTGGGAGTTTTGATTTTAATAATTTAAATGCTTCAACTTTATCTGAAGTACAAGCTATACTTAATGGGATTACTACCGAGAATGCTAAAAACATAAGAATAGTACAAGGAAAATTATCATATGTTGGGCCAATTCAAAATGAAATAGATTGGTCTAAAGAGCTTAATGTTTCTTTAGAAATTCCATATATAAAAAGTGGTATGACACTTTGGTACGATGGTATATATAATGGAGGTCTTGGAGTACATAATGATAATGCAAGTTCTAGCAAAGCAATTTGGAAAGATTTAAGCGGCACAGGTAATGATGGTACATTATTAAATTCAAATTATGATAGTTCTGGTGGTTGGTTAGATAATGGTGTAAAGTGTGATGGATCAAATGATTATGTATATGTACCAAGTCTAGGAGTTCAAAGCAATATAACATATGAAATGTGTTTTTTTAGTCCTAATACTACAGGGAATGTTGTATGGAGCAGAGGTGCAAATACATTAATTATATATTCGAATGCTTCTGGATATATAAGTAGTAATACTGGTGAAAAAGGGAGAGATGGAGCAAATTTTAATATAAGCAATAAAACAACGACTTTAACTGTTGTATACAACATTGCTACTCAAAACGCTTATTACTATCAAGATGGAGTTTTAAAAAGCACAGTAACATTACCTACAAGTACTACAACATTTAGTTTTACAACTGGACTAAATATATTTGCTGACCATCAGAGTTTAAGTAACAAAGCAGGTAATATATATAGCGTTAGATTTTATAACAGAGTATTAACTCAAACAGAAATAACACAAAACTGTGAAATAGATAAACTTAAATATGGATTTAATTAAGCTGAATAGGAGATGTTAATATGAAAAAAGGTATATCTTTAATTGTATTAGTTATAACAATAATAGTTATAATTATATTGGCAGGTGCCGTGATTATGTCACTTTCACAAAACAATCCTATACTTCAAGCAACTGAAGCTAAATTTAAAGCAAGTATGGCAGAATATAATAGTCAACTTTCTCTATATATATCAAACCAGTATGCATCAAGTGTTGGAAGTTTTGATTCGAACAGTTTAAATGCTTCAACTTTAACAGAGGTACAAGCTATACTTACTGGCATTACTAATGAGGATGCTAAAACAATAAGAATAGTACAAGGGAAATTATCATATATTGGATCAATTCAAAATGAAATAGATTGGTCTAAAGAAATTAATGTTTCTTTAAATAGTCCATATGTTAAAAATGGTTTAGTTTTATGGTATGATGGTGTTAATAACGGTGGAATAGATATACATAATGATAATACAAGTCCAAATAAAAATATATGGAAAGATTTAAGTGGTAATGACAATGATATGACAATAGTAAGTACTGACTTTAATATAAGTGATGGTTGGGCTAATAATTGTCTAGTTCTAGATGGTACGATTCATGGACTTACTTCAAATAATCCACTTAAAAATCAAACATTAGCAGATCAAAATTATACTATTGAAATTGTATTTGAAAAAAGGGTAAATAACGCCTATGGATGTTTTATTTCGGGTATAAACAATTCTTTTTACATAACATATAATACTAAAATAAAAGGCTTACATTATATAAACGGTAGTGAAAATGATCTTTATGCATATTCTCAAAATGGTACACCTTTAGATATTGTAATGAGTTATACTGGCACATATTTAAAAAATAATACTGATAATACAGTAACAATGTGGTCAAATGCCAGAGATAAAATGAGTACAATAGGAATTTTGACTAAAATACCAGTTGGAATGACAACAAGTTTAATTTACACTTCATTTAAAGATATTTCTATATATTCTATAAGAATATATGATAGAGTTTTATCAGATACTGAGATAACGCAAAATTATGAATTAGATAAAACAAGGTATCTATTAAGTTAAATAGAATAAGGGGAGAAAAATACCAGTTTAAACATAAATTATTAAATAACACATAAAACTGAATGAAATGGTATATATATACTATTTCATTCAGTTTTCACATTATAAACATTAAATCTTCACATTAGAGAAATATAATGGTATCGTAAAGGAGAATATTTATGTATATTATAAAAAACGCATTCAAAAGCATCACAAGATCAAAGATAAGGAACGTATTAATAGGTATAATAATTGTTGTTGTAGCGACAGCTAGTTGTATCGCATTATCAATTAAAAATGCTGCAAATGAGGTTGAGCAAAGTTATTTAGATTCATATAATGTAACAGCCCAGTTATCATTAGATAGAGGTGCACTTAGAAATAATGCAAAGAGCAGTACTACTACGACAGAAACTTTTGATCCAAAAGCATTTATGTCTAACGTGAAAAATGTTTCAGCAGAAAATATTATGATATATGGAGTTTCTGATTATGTTAAAAGTTATTTGTTATCTATACAAACAAATATGGATTCAACTACTTTAACAAAAGTATCAGATACAGTTGCAACTACTAATACAACTGGTAATGGTGGACCACAAATGCAAGGTAGAGTAGAATTTACAAATGCTTCATCTGGAGATTTTAAAGTTATTGGATACAAAACTTTAGACTCAATGACTCAGTTTATAAATTCAACATACAAGATAACATCTGGATCAATGTTCAGTATAGATTCAACTAATAACTCATGTGTTATATCAGTTGAACTTGCTGAAAAAAATAATTTAGCTGTTGGTAGTACATTAGTATTAAATAATCCAAATAGTGCAGCTGAAAGTTATACATTTACAGTTACAGGTATCTATGAGGATACTTCTACTGATAGTGAATTTAGTATGTTTAGTGGATCATCAAACCAAATTTTAACTACATATACTTCATTAAATAGTATTGCAACTACTTCAAATTTAGTAGAAAGCACTAAATTAAATATTCAAACAAATGCTACTTTTAATTTAGTAAGCGCTGATGTTGTAGATGCATTTACTGCGCAGCTTAAAACAAAAGGTTTAAGTGAATATTATACAGTAACTACAAATTTAGAAAGTTTTAATCAAAGTATTGCACCACTTGAAAATTTATCATCATTTGCAACTACTTTCTTGATTATAGTATTATTAATTGGAGGATCAATACTTGTTATACTTAACATGTTAAATATCCGTGAAAGAAAATATGAAATAGGTGTTTTAAGAGCAATAGGTATGAAAAAACATATAGTACTTTCACAATTTGTAATAGAGTTATTAATGGTTACAAGTATTTCAATTATATTAGGAGGAGTTATAGGATCTGTAGCTTCAGTTCCAATTGCAAACAATATGTTACAAAGTGAAATATCATCACAGGAAACTACTCAAACTGAGGTTAGTAATAACTTTGGTGGTGGTCCAAGTCCAACTAATGCTACTCAAGGAAAAAATACTATGATGAGAGCATTTGGAAAAAGTGCTAATGTAGATTATGTCGATAAAATAAATGCAGTTGTAGATGTTAAAATATTACTACAACTTGGATTAATAGGACTTGTCCTTACAATTGTAAGTAGCAGTATATCGATGATATTTATATCAAGATACACACCACTTAAAATATTAAGTAATAGAACGTAAAAGGAGGTAAATAGATGAGCGTATTTAAAATAGAAAAATTATGTTATTCATATGACAATGGTAAAAAGTTAGTTTTAGATAATATAAATTATGAATTTGAAAAAGGTAAAACTTATGCAATAATGGGTAAATCAGGAACAGGTAAGACTACATTACTATCACTAATGTCTGGTTTAGATGTCCCAATGTCAGGTAAAATACTATATAATGATATAGATATATCTAAAATTAACGAAAACAAATATAGGAGTAATCATGTAGGTGTTATATTTCAAAGTTTAAATTTACTTCCACATTTAACTGCTCTTGAGAATGTTGAACTTTCAATGGATATATCCGATATCAAAATTAAAAACAAAAAAGAACATGCTTTGAAAATACTTGCTAAAGTTGGATTAGACGAAGAAAAAGCAAATAGAAGAGTACTTAGATTATCTGGTGGAGAACAACAAAGAGTAGCAATAGCTAGAACATTATCATATAACCCTGATGTTATTTTAGCAGATGAACCTACTGGTAATTTGGATGCTGTAAATGAAAAGCAAGTACTAGATATCTTTAAAGACTTAGCAAAAAATGATAACAAATGTGTTATTATAGTTACTCATTCTGAAAATATTTCAAATGAGGTAGATACTGTATATAATTTAGAAAAACAAATATTAAATAATAATTAATTAAGTAGAAATAACCCCAAATACTAGGAAATAATAATTCCTAGTATTTTTTATATATTATTAATATTACTACTAAAATAAAGTAATGTTTTAGCAAAAAATCAGTATAATTGAAAAAACTTTTACGTAACTATTGACAAAAAAACCATATAGTGTATAATTATTTACATATTATATGGAGGAATTTTAAATGAAAAGGAATAAAGGTATATCTCTAATAGTGTTAATAATAACAATTATAGTTATAATAATAATAGCAGGAGCAGTTATTTTAGATTTAGATAATGACAATGTAATGTCAAAGGCAAATGAAGCAAAATTTAAATCAAATGTAGGTGAATATAAGTCTGAATTTGCAATAACAAAATCAAGCAAATATTTGAATGACAGTAAATTCAAGTCAAGTACACTTAATGCAGGAGCATGGAATGGACTAGAGGCTAATATAACTGGAACAGTAAAAGAGTATATAAAAAGTATAACAGTAGAAGATGGAGCTAAATTTGAAATACAAGGTGGTAAATTAGTATATATAGGTTCAGATGATGTGGAAAAAAATTGGATTACTGGAGTTGGAATATCAAGTACAATAGGTTTAGGAGTAAATGTAATAGCAACAGTAAATACAACAGTAAATGGAGGACTAGTATCATATAGCAACCCAATAATTCCAAAAGGATTTAAAGCGGTAAATGATGGAGCAGTATGGCCAACAGATTGGAATAAGGGGCTAGTAATAGAAGATTCAAGTGGAAATCAGTTTGTATGGGTACCAGTTAATATAACAAATGTAGCATATGCAAAATGGTGTACAACAGCAACACCATATACAAGTACATCTGATGACACATTACCATCAGATATAACCAATGAAGCAACTCAAGTAACAAAATATGGTGGCTTCTATATAGCAAGGTATGAAGCAATGTTTGATTATAACGGTGGAAGTATAAGAGTAGCAAGTAAAAAATCTACAAATAAGACAATAACAGACTGGACAGCAGCAAGAAATCTTGCACATACATCATATTTATGGAACTTTGTAAGTTATACACAGGCAAAATCATATTCAGAAAGCATGGCAACAAGCTATGGATATGACACATCTTCAGTAATAACAAATTTAGCAACCGGAACTGAGTGGGATACAGCAATGAAATGGTTACAAGATTCAGGAAAAAGTGTAACAAATAGCATTGCATGGGGAAATTATCCTAATTCAGTTTCGCCTGCAAATATAGCAGGATTTGGTGGCTTACAAATATCTGGTTTTAGCGAATTTTGGAAAGCAAATAACATATATGACCTAGCAGGAAATAGTAACGAATGGACTAATGAAAAATATACTTCTTATTTCACATTTCGTGGTGGATCATATGACTACAGTGGATCAGTTAGTCCAGCTGCCGATCGTGGTTATGGTAGTGCAAATCTTACAAAAGAATTTTTATCATTTCGAACAGCATTATATATAAAATAATAATTAGTTAAATATAAAAGCACTAGGAAGTAATAATTTCCTAGTATTTTTTATATTGTTATAAATACAATTTTTTATTATTTCTACTTTTAAACACTATTGACAAAAAAAATATATATAATATAATTAAATATACTAATTTATTTGTGTCATATGAACATTTTGGTACAAATAAAAAATAGGGGGAACTTTAAATGAAAAGATTCAACGGAATATCACTAATAGTATTAGTGATAACAATAATCGTTATAATAATATTAGCTGGATCTGTAATATTGAGCATAACAAGTAGTAACCCAATATCAAAAGCGAACGAAGCAAAATTCAAATCAAATATAGGCGAATATAAGTCTGAACTTGCAATAGCTAAATCAAGTAAATATTTGAATGACAGTACATTTAAGTCAAGTACACTTGTTACAGGAGCATGGGATGGAACAGCTACTAATATAATTGGAACAGTAAAAGAATATATAAAAAGTATAACAGTAGAAGATGGAGCAAATTTTACAATACAAGATGGTAAATTAGTATATGCAGGATCTGATATAGATAAAAAAAAATGGGCCATGGAATTAGGACTTAAATTAGAATTAGCTTCTGGTAACTTATATGCACAAATATCTCCGTGGTCTACAATGAGTAATAATATAGATGTAAGTTTGACTGAACCAGGTCCAATAATTGGAAGCAAAACTTGGAAGATGATAAAAACTGGAACAAGTTCTCAATGGAATGGTTGGGAAGGTAATTATGATGGATTATTTAATGGTAATGTTGGAGATAGATGGGTAATATCTGGATGGTACAAAACATCTGCAGCAGCAGGAATAGATTATTTTGTTGTTGGAGAGTTCTACAAGTTAGATTGGTCAAGACCATATAATACTACATTAATTGATCGAACTGATAAAATAATTGATGATGGAACTTGGCATTATTTACATTGTACAATACAATTAAATGAAGTTATGACAAATGCAATAATTACTGATGGACCAGCTTGGACTTATTCTAGTCAATCAGGAGTTATGTATATGAATGGTATTGAGTGGAGAAAGATACCAGTTGGAACATATTAAAGATAAAATTGTTTAGAATTTAGTAGTATTTATTGGTTTTTTGAAACTTTATATAAAAAATATGTTACTTTATTAATGGAGGTACCTAATGAATGAATATTTCAATGAAATATATGATGAAACATATAATTCTACTCTAAGATATGTAATAACTAAATGTAGTGAAATGTCATATGTTGAAGATATTATGCAAAACATATACTTAAATTTGTATAATACAATACTCAAAAAAGGTAAGTATATTGAAAACTATTCTTCTTTTGTATTTATAATAGCTAAAAGAGAATTATTTAAATATTATAGTCTTAAGAGTAAAATTAGAGTTATTTTTAGTAGTATGGATTTTGCTATTTTGGAAAATACTATATCAGAAAAACCATGCATTGATGTAGATTTCATAAATAATGATAATAAAGAAGCAATATGGAATATTATTAAATGTGAAACTCTAGAAATACAAAAAATAATGGTACTTCATTATATGGAGGGAGTAAATATAAAAGAAATAGGTAAATTATTAGATATCAATGAAAATACAGTTAAAACCAAAATTTATCGAACTATTTCGAAATTGAAAGGAATATTTGGTGATTTGAATGAATGAATTTAAAAATTTACTAGAAGAAAAAATTGTAGATAAAGAAAAAGTAAGAAGATATGCTTTAGAGCATTCAAGAAAGGAAAATATTGTTATGAAAAAAGGATTAGTTTTAGGTTTTGCATTATTATTTATTTTTGCAATAGGTTATGTTGTATACTCTAACATGGATAGAGGTAATTTGGTTGCTGAAATTCAAGTTGAAAAAACACTTGCATATGTAACACTAGATATAAACCCAAGTATTGAACTTGCAATAGATGAGAAAGATATGGTTGTGGATGCAATTACATTAAATGAAGATGCAGATATTGCATATAGTGATCTTAATCTAGCAGGTCAAAGTTTAGAAAATGCTGCACAAACTATAGTGGACACAGCGATAGATTTAGGATATATTACAGAAATTAGTGATACAAATTCTGTTAATGTTACTAGTTATATAGAAGATGAATCAAGAAGAGAAAATTTAAATAAAATTGTTATAGACAAACTTAATGCACATTTTGAAACAAGAAAAATTTATGCATTAGTTGTAGAAAATGGTTTAGATGATGAATTAAAAGCAAAAGCTAATTCATATAATATACCTTATGGTAAAATGCTATTAGTTTCAAGAGCAATGCAATTAGATAGTACATTAATTGAAAGTGATTTAGTAAAATTAACTGTTAAAGAAATACAAAGTAAAATAAAAATTAAAGCAGTAGCTAGAAGAGCGGAAGTAAAAGAAGTTCTTATATATGGAAAACAAGAGTTTAAAGATATAAAGAAACAAAGAATTGCTGATGCAAAAATAAAATTACAAAAAGATAAGGATGAGTTATTAAAAAATAGTGCAAATCCATCAACATTAACAACTGAACAAAAACAAGTTTTAATTGAACAAAGAAAAACTCAAATTAAAGAAGAAATCCAGGCGGTTAAAGAGGATTTAAATCAAAATAGAAATAATATAAAAGAAGAAGTTAAACAAGGTATAAAAGATAAATACATTTTAAAAAGAGGACAACAGTAATAAATTAGCACTTAATATAAAATAGCTAAAAACACTAGAGGACAATGTCTTTCTAGTGTTTTTATATATTCTAAATAATCTATTAGAGTGCTAAAATATACAAATATTTAACTTTTTTGCATAGAACTATTGACAAACAAAAATAATAGTAGTAGAATATTAGCAGTCAATCTAGACGAGTGCTAAAAAGGTGATGATAATATGTTAGATGATAGAAAAAAAAAGATACTTGCTTCTGTTGTTGAAGATTATATTACCTCAGCAGAACCGGTTGGATCTAAGACTATTGCAGATAAGTACAACTTGGAATATAGTTCTGCAACCATAAGAAATGAAATGAAACTTTTAGAAGAGGCAGGCTTTTTAGAACAACCTCATGTATCTTCAGGAAGAATTCCTTCAAGTAAAGGTTACAGGTATTATGTAGATAATTTAATGATAAGTCAACAGTTGTCTATGCTAGATATAAATTATATAAACAATAGTATAACTGGTTATGGAAATACTGAAGATTTGTTTGAACAAGTTGCGGATACTGTATCTAAAATATTAAATAGACCAACTATTTTAACAATGAAAAATAAAGATGTTTTAGAAAGTATAAAAATTCTTAAAATATCTGATAAAATTTTATTAGTTATATTGATGTCAGAGAATGGTACAATAAAAGATGTCATAGCTAAACTTACTGATACAATACCAGATGATAGTGTAAGAGATCTTAGTAAGTTACTTAATACTAATTTACAAGGTACTCCAATTGAAAAATTGTATGAAGTTTTGTCTTCAGTTATTTCTAAAGAATTAAAAATATATTCTAATGTATTAGAAAAAATATGTGAGGGTATAAAATGTGAAATTTCTGGAGAAAATAAATTAGTTAGTAACAATTTAAAATCAATACTTGATTTACCCGAATTTGCAGATATTGAAAAGGCTAGAAACTTTTTAAATATGATATCTACAAAAAATGCAGTAGATACAGTAATAGACGAAATATCAAGTAAAAAACTAGGAATTGTTATTGGTTCTGAAAATCAAGAAATAATGCTTAAAGATTATAGTATTATTTCACTTAATCTAACAAATGATGATGGATATATGGGAAAAATATCAGTTGTTAGTCCAAAAAGAATTGATTATTCTAAAACAGTATCAACATTAAATTATATAAACGAAAAAGTTAAAAATATGTTTTTAAAAGATAAATAATAATTAAAATTCATTTAAAGGGGGTGTTTTTGTGAGTAAAAACGAGGAAATAGAAGAAATAGAAGAAATAATAGAAGAAGCTGATATACCTGAATTAGATAAAGACGTGTATATATCAAGACTTAATGATGATTTAGCAGAACAACGTAAAAAGACTGATGAGTATTTTGAACATTTGAAAAGAAACATGGCTGAATTTGATAACTTTAAAAAAAGAATGTCAAAAGAAAAAGAAAATCTTTATGCATCTGTTACATCTGATATTATAGAAGAATTATTGCCAATAGTAGATAATTTCGAACAAGCAATTGGAGCTGAATGTGCAGATACAAATTTTAAAGATGGAGTTGTAATGATATACAATCAAATAAAAGAATCTTTAATGAAACAAGGTTTAGAATTAATACCAGATTTAGGGGAAACTTTTGATCCTAATCTACATCAAGCAGTAATGCATGATGAAAATGATAAATATGGTGAAAAAGAAATTACTGAAGTATTTAGAAAAGGATATAGATTAGGCGATAAAGTAATTAGACACTCAATGGTAAAGGTTGCAAATTAAATGCAATGAAAAATGAATATTCATTTTATGAAGTATCATAAAATTGTATATATAACAAATGAAAAAATATAGTAAGAAATATAATTAGGAGGAAGAAATTATGTCAAAAGTAATAGGAATTGATTTAGGAACAACAAATTCATGTGTAGCTGTTATTGAAAACGGCGAAACAACAGTAATACCAAATGCAGAGGGTGGAAGAACAACACCATCAATAGTAGCATTTGCTAAAAATGGAGAAAGACTAGTAGGTCAAGTAGCAAAAAGACAAGCGGTTACAAATCATGATAGAACAGTAATATCTGTAAAAAGAGATATGGGAACTGAGAAAAAAGTTAAAATAGATGATAAAGAATATACACCTCAAGAAATATCAGCAATGATTTTACAAAAATTAAAAACAGATGCTGAAAATTATTTAGGTCAAAAAATAACTGAAGCAGTTATAACTGTACCAGCATATTTTAGTGATTCTCAAAGACAAGCAACAAAAGATGCAGGTAGAATTGCAGGACTTGATGTTTTAAGAATTATCAATGAGCCTACAGCAGCAGCTTTAGCTCATGGTTTTGATAAAGACCAAGAACAAAAAATAATGGTTTATGATTTAGGTGGCGGTACATTTGATGTATCTGTACTTGATATTGGTGATGGTGTATTTGAAGTTATGTCTACATCAGGTAATAACAGATTAGGCGGAGATGATTTTGACCAAAGAATAATGGACTATTTAGTAGCAGAATTCAAAAAAGAAAGTGGAATAGATCTATCTAAAGATAACATGGCTATGCAAAGACTTAGAGAAGCATCTGAAAAAGCTAAAATTGAACTTTCTGGTGTTATGACAGCTCAAATTAATCTTCCATTTATAACTGCTGATAGCACAGGACCAAAACATTTAGATATTTCATTATCTAGATCTAAATTTGAAGAATTAATTTCTGATTTAGTTGAAGCTACAATAGGACCTGTTAATCAAGCAATGAAAGATTCAGGACTAACATTTGATAAAATAGAAAAAATATTACTAGTTGGTGGATCTACAAGAATACCAGTAGTACAAGAAACAGTAAAAAGAATAACTGGAAAAGAACCATATAAGGGAATTAATCCTGATGAATGTGTTGCAGTTGGTGCAGCTATTCAAGGTGGAGTTTTAACAGGAGAAGTTAAAGATTTAGTACTTCTTGATGTAACACCTCTATCACTTGGTATTGAAACTTACGGCGGTATATTTACAAAATTAATAGAAAGAAACACAACTATACCAACTAAGAAATCTCAAATATTTAGTACAGCTGCAGATGGTCAAACATCAGTTGAAGTACATGTATTACAAGGTGAAAGAGAAATTGCTGCATACAACAAGACTTTAGGTAGATTTAGTTTAGCAGGAATACCACCAGCTCCTAGAGGAGTACCTCAAGTTGAAGTTACATTTGATATAGATGCTAATGGTATAGTTCATGTTTTAGCTAAAGATATGGCTACAAATAATGAACAAAAAATATCTATAACTGCAAGTACAAATTTAACTGAAGATGAAATCAAACAAGCAGTTAAAGAAGCTGAAGCACATAGTAATGAAGATAAAAAGAAAAAAGATGAAGTAGAAGCTAGAAATAACGCTGATTCATTAGTGTATAATACTGAAAAAACATTAAAAGAATTAGACGGAAAAATATCAGCTGAAGAAAAAGCAAAAGTTGAAGTAGAACTTGAAGCAGTTAAAAAAGCATTAGAAACTACAGATACTGAAGCTATAAAAGCAGCAAGTGATAAATTAACTCAAGTATTCTATGAAATATCTTCAAAATTATATTCACAAGCCGGTGCAAATGCAGCTAATAATGCAGATAATGCAGATGCAGCTACAGAAAACACTGATAACGTTGTTCATGATGCAGACTATAAAGTAGAAGATGAAGAGAATAACAAAAAATAATATATGATAAGTAAATATATAATATAACTAAAATGTAAGCGGGAATTTATGATTTGAAATCCCGCTTATGTTTCAAGTAAGAATGGGGGCAAATATGGCTGGTTCTAAAGACTATTATGAAATGCTTGGAGTAAGTAAAACAGCAACAGATGAAGAACTGAAAAAGGCATATAGACAGCTAGCAAAAAAATATCATCCAGATTCTCATGAAGGTGAGGATAAAAAAGGCGCTGAAGAAAAATTCAAACAAGTAAGTGAAGCTTATTCAGTTCTTGCGGATAAACAAAAGCGTGCTCAATATGATCAATTCGGTTCAAATTTTGAAAATCCCGGCTTTGGCGGGGGTGGAGCAGAAGGATATAACGGTTTTGGTGGTTTTGATTTCTCTGGATTTAGCGGTGGTATGGATATAGATCTTGAAGATATATTAGGCAGTGTATTTGGTGGTGGTTTTGGTGGATTTTCATCTAGCAAAGCTGAAAGACCAACTAAAGGTGCTGATTTAAGATATAACATGCATTTGACTTTTGAAGAAGCAGTTTTTGGTACAACTAAAGAAGTTAATGTTTCAAGAAATGAAACATGTAGTACATGTTCTGGAAGCGGAGCAAGACCTGGTACATCTTCAGTAACATGTGATAAGTGTAATGGAAAAGGCAAAGTACAAACAGTACAAAATACTATTATGGGTGCATTTTCTCAAGTTAAAACATGTGATAAATGTAATGGAACAGGTAAATTTAATCCAACTCCTTGTGAGAAATGTTCTGGTAGCGGTATAGCACATAAAACAAAAAAAATAAGTATAAAAATACCTGCTGGCATAGATAATGGGCAAGCAGTATCACTTAGAGGAGAAGGCGACATCGGCAAAAAAGGTGGACCAAATGGTGACCTATTTGTAGTTGTAGCTGTAGCACCTCATAAAGTGTTTACTAGAAGTGGTTTTGATATATTATTTGATGTAAAGGTACCTTTTGCAAAAGCAGTATTGGGTGGAACAATTACAATTCCAACACTTGAAGGAGATATTGAATTTAATATACCAGAAGGAACTGAAACAGCATCTAAATTTAAAATTAGAGGCAAAGGTGTTCCTAGTATGAGAGGTAGCTCAAGAGGTGATCTTGAATTTACTGTTCATGTAGATGTTCCTAAAAGATTAACTGAGAAACAAAAAGAATTACTTATACAATTTGCAGATGAAATGGGAGACGAAGTAAATAAAAAGAAAAACTTCTTCGGTAGGTAAATTTTATGGCAAGACAATTTATATTTAAAAGTAATGATATAACAAAGATTGATAAAGCGTATTTATATGATGCGCTTTGTCTTCATACTATAGATAAAGATGGTAAATTACAGTCTAATGAATTATACAAATTAACTGGACCTGAACTTAAACATATACATGTTTTAAGACACAAAATAGGTGATTCTATAGTTGTAAACAACATGGAGTGTAAACTATTACATATTTCAAAAGAGTTCGTAATAGTTGATAAAATAAGCGATATGAGTGAAAAGGGAAAACCAACTGTAAATGTTACACTATATCAAGCATTTCTTAAAAGTGATAAAATGGATTACTTGGTACAAAAATCAGTTGAACTTGGAATAACTAATATAACACCATTTTTTTCAATGAATACTGTTGTTAAACTAGATGAAAAAGATAGACTAAAAAGACAAGAAAAACTTCAGAAAATATGTATTGAAGCAACTAAACAATGTGGTAGAACTGATGAAGTAACAATAAATGAATTTGTGAACTTCAAAGATATGCTGCAAGTTATCTCTAAACATAACTTTTGTATATTTGCTTATGAAAATGAAACATTAAATATTAAATCTGTAATAAAAAAATTACAAGAAACAGATATAGTATATAATGATATTGCAGTTATTGTAGGACCAGAAGGCGGATTTGATATTAAAGAAGTAGAACAGTTAAATAATATAAATAATGTACATACTGTAAGTTTAGGTGAAAGAATACTTAGAGCTGAAACAGCATGTGTTAATTTAATAACAATTATGATGTATGAATTTGATAATATATAAAGTAATATTTAATTTAAATAAATGTTAAAAAACAGGATATAAGATTTATATCCTGTTTTTTTATGTAATAATGTATTTAAAAATAGTAATATACTTGAAAAAACTCATAATTATGATATAATTGTTTAATAAATTTATTTAGGAGGTGCTGATATGACTATATCAACAAGGAGTAATAAAACATTTTCAATATCATTTATGATGTTTAATCTTTTTATGTTTTGGACATTTAAAGTTATAATACTAAACAGAATTTTTCCTAACCAGTCAGAATTACTAACCTACTTAATGATTATAGTATCAGCAATATTTGCAGATTTATTTTATGTTCTAGCTGATGTGTACTATACAAGTAGGCTTGAAGACAAAATCATTAGTATTTCTAGTTATCTTGAAGATTTTGACTTTAGTATATTTACAGTAAATAATACAGCATGTGTCTTAAGGAAAAAGGATGATAAATGTCAAGTATATATAAACTACACATATTTGAAGTTTATTTACAAGTATGGAGATGTAGAAGAATATATATTTGAATTAGAAACAAGCTTTGATGCATTAACCAAAATAGATAAGATATTTATATATTTATATAAATATTTAAATACAGCATTAATGTCGATTGTACTATTTGTTATATGGCAGTTTTGTGACAGTATTACTATTAGTAGTAATATTATCGTACAACTTGGTATAGTACTACTTTTAGGAATAGCTTTATTAGGTATCTATTTTTTAGTTAATAAAATTGCTTATAAATGTATTACTAAATATATTAGAAAAAAGGATTTGATTTTCCTTATATTCGGATAAAAATACACCTCACTTAAAATTTAAGTGAGGTGCTTATTTATTTTACTGCTTCTCTGTTCATTTTTTCCCATTCTTTCATTTTCATTTTATATTCTAACATTTGTGTTAAGTATTTGTAATACATATATTGTTGCTCGTAATACATAGCAGGATTTGCAGTCATCATATCCATATCTGGCATTTGATTCATGTTTGGCATTCCCTGCATAGAAGGTTGCATACCTGGTTGAAGACCTTGTAAATTAAAATTATATGGGTCAAAATATGGTTGCCCTTTTTCCATTTTTTCATCACCTACTTTTTATTGAAATTATATAAATTTCTTGTATAACTTTTTTACATATACACATAATACTAGTGTAATCAATATAAAAGATTACACCCCCTTCTTTAAGAAGTAGTCAATTGGCTACTTCTTTTATATTTTCTTTTTAAATTTCAAAATATTATCTTTACTTTCATTTTTGATTAACATATATGCTGAAAGTATTAGCAAAATCAAAGCTATTGAATGGATATATGCTGTAGATATTTGCTGCTGATAGTATTCTGTAATTTGTACATTAGAAAATACGGAGACATTCGGCATGCTTAGTATAGTTGTGTATTTTAATAAAATATATGCGATTAAAACAGATAATATACCATGAAACAATTTAAATACAATCAATTTCTTTAATGTTATATTTATATTTTTAAGACATGATTTTATTTGAAATATAACTGATAATCCACTAAATCCAAGCAAAAAAGAAATTACTAAGATGTTATTCAAATAGCTAGAGTAGGTAGATATACTTTTGACCCCTCTAGTTACCTCAAAAATGCCTGATAATAGATCTAATATATATGTATTAGTAATTAAATTATAATGGCTTAAACACGCATATGTGATATCTGCTATTAAATTAAATATAATCATAAAACTTAAAATAAATGCTAAAGTAATGAACGAATTTAGTATACTTTTTTGAAGTATTTCAAATTTTGTCATATTTTGATATGAAGTACCTCTTTTTTCGCTATTTTTAGACATATTTGTGGCATATCTATTTAAAAACTTATTTTTATCGTGTATAATAGTATATTCATTTATTCTAGAGTAAAATAGACCAATTAAAATGGAACTAGAAAAATGTGATATTAAAAGAATAATACCTATTGTTATATTATTCATCATAGCAATACTTACGGTTGTAAGTATGAATATCGGACTACTATTATTAACAAATGAAATTAGTATTAAAGCATCATGTTCACTTATTTGTTTGTTTAAAACCATATTATCTACTGCTTTAGCTCCTGATGGGAAGCCGCATAAAAATCCTAGTAATATGGGCATAGCACAATTGTTAGATAATTTAAATAGTTTTGGTATAAATGAAAGATAATTTGCAATTTCAGATATTACTCCTGTTTTTAATGTTATTTCGGTAAATAATATAAATGGAAAGAGTGAAGGAAAAACACTTCCCATAAATATTTCAGTAGTTTTTTTTACTGAATTAAAATTAACACTACCTAATGTAATAAGTAACGTTAACACAAAAATAAAAAGTAACAAATAGGTTATTTTGGATATTTTGAAATTAAATATTTTCAAATTTAACCACCTATATATACTATTAAAAAAGGAGATAAATTATGCAAACAACAGAAAACCTAAAAGATTATGAATTATTAGATATGGCTAACGGAGAAAAACTAGAGAGATGGGGAGAATATATATTAATAAGGCCAGATCCTCAAATCGTTTGGGATGTTAAAGAAAAACCAGAATTATGGAAAAAAGCTCATGCAAGATATGATCGTAGCAGTACTGGTGGTGGAAGTTGGGAAAATTTAAAACCTATGAAATCTACTTGGAGTATTAAATATAAAGATATTACTTTCAATTTAAAACAAATGGGATTTAAACATACTGGATTATTTCCAGAACAAGCTGTAAATTGGGACTATATGATGGATAAAATAGTAGAAGAAAAGAAAAGTAAAAAAGAAATAAAAATACTTAATTTGTTTTCATATACTGGTGGAGCAACAGTTGCTTGTTTAAGAGCTGGTGCATCAGTATGTCACGTAGATTCTTCACAAGGTATGGTTAATTGGGCTAAAGAAAATGTAAAATCTAGTAAATTGCAAGATAGTTCAGTAAGATTTATTGTAGATGATGTAATAAAATTTGTACAAAGAGAAATAAGAAGGGGAAATAAATACGATGGTATTATAATGGATCCACCTTCTTATGGAAGAGGTTCAAATGGAGAAGTTTGGAGTATAGAAAAAGATCTTTTCTATCTTGTAACTGAATGTAGTAAACTTTTATCTGATGATCCTATATTTGTAATAATAAATACTTATACTGGTGGACTATCTGGAACTATAATACAAAACATATTAAGAATGGCATTATCTAAAAAAGATTTTTCTAATATATCAACAAACGAAATAGGCCTAAAATGTAGTAACAGTTCTATGTTACTTCCTTGTGGAATAACTACTAAATGGGAAAATAATAAATAAAAATTATATAAAATGAACAAAAGAGAAAAGATGGTGATAATATGTATATAGCGATGGCATTACTATGTATGGTTTTACTTGCGGTTGCAGAAATAATGGGCAAAGAAGTTTCAAACGAAGGAATAAAATCAGAAACCGTTTTTATAAATACCTACTTGTTTATAGGACTTTTTAAAATAATTTTAATAGCAGTTACAATAGGATCAACATTTGTATTTAGACCATTAATGGTAATACTAATAATTCCTAATATGATAGTATCGTCAGTTGTAACGTATTTGTATTTGAAAGCACTTCAAATGTTACCAGTTTCAGTTGTGGTACCAATGTATCTGATATATTATCCTGTATCAATGCTATTTACTATTGGACTTTTAAAAGAGCAAGTTAATCCTTTACAATTAATTTCAATGGGTGTTATTTTTGTAATGATAATTGTACTTTCAATAAGTACATCAAAAAATAGACTTAATAAAGGCATTAACAAGGAACATCTTGAAGAAACACATAAAAAATTTGGTATAAATATGGAATCTATTTCAAAAGGAATAATATATGTTGTAGCAGCTGGACTACTTAATGGACTACTTATATTACTTGATAAAAACGCATATAATTCAGGGCTTGCTACAAATGAAATGATATTATATAGTGGTATTTCACATATTATTATAGGACTTGTATTTTATTCAATAGTTAAAAAAACTTTTATTAAAAGAGGAAATAGTTATTTATATATAATGACACCGCTACTTATGATTACCATTGGAGTAAAATTTTTATGTGGAATAACATACGTTGCTGCAATGAAAATGGGTAATGCTACAGTAGTTGTTCCAATAGTAGCTTCAAGTATTTTGCTTGTTGAAATACTATCAGCATTTTTTCTTAAAGAAAAACTTAGAAAAAGAGAATACTTATGTATAGTTATATTTATGATAGCTATTATAGTGCTAATAACCTAGAAACTTATCAAATAAAGTATATTATGGTAAACTTTCTCTAAAATATTGAAATATACTATAATTTGTGGTAAAATATATATATATAATAATTTGAAGGGAGAAATTTAAATGTTATCAAAACCAAATATTAATGAGCTAATAAAAAAAGCAGGAAATAGATATGAGGTTGCTTTAGCAATTGCAAAGAGAGCTAGAGCCATTTCACAAAGAAGATTAGAACGAGGAGACGCTAACATAAAGGATACAGTTGATTTAGCAGCAACTGAAATTTTCGAAGAAAAAGCCTTAGTTAAAAAAGATGGAGAATATGTTTTAAAAAGTAAAAACAACGAATTAGATATTGATACAGTTATATCTAATACAGTTGATGGTATTCTTAAAGATTTAGCAGGTAAAGATGAACTTTTAGATTTAGAGAAACCAAAAAAAGTTAGAAAAGCTAAGAAAGAAAAAGTAGAAAAAGTTGAAGAAGTAGCTGAAATTGTAGAAGAAGAAAAAGCAATAGAAGTTGTAGAAGAAGAAGCACCTGAAGTTGCAAAAAAAGTTACAAAGAAAGCTACAAAAAAAGTAAAGAAGATTGAAAATACCTATGAATAAAAATATTCATATTATCACCTTAGCTGGTGATATAGCAAGCGGAAAAGGTGCAGTATCACATATATTACACACTAAATTAAATTATGAAATATATAAAAATGGTGAATATTTTAGAGAACTTGCAAGACAACATGATATGTCAGTTAAAGATTTTAATATATATGTAGAATCTCATAAAGAAATTGACTTTGAAATAGAAAAAAGTGCTGAAAAATATTCTAACGAGCATGATAATTTAATTGTAGATGCAAGACTTGGATGGTTTGCTATTCCACATTCTTTCAAAGTATATCTAACTGTAGACTTAGATGTAGCAGCAAAAAGAGTTTTAAATGATGACAGCAGAGGAAAAGTAGAAAAATATTTAGATTTGCAGCATGCTAAAGCTGAAATTTCAGAAAGATTAAGATTAGAAAATAATAGATATTTAAAAATATATAATGTAAGAAAAGATGATATGTCAAATTATGATTATGTATTAGATACTACTAATATTTCGCCTGATAAAGCAGCAGAAAATATTTTAGATAAATATTTTGCATGGCTAAAAACACAGGAAAACTAATTAAAAAGAGTAGTAATTGTATTGCTACTTTTTTTATATATAAAAGGGGGATTACTTAAAATGAAGTGTATAAAAGAAATTGATCAAAGTATATTCAGAGGTTATGATATACGAGGAATTTATGGTAAAAATTTAAATGAAGATGTAAGTTATACAATAGGTAGATCTTACGGTACAATTTTAAAACAAAAATATAATTCAGATAAATGTATAGTTGGAGAAGATGCTAGAAGTTCATCACCAATTCTTTCTAAAGCACTTGTACAAGGTATAACTGATTCAGGAGTAAATGTTACATATCTTGGAACTGTAACATCACCAATGTTGTATTTTGCAAATGAAATTTTGAATATTCATGCAGGGGTAATTGTAACTGCAAGTCATAATCCTAAAGAATATAATGGATTTAAGATAGCTTATGATGTAAAAGGAGAAATTTGTGGAGATGAGATAGTAGATTTCAAAAACTTTACACTTGCAGGTAACTTTGCATCTGGTGAGGGAATTGCTACTAAATATGAAATTAAAGATGAATATACCAATATGATAGTATCTAAATTCAACTTCAAGAAAAGATTAAAAGTAGTTGTAGATTCTGGAAATGGTACAGCGTCTATAATAGTTCATGATATATTTGATAAACTGGGTTTAGATGTAACTTATATTTATTGTGATTCTAACCCAGACTTTCCAAATCATCATCCAGATCCAGCAGAAGCAGAAAATTTAGTAGACCTACAAAAAAAAGTAATTGAAGTAGGCGCTGACATTGGTATTGCTTTTGACGGAGATTGTGATAGAGTTGGATGTGTAGATAATAAAGGTAGAGTAATTTCAAGTGATTATTATATGGCTATAATGTCAAAATATATATTACCAAATTTATCAAACAAAGCAGTTATATTTGATGTTAGTTGTTCAAAAACTTTATCTGAAGAAATAAGAAAAGTTGGAGGTACTCCTGTAGTATATAAAACAGGTAATTCATATATTAAAAGAGAAATGTTAAAACAAGGAATGCTATTTGGTGGAGAAATATCTGGCCATACATTCTTCAAAGATAAATTTTATGGTTTTGATGATGGTATATATGCTGGACTTAGAATGGTTGAAATTGTAGATGATGAAACAATTTCACTAAGTGATGTTGTAGATACATTGAAAAAATATTATTCTACTCCAGTACTAAAAATTGTAGCATCTGATGAGAAGAAAGCTTTTATAGTTGAACAAGTAGTTAAATATTGCAAAAACAAAGGTTATAACACAAATACAGTTGATGGCGCAAGACCAGAATTTGATGATTCTTTTGCAATAATTAGAATGTCAAATACAACACCAAAACTTACTGTTAGATTTGAAGCAGAAACTGAAGAAAGATTGGAAGAACTTAAAGGCGAGTTTTTACCAATAGTCAATGATCTTATATCAAAATATTGTTAGAAGGTGAAACTCGTGATAGTAAAAGTACTTATAAATACATCTGTTAAAACTCTTAATAAAGTTTATGATTATAAAGTTAAAGATGATATGATATGTAATATATCTATCGGCAAAAGAGTTAAAATAAGTTTTGGTAGAGGAAAAGATAGATTTGTAGAAGGTATCATTGTTAAAATAGAAGATGATACATATAATCCAGAATTTAAAATGAAATACATAGATGAAATATTGGATGAAATATCATACATAGATAATATAAAACTTAAACTATCTAAGTGGATGGCATATATGTATTTCTGTAATGTATATGATACATTAAAACTAATGCTTCCACCTGGGACAAACAATATTAGTGCAAATAAGTCGCTAAAAGCAAAACAAGAAACAGTAGTTAATTTAAATAAAGATACAGTAGAAATATTAAGTGATATAGATGATGGTAAAATAAAGAGTGCAAAACATATTCAGTTATATAAATTTTTAATGGATAATGAATATGTAACTATGCATGATATAACAGATGGTTTAAGCATAAGTAGAGCTATAGTATCTACTGCTGAAAAGAATGGATATATATCAATTGATAAAGTAGATATAATAAAAGATAGTCTAGTTGATTTAAATGTAGAGAGAACAGAAAAGCTAATGCCAACTGATGAGCAACAAGTAGCAATTGATGGTATTATAGAACTTACTAAGTCGGGTGTTCATAATCAATGTTTGCTATTTGGAGTAACAGGTAGTGGAAAGACTGAGGTATATCTTCAAGTCATTGAAGAAGTACTAAAAACAAATAGAACAGTTATTGTACTCGTACCTGAAATTTCACTTACACATCAAACATTAACACGTTTTTTATCTAGATTTGGAAATATAGTTTCAATTTTACATAGTAAAATGACTATATCAGAACGAAAAGAAGAGTATAGAAAAATAAAAATTGGAGATAGTAAAATAGTTGTAGGAGCAAGATCCGCTATATTTGCACCACTTGATAATGTTGGACTTGTTATAATTGATGAAGAGCATGACTCAAGTTACTATTCACAAACAACTCCTAAATATTCTACTAAAGAAGTTGCAGCATACATTTGTAGTGAAAATAATGCTACACTTTTACTTGGAAGTGCAACTCCTGAAATATCTACATATTACAAAACGACTATTGATAAAATCAAACTTTTTGAACTGAAAAATAGACCAAATGGAGCTACTATGCCTGATGTAATTATGGTAGATAGAAAAATAGAAAATTTAAGTAATTATTCAGTTATAAGCAGAAGATTAAAAGAAGAAATTATAAAAAATATTGAGAATAAAGAGCAAACTATGATATTTATGAATCGTAGAGGTTATTCATCATATTTGACATGTAGACAATGTTCATATACATTTAAATGTAGTAATTGTGATGTTGCAATGACATATCATAAAAAGAGTAATTTGTTACTTTGTCACTATTGTAGTCATGCAGAAAGAAATGTACAAATATGTCCTGTTTGTTCTAGTAATGATTTAAAGGAAAGCAGCTTTGGAACACAAAAAATTGAAGAAGAACTAGCAAAACAAATTCCTGGTATATCAATACTTAGAATGGATAGAGATACGACAATATTAAAAGATTCACATACCAAAATATTACAAAAATTTAAAAATGAAAATATAAATGTTCTAATAGGTACACAAATGATAAGTAAAGGACATGATATAGAAAATGTAACTTTAGTTGGTGTACTTGGAACTGATTCAATGCTTAATATGAATGATTATCTAGCATCTGAAAAGGCATATTCTAATATATCACAAGTAGCAGGTAGATCAGGTAGAGGAACAAAAGCAGGTAGAACTGTTATTGAAACATCAGAAACAACTAATAGTGTACTTAATGCTGCAGTAACTCATAATTATCTTGAATTCTATAATACAGAAATATCGTTTAGACAGGCATTTAATTATCCACCTTTTTCTGATTTGATATTACTACAATTAGCTAGTATAAACAACAACAATGTTAAACTTGCATCTGATAAGTTGTATAGTATTATGCAAAATAGTGATGATATGTATAAAATATTTTCACCTAAATCACCATTTATAGAAAAAGTTAATAATAAGTACAGAATAAACATTTTAATAAAAACTAATATTTCAAATATAGTAATGAAGAAAATATATGAGAATTTAAAAACATATGAATTAAATAAAGTAAATGATGTAAATTTAACTGTAACTAGAAATCCTAGTGCAATATAATAATTTAACAAATGGAGGTAAATTATGAAAATAACAAAATATAATCAGTCGTGTCTATTAATTGAAACACGCGGTAAAAGAATTTTAGTAGATCCAGGAAATATTGGATTCACAGAAGAAATGGTAGAAAAAGACTGGGTAAATATTGATATAATATTAGTAACACATAAACATAATGATCATTGCTTAGATGATGCAATAAATAAAATTGTAACTAGAGATAATGCAAAAGTATATACTACAAATGAAGTAGTTAAGGCTCATAAATTATCAAATGTTAGTATTGTCAAAGAAGGAGATAGTTTTTATATTGATGATATCAAAATTGAAGTTACAAAAGCTGTTCACGGATTTTTGACAATTATGAAAATTAATAGAGCTGTAATAAACGAAAACATAGGATTTATTATTGATGATGGAAACACATCATTGTATACAACAAGTGATACTATTAATTTTTATAATAATTATAAATGTGATGTTTTATGTATGCCATTCAATGGTAATGGTTTAACAATGGGATTAATGGATAGTATGGGATTTATAAAGGATATAAATCCTAAAATAGTATTGCCAGTACATACTCAGCACCCAAATCCGAAAATGAATCCTGATATTGATATTTTAAAAGAAACATTAGAGAGAGAAAATATGAATTACAAAATATTAAATGTTGGAGAAAGTATAGAAGTTAAGTAATAAAGACAAATGAATAAGCAAATAGAACGAGGATAAATTATTTATCTTCGTTTTTAACTTTTTAATAATAAATATTATAATCTGAGAACATATATATTAAAAATATAAAATTTCAATTTTTTGCTTGATAAAAAAGTAAAAATATTATATAATAATGTAATAAAATGTATAATAATTTCGTAATTAAATGAGATTATTTATAAGAGGGAGATGTGTTTAAATGTATTTATATATTTTAGTCGTGTTAGTAGTAGTTATCATTATATATTTATTTATAACTTATAATGTTTTCGTAAGTTTAAATAATTTAGTTAAAGAGGCATTTGCTACTATGGATGTTTATTTAAAAATGAGATGGGACTTAATTCCTAATTTAATTGAAACAGTAAAGGGTTATGCTACACATGAAACAAAAACCCTTGAGAATATTGTTAAATTAAGAAATGAAGTTTATGATAATATGTCATTAAATGAAAAAATAAATACTAATGAGCAATTAGCATTAGATATACCAAAATTAATGGTGTTAGTTGAAAACTATCCAGATTTAAAATCTAATCAAAATTTTTTAGAGTTAAGCAAACAATTAGTAAAGATAGAAGATGATATTGCAAATTCACGTAAATATTATAATGGAGTTATTAGAAATTTAAATAATAAAGTTGAAATGTTTCCTAGCAATGTAATTGCAAAATTATTTTACTTCAAGTCTTTAAAAATGTTTGAAGTAATTAGTGATCAAAGAGAAAATATTGAAGTAGAACTTTAATTAATGGAGGTTAAAATGAATTCAATAAAAAAATATTTATTAGTATTCATATTATTTGTTTTTGCTAATATATTTATTTCTACTGTTAATGCAGTAGGTACAACTTCTACAAATGTAGGTGATTATCAAACTAGTACTTATCCTTATGATTATAAGATTAATAGTTATGATATTAGCCTTGTTGTAAATGAAAATAATAGTATGAATATCACTGAAAATATAGGTGCATATTTTGGTACATATAAACATGGTATATTTAGAAAATTGCCACTTAAAAATAAAGTTGAGAGACTAGATGGAACTGTTTCAAATAATAGAGTTAAAATTAGTAATGTACTAGTAAGTGATTTATCAACAACATATAATGAGAGTGGATACAAGGTTATTAAAATTGGTGACGCAAATAGTACTTTAATTGGTGCTAAAAATTATACAATTAAATATTCATATAATTTAGGTAAAGATACAGGGAAAAATTATGATGAGTTATATTTTAATTTAATTGGCACTGAATGGGATACAACAATTGATAATATAACATTTACAATTGAAATGCCAAAAGAATTTGATACAGATAAAATTGGTTTTTCATCTGGAAATAGATATTCAACTTATAGTAATGGCGTAGCATTTATTGTTAGTGGAAATACTATAACAGGTAAATGTAATAGAAAGTTAAATCCGGGTGAGGCATTGACAATTAGATTAGAACTTCCTGAAGGATATTTTGTAAATGCAAGTTCTAATTTTGATTTTATAATGATTATCTCTTTAATGCTACCAATTATTTTTGCTTTCATATCTATATTATTTTGGAACAAATATGGAAAAGATAGAATGGTTATTGAAACAGTGGAATTTTATCCACCAGAAGATTGTAATAGCGCAGAAATTGGATTTTTGTATAAAGGATTTTCAAATTCAAAAGATGTTGTATCTTTGGTAGTATATTTAGCAAATAAAGGTTATTTAAAAATAGTTGAAACTGAGAAAAAAGTCATGTTTTTTACTAATAAAGATTATAAGTTTATTAAGCTTAAAGAATATGATGGAGATAACGAATACGAGAGAATATTTTTTAATGGTTTATTTAAATTAAAAGATGAAGTTTCTTCTTCTGATTTAAAATATAAATTTTATAGAACATTAGATTCAATAACTAAAGGATTTAATGAAAAAACAAGTAAAGAAGAAATATTCGAGGAAAAGGCTACTAATAAAAATTTTATGGTAATATTAATGATAATAGTAACATTTGTTTTGATAACAATAAAACCTGTTGGCGAATATATGAATTATACTTCAGCTATTCCTGCTTTAATATTTCCTTGTGTTGGTTTTGCAGTAATATTTGCAGGGCTATTTGGTAAAATTCCTGGCTTGCCTAAAATACTTGCGGTAATATGGGGATCTGGATTTGGTGGAGTACCTTGGTTTGCTATTATATTACCAGCAATAAGGGCTGATTATATATATTTAGTAACATATATAATAGGTATTATAGCTATTTCCATAATGTGTATAACATTAAAGTTTATGCCTAAAAGAACAAAATATGGTGCTGAAATACTGGGCAAAATCAGAGGGTTTAGGAACTTTTTAAAAGTTGCTGAAAAGGATAAATTAGAGGAATTAGTATTAAAAGATCCAAAATATTTCTATAATATTTTGCCATATACGTATGTATTGGGTGTTTCGGATAAATGGATTAAGAAATTTGAAACAATTGCTATACAATCACCTAATTGGTATGATGATGGAAGTGGAACATTTAATTATTCGTCATTTAGTGATTTTATGTCTTCAACAATGACAACTGCAACAAGTGCAATGTCATCTAGTCCATCATCTTCTGGTGGAGGTTCTGGAGGACATTCATCTGGTGGAGGTTCATCAGGCGGTGGCTCTGGTGGAGGTGGAGGAGGTTCTTGGTAAAGAACGTCTTTAATGCAGTATTTATATAAAATAATATCTAATTAAATTTGTTTAATTTAATTAGATATTGTTTTTTATGTTCATATATGGTATAATAAATACCATATAATAAAGGAGTAATATATGTTTGTTAAAAATGATGAATCTTTTATCTGTAATAATTGTGGATTAAAAGTAGAAAAGTTAGAATATACATCAAGAGATCATTGTAATAGTTGTTTGTATTCTATTCATGTGGATATAACTCCTGGTGATAGGTTAAACGAGTGTAAGGGTATATTAAAACCGTTTAATGTAGAAATTAGTAATAAGACAAAGGCTGAAGTAGTAATATACAAATGCCTTAAATGTGGTGAAATAATAAGAAACAAAATTGCTACTGATGATAATAAAGATGAGATATATAAAATAGTTAAAAAATATGCGAATAATGGGGGAATGTAAAATGGATAAAATTAAAAAATATTTAGCTGAGCAAATAAACAAGGTACTAACAAGCAAATATAATTTTGAAATTACAATTGATGAAATATTTGGTAGTTTAGAAAAACCAAAAGATGATAATATGGGAGATATGGCACTTCCATGTTTTAAATTTGCTAAGCTACTTAAAAATTCTCCTATGAATATAGCAAATGAAATAACTCAAAGTTTAGAAGTTGATAATAGAATATCTAAAACTGAAGTAATGGGTGGGTATATAAATTTTTATGCTAATTCAGAGCAGTTATGTGAAAGTATTCTAGAAAATATAATAAGCAAAGGTAATAATTATGGATTTGTAAACATAGGTAAAGGTAGAAATGTTACAATTGACTATTCATCACCTAATATTGCTAAACCTTTCCATTTAGGACATTTTAGAACTACAATTATAGGTAGAACATTATATAATTTATATAACGAACTAGGATATAAATCTGTAGGTATAAATCATTTAGGTGATTGGGGAAGACAATTTGGACTTGTAATAGAAGGATATAGAAGATTTAAAGATGAATATGACTTAGAAAAAGATCCACTTCATATACTATCTGAAATATATGTAAGAATAAATAAGCTTGCAAAAGAAGACGAAAGTATATTTGTTACAGCTAGTGATAACTTTAAAAAATTAGAAGAAGGAGACAAAGAATTATTAGCATTGTGGCAATATTTTAAAGATGTTAGTATGAAAGAATACGAAAGAATATACAAACTATTAGGATGTAAATTTGATTCATATAACGGAGAAGCTTTCTACAACGATAAGATGGATGAAGTAGTAAAAATATTAGATGAAAAAGGTGTATTAGTACTTAGTGAGGGCGCTAAAGTTGTAAAACTAGGAGAGAATGAGCCACCTTGTATAATACTTAAATCTAACGGTTCTACTATATATGCTACAAGAGATTTAGCAGCTGTGTTATATAGATCTAGAACTTATGATTATGCAAGATCTATATATGTAACATCATATGAACAAATACATCATTTTAAACAAGTATTTGAAGTTTCTAAATATTTAGTGGAAGAAAAATATTCTAAAGAATTAATTCATGTTCCATATGGTATGGTAAGACTTAAAACAGGTAAAATGTCAAGTAGAGAAGGAACTGTAGTATATCTTCAAGACTTAATAGAAGAGGCAATAGCTAAATCTAAAAAGATAATTGAAGAGAAGAATACAGAAGTTGAAGATATAGATTTACTTGCTAAACAAATTGGAATAGGTGCATTAATATTTAATGATTTAAAACATAACAAGATAAAAGATATTGTATTTGATTTAGATGAAGTTTTAAGATTTGATGGAGAAACAGGACCATATGTACAATATACTTATGTTAGAATATGCAGTTTGATAAATAAATCTGGAATAAATGTAAATAAAATTAAAAAAGTAAACTATATATTTAATGTAGAAGAAGTAAAATTAATTAAACTTTTAGATAAATTTGAAAGTGTTATATATGAAGCAGCAGAAAGTTATGAGCCATCAGTTTTAGTTAGATATATAATAGATATTGCTAGTAGTTTTTCTACATTCTATAATAATAACTCAATACTTGTAGAAGATAATGATATTAAAGAGGCAAGATTATTACTTACAAATAGTACAGGAATAGTAATTAAAAAAGGATTAAATTTACTTGGAATTGAAACTCCAACTAAAATGTAATATACTAAAAAATGCCTAAAATAAATAAAATTCTTGTATTTTATTGACATAATATGTTTTCTAATGTATAATATATGTACAAATAAAATATAAGGAGTGGTTAAATGAAATTTCATTACTCGGATTTAAGAAGTTGTGTTAAATTTATAATTACAAATACACATAAATATCTATCTCTACTATTCAGTGTATTGATAATTTCTATAATACTAATAGTATTTATGCCGGTAAGAATATTATCTTTCGGTTTTATGGAGAAATTATCAAATTATCTTATTAACATACAAAAGATAGTATTGGAACATTTTATAAAGAAAATGTCCATAACACTCAATTGTTAAAATAGTTCCTTGTAAATAAACCTAGTATTGATTAATGAACTGTTACCCAAAAAGTAGACGATTTAATAAAAGACAGTCTGTAAAGTATTACAATTAATTTTGTAATACTTTATTTTTCTCTAATTCTTTTTGTTTGAACTGAATTGGTGTTAAATAACCTAA
>Ga0209512_1001062_pt1 | contig 36994 bp, 28 predicted proteins | sample frozenSSSSmetaG_FD_184142 | JGI IMG/M metagenome (GOLD analysis project Ga0209512, IMG submission 184142) | Glacier valley bacterial and archeal communities from Borup Fiord, Nunavut, Canada, to study Microbial Dark Matter (Phase II) -... | ecosystem: Environmental > Aquatic > Freshwater > Ice >...
TTTGAAACCTCAGTGGGTAGAGTCGGAACAGATCGTGGGCATCTTGCTCGACATCGGTGGAGAACAGTCCGACAAACCGAGGGCGCTTGGGGTCTTGATGGTTGAGTAGATACGCCAAGCGAATCGGGCGCTTGAGCGCCATTGACCAGACGACCGCCGTGTAGAGGTCAACCTTGGGTTGCACGGTGTCTACCCAGGTGAAGCGGGAGCAGTCTTGGAAATCGACTTTACCGTCATACTTGCGCTTGCGACCTCGTGGCTTTTGTACGCCCGTGTAGAGAAAGCGGAGATTGGCATCACAACGCAGTTTGCTGATCACCGGCAACCCCAACTGCACCGCACCCGTGACAAAGCGTTCCTTGGCGTAGGCACCATCGACTGCTAAATACCGGACTGGCGACGGCAGATGGGGACGCACCTGTTCGAGATGGTAAAGATATTGATCCATCCGACTGATCTGGGCGGGCAACTCGGTGTGAGTCAGCGTCTGCTGGGCGGATAACGCATACGCCGTGGCAGTTTCGACCTCCACAACCCCAATCACCGAGACCTCTAACCCTTTCTCCGCCCGACTGGCACAGCCAGTCCAAAAGTGGTCAATCCCCGCCGTGGCTTTCCCGCTTTTGGGCAGAAACGAGCCGTCCATGACGCACAGCAACCGGCTGCTAGGGGCGGTCGCCAGTTTCACCAGTTCAACGTTGAAGGGGAGAAACTCAAACGTCTGCTCAAAGTGTCGTCGATAGGTCTTCTCGTTCAACTCGCTATACCGACTCAAATTCGTGAAGTTGACTTTGCCGCACACCACCAGCATGGTCGAGAACAACGTCACCAAAAACGTCACTTGCGGGAAAATGCCCACTTTGGTCAGTAGGCTCTGTACAATGACTTCCATCGCTATTCATCCGGTGCTTGGTTGATACTGGCACCCTATCCGATGGATAGCTTTCCTGTCAAAAATTGTCCGGACTATTGTCTCTTAACACTTGCATTAAAGCTGCCTTTTGCTTTCTCTTAATTTTTTTGATCTCGTTCTATTGGCATAGAGTGATTTCATTTTAGTTTCATAGGAATGTCGGAAGCTAATATGAGTAGCGATTGTTTTCTTCGTAATGGATTACTTAATACTATGAATTCTGACTATGACTTAATCGTGATTGGAGCAGGTCCGGGCGGTCTAGCTGCATCGGAGCGAGCCGCCAGCTATGGCGCTAAGGTGGCGATCGTCGAGCGCGATCAAGTCGGTGGTACTTGTGTGGTTCACGGCTGTATTCCTGAAAAATTGATGACTTATGCCGCCAGCTTTTTGCAGTTTTTCCAAAACGCTGACGAGTATGGATGGGGTAATGTCTCGTGTCAGTTCGATTGGTCTCAGTTTATGAAAGCCAAAGATCAACATATTGAGCATCTTAGCCAAGTTCATATCAAGAATTTGCAAGAAGCAAAAGCGGAACTGATGTATGGACACGCTCAGTTTTTAGATGCTCACACGTTAGAAATTGGAGATCGTCGAGTGACAGCAGATAAAATTCTTATCGCGGTGGGTGGAAGGGTGGTTAAGCCGGCTCTTCCTGGGATTGAACACGCAATTACGACTCGCGAACTGTTAGAACTTGTAGATCGACCCGATCATCTCGCGATCGTCGGTGGCAATCACATTGCTGTGAAAGCGGCAGGCATCATGAACGCTCTAATCCCCAAAGTAACGCTGATTACGTCAGAAGAGCAGATTCTTCCGGGTTACGATGATGATTTGAGATCGACCATTCAAACCCAACTCTCACGACTCGGTGTTCAAATTCTTTGTCGATCGCAAGTGCAAAAGCTTGAGCGTGAACAATCGTGTATCAAGATTACTGTCTCTAGCGATGCTGTAGATGAAATTTCTGCGACAACTGTTGCCTGGATCGAGAATCGAACACCTAATTTAGAGGGACTCAATTTAGAGCAGATTAATATTGACGTTGATCAAGGTGCAATTGCTGTCGATGGATACAGTTCGACCTCACAACCCAACATTTTCGCCGTGGGTGATTGCACCCTTCGTCCGCATTGGACTCCGGTTGCGATCGCGTCAGGTCGTGCGTTTGCTGATACCGAATTTGGCGATCAGCCTTGTGCTGTGAGCTACGAGAACATTCCTACCGTTGCTTCGGCAAAACCCGAAGCGGCTACGATCGGATTGACCGAAACGCAAGCCCGCGATAAATTTGGAGATGCGATTCGCTGCTACCGCAAAACGTTTCAACCGTTGTTCAATCTAATTGGAGAATCGAAGCAGGAAGCATTTCTCAAGCTCATCGTAGAGCAGCAGTCTGACCGAATTTTAGGCGCTCACATGGTCGGTGAATATGCGAGTGAAATTATCCAAATGATTGCACCAGCGATGAAAGCAGGAGTCACCAAAAAGCATTTTGATCAAGCGATCGGAGTTCATCCTTCATTAGGGGAAGAGCTTTTTACAATGCGTTAAAGCAAGTTATGGCAAGTTGATCAAGAACGTAAGTAACAGTGAGAACATGATCATCGTTTAGGCTTAGATGGAAACTGTTCAGCTTATGATTTTACATCCCTAACTCTTGCTTCAGTTGAGCGACCCAGGCTTTAATCCGTTCATCCGTTAATTCTGACTGATTATCTTCATCAAGCGCAAGTCCAACAAACTTGCCGTCGCGCACTGCTTTCGACTCGGTGAAATCATAGCCCTCAGTTGACCAATACCCAACCGTTTCACCGCCCTGCTCAGAAATCTTTTCCTCTAACATCCCCATTGCATCTTGAAACGAATCAGCATAGTCAACTTGATCCCCTTCACCAAAGTATGCAACTCGCTTACCGCTAAAATCGATTTCGTCTAGCTGGTCAAAAAAGCTATCCCAATCGTCTTGGAGTTGACCCACATTCCAAGTCGGACAGCCAATGATAATGGAGGGATACTTCTCAAAGTCGCTCAAATCTGCCTGAGAAATCTCGATCAATTCAACCAGTGATTCTCCACCAAACTCTTTTTGCATCGTTTCTGCTGCGGTTTGCGTGTTTCCCGTTTGTGTTCCGTAGAATAATCCAATCTCTGCCATCTCATCTCCTTGCGACTAAACTTGCCATAAACAGATACAGATCAAAAACTCCCATGACCAGTTTAGGTAGCAAGTAGAATGACAACTTCCCTCAGATGGAGGACTCCTGATTTCATGCTGATTTCATCTTTTTATGATGTCTTGAATATGTGGACGGTTAAGGCTACACCAGAATCAAGGAATCAGTCCAAAACACGGATTCCTGCATTTGACTCTCCAGTAGGCTGGATAGTTCAGAATAAAAGATATCAATGAGATTGTAGGTTTGAGGATGAATCGCTCAATGTTTAAAACAGGCTTGCTTGGACTCTCGATCGGTACAGTTATTGCTGTTAGTGGACTGACCGCTTGCTCAAACGCTACTCAAAACTCAACCTCTAATCAAAGCCCTGCTGCAACAGGTTCACCGATGGCAGCAATGCCAGGAATGGATCACAGCAACATGAAGGGCGGCATGATGATGAACATGGATTTAGGTCCAGCAGACGCAAACTTTGATCTGCGCTTTCTGGATGCGATGACTCCGCATCACCAGGGAGCCGTGAAAATGGCGCAAGAGGCACTACAGAAATCAAAGCGACCTGAAATCAAGAAACTGGCTGAATCGATCATTGCTGACCAAGACAAAGAGATTGCTCAAATGCAGCAATGGCGCAAGGCTTGGTATGCGAATGCTGCTAGTACGCCGATGGCATGGGATAGCGGCACAAAGAGCATGATGCCAATGGCACAGGATCAGATGAAGGGCATGATGATGAACATGGATTTGGGTGCAGCCGATGATCAATTTGATCTGCGATTCATCAATGCGATGATTCCGCACCATGAAAGCGCGATCGTCATGGCAAACGATGCCCTGCAAAAATCAAAGCGCCCTGAAGTTCAAAAACTTGCGAAAGCGATCGTCTCCTCTCAGCAAGCCGAAATCGACCAGATGAAACAGTGGCGCAAAGCTTGGTATAACCAATAGTCCATTTCATGCCCATTTCACATTTAGCTGGCAAACTAAAGAGTTGATGCCCCGTTAGGAAACTTCACCATGCCGAGTCTTGCTGTTTCTATTCCTACCTCAATGCGCCGCCTCTCAGCGACGCTGCTAACGCTTGGATTATTGGCTGGGAATCCTATGGTGGTTCTCGCGCATGGTGGACACGGGGATGAATTTAAAGGCGGATCTGCTCAGTCTACTGGCAGCGTGCAAGTGGATGCAGAAACCGCACAGCGACTCGGCTTTAAGGTGGAGCCTGTGACGCGGCAGCGATTGGCGTTCGGGGTGAAAACGACGGGACAAATTGAGACGTTGCCCAATCGCCAAGTTGAGGTGACAACTCCCGTAGGCGGAACGGTGCTGCGGTTATTAGTGAAACCTGGTGATGCAGTTAATGCAGGGCAACCCGTGGCGATCATGACGAGTCCTGATTTGGCTGAACTGAGAACAACAGCCTCCGATCGCAAAGTAGAAGCGATCGCAGCCGCCCAAACTGCCGAAGCCGATTTGCAATTGGCGCAACGGAATTTAGATCGCCAACGCACGATCGCAGACCAAGAAGTGCGACAAGCTAAATCTGCATTCGATTTTGCTCAAGAAAGTTACGCCAAAGACCAACAACTCGCACAGACAGGAGCACTTCCACGGCGTACCGCGCTCGAATCGGGAACCAAATTAGCAGAGGCGCGGGCAAACTTATCGAAAGCTGAAAGTCGTTTAGCGGTGTCGGAGGCGGAGGCGCAACTCCAACGTGCACAGTCGGCAACTGCCTCAGCACGATCGCGAGTCGGACTCAGCGGTCAAACTTACGCAACTCGGCTGCGACAGCTTGGAGCCAATGCCAATGAGGACGGCACCATTACGATCACGGCTCCGATTTCTGGTACGGTTTCAGATCGAGAAGCGACCACCGGAGAGTCGGGACAAGATGCCGGGAAGAAAATTCTGTCGATCGTGAATGGCAGCAGTGTGCAGGCATCGGGTAACGTCTACGAAAAAGATCTCAGTCAAGTTCGGGTCGGTCAGCCCGTTCGGATCAAAGTTAGTGGACTGCCCAATCGTACCTTCGGCGGACGAATTAGTGTGGTGGGTTCAACCGTGCAAGGTGAAACCCGTGTCGTACCTGTAAAAGCAGAACTAGACAATGCGGATGGTGCATTAAAACCTGGGATGTTTGCTGAGATTGAAGTGTTGACCGATCGCACTCCGGTTGCAGTTTTAGCGGTTCCAAGATCCGCGATCGTCGAAACCAACGATAAAAAGAGAATTGTCTTTGTTCAAAACGGCAATGCGTTTCAAGCTACAGATGTCACATTCGGACGAGAATCGGGTGAGCTTGTGGAAGTCACAAACGGACTGTTTGACAACGATAAAGTCGTGACGCAACGCGCACCACAACTCTACACACAATCCCTCCGAGGGGATACAAAGGCTGAAGGCGAAGCGGAAAAACCTGCTGAGGCTCCTGCATCGACGACTCAGGGAGTCAATCTTTCTGCGTTGCCCTGGTGGGCGATGTTGCCTGTAGGAGGCGCGATCGCGGCAGGCACATTTTGGGCAGGCACCGTTTGGTCATCGCGTCGAAATCGAAGGCTTCAGCCCACAGCAGATGGCTCTCTGTCTCCCCATGAGACTGAAATTTACTTTCAATCTAACGGCAATGGTTCTACGTCTGGCACGGTTCACAAGTCAGTAGACAAAATAGAAGCCGATCGAAACCCTCATCAGAATTAGCAAATTCGCGATCGCTGACATCAAGGGCAATTGTCCTTAGTGATAGTTCTGGATAAAAGAATTCTGCTTTTCTATCACTCGTTCCACTCACCGTTTTTTCGCATAAACATCGAGCTATTGCTATGCTGAACGCCATTCTTAGATGGTCGATTGCGCGTCGTTGGCTAGTTATTCTAGGCACGATCGTCGTAACGCTCTGGATTCTTCGCACCATTGTCCAGATGCCACTAGATGTGTTTCCGAACTTTGCACCTCCACAGGTCGAAATCCAAACCGAATCATCAGGACTCGCGCCAGAAGAGATTGAGTCACTGGTTACACTGCCGATCGAAAGTGCGATCAATGGCACTCCCGGCGTTTCTGCGGTGCGCTCCGCTTCGGCACCCGGAATCTCAGTCGTAAAAGTCGTTTTTAACTGGGGAACCGATGTTTACCAGGCACGGCAGCTTGTTACCGAGCGGCTTCAGCAGGCACAAAGCAAGCTTCCAGAAGGGGTCGAAACGCCGCAAATCTCTCCGATTACGTCACCCATTGGTACGGTGATGCAGTACGCTTTTACCCCTGAAACGACCTCACTCATGGATGTGCGGCGCTTGGTCGATTGGCAAGTTACAAATCGCTTGTTAGCGGTGCCTGGAGTAAGTCAAGTCATCGCCTATGGTGGTGATATGCGGCAGTATCAGGTACTTGCTGATCCGGTAAAACTCACCTCGTTCAATGTGTCGCTTCAGCAGGTTAGAGAAGCGGTTGCCGGGGCGAATGTGAATGCACCCGGAGGATTTCTAATTACGCCCGATCGAGAACGCTTGATTCGCGGTATTGGACGAATTGAATCCATCGAAGACCTCAAACAATCGGTGGTGACTGCCCGAAATGGCACCCCGATTCGTTTATCGGATGTGGCAGACGTGACAATTGGATCAGCATTAAAGCGTGGAGACGGTAGCCTCAACGGTCGCAAAGCAGTGATTGTGATGGTGAATAAACAACCGTTGATAGATACGCCGACTGTTACAAAAGCGATCGAATCAGCAATGGAAGAAATCAAAACAGGCATACCGAAAGATATCAAGATCGATGCGACATTTCGCCAAGAAGACTATATTGATTCCTCTATTGAAAATGTGCGATCGGCATTAGTAGAAGGTGCAATTATTGTCGCGCTCATTCTGATTCCGTTCTTGATGAACTGGCGGAGTTTAGTGATTTGTTTCGTCGCGTTGCCATTATCGTTGTTGATCGGAGTGATGGCGCTCGATTGGCTGGGGCAAGGCTTAAATACAATGACCCTGGGCGGATTGGCAGTTGCGATCGGATCTGCGGTGGATGACGCGATCGTGGATGCTGAAAATGTGTTTCGATCGCTGCGAGAAAACAAGTATGCCCGCGAACAACGCCCTGTGTTAGAGGTTGTTTTAGAAGGTTGTCAAGAAGTACGAGACTCTGTGTTTGGGGCAACGCTGATTACAATTGTGGTCTTCTCTCCGGTGTTCGCGCTTAGTGGCGTTGAGGGCAGTATCTTCATCCCCATGGGAATCGGCTACATGGTGGCAGTGTTAGCATCCAGCGTGACTGCATTGACGGTGACTCCTGCCTTAGCTGCGCTGTTGCTCCCTTACGGAAACTTACCGGAAACAGAGCCTTGGGTAGCGCGTTTTTTCAAACGCCTTTACGCACCATTTTTGGGCTTTGCCATTCGTCGATCGACCGTCATTATCTCCGTCGCTGTTGCCACATCGATCGCGGCGATCGTGATTGTGCCTTCACTCGGCCGCGAATTTTTGCCAGAGTTTCAGGAGAAAACGCTGGTTAACACTCTGTTGTTGTATCCAGGATCTCCATTAGAAGCCACTAACCATGCCGCAGAAGCAATTCAACATGAACTCAAAGATGATCCTCGATTTAAGTATATTCAGATGAGATCGGGACGTGCTCCTGGTGATGGTGATGCAGCAGGCGTAAACCTAGCGCATTTGGATGTGGATCTCTCTGAGCAAGGGTTGAAAGAGCGAGAAAGCAGTATCGAGAAATTGCGGCAAGAGATGGCACGATTACCGGGTGTTGCGCCCAACATTGGTGGCTTTATTTCTCACCGAATGGATGAGGTGCTGTCAGGCGTGAGAAGTGCGATCGCCGTGAAGATTTTCGGCACAGACTTAGCCCAACTGCGAACGATCGGGGAACAGGTTGAAAAGCAAATGCAATCAATTAAAGGCATTGTAGATTTACAGCTTGAGCCTCAGATTCCGATCGAGCAAGTTCAGATTAAGTTCGATCGGGCTGCTGCTGGACGCTATGGATTAAAAGTTGGCGATCTTTCCGAGATTGTGGAAACCGCACTAAATGGGCAAGTCGTCTCCCAAGTTTTAGAGCAGCAACAAACGTTTGATTTAGTAGTGTGGTTAAAGCCCGAAGCGAGAACCAGTTTAGAAACCATTTCTAGCTTACTGGTCGATACACCCACTGGACAAAAAATTCCGCTTGCTCAAGTTGCTGCCATTAATCAAGGTCAAGGCCCAAACACGATCAACCGGGAAAACGTCTCTCGTTTAATTGTCGTTGCAGCAAATGCTGAGGGGCGCGATATGCGATCGATTGTTAACGAGATCCAAACCAAAGTGAATCAGAACGTGCAGCTTCCAGCAGGCTACTTCATCCAATACGGTGGGCAATTCGAGGCAGAAGAACGGGCGACTCAGAATATTTTGCTCTTTAGCGCGATCGCAGCAGTCGTGATTTCCGTGTTGATGTATATGTCCGTGAAATCGATACCCTCCACAATCATGATCATGGTTAACTTGCCATTAGCACTAGTGGGCGGTGTATTTTCGGTTGCATTAACAGGCGGTGTTATATCTGTTGCCTCACTGGTTGGGTTTGTGACTCTCTTTGGGGTTGCGACTCGCAATGGCTTGTTATTGGTGGATAACTACAACACGAAGTTGGTTGAGGGAATGCCGCTCAAGGATGCGCTAGTCAAAGGCACAATGGAACGCCTCAACGCGATCTTGATGACCGCCTTCACCTCTGCATTAGGACTTGCACCGCTCGTGATTTCAGGTGGACCCGGTAAGGAAATCTTGCAGCCACTATCGATCGTTGTTCTGGGCGGCTTATTCACCTCCACCGCATTAACACTGCTCGTTCTTCCAGCGTTATATGCTCGGTTTAACAAGTGGCTAATTCCTGCTAAATCGTCAGATAAATACGACACATCATTGCAGCTAACTTAGATTTCATGCTCGTTTCATAATCACCTGTCATGATGAGCTGATAGTTTCGATTGAATATATTCACCTGAAAGGTTTCCAAGTTTCCACACGCTAAATTTCTGTATGCTCAACACGATTGTTAGATGGTCGATCGCTCAACGCTGGCTCATCGTGCTTGCGTCAATTCTAATTTCGCTGTGGGGGCTGCAAGTCATCACTCAAATGCCGTTAGATGTGTTTCCGGCGTTTGCGCCTCCCCAAGTTGAGATTCAAACAGATGCCGCCGGACTCGCGCCCGAAGAAATCGAATCCTTAGTAACGCGCCCGATCGAAAGCGCAATTAATGGAACCCCTGGACTCGTTTCTTTGCGATCGGCATCCGCAGTGGGCATCTCTTCCGTTAAAGCAGTTTTTGGGTGGGATACTGATGTCTATCGAGCGCGGCAGCTTGTCACTGAGCGACTTGGGCGAACACAAAGCATTTTGCCGCAAGGGGTGGGACAGCCAGAAATTCTCCCTGTCAGTTCACCGCTCGGCTGGACGGTAAAATATGCGTTCACCTCAGAAACGACCTCGTTGATGGAAGTGACACGACTGGCGGGGTGGGATATCAAAAACAGATTGTTAGCCGTTCCGGGAGTGAGCAACGCCTTCATTTACGGGGGTGATGAACGACAATATCAAGTCCTTGTCGATCCGAGTAAGTTAAAAGCGTTTAATGTGTCGCTAAATGATGTAGTTAAAGCATCTCAGAATGCGAACGTGAATGTTCCGGGTGGATTTTTGACAACGCCAGATCAAGAATTTTTGGTGCGGGGGATTGGACGAATTGAATCGATCGAGCCACTCAAGCGATCAGTCATCAAATCAGTGAATGGAACGCCGATCCTACTTGAACAAGTGGCAGAGGTGAAAATCGGAGCCGCACTGAGGCGAGGCGAAGGATTGTTTCGCGGCAAGCGCTCCGTCATTCTGACGGTGACCAAACAACCGAACGCAGACACGCCCACGGTGGTTAAAGCGGTGGATGCGGCAATGGAAGATCTCAAAAGTGGACTGCCGCCAGACGTAAGATTTTTCAAGACGTTTGATCAAAACTTATTTATTGGACTGTCGATCGAAAACGTCGTTGCGGCGCTGCGAGATGGGGTGATCATTGTTTCGGTTGTGTTGATTGCATTTTTAATGAACTGGCGTACGGTGATCATTAGCTTAAGTGCGTTGCCATTGTCATTGTTAGTGGGAATGATTGCGCTCAACTGGACAGGGCAAGGCATTGACACTATGACATTAGGTGGATTAGTCGTTGCCATTGGCTCAGTCGTTGACGATGCGATTGTCGATATGGAAAACGTCTATCGTCGGCTGCGTGAGAATCAGCTTGCAGGTCATCCAAAACCAGATTTACAAGTGGTGTTTGATGGCTCGATCGAAGTGCGAACCAGCGTTCTATTTGCCACCATTATCATTGTGGTCATCTTTGCGCCTATTTTTGCATTGTCTGGCGTTGAAGGTCGAATTTTTGCACCGATGGGTCTAGCATATCTTTTATCAATTGCGGCATCGACCGTTGTAGCATTGACGCTAACGCCTGCTTTGTGTGCAATTCTACTCGCCAATCGCCGTTTACCGAGTGCTGAAACTTGGTTAGAACGTAAAGCCCATCAGGTATACCGTCCCGCATTGAGATTCTCGATTCGCCGCCCTAAAATTATCTTGACTGCCGCGATCGCAGGATTCATTGCGTCTCTAATCATCCTACCCACTTTGGGCAACGTTTTTCTGCCCGAATTTCAAGATCGTCAGCTCGTTAATGCGGTTCTTTTGTTTCCTGGGGAATCACTAGAAGCGAGCAGTCAGGTAGCGTTAGATTTTCAAGAGGTGTTTAAAAACGACAAGCGAATTGAGTTCATGCAATTCCGGTCGGGCTTTGCTCAAGGCGATCCAGATGTGGCAGGCGTGAACTTTGGTGAAATGGATGTTGAGATTAGCGAAGAAGGCGCAAAAGAACGAGAAAAAGTGATTGCGGCATTGCGACAAGAAGCCGAAAAGATTCCAGGAGTTGTCATTAACGTCGGCGGATTTATTTCTCACCGAATGGACGACATTTTATCGGGAGTCAGAAGCGCGATCGCCGTCAAAATTTACGGGGCTGAACTAGACGAACTTCGCACTGTTGGTCAACAAGTTCAGTCTGCTATGAATGGAATTCCAGGTTTAGTCGATTTACAGCTTGAACCCCAAGTTCCGGTCAAGCAGGTGCAAATCCAGTTCGATCGAGAAGCCGCAGCTCGATATGGACTCAGCATTGGAGAACTCGCTGAAACGATCGAAACTGGATTGAATGGTCGAACCGTATCGCAAGTGTTGGAGAAACAGCAAACCTTTAACCTTGTGGTCTGGCTCCAAGATCAGTACCGCAACAACCTAGATGTGATTGGAAACTTGCTGGTTGATACGCCCAACAATCAGAAGATTCCGCTCTCTCAAGTTGCCAAGGTTGTCTATGGTGAAGGACCGAGTACAATTAATCGAGAGAACGTTTCGCGCTTGATTGTAGTTTCAGCAAACGTGTCTGGACGAGATTTGGGATCAGTGATTAAAGATGTGCGCGATCGTGTTAAGCAGGTTAAATTACCAAGCGGTTACTACGTCGAATTTGGTGGACAGTTTCAAGCACAAGAAAAAGCGACTCAAACCTTAATCATTGCTGGACTCGCAGCGTTTGCAGTTATTTCAGTCTTGCTGTATTTTGCTGTAAAATCGATTCCGGCAACGATGATGATTATGATCAACTTACCATTGGCGTTAATTGGAGGCGTGATTTCGGTTGCCATTAGCGGTGGTATCATCTCCGTTGCATCAATGGTAGGATTCATTACGCTGTTTGGTGTGGCAACTCGAAATGGCTTACTGTTAGTCGATAACTATAACCAGCAGTTAGCCCAAGGCATTCCCCTCAAACAGGTGATTGTCGAAGGCTCAATGGAGCGGTTAGTTGCGATTCTGCTCACGGCACTGGCATCTGCGCTTGGAATGGTGCCGCTTGCGATTGGGTCTGGGGCAGGTAAGGAAATTCTGCAACCCCTAGCAGTTGTTGTATTGGGAGGATTATTCACGTCCACTGCTTTGACGCTACTGGTGCTGCCTGCCCTATACTCGCTGTTTGGAAAGTTTATGATTCCCAAACAGTCTGACCTGATTGCTCCTAGCGACGATCGTGTTTCTAATCTCAACGTTGTAGAACATTAATGTAACTAATTCAGGAGACACCCATGAAAATGCTTAAATCTCTTTTGCTTGTGATAGGTAGTGCTGGTCTGCTGTCTTTGGGCGCGTGCAGCAGCGGTGGAAACCAGGCGAGTGCGCCAGCCAACAGCCCAGCCGCTAGTAGCAGTCCAGCCGCAAGTCCTTCGATGGCTGCTTCCGCGGCAGATCACGATGCTGAACACAAGTCTGGTAATGGGATGGTGGTTGAGTCTGGTGCATATCATCTGGAGCTAATGCCCGAAAAAGAAGACGGAGCGACTCATTTAGATTTGTTCTTGCAGAAAGGTGATAACCACGAAGCGATTCCGAATGCAAAAGTAACGGCACAAGTGCAACTTCCCGATGGCAGCCAGAAATCGGTCAACATGGTTTACGATGCTGGCGGAAAGCATTACACCGCTAAATTGCCAACTGCTGCGTCAGGAGAATATAAAGTGGCAGTTCAGTCTGAGATTGGTAGCGAAAAAGTGAACGCTCGATACAATTTCAAGCAGTAGAGCAGTTGATTCTAGATTCATCTCTCCCTAAAACATCTGTAGGGTTAGCACATTCATCAGGATGTTAGCTTTGCAGATGTTTTTGATTCAACGCTAGACGAGATCGAGCATCTATGAAACTAAAAGTTAGCCAAACCACATTCTTCAAGCAATCCACCTTAGATTCATCTAAGCTACCGTCTCAAGACAAAGTGAGCGTCAATGCAGGAAAGGTCTTTGAGATTCACTCCTGGAAAGCGATCGGCAAAAATCATCTCAAGGTTGCACTGTTCAACGAGTTCTTGGGCGACCCACCGCGCAACACTTGGTACGTTTATCAACCTCACGTCCAACTGATTAATAGTCAAGGCGAGACTGCACAGCCTGAACTGCCTAAAGTAACGCTTCCTTCAATCTTCTATCGATTGCCAAAAACAAAAGAGTTAAGCATTCCCTACAAAAGTCAGTTGGATAATGCGTTGAACCCCAGAGGAGCCTGCAACGTCACATCCTACGCAATGGTGATGGATTATCTCAAGATTCCCCAACGCACCAATGCCGTCCAACTCGAAGATGAACTCTATCGGTTCTTAGATAGTAAAGGCTTATCTCGCTGGGACCCTTATGACTTAGCTAAAATGGGTCAAGCTTATGGGCTGAAGGTAGACTTCACCACACGAGCAAGCTTATGGGATATGCGGAAAGCGATCGCAGAAGGCTATACCTGCATTATTCACGGTTATTTCACAAGCTTTGGTCACATCATGGTCGCGCGAGGTTACGATCAAAGTGGATTTTTTGTGAACGACCCGTTTGGTGAGTGGTCTGAATTGGGATATCGCACTGATCTTTCAGGCGAGAATTTGCATTACTCGAACGAATTAATCAAAGCGAAATCTTCGCCTGAAGGCGAAAACTATTTGTGGCTGCATCGAATTACGAAAGCATGACTATTTTCGTATTTCACAGCTAATTTCATCCTGTTTTCATGCTCACTGTTTAAACTAGAAGATAGTTCGTCTCACACACGATCAGCAGTGGGTAGCTTTGTCCACCCACTGCTATTGATTGGCGGTGTTCTTTTGTGGCTCATCGATCGATGAGTCATAAGACACCCTGTTACAGCGTGATTGTTTTCATGACCGTTTCACCGTCCTCACGGCTTGGAAAACGTAAGCTTTGAGGACAGTTCAACTGAAGCTGATACCTTTCGTTATTTAGGAATCGAGAGACATGACAGAGTTTTCTAAAAACGGGACAAATAAATCAAATAAAATAGTTCCCCTTCAAAGAAATACTTTATCTAGTCATGATCTAGCATTTAATTTAATCGCTCCTCCTGCTGATGAAAAGGCTCAAGCAAAACTAAGCCTTTTTGGAGAGATCAAGCTAAATGAACCTATTCGACTGTTAATTAAAATTGAGGATTTTGAAGGCAACGTGATCGAACAATTCGACCCTGTTCGAGAAAGGCTGATGCACTTAGTGCTTGTCAGCAATGACCTCTATGTCTTTGATACTCTCTATCCTACGTATCGAACGAACGGATGCTTTGCAGTCGAGGCAACCTTCTCAAAGCCTGGTAGTTACACACTATTTAGTTGCTACAAGCCATCTGGGCAGCGGGAGATGATATCAGCTCTAAAACTTACTGTTTCGGGTTCTACTTTGTCTCCACCTGAAATCAGCTTGAACCATACTCAAGTCGTTGGAAACACGGAAATACGACTTCGATTTCCACAGTCAATTGTCGAGTTTGGTGAGAGGTCAAAGATTATGTTTGATCTTTGGGACGCTGCGAATCATCAGCCCATTCAAGACCTAAAGCCTTATTTAGGTGGATGGGCAAACTTATTCATCGTGCAGCGTTCTCTTGATCTCACGGGATTAGATTATATTCAAGCTTATGCCGTAAAAGATGCAACAAGTAGCCGTCTAAAGTTTATCGCCCGGTTTCCTCGATCTGGACAATACAGGCTTTGGCTACGATTTAATCGAAGTGATGAAATCATTCTTGCTAATTTTTGGCTCAATCTATCCAATGACTTTTAGTAGCTAACCCAACTCAACAGGATTGCATTAACTGAGACGATAACAGTGGGAACGATTGGAAGAAGACTTCAACTTCTGGAGACAAGGAAATCTCAAACGAATAAGCAACATCTGTGGTAGAGGAATGCTCATCATGTTGCAACCCATTGATCAAAGAAGACTTTTGCCAGCTTTGACGCATTGGCTGCCTCAAGCAGACTACTATGCAATCTTGGCGATCTTAGCCATCGCACTATGGTCTGCACCAAACTTGCAGATTGCGTCACAATGCTGACGAAGCTCCGAAAAGAGAATGTATTGAATCGAAACATTTTGCTGCTTGATCGACGGGCGTTTAAGTTGAAGAACGACTTCTTTTTCACGCTGATTGGGAGCGACTAGAAAGAGCGTTCTCAGATCGTGCGGAAATGAGACAGCAAGATCACTCAGCCTCAAAATTCCAGAGTAAATTGAGGTGCTTTTCTCAACTTCAAACGCGCTGATCACTCGATTTGTTCCTTTTTCTAGCCACAACACATCAATTAGGCTAATCGTGTTAAATGTATCTCGGTCAGTCTCCATCTTTGGTAAACAGGGAATGCAGAGAAACGAGAACTTCGTATCGCAATAGGCTTTAGAACGATCGTTACTTGCAACTACAGCGTCGTATCCTAAAGCATGACCAATCTTGATCAAATGGTACTGCATTTCTGTGTGCAAATTTTCTTCTTGCTGCTCTGACAGAACCTCTGCATGGCGTTTCTTCAGCAGTTTCTCAATTTTAGTTTTCTGCGTTTCATCTAGTGCTGAAGCGCCCTCAATGAGAAGCTTATTTGCGCCAATCTCAAATAATAATCCTGCGATCGCACCCAAATCATTAGATAGCTCATTTCGGTTTTGAGCGTTGAATTGCAGAATCACCTCTCGCATTTTCAGATAACTTTCCCAAGAACCCAGTTTCTGTTTCTCGTTGAATAGCAAGTTAAATCCATTGACGATCGCAGTATTAAATGGCGGAAGGATCGTTGGATGTAAAAAATAGAGAATATTGGCAACCGAAGGACCTAAACCCTTGATATTTCTAGATGATAGTTTGATGATTTCCTTAACAAGCTGCTCTTCTTTGGTCGCATTCACACAACTTTCTAAAAATTGACCAAAGGCAACTTTGTTTGCTTCAGTTTCATAAATATCGGGAATACGAAGTTTGGGCTTCCAATAAAACGGATGCGCTGCTCCCTCGAAAACTTGCTTTTGCTCAGTGATGCAGGACAGCACAAATTCCAGCGATGATCCTTTAAAGTCGTTGCCAAAGCTGCCAGTTTTGATGTCTTGAATCACATTCAGCACGCCGCGACGAATCGATCGAAACGCCTTCAACCGATCCTCATTATTGATGAACCAAGTATTGTAGACAGACTCAGAATCTTGTTTATATTGACGAACGACATTCAGTAAATCAGTCATCTACACTGTAACCTTGCGTAAAGAAGCAGAATGCTCGATCGATGCATTCTTGCTCCTTATTATGCCTCAGAAAATACAGGGAGGTGGAGCTGATTTAGCGTAACTTATGCTACTCAATCTTGATTGAGAGTGGTTCTGATGCGCCTAATCACTGAAACGGATGCGACGCAACGACATGGCATTAAAGGAAACAACGACGGTCGAAACACTCATCAGTATTGCAGCAATTGCTGGTGTCAATAGAATTCCGAATGGGTAACCGACTCCTGCCGCTAAGGGAATGGCAATGACGTTGTACCCGGCTGCCCATAATAAATTCTGAGCCATCTTGCTGTAGGTCGCTTTCGCAAGTTTAAGCGCGTAGGTCGCATCTAGCGGATCGCTTTTAACTAAGATTAAATCAGCAGACTCGATCGCCACATTGGTTCCAGCCCCGATCGCCAGTCCTAGATCCGACTCGGTTAAAGCAGGTGCATCATTGATGCCATCGCCCACAAAGGCGGTCGGCTTCTCAGCTTTGAGCCGATGAATCAGCGAGGCTTTATCTTGGGGTAAGACACGAGCATAGTAGCGATCGATCTGCAAATCTCCAGCAACGGCTTTGGCAACCGCTTCGGCATCGCCTGTAATCATCACCACCTGAACATCCATTTTCTGTAGTTTTACAACCGCTTCTCGTGCAGATTCCCGCACCTGGTCTGCTAACCCGAATAGGGCGAGAACTTGCTTGTCGTCCATCAGAACGATTGCACTTTCACCACGAGATTCACGGTCTTGTAGTCCCTTTTCCAACGCTGGCGGAAACTGCAATTTCAACTCCTTAACCCATTCTGGTCTGCCGACCCGATAATGCTGACCATCTACCATGCCTTCAACGCCTTGACCTGGAACGGCTTTGAAGTCACTGGCTTTTGAAAGCTGGAGTTTGCGATTGCTGGCTTCTTCCACGATCGATTGTCCGAGCGGGTGTTCTGATAAAGATTCTAGGGAAGCAGAAATACCCAAAGCTTTTAACTCATCGATACTATCTGTATAGATTTGTTGTACGCCAAAATGTCCTGTCGTCAATGTCCCTGTCTTGTCGAATGCAATTGTTTTAATGCTTTTGGCTCGTTCAAACGCTTCTCGGTTTCGTACCAGAATACCGTTTTTAGCAGACATTGCAGTAGCATTGACCAACACTAAGGGGACTGCTAACCCTAACGCATGAGGACAAGCAATCACCAATACAGTCACCGCACGACTGACTGCAAATGTGAGATCATCTGGTTTAACAGATAGCCAAACGACAAACGTTAGCGTAGCGATCCCGATCGCGATTAAAGTCAACCAATAGGCAAGCCGATCGGCTAGTGATTGAAATTTACTTTTAGAGGTCTGCGCTTCTTTGACCATCCGCATAATCTGACTCAAGGTGGTGTTATCTCCGGTACGAGTCACCTTGATGGTCAGAGCACCCTCGCCATTGACTGCTCCAGCGATCGCTTCATCATTAACTTTTTTGACCACCGGGCGCGACTCTCCCGTCAAAAAGGATTCATTGACGTTAGAAGTACCCTCGACGATCTCACCATCGATCGGGACTTGTTCGCCAGGACGAATCAGAATCAGATCGCCCTCAACTAACGTACTCACTTGGACATCTTCGCTCCGCCCATTCATCTGCTTGTGAGCGACAGAAGGCACCAATTTTGCAAGTTCTCCTAGCGCATTGCTGGCTCCCAGCACAGAAGCCATTTCCATCCAGTGACCGAGCAGCATGATGTCTACTAAGGTTGCCAGTTCCCAGTAGAAAGAATCTCCCTTCAATCCGAGAGTCACTGACACACTGTAGACAAATGCCACAGTGATAGCTAGAGCAACCAGAGTCATCATGCCAATTTTACTGCGGAGTTCGTAGTAAGCTCCTTTCAGAAAAACCCAGCCACCGTAGAAATAAACAATCGTTGAGAAAAAGGGAATAACCCACTTCGCACCTGGAAACTGGATGGCTTGATAGTTCAACCAAGTCTGAAAGATTGGCGCAAAGTAGAGAATGGGCAGCGTTAGCACTAAGCAAATAAAGAAGCGTCGTTTGAAAATCTCTGGGCTGTGTCCAGCATGTTTATCATGTCCAGCGTGTTCATCATGCCTGGGCTGGCTACCTCGACCACCCTGCTTGCCTTTTGGGTCAGAGTCAGGCGGATTCTTTTTAGCTTGCTTTCCGTGTCCATCGTGCCCTGCATTTTCAGGTTTGGGTTGGGTTTGCTGATGATTATGGTGATCGTGGTTCATAGATGAATTCTCCTGGTTTATTGGATGCTCTGACTGTCAGATTTGCAGATGATGAAGCTAGGGCGAAGTTTTAGAGAGTTACAGCTTCTGTGGCATAAGATGCCTAGCAAGTCGAATATATAGCAGTAGGCAGATTTAAGACACAACACGCGATCGCAGAACTAAAATTAGCCTTTTAGAATACCTCTGTCCAAGTTTTCTGATTTTCGCTGACTGCTCACTCCATCAGTCGTGCGTCCGCTCATTTCACTGGGACGAATGCGGTAGATTGCAATGTCTTCCGCACGTCCCCAGGCATCGATCCAGGTTCGATTGAGAGCAGGCGAAAGCGTTGGATTTTGTGCTTTGATGAATTGCATTGCCTGATCGATGTTTGGCTGCTCAGTGAGGCGATCGGCGTGACCCATGACAACAACGCTACGCCAATGGAGCGGATCGTGAACTTCTTCGACCTGTAAGCAAACTTCTGGATTTGTACCCATGTACTCAGTCTTCATTCCTTCGGTTGTGAAGAGATAGATGTCTGAGTCTTTGAGGTAATAGTGCATGGGCACAACATATGGGTGCCCTTCGCCTACACAGCCGAGGTGTCCATGTCCTACCTTCTGCAAGAGATCTTGGATCTCTTTTGAATTCATTTCATCAATATCTAACATTACTGCTCTCCATCGCTGATTTAGAATCCTCAGATCGCCACTAAAACTCTCTGATACACAAAACCTTCCCCAATGCCAAGAGGAGCCAGATCGAAAGTGTTTATCAGTCCTTGCACTCACACTGACTGTAAGAAAACAATCTGAGAAACTTATGAGGAGGTAAGAAAAGTCTGAGCTTTAGAATTTTATGGCGAATTAAGATTCCGTTGGTTTAAGAATGGCGCTGGAGCCTCCCGCAGAAAAGATACAGGCACCTCCAGCAACTTTAGACCGATGCAAGGCTTCAGATGCGGCTTGATAAAGAGCCTGCAAATCCGTCCCTTCATCTGAATATTGAGCAATTCCACCGCTAAAGGTGATCCGAAATTGAGTCTGATCAGGAGCAATAAATTGTCTATGGTGAAGCGCTGTTAACAATTGAGTGAATCTTTGAATGCCATCTGCTTGGATCGTGCCAAATAAAGCAACTACAAATTCATCGCTCTCCCAGCGAGCAACGACTGCATTCTGCCTAAAAGTCTGCCGGAGCAACTGTCCCCACTGACGCATCACTAGGTCGCCAATATCGTACCCGTGATGATCGTTAATCTCCTTGAGGTTGTCTAAGTCTAAAATCGCTAGGCAGAGCGGCTGATTCTGTTGATTTGCCAGTTGAAGGTACTTGTTTAAGTCTTGGGTTGACTTACGACGATTAGAGAGTTTGGTCAAATGATCAGTCTCAGCAGCATTTTGAAGGAGTTTGAGCCGCTCCAGTCGATTAATAACGCGACTGACCAACTCTGGACCCACGATCGGCTTGTCTACAAAGTCATCTGCACCTACTGAAAACATTTGATTGATGATTGTGGCATCGGTATGCGTCGTCAAAAAAATGATCGGCAATCGTCCCCAGCGCAAATCATTGCGAACAATCTGGCAGAGTTCAATACTGCTCAAGCTTGACATTCTCACATCTAGAATCAGCAGATCCGGTGAGCAGGATTCCAGCGTTTCCCAAAATTGTTGAGGCTCATTCAGGGTTGTCACGCTCAATCCCCAAGGTTCTAGGAAGCCCTTCAGAGTTGTGAGAATTTGGGGATCGTCATCGACGATCATCACCCGTTGCTTTGCTGCCCCTGCTTGTTGTGCTGCCTGAGCGACCGCTTTCAATACTTGAGCCGGAGGCAAAGGTTTATGTAAAAAACTATGTCCGCCGAGTCGGGCAACTTCTAGTCGATCGGTTAATCGATCGTGACTGGTTAAAACGAGAACTGGCACAGCAGGCGTTTGATGACTAAGCTTTGCCAGCAGTCTTAAACTCTCTATTGTGGGATGAGTAATATCGGGATCAAGTAACACAACGGTAGGTGCATCTTGCTCAATGGTTGTTTCAGCTTCGGCAAGGGCCGTCGCGATCGCGCTCCGAAAGCCCCAGTTAGCAGCTTCAGTCATCAACTGTTCAGCCAGTTGGCGATCGGGATCAATGATTAATAACAGAGGACGTTCATCTACATACACAGGCTCTTCTTGCTCAATCCATTCTGTAGTTGAGTTGATCAGTGTGGGATTAACAGACGTGAGTGGGTCTGTGCTGGTTGGATCAGCGATCGCTTCTAAGGGTTTAAGCCGATAACCCAGCCCATAAACCGTTTCAATTAAATCTGTAGGAGCACCGACCTTCCTAAACTTCTGCCGTAGCCCCTTAATGTGAGTTCTCACAGAATCTTCGCTGGGAGTCTCTTCATATGCCCAGAGTTGATCCAAAATCACGCTGTAGGTAAAGACTCGACGACCATTCCGCAAGAAGAACTCTAGAATTGAAAATTCCTTGGGACTCAGGAGTAAAGGCTGCCCTGCATAATTGACTTCACGATTTGTCGGATCAAGCCACAAACTACCCCACTCCAGCACAGAATGAAAAGCCGTTCCTCCGCGACGCAGCAAGGCTCGAATTCGAGCAGTCAATTCCTCCTGATCGAGCGGCTTCACGATATAGTCATCTGCACCTGCATCTAGCCCGATCGCTTTATCATGGCTACTGCCTCGCCCAGTAACCAGCAGAATTGGCGTTTGGTAGCCGTGCGCTCTGACCCTACGACAGAGACTGATTCCGTCTAGATGAGGGAGCGTGATGTCTATCAGGAGTAAGTCATAGTCATAAACGACAATCAGTTCCCAAGCTGCCTCTCCATCGTCAGTGACTTCAACCGTGTAACTTTGGGTAGAGAGGATAAAAGCAAGCAAATCGGCATTTGCCTCATTGTCCTCTACCACCAAAATTTTCATACGGATAACTCCTTCGTAGGCTATTTGCAGTGTTAGGCGGTTGAATCCTTCCTACCTAAAACAATGATGGAGAATTATGAAATTAGGATGAAATGGAGTGCTAGTTCCCTGAAATCCCAGAAAATCTTTCTAAAGACTTAGATCTTTGACTGCTCATAAGTTTCTCAGAATCGAAGCGTAGCTTGAAGGTATAGAAAAACTTGGTCGTCCTATAAACGAGATGAATTTATGAACAAGAAGTTTTTGGCTTACGGTTTAGTTGGGCTACTCAGTAGTGGCGCTGTTGCCGGGTCTGTTCTTGTCAACAGCAAGCAAGGCCAGTCGTTGCCTGCATCAAGAAGTCCTCAACAACCTAGATCAGTCCGAGTTGATCAGCATTTTATTGAAATGATGATCCCTCATCACCAAGACGCGATCGCAATGGCAGATCTGGCTTTGAGTCGTGCCAAACGCCCAGAAGTTAAGAAAATAGCCGAAGCGATTAAAAAAGACCAAACGCATGAAATTAAAGAGATGCGTACTTGGTACAAACAGTGGTATGGCAAAGAAGTCCCTGCACATTCAATGGATGATATGGGCATGATGGGAAACCACCACAACCAAGGGCAGGGCACAGGCTCAAGCATGATGGGTCAGATGGGTCAGGGTCAGGGCATGATGAGCATGATGACCGATCTCGACGCGCTCAAAAAAGCCCCAGACTTTGATAAAGAGTTTGTGCGACAAATGATTCCCCATCATCAAATGGCGGTGAGAATGGCTCAGATGGCATCTGGACGTGCCGCTCGTCCAGAGATCCGTACTTTAGCTCAGTCAATCATCAAATCCCAAAAGGCTGAAATTGCACAGATGCAAGGATGGCAACAAGCCTGGAATCGATAATCCAGCTTATCTAGCAGGGTAAGCGATCGTCAATTTGAGTAATGCGGCTTAACAATTGCCGTAGGTCAGATTTCTCCCGTTCTATTCGGAGTGAGACCTTTATGCATCAACATGGTTCATCAAACCAGCCCCAGCCCAATCGCCAGCCAACTCGTCTCAGCTTGCCGATTAAGTTTGTGCTGTATGCCTCGATTGGAATTATTGCATACTTCCTGATTACAGAGCATCGGGCACATTTGTCGGGACTCTTACCGTACTCTTTTCTGTTTATCTTTATGTTCATGTGCCTATTCATGCCTGGAGGTCATGGGGGACATGGAGGTGGTAATGGTGACAATAGCAGAGAAGGTGACAATTCGGACTCTGCAAATCAACCTACTTCGAGGAGATCGAACCATGCAAAACATGAGTAATGTTCCTGCTTATGGGCTGTGGGGCTTAGTGATTATCAATTCTCTGATATTTATCATCTTTGCCTTTAGTTTCACCAAGCCGCGCACACCTAGAGATTGGCGATCGTTCGGGGCATTCTCATCGTTTATTGTGGCATTGTTCGCAGAAATGTATGGGTTTCCCTTAACGCTTTACTTATTCTCAGGCTGGCTGCAAACCCGCTATCCAGGACTGAACATTTTTTCTCATGATGCTGGGCATCTTTGGTGGACATTGCTGGGGTGGAAGGGTGATCCTCATTGGAATCCAATTCACCTTCTGAGTAGCGTACTCATTTTTGGTGGGCTGATTTATTTAGGCAGCGCTTGGGAAGTTCTCTACAAAGCTCAACGCAGTCATACATTGGCGATCTCAGGGCCCTATGCAAAAATTCGCCATCCGCAGTATGTCAGCTTTATTGTCATTATGTTGGGTTTTTTACTGCAATGGCCCACGCTCTTGACGTTGCTGATGTTCCCCATCTTGGTCACAATGTACATCCGGTTAGCACACCAAGAAGAACGCGATGCTTTAGCAGAATTTGGTGAGGAGTATGCCCGTTATGCCGCAGTGACTCCTGCATTTTCCCCGTGGGGTCGTCGCAACACTCAGAAAAAACTATCTCCACAGGAGTCTCATCATGACCCATAGTATTCACCAGAGCGAAGAACATCGTGTCCGTAGTCATCCAGTACTGAGATTGAGCGTACGATCGCTATTTTTTGCCACAGCGATCGCTTCAGGCACTGCTTATTTGCTTTGCGTTCTGTTCCTAGCAGTGGCACCTCAAGCAACGATGGCATTCTTTAGCTATGTTCTTCACACTAATCTGTCCGGCATCATCCGAAGCGTTACCTGGGGAAGCTTTATTGTCGGTCTTCTCGTTTGGTCTGTGGGCACAGGTTTGTATGCAGCTTTAGTGGCTCGTCTTTACAACAAGCTTTCGATGAGATAGGAAACAGCGGTGTTCATGCTTCTTTCTGGGAGTAGGAATTGTGGTTATCTCTGTGCAAGTTTTTTCAAGCAAAGCTGAACGTTCATTTTAATAGGTAGAAAAACATGAGTGATCTAATTGTGATTGGCTTTCCAGACGAGTTTAAGGCAGATGAAGTCTTGCTTGATCTTAGAAGACTGGAGCAGGAGTATCTGATCGATTTAGAAGATGCGGCGATCGTAGTCAGAAATAAAGACGGCAAAGTCAAGGTTAATCAAGCTCAAGAACTCGTCACCTCTGGCGCATTGAGTGGTGGCTTCTGGGGGCTGTTAATCGGCTTGATCTTCATGCAACCTTTGCTGGGACTTTTTGGTGCGGCAGTGGGTGCCCTTTCTGGTGCCTTAACGGATATCGGCATTGATGACAACTTTATTCGAGAGCTAGGCAGCACGATCGAACCTGGAACATCTGCCATTTTTGTCTTAGTGAGAAAATCTACACCTGATAAGGTTTTAGACGACTTGAGCAAATTTGAAGGAAAAGTCCTGCAAACCTCGTTATCTCACGAAGATGAGGAAAAACTTCAGGCAGCTCTGACGAAAAGCAAAGCAGGGTAAGTCGTCGCTCTAAGAAAGCTCGACGTTAGCGCGTGTTCCTCTGTAAGGAGATTCTATGTTCAACAAAATTCTCGCTGCCGTAGATATGTCTGAAACAGGTCAGCGTGTATTTGATGAGGCGCTTGACCTAGCGAAAGCGAATGGAGCCAGCCTCATGTTAGTGCATGTTTTGTCGCCTGATGAGGAGGGACATCCAGATATTGAAAACCTCTACAGGCATTACTACTCTGAGTCAGAAAACGTAAGTTCGGAACATTATCGAGAACTTTGGGAGCAGTTTTCTCAAAAGGGGCTTGAGTGCCTTCGATCGTACTCAGAAACCGCAATTGCCGCAGGAGTACATACCGAATACAAGCAAGTCTTTGGCAGTCCTGGTAAAACAATCTGTAAAACTGCTCGTACATGGAATGTTGATCTGATCGTGATTGGGCGGCGAGGACTTTCTGGACTGAGTGAGACAGTCATGGGCAGTGTCAGCAATTATGTGATTCACCATGCTCATTGTTCGGTTCTAACCGTGCAATTTCAAGTCAAAGCAGTTATTGAACCAATGCCGATAGCTACTGCCTAGAGCAAGGGTTTTCGCTCATTTGTGACTGAGGGCGCTCTGCTCCAGAAGTAACTTAATTTAGAACACTACTGGAAGCACTAATGAAATCATGGAGGTTATGCAAATGGAAGCAAAATTGATCGCAACTCAACCATCTAATTCACTTCCTCCAAGCCAACGAGGGATTGAAACGCTCCCTCCACTGGACGCAGCCTTCCTGATTATCATTAGCCTCGTGATATTCTCGGCGATCGCCGCTCCAGTTTACGCTTACATTCCTAAGCGGTGGCAGCATTCTTTCAGCTTCAAGCCGCGTTCTAAGGTTCCGTGTCATCGCTGTCAATATTTTAGCGGTAATTCCTATCTTAAGTGCGCTCTCCATCCAGTGACCGTAATGACTAAACAAGCAGTTGATTGCACAGATTACTTCAAACAGGAAGGCAAGACTGTTTGAAGGGTAGCGAAGAGTATTGCTGATTGTCCAAAACGTTTTTTCTAACTAAACCTTACAAAAACAAGGATTTTACCTCATGAAACTCCAATTAAACGTTCCTGGAATGACTTGTGGCGGTTGTGTAAACACCATCACTAAAGCGATTAGAACAGTCGATGCTAACGCGATCGTCCAGGGCGATCCAAAGACCAAGCTTGTATCAGTAGAAACTCAAGCACCTGAAGCAGCAATTAAGAATGTAATTACAGCGGCTGGCTACCAAGTGGCTTAACAAAGTTCTGAAGGGACAAGACAACCTCACTGACGTGTGTTCATAGCTGAGAGCAATATGCCCATTAAAACCACTCACCAGCATCCTCTAACCCGCCGAGACTTTCTTCGAGGGACGGGACTTGCAGGCGGACTTGTCATAGGAAGCGGAGTTCACAGCCTGCTATCTAGTTGTTCGCCTCAGTCTTCCACCCCAGAAATAGCTCAGGGGAACACTGTAGCCCGTGGCCCGAATGCGAAATTCATTCCCGACATTGAAATCAACCTAAAGGCTGAACCGACAACGGTTCCAATTTTGCCGGGACAAACGACCCAGGTTTGGTCTTACGCAGCAAAGCTGGTCAAGGGCGACCCAAACAGCTTACAAACTATTCCCGATAGTTATTTAGGTCCCATTATTCGCGTTCGTAAAGGTCAGCGTGTGCGGGTCAATTTTCAAAATAACCTTCCTCAAGGGCAAGCCAGCATTGTGCATTGGCACGGATTGATTTTGCCAGAAGAGATGGATGGACATCCTCGTTTTGTGATTCAGCCTGGACAAACCTATGTCTATGAATTTGAGGTCATCAATCGAGCAGGTATGAACTGGTTTCATCCGCATCCAGACCAGCTTACAGGGCAGCAAGCCTATGCTGGCTTGGCGGGGCTATTTATCGTCACGGATCGAGAAGAAGAAGCCCTTAATCTACCCACGGGGGCTTATGAGATACCCATTGTGCTGCAAGATCGTACTTTAGATGCCAACAATCAACTCCTCTATCTCGGCAGCAGAATAGGTACTCCTCGTAACAGCAACATGAGCGGGATGCAGCAGGGTAAATCAGGTTCATCCAGCAACGGCATGATGGGTGACATGAGCAGCATGATGGGCTTTTTGGGTCAAAAGATATTTGTGAACGGCAAGCCCAACTTCACACTTTCTGCTGCGACACGAGTCTACCGCCTGCGAATCCTAAATGGTTCTAACGCACGTATCTACAAGCTTGCGTGGAGCAGCGGCGATCCACTGACTGTCATTGGCACTGATGGTAGCTTACTGACTCACCCCACCGAACGAAAGTACGTCATGCTAGCTCCGGGTGAGCGGATTGATCTTTGGGCAGATTTCAGCAGGTTGAAAGTTGGGACAGAAGTTTCTCTGAATAGTTTGGCTTTTTCAGGAGCAGAAAATGTAGGAGGTAACAGCATGAGCGGCATGATGAGTTCTGATAATGCCCTAGAACTTGGTTCAGCGATCATGCTATTCAACGTCAAGATTGAGCGCGAAGAAAAAGAACCCCTGCGGCTCCCTAGTCAACTAGCAGCACTACCGCTATTGCGTCCAGAAGATGCCGTTAATGCCGCCCAACCACGTCCTGTTGAGCTTTCTCTCAAAGGCATGAAATGGGTGATCAACGAACAGTCCTTTGAAATGAATGCCGCAACGCAGCAGGAAACCGTGAAGCTAAACTCTATTGAACAGTGGGAGATTATCAATAAACTCAACCCCGGAGCCATGATGGATGCGAAGGGTATGGCGCACCCGATCCATCTGCACGGCGTGCAGTTTCAAATCATTAGTCGGGAAGTGCTGCCAGAGCTTGCCGCTGGATGGAAAACGGTCAAGGATGGCTATGTGGACGAGGGCTTGAAAGATACTGTCATGGTGATGCCGGGTGAGCGAGTGAAGCTACTCATGAAATTTGAGAAATACAGCGGTTTATTCTCATATCACTGTCATACCTTAGAACACGAAGACGCTGGCATGATGAGGAATTATCGAGTTAAGGAATGACTGGGACATCTATTCAGGCTACAGGCGCTGTAGAGATCCCATAAAGCTATTTATTGTTTGAGGAATCATCCTATGAAACCAGATTACCTGATTGTCGGCAGTGGTTTATCAGCATTAGTCTTTGGCGCTCTGATGGCAAACTCTGGCAAGACCGTGCAAATTCTAGAGGCCCATGAGCATCCGGGTGGCTTCGGTCATACGTTTACGATGGCTAAAAAGTATACGTTTAACGCTCAATTTCACTACGTCTGGGATTGCGGTGAAGGGCAAACCGTCAATCGAGTGCTCAAAAAACTGGGCTTGGATCAAGAAGTAACCTTTGAGCGATATGACCCCAACGGCTTTGACCATATGCGAATGCCAGAATATGCGTTGGATATTCCCTCAGAACCGGATGAACTGATCCAGCGATTGACGGCTCTGTTTCCGGCTCATGGCGATCGCATCCGCCAATTCGTCAATGAGGTGGAAAAGACTAGTGCAGGCTTGAAAAGACTCGCGCCACCGATTAAGCCGATCGAGCTACTCAAGCATCCGAGTGAAGTACTCTGTACTGTTCAAAATCTCAACAGCACACTTCAGGATGTATTCGACAAGTTTCAGCTACCGCAAGCTGCCCAAACTCTCTTAGCCCTGCAATGGCTTGATTTTTTGCTGCCCCCCAATCAACTCTCGTTTTATGCCTGGGTCGCATTATTCAAGGGCTACCAAGCGGGTGCATTTTACCCCACTCAGCATTTTGAGCATGTCATTAATTCGTTGGTTAAGGTGATCGAATCACACGGAGGGCAGGTGCTGCTCAACCATGAAGTCACAAATTTTAGAGTCACAGACAGAACGGTTACGGGGGTTCAGGCGATCGACCTCACAACCCATCAAACCCACGAATTTACAGGGGAGACAGTGATTTGCAACCTTGATCCCCAAAGAGCCGCCAAGATGATTGGTGAAGAAAAATTCTCTAAAACGGTGCGTCGAAAACTCAACTATGAATATTCGGCATCGAACTACATGGCGTATTGCGTTGTCAAAGATCTCGATCTCCGAGACTATGGCTTTGGCAAGTGGAATGTCTCGCATACCGGGCATCACGATCTGAATGAAGCCTTCGCGCAGATGTACGATCGCCATGACTTTTCTAATCCTAGTTTTGCTATCACAACGCCTACTTTATTGACAGAAGCGGGTCGGGACTGCCCAGAAGACTGTCAGATTGTCGAATTTCTCACCGTTGCTAATTACGACTACTTCAAGCAATTGCGGGAGAGCGATCGCAAAGCCTACAACCAGAAAAAGCAAGAAATCTTAGACTCCATTCTGGATGTCGTGGAAGCACACTATGTGCCGAACTTTAGAAAACACATGGTCTTTCACATCACGGGTAGTCCTACCACCAATGAACGTTATTGCTGGTGCCCCAATGGCAATTCCTACGGCTCCATTTTGACACCGCGCAACATGGGTTTGGGGCGACTGAATCACGAAACCTCACTCAACCAGTTCTATTTCTGCAATGCCTCATCAGGCTATCCGGGCTTTGCTCCCACATTTTGGACGGGGGCACTGCTCTACCAACGATTGTCGGGCGACGTGCTTTTAGGTAACGGCTAAACAGTCGATGTCTACGACGGGCTACACCTACGCGCATCATCCATTTCATAAACTTAGAGGGGTCAACTATGAGAATTGCTGTGATTGGTGGTGGAGCTAGCGGCATGGCTACAGCCTATCTGCTTGATAAAGAAGGGCATCATGTCACTGTGTTTGAGCGGCAGCCCATGTTAGGCGGACACATTCGGACACTAAATAAAAACGTGAAGCCGAACCAGTCCGATAGCAGTGAGATTTTAGAAAGTGGAGTGCTTGAATTTCCGACTGCATTTCACGACTTCATCACGCTGATGCAAGAGCTAGAGGTAGAACTAGAACCCGTCAGTATTGGTTCAGCCATGTTTCTTAAAAATGGCGACCACTACCTATCGGGAGTCACGATCGACAAAAATTTTTCAGGCATCCACGCACTGATCGAGCATTTTCGCATTGATACTCTCTATGCCCGTTCCGCTGGATTATGGTTGAGAACGCGATTTAGCAACCAGCAAGATTTCTCTAATCAACCGCTGTCGAAGTACTTGAAACGCCCCTGTATTCGCAATACCTGGATAAAATTGCTACTCATGTATAGCTATTCAATCCCATTTGAACTGATTGATGATTTTCCGGCAGAGTTGGCGATTCCAATGTTGTGCAACTATATCTCGGTTAACTGGGTCAGGGTGAAAGGCGGCGTGTATTCTTACATTGAAAAAATTCTCGCGCAATTCAAGGGTGAGATTGTGCTGAATGTAGAGATCGATCGTATCTCTAGAAGCCCGGATGCTGTCAAAATTGTGCGATCGACAGGTGAAACTCAAGAGTTTGATAAAGTCGTGTTTGCGACACCTCCTGACCAAGTGATGGCGCTGTTAGCAGACCCAACGGATGCCGAAACTAAACGGTTTTCTGCCTGGAGAGCCAACTATGTAACCAGCATCGTTCACAATGATTCTTCGATGTACGCCTACCATGACATTAAAAAACCCTCAGAATTTGATTTCTTCCAGACAGAGACGCGCTGGGGCTATAACGGTTGTCTGAATCAGCTTTGCGGTATCTCGTCGCCAGAGCATCATTTTCTGTCGTTCCAGTTAGAGGAGTTGATTGCACCTGATCGTATCATTCACAGGCAGGAACATCACACCCCACTCTACACTACTGAATCGTTCCGCTACCGGGATGAAGTAGTTGCTACTAACGGCGAGAATAATACCTACCATGCAGGAGCCTACCTTGGGGATGGCTTACATGAAGGAGCGATCGCTTCTGCCTTTCGAGTCGCTCAACTGCTTGGATCAAGCCTTGACTCTCGCTCCTTGCCTCGAAAAAAGGAACTGAATATCCATTGAAGTGAGTCACTATGCGTTTCTCCATTCTGCCGACTCCTGCCGATTCTGAACTTTCGATCGCACAAGTCCTGGCGGCTCATCAGGCAGAGCTAGACGCGATCGTGCGTTATTGTCGCCTAACGAATTACCTTACGGTGGCTCAAATCTACCTGAAAGACAATTTTCTACTCAAGGAACCTTTGAAGTCGGAGCATATCAAAGACTGTTTATTAGGACAGTGGGGCACTTGTCCTGGCATTAACTTGATCTATGCTCACCTCAATTGCCTGATTCGGCACCACGACATCAGCCTTTTCCTGATCGCAGGAGCAGGACATGCAACCCCTGCACTGTTGGCAAACCTTTACCTAGAAAGGTCTCTCCAGGCGTTTTATCCCGAACTGACCCTAGATGCTAACGGACTGGCAAACTTGATTTGCGGCTTTTCCTGTCCCTGTGGCTTTCTAAATCACGATTATGCAGGTGAAGAACTCGCTGTCGCTTTTGGGGCAGTCATGGATAATCCTGACTTGATTGTGGTGTGCATAATTAGCGATGGAGAAGCAGAAACAGGAGCGATCGCTACTGCTTGGGATAGCTACAAGTTGATCGATCCAGCAAAATCTGGCGCAGTGCTGCCGATTTTGCACCTCAATGGCGATAAGACTTCAACTCCTGCTATCTACAGCGCGATGAGTGATCTTGAACTTCAGCAACGATTTGCAGGCTACGGCTATCAAGTCCGAATGGTTAGCAATCAGAACAATCATTCTGACCAAGATTCAGCGACTCAAAATGCGATCGACCTAAATGCTGATCTCTATGGCTCAATTGATTGGGCATATCGAGAGATTTGCAGCATTCAACAAGCGGCACGTTCAGGGCAAGCGATCGCTCAACCCAAGTTTCCTTTGTTAATTGTGCGTTCGCCGCAAAACTGGATAGGCAGCCAAGAAATCGATGGAGTCTCGATCGAGGAGTCTCGTCGCTCTCACCAACTTCCTACCAAAGACGTAAAGACCAATCCGCAACAGTTACAGTTTCTAGAAAACTGGTTACGCTCTTATCAAATTGAAGAATTACTTGACCCACAGGGTCGCCCGATAGAAGAGATTCTAGACCTTTGCCCGCAAGGTAAACAACGCATGGGCTGTCATGCTCATACCTTTGAATGTGTCTACCAGCCCCTCAATGTACCGAATAGCTTTGACTTTGAAATGCCCATTCAAACGAAGTCTTGTTCACCTGAAGCAGAGCATAGCAACATAGAACCGATCAGAAAGTATATTAAAACAGTCATTGAGCAAAACCCGCAAACGTTTCGTATTTTTTGCCCTGACGAGCCAGAGTCGAGCAATTTATCAGCCGTACTAGAAGTTAGCGATCGTACTGATCGTTCCCTTCAGTCTGATGATTTGCAGGTCAGTTTGAGAAAAGAGCGAATGCTGGAGTTTTTCAGCCCGCACACTTGTCAGGGATGGCTTCAGGGCTATCTGCTCACGGGTCGGCACGGACTTTTTCTATCGCATGAAGCGACTTTAGACAGCATTATCAGTATGCTGCACCAGTACGCCAGTTTCCTGCAACTGTCCAAAACATCCCCGTGGCGATCGCCCGTTGCCTCGCTGAATTATTTAGCAATTTCACCCCCGTGGCAGCAGGAATACAGTGACGTTTCACGGCAAAGCTCTAGCTTTATCAATGCAGTGCTGACTCAAAAATCGGAAATTGTGCGAGTTTATCTACCGCCCGATGCGAACTGTTTGATCACGACGATCTCGCACTGCTTAGATACGATCGATCAGATTAATCTCATCATTGCCAGTCCTGATCCGATGCCGCAATGGTTAACCATGACAGAAGCGATCGCGCACTGTCGAGCAGGGGCTTCAATCTGGCACTGGGCAAGCACCGATGAAGGCATTAATCCCGATGTAGTGCTGGTTGGAATCGGCGATCGCTCCACCCTTGAAGTTATGGCAGCCACTCAGATCTTGCGAGACGAAATGCCAGAACTGCGGGTGCGAGTGGTGAATGTTATCGATCTGCGAGTGTTGGAAGCGGAGCATTCTCAGCATTTAGACCTGGAACAGTTTGAAGCGTTGTTCACTTGCGATCGCCCAGTCATCATCAACTTTCAGGGCAATCTCGCCGTCTTGAAACAGCTATTTTTTAGTCGTCCAAATTCTGACCGCTTTCAACTCGATGGCGATCGAGGCGAAGTCATCTCCTCGTTTGCTCAGAATCTGCGTCATGGAACTTCACGCTTTCATTTAATTATCCAGGCGATGCGATTGGCAGCCCCGCATAATCCCATTGTTGCGGCACGAGCGAGTGAACGAGTGCATTACTACGAGGATGTTTTAGCAGAGCAATATCGTCTGAGTCAAAAATCGGAGGACGATCGAGCATCACCTATCTAGTCGTAACGCTGCACCCGTGATGAGTTTGAAAAAGATTTAATTCGTGACTGTTCCAAGCGCTCTTGAAATTTCAGTTGTAAACCCCTATCCCTTATTTAACATGACAGTTGCTACCCCGATCGCGCCTAAAACCCTTGCAACAGAAGAACTGCAAAAGATTCATGCTTACTGGCGGGCTGCAAACTATCTTTCGGTTGGTCAAATTTATCTCCTTGACAATCCACTTCTGCATGAACCGCTCAAACTAGAACACATCAAACCTCGACTGCTCGGACATTGGGGTACAACTCCAGGTCTTAACTTTATTTACGCTCATTTCAATCGTGTGATTAAAGCGCAGGATCTCAATGTTATTTATGTTGCAGGTCCCGGTCATGGCGGCCCAGGCATTGTTGCCAACACTTATCTTGAAGGAACTTACAGCGAGTTTTATCCCAACATCTCGCAGGATACTGAGGGGATGCAGCAGCTTTTCAAACAGTTCTCATTTCCAGGCGGAATTCCTAGCCACGTTTCCCCTGAAACGCCGGGTTCCATCCACGAGGGCGGGGAGTTAGGATACTCACTGCTTCATGCTTATGGTGCTGCCTTCGACAACCCTGACCTTTTGGTTTGCTGTGTCGTTGGAGATGGAGAAGCCGAAACAGCAGCTTTGGCAACCAGTTGGCACTCAAACAAGTTTCTGAACCCCGCCCGCGATGGTGCCGTTCTGCCCATTCTGCATTTGAATGGTTATAGGATTGCAAATCCGACAGTGTTGGCGCGGATCGACCCAGAGGAACTAGAAAGCCTACTCGTTGGCTATGGCTACAAGCCTTATTTTATCGAGGGAGACGACCCCGAAACCTTGCACCAACAGATGGCAGAAACGCTGGACACGATCATTCGTGAGATCAAAGCGATCCAACACGATGCCCGCACGAATGGCTTTTCAAAGCGTCCCAAACATCCAATGATTGTGCTCAAAACCCCCAAGGGGTGGACAGGGCCCAAAATTGTCGATGGACTCCCGATCGAAGGGACATTTCGCTCTCATCAGGTGCCTTTATCCGAACTCGCAAGTAATCCTGAGCATATCAAACTGCTGGAAAACTGGATGAAGAGTTACAAGCCAGAAGAACTGTTTGATGAAAGCGGAAAATTGATTGAAGAGTTGGCAGAATTGGCTCCGAAGGGCGATCGACGCATGGGGGCAAATCCTCATGCCAATGGTGGGATATTGCTCAAAGATCTGAAGCTGCCAAACTTCCAAGACTACGCGGTTGAAGTTCCAAAACCCGGCACGATTACAGCAGAACCGACCCGCATCATGGGGCAGTTCTTGCGGGATGTGATGAAGCTAAACCTGGACAGTCGCAATTTTCGAGTTATGAGTCCAGATGAGAATAACTCAAATCGTTGGAATGCGATTTTGGAAGTCACCGATCGCGTCTCGACTGCCAAGATCTTGCCGACGGATGATCATATTGCAGCCGATGGTCGAGTCATGGAAGTCCTCAGCGAACATACGTGCCAGGGCTGGCTAGAAGGGTATCTCCTGACAGGTCGGCATGGCTTCTTCTCGTGCTACGAAGCCTTCATCCACATCATCGACTCCATGTTCAATCAACATGCCAAATGGTTGAAAGTGACTCATGACATTCCTTGGCGTAAACCGATCGCTTCGCTCAACTACTTACTCACGTCTCATGTCTGGCGACAAGATAACAATGGCTTTTCGCATCAAGATCCTGGCTTTATCGATCATGTGATCAACAAAAAAGCCGATGTGATTCGAGTGTATCTACCACCCGATGCCAATACTTTGCTCTCGGTGACTGATCACTGTTTGCGAAGTCGCCACTACGTCAATCTGATCATTGCTGGCAAACAACCCGAATTGCAGTGGCTAGACATCGAAACGGCTAGTAAGCATTGCACGGCTGGACTGGGTATCTGGGAATGGGCAAGCAACGATCAAGGAGTTGACCCCGATGTAGTAATGGCTTGTGCCGGCGATGTGCCAACTCTAGAAACTCTGGCGGCAGTTGATTTCTTGCGTCAACACTTTCCTGATCTAAAAATCCGCGTCGTCAACGTTGTTGATTTGATGACGCTTCAGTCTTCCAGCGAACATCCGCACGGGCTGAGTGATCAAGATTTTGATAGCATTTTCTCACGCGATAAGCCGATCGTGTTTGCCTATCATGGCTATCCCTGGTTGATCCATCGCCTCACCTGTCATCGGACTAATCACCATAACCTGCATGTGCGCGGCTACAAGGAAGAAGGTACGACGACAACGCCATTCGATATGGTGGTTCTCAATGACCTTGATCGCTTTCATCTGGCTCAGGATGTCATCGATCGGGTTCCGAAACTCCAATCCACTGGCGCTCATGCTAAACAGCTTCTCCGCGACAAACTCATCGAACACAGGCATTACATCACGAAACATGGAGAGGATATGCCTGAGATTCAGAATTGGAAGTGGTCATACTAACTGGCATCCAAAGCATTCTACGTGGGAAATATCTATGTTTGAAACCCTGTTTACGCCCAATCCCAGTGTTGAAGCCGCTAAAGCACAAATTTCAGGAGGTTAATGGATATGGTGCAGTCATTAGAAGCGTTGTCAGGAAGCGATCGCCTCACTTATTGTCTTCCTGAACCGCTCAATACTTTGGTTCAATCTACGATCGAGGATTGGCAGAGCAATGACAAGATTCGACGACTATGGGAACGCGATTCGTCGCTCTGGACAGGAAAAGATGAAGCGCAATGGCTTGGTTGGCTGAGTGTAACTGCTGATCAACTTGCTCACCTTGATCATCTGAAGCAATTGGCGCAAGACGTTAGAGAACACCAATTTGAATACATTCTGCTTTTAGGAATGGGTGGATCGTCACTGTGCCCCGAAGTGATGCAACTCACCTTTGGGCATTTGCAAGGCTATCCAGAACTGCACATTTTAGACTCGACTGATCCGGCTGAGATTAAAGATATTGAACGTCATATTGACTTGACCAAAACGCTATTCATTGTGTCGAGCAAGTCTGGGAGCACACTCGAACCAAATATCTTTAAGCAGTATTTCTTCGATCGGGTGCAGCAACTCATCGGTGCAAAATCCGCAGGTGAACAAATGATCGGGGTAGAATCCGCAGGTGAACGATTTATTGCCATCACTGATCCGGGTTCCCAACTCCAGCAAATTGCAGAGCGCGATCGCTTCCGTCATATTTTCTTTGGGGTTCCGAGTATTGGCGGTCGCTATTCTGCCTTGTCTGACTTCGGTATGGTTCCAGCCGCCGCAATGGGAGTGGACGTTGCCAAATTTCTCAAGTCTGCTGAAGAAATGGTACAGTCCTGTGCGCCCTCGGTGCCCGCTACAGACAATCCGGGCATGGTTTTAGGAGCAATTCTTGGAACCCTGGCAAATCAAGGGCGCGATAAGGTGACGCTGATTACTTCAGTTGAAATTGAGGGCTTGGAAGCGTGGTTAGCGCAACTGCTTGCCGAGTCAACCGGAAAAGAGGATAAAGGATTGATTCCCATTGATCAAGAGCCGTTAGGTGTCCCAGAACTCTACGGCAACGATCGCCTATTTATCTATATTCGTCAAGATGGATTAGATGATCTGACTCAAGATGCAGCAGTCACGCTGCTCGAACAGGCAGGACATCCAGTCGTGCGGATCTCGCTTAGCGCAGAGCGCAACTTCAAAGGAACCGCTGATCCCTATCAACTCGGACAAGAGTTCTTTCGGTGGGAGATGGCGACCGCCGTTGCTGGATCAATTATGGGGATCAATGCGTTCAATCAACCCGATGTTGAAGCCAGTAAACTGATCACCCGTCAACTCACTGCCGAGTATGAAACAACAGGCACACTTCCAGCCGAAGCTCCGATTTGGGTCGAAGCGGGAATTCAACTTTTCACCGATCCTAAAAATGCAGCCACGCTAACTCAGGCAGTCGAGGATGCTCCGTCTCTCACGAGCTATCTTCGCGCTCACCTAGATCGACTGACCCCCGGAGATTATTTTGCACTGCTCGCTTACATCAGACGCAACGAGCACCATCAAGTCCAACTCCAACTGATTCGCAACCTAATTCGCGATCGCAAACGAGTTGCTACTTGTTTAGGGTTTGGTTCGCGTTTTTTGAACTCGACGGGACAGGTGTACAAAGGCGGACCCAATACGGGTGTCTTTTTGCAACTGACCTGTGATGACCTGATCGAGCTTCCCGTTCCCGGACAGAAATATAGCTTTGGAGTCGTGAAGGCAGCCCAAGCGAGAGGCGA
>Ga0209512_1001064_pt1 | contig 36932 bp, 31 predicted proteins | sample frozenSSSSmetaG_FD_184142 | JGI IMG/M metagenome (GOLD analysis project Ga0209512, IMG submission 184142) | Glacier valley bacterial and archeal communities from Borup Fiord, Nunavut, Canada, to study Microbial Dark Matter (Phase II) -... | ecosystem: Environmental > Aquatic > Freshwater > Ice >...
GACGCCTTAAAATATAAATATGCACCATACGTTAAGCGAAAATCTGTAGTACACAAATCTGAAATAGACGATTGTCAATTCATTGAAAAACAATTTTTTTTATCAGGATAGCTGCAAGTTGGGTTAAGAAATCTTTTAAAGATGTTCAGGCAGTAAAAGGGGTCAGCCTGAGGATTAAGCAGGGAGAGTTTCTTGCATTGCTGGGGCCAAACGGAGCAGGAAAAACTACGCTGGTTGAAATGATAGAGGGAATTCAACACCCCGACGAAGGAGAGATTTTCATCGAAGGCAAGCAATGGAAGAATCACCAGCACGAACTGCACCAGTTAATCGGACTTTCGCTTCAGGAAACCCGGTTTATGGACAAGTTGACTGCCTACGAAACCATGCGCCTGTTCGCCAGCTTTTATAAACTCGATTCCCGTCGTGTGGATGAAGTTTTTAAACTGATTGGTCTGGAAGAGAAGAAAAAATCTTACGTAAATAACTTGTCGGGTGGTCAGCGCCAACGGTTAGCCCTTGGAGTTGCGGTGCTTAACAAACCAAAGATCCTGCTGCTGGACGAACCGACAACAGGTCTCGATCCCAATGCACGACGCGAGATCTGGAATATCCTGCTTGATCTCAAAAAAGAACACAATACTTCACTGCTTCTTACTTCCCATTACATGGAAGAAGCCGAATATCTTTGCGACCGGATAGTAATCATGGATCAGGGGACAATACTGTCCGAAGGATCACTTGAGGAAATATTGAAAATAGGCGGCCATCACTCATTAGACGAATTATTTATCACACTAACCGGACGCCATATCTATGAATAGAATTACGAATCATCAGCTATACAGGTTAATCTTCGCACATCTTGCCGAAATTATCCGCGAGCCTGCCGTTCTGTTCTGGGGCATCGTTTTCCCGATATTAATGGCATGGGGACTTGGAATAGCCTTCACTCAAAAGGGTGAAACACACCTCAAAATGGCCATTGTTAAAACGATTACAGCCAGCGATACACTGAAGGAGACAAAACTTGCCGTTTATCTTTTGGCAAATGGCACTAAAAAGGACAGCACCTATTCCATTGTCCTTAAAAATGAAAAGCTTGGTGATGTCAGTCTTACTTTTTTCGAAACCTCATGGGCAAATGCCTATACGATGCTTAAAAAAGGACAGGTATCGCTGATTGTTGAAGACAAACCTGCCGACACGAAATATCATTTTGACCCCGCAAGTGCGGAAGCAAAAACTACCTATCAGCTTGTCTCCAATCTTTCTGCCTATGGTGCGATTTTTTATAACGCCAATCAATCTACTATTGAACCCCTCACATTGAAGGGGACAAGGTATGTCGATTTTTTAATACCCGGCTTGCTTGCGATGGGCATCATGATGTCGTGTACATGGGGCATCAGCTATACCATTATCGACCGCAGATCAAAGAAACTATTGCGAAGGATGGTGGCAACTCCCATGCGTAAGTCGAACTTCTTACTCGCATTAATAACAGCGCGGTTTACAATGAACGTGGTTGAAGGCGTATTGCTTTTTCTGTTTGCCTGGTTGTATTTTGGAACAAGTGTTCAGGGAAGCTGGCCCGCCTTGATCGTATTGTTCCTGGCAGGAAACATTGCCTTTTCGGGTATATCAATATTGATCTCCTCTCACACCTCCAATCCGGAAGTTGGTAATGGCCTTATCAATGCGCTTGTAACACCTATGATGGTCATGTCGGGCATATTCTTCAGTTACCACAATTTTCCCGACTGGACAATTCCGATCATCCAATATCTCCCGCTCACAATGATAGCCGATAGTTTTAGAAGTATCTTTAATGAAGGGGCAGGTTTTATAGATGTCTGGCGCGAAGCACTTGTGCTTACCTCTGTCGGAGTCGTATGTTTTGTTTCAGGATTGAAGATATTTAAATGGTATTAAATCAGGGCTTAAAGTTTTAGCTTGAAGGCAACTACCTTATTGTCGAGAAATGTGGGAACTAAGAGCAGATTTTGCGAGGAAATATACCCGAGATCGGCAGCATTTACCTTCAACTCCGTTGTGTTCATCAGGATTTCTATGTCTTTCCCAGGTTCAATAAGTTGCACTTTCCCTTTAAAATCGGAAGTGACAAATTTATTTTTGCCAACCTTCACAATCCCGTCCAGGTATCCGGCATTTTCAGCCAGAATACGAATTGCTTTTGATTTCTGGTCAACAGAAATAAAATTGTTTTTCGATCCAAGATACAACAAGTTGCCTTCTGCCAGAATACCATTCATCTTTTCGAGCTGATCGCCTTGAAGAAAAACTTCCAGCGAGTCTTTGCCGATCTGAAAAATGCAGTCTCCACCTGAATCAGAGATAAAAACGGTGCCATTTGAAGCAATTGTTACATCGTTCAATGACTTAGATTTACTGTTTCGATAGGTATTGGTAATTTTCCCGCTCACTAAATCAACCTCAACGACCTGATCAATATCGGTAACAAATAGCTTTTTCTTGGTACAACCTATTCCTTTGGGGGCATTTAACCCTTTCACCCATTCCTTCGTGATAAATTCGCCTTTCCAGTTCAGCTTCGACAGAAACCCTTCGCCATCTTTAATATTGTGCATGCCAACAATATTCGACACATAAATGATTTCTTCGGTTGAATTGTAACAGGCAGATTCGGGAACATTCAAACCGTTTGGCGAAGTCCAGACTTTTTCAAGTTTGGGACTTACAAAAGCATCCTGTGCAGAAATATCAAAATTGGTTAGAAATGCTGCAATAGTCAGGATTACAGTTGATATTGATTTCATAATTTGCAGTATTGGTGAATTAATAAATAGTCTATAGGTGTTTATTCGTATTTCTGAAATAGTGTATCTTTACAAAAATACAATGTTTTAGCAATTTAACGGGGAACGACATACCTATGTTTCAGAAAGACTACATTCTTCGGATGATTGAGATGATCGGAGATTTGATTGCTGCCTTGCTGGGCTTAATCAAAAAAGGAGATTTTGAACAAGCGGAAAAGATGATCGAGCGGGGTTATCTTGAAATACTCAGGCGTGATGCCTCCTTTTTCAAGTTAATTCCTAAAGAGCAGTTAACCGACAAATTACTCGGAGATCATCATTATACAAATGGTCACCTGGAAGTACTATCTGAACTTTTCTTTGCAGAAGCAACATTAAACGAAGCGCAGAATAAACTGAATAACAGCCTTATTTGCTACGAAAAATCTTTGACATTACTCGAATTTCTCGAAAAGGAAGATAAAACATGGTCAGCAAAACGTGAAGATCGAATCAAACTGCTCCACGAGAAGATTGCAAAATAAGTGAGAGTCTGCCCGTTCATAACCTGAACAAAGCAGACTCTCAAATAAACCAAATACAAGACAATATTTAATTTGCTGTTGCAGTTCCTGTTGTCAGATTGATTGTGATATTATTATCGCCCGGAGCAAGATCTGACCAAACTCCCTGCAAAGCTCCTCCAAGCGTTGGAATCATCGCTTTGACCGTTTGAATATCGGTGTTATCCGCAGCCGATGGTGTTTCATCTCCAGTGTAGTGAGCAACAAAGGCATTTGCCATGATTCTGTCGAGTTGCAAAGCAGTAATTGAAGCACCCGGAATACTATACGGGGGAGTACTTAGCATATAATACGAAATGGTTTTCATACCAGTACTTAAATAATCCTTAGCATACTGTTGAAAACCCGTGCCTGAAGGTATTGTACTGTACGTAACTCCATCGATTTTTTTTGAAGTAATGTTGAGCGATTTGCTTACTGTATTTAGCGTTACGATTCTGTAAGGACATGGTGATGTTACTGTACTTCCGGTTTCGATGTCAAATACAAATCCACTGGCACTTGTTTTTTTAGTAATGTCTTGAGCGTGAAAATGCCCAGTGAAAATCACATTCAATCCTAAATCTGCCAAAGTTGTCGAAACATTTTGCCAGTCGGAGATAACATATTCGGGGAATAAAGTGCTTTGACCGGAAAAATGCTCGATCAATCCATGATGCATCATCGAAATCAAAATCTTATTTTGCTGTTTCGATTTTTCAACGACCGATTTTACCCAGGTAAGGGTGGTAGCTGATATACTTCCCGCTGTTTCGCTGGTTGGAGAATAATGACAGGCGTCAATACCCAAAATCCAAACACCATTAACAGGTTCCGATACATAGCTCAGTGAATTCGGATCGCGTTCGACAGCAGTACCATAACCACAGTTTGCATAAATCGAAGCAAAATCAGTTGCAGATACATTATCAATCTTAGTTTGCGCCGACTGTTTGTAACTGAAAGAGGCGGTACTATTTATATCGTGGTTTCCAGGAATAACCAATACTTTTATTCCTTTATCCGATAATGCTTTGAATAGAATTGCCAATGCCTGATGATCAAATTTCTCGCCATCCTTCGTTAAATCTCCGGTTATTAATAAAAAATCAGGTTTCTCAGCAGTAACAGAAGTTAAAACATTCTGTAGAATTGCACTGCTCTCGACAATCAATTTGCGGTCGGCTGCCAGATATCCCTGAAAATAGGCATTGAGCGGTACTGTAAATAGCGATGGATCGAAATAATGAATGTCGGAAATGACCATAAACTTTACTGATGCCGGAACAACCGTATTGTCAGAATCACTTTTGGTGCAACTCGTTAAAATGAGGCATAAAAGACAAAATAAATAGGACAAGGAGTTTGTTTTCATAGAATTACTTTCTTAATTTGAATGCAAAATAACTTCATGAATATTACAATCCTGTTAAATATTGATTAAGAAATTGTTTAACATTTCTGCGGTAGTGAAACACCTGGCGAGAAGGGATAACATGAAATTACAATTGGTACTTTCTGAAAACCGTTGTTACTGTGTGTCCGCCAAATCCAAATGTATTATTCAGAACAACTGATATTTCTCTTTCAACTGCTTTTGGTGAAGTAAAGTCTAATTGTGAACTTATTTCGGCATCAAGTTGGTTCAGATTGATGGTTGGTGGAATGATGCTCTGCCCGATCGATTTTATACACGCAATTGCTTCGATTGCTCCGGCAGCTCCTAATAAATGTCCTGTCATTGATTTTGTGGCACTGATCTGGATCTTATTCAATGACTGACCAAAGACCTTCAAAATTGCTTTGCACTCACTGATATCACCCACAGGTGTTGAAGTCGCATGTGCATTGATATAAGTAACATCGTTGACTGTCAATCCCGAATCGGCCAATGCACCTTCCATTGCCAGTATCGCACCTAATCCTTCGGGATGTGTGGCAGCAACATGATAGGCATCCGATGCCGCACCATAACCCACTAATTCACAATAAATTTTAGCCCCACGTTTTAAGGCATGTTCAAGTTCCTCAACCATAACAATGCCTGCACCTTCGCCGGCAACAAAACCATCACGCATCTGATCAAACGGACGTGAAGCAGTTTCGGGCGAATCGTTTCGTGTCGAAAGTGCCTTCATTGCATTAAAACCACCAATTGAACCTTGCGTAATCGGGGCTTCGGCACCACCTGCAATAATAATATTGGCACGTCCCATCCTGATTAGATCCAATGCATTTGCAATTGCATTATTTGAAGAAGCACAGGCCGAAATAATCGAATAACTCATTCCATGCAATCCATAGCGAATCGATATTTGGCCCGTTGCCATATTAGGAATCATCTTGGTGATGAAAAAAGGATTAAATCGCGGTATTTTTCCGTTTTCGCCAAAGGCTAAGATCTCTTCCTCGAAAGTCTGCATCCCTCCTATTCCTGTTGCCACGATCACACCAATTTTATTTCGGTCGCATGTTTCAAGATCGATCCCCGAATCGCTCATGCATTCATCGGTTGCAGCCAAAGCATACTGCGTGAATAAGTCCATCTTTCTGGCCTCTTGTTTATTGATGTATTGAAGAGGGTCGAAGTCTTTTACTTCGCAGGCAAATTTGGTTTTATGATAGGTAGTGTCGAACCTGGTAATCGCTGCTGCGCCACTTTTCCCTTTTATTAAGTTTGTCCAAAAATCTTCGACATTATTACCTAATGGGGTTACTGCTCCTAATCCTGTTATTACTGCTCTTTTCATATTCAACCTTTTATGAATTTCAATCGCGTTCCACTTCAATACCGATTAACTGATACGTGAGTTCATTCAAGTTCTTAATTTTTAATGATACAAAAAAAGCGGGACAATGTGCCCCGCTTTTTTTATTTATTTTTGATTGAGTAATTTGATTCGTTGAAGATTTTTTCTTCTTTTGAATTTCAACCTGATCACATAATCCATGTAGTACAACGCTGGCACAAATACCAGTGTCAGGAAGGTTGCAAAGCTAAGTCCGAAGATGATCGTCCAGGCTAATGGCCCCCAGAAAGCAACATTGTCGCCACCAAAATAGATATGAGGGTTTAACTCGGTAAACATCGTCACAAAGTTGATATTCATACCTACGGCCAACGGAACAAGTCCCAGCATAGTTGCAGTTGCAGTTAATACAACCGGCGTGATACGGGTTTTTCCGGCCAAAACAATCGCTTCACGGGTTTTTAAACCAGCCTCTTTCATTCTGTCGCAGAACTCGACAATCAGGATTCCGTTTCGAACCACAATTCCTCCCAATGCAACAACTCCTAATCCGGTCATCATGATCACGAGATCCATTTTGAAAATGATTACCCCAAGCAATACTCCGATAATACTGAATATGACCTCACTCAAAATGATAATTGTCTTGCTGATCGAACCAAACTGCGTAATCAGGATAAAGAAGATGATTCCGAGTGCAATCACCATCGCTTTCCCGAGGAATGCTGACGTCTCATCCTGGTCTTCCTGTTCTCCCGTCAGTTTGATCTCTGTCCCTTCATGTTTGCTGAAGGTAGTAGCCAATCTTTCTATTTTCGGAACGATATCATTGGCAGAATAACCAGAAACAACATTTGAGTAAACGGTGATCACACGTTTCTGATCCAATCGTTTGATGCCGGCATAAGATGTAGAATAATTGATCTTTGCTACGGTTGATAATGGCACACTTCTCAGCTGTCCGCTGTTCATATCACGGTAGGTAATCATCAGATTGACCAACGCATTGATGTTATCGCGGGTAACTTTACGATAGCGCAAGGTGATCGGGTACTCATCTTCATCCTGCTTGAATTTTGAAATCTCCTTTCCGAAAAGTGCAGTGCGGATTTCAAGACCGATTTGCCCTGTTGAGAGACCTTCACGCATGGCACGGTCGCGGTCAATCTCAATAATAATTTCGGGCGAATTCATCTCGAAGTCAGTTTTCAATTCAGCGATTCCCGGAATACGTAAAGAATCAAGATAATCCCTGAAAGCATATGCATCAGCAACAAGAAAGTCAAGATTTTCGCTCGTTACCTCAATATTGATTGGTTTTCCGGTAGGGGGCCCATTACTGTTCTTATCGACTGCCACTTCAGCACCAGGGATATTTGCAACATCCTTCCGCATCATTTCCATATATTGGGTCGTCGATATACCTGTTGTCCGTAATTTGTGCTCCACAAAGTTGACTGAGATCTTTCCCTTGTTGTAAGGTTTCCCTGCTGTAGTGAATCCTTCTTCCTCAACACCAATGGTAACATTCGAAATAATTGATTCAACATCCGGGTTATTCATCCCAATTGATTTATAAACAAGCTTTTCAGCTATCCTTGTAACACTATCAGTAACGACCTGATCGGTACCTCCCGGCATTTTAATGTAGACCAAAATATTATTCGGATCGTTATCAGGGAAAAACAACACTTTAGGCTTCACAACACCTGTAAGGAAAATTGTAAAGAAGAACAGTGCAATCATCGAAACCAACATATATACTGCGCGGTTTCCTCTCAGTGTATAACGAAGTGTTCTTTCATAAAATCCCATCAACCATGGCCATAATTTGTTCTGGAATCCTGCAATCCAATGCTGTATCGCAAAATGATAGGCAAGTACGAGCAGAACCACCATCATAAGGAAGTTGCCAAGACCAAACATCCTGGTAGCGTAGAATAAAAGGGAAATTCCGAAAACCACAATCAGAAATCTGCGAATCTTTCTCCATTCTTTTTTGGTATCCACTTCAACATCATATTCATGCTGCATAAACGATACGGCAAAAACAGGATTGAAAATATAAGCAACAAAGAGTGATGCAAAGAGTGTTATAATAAGGGTAACTGGCAAGTAGTGCATAAACTGTCCGACGATGCCTGGCCAGAAAGCCAACGGGAAAAAGGGCGCCAGTGTTGTTAATGTTCCTGATAATATAGGCATAAAAACCTCTCCGGCAGCCATCTTGGCAGCTACTTTTATATCAGGATTCTTTCGATGCAACCGGTGTGTATTTTCGATTACAACGATGGCATCATCCACCACAATCCCCAGCGCAAAAATAAACCCAAACATAACAATCATGTTCAAAGTGAATCCTATTCCGGGAAGGACAAGATAGGCGACTGCCATTGAAAGTGGGACGGATAAACCAACAAAAAAGGAGTTGGTAAAGCCCATAAAGAACATCAGTACAATTGTAACAAGTATAAAGCCGATGATAATCGTGTTGTTCAATTCTTCCAGCGTGTTGCGTGTAAACCGACTTTGGTCACCGGTGATCGTAAGCGTAAGATCTGAGGGAAAACCCTTTCCCTTCAGCTGATTATCAACGATATCTTTAATCTGATCGGATGCATCCAAAAGATTGGCCCCACTTTTCTTGATCACATTTAGCGTGATCACATTATTCCCGTTAAGGCGGGCAAAACTCTCCTGTTCTTTAAAATCATCCTTGATTTCGGCAATGTCACTCAACTTTACAAAAGCTCCGCTCGAAGAGTGAACGACGATATCCTTTAAGGCTTCGACTTTTTGAAACTGACCTTTAATACGGACTGTATTTTTTGTCCCGTTGGTGTTAATAGTACCTCCTGAGATCGTGAGGTTCTCGCCGGCAACGGCCTGTTCGATATTGCTGAAGGTCACTTTAGCTGCCTGCATCTTAAAAATATCAGCCTCAATCTGAATTTCGCGTTCCAAAGCACCGACGATATCGACGCGGGTGATCTCTTTCACCCCTTCAATCTTGTCCTGTGCAATATCCGCGTACTTTTTAAGCTTATCGAGACTATAATTACCCGAAATATTGATGTACATCACCGGAAATTCAGAGAGATCAACATCCAGAATTTGTGGCTGATCGGGTAAATCATTCGGAAGATCGGTTTTCGATTTGTCTACCGCATCGCGAACCCTTTGCTTGGCATCTGTAACCGATATTTTAGGGTCGAATTCCACAACAATTGACGAGAAATCGGGAACAGAGTTACTGGTAACGTTCTTCACATCGTTAATCGATTTCAGTTGTTTCTCAATCGGACGCGTGACAAGATTCTCGATATCCTCGGGTGAAGTTCCGGGGTAAGGGGTATTTACAATGATATAAGGAATAACCACCTGCGGGAATTGCTCTTTCGGAATCTGAACGTAATTCATCAACCCGAGAATTGATATCAGAACAGCAAGTACATAGATGCTGGTTTTGTTATCAATCGCCCAACTGGTTGGGAGAAACTCTTTGATTTTGTGTTTAATATCTGACATAACTTGTAATTGTTACGATTAAAATATGATTTGAGTACCTTCGTTGAGGTTTTGATAACCTGAAGAAACAACTTGGTCCCCTTCGGTAAGACCTTCCAGAATTTCTGCAACTCCGTTGTAATCCATTCCCTGTTTAACCTGTCGCTTTGTTGCAACCCATTGGTTTGCTTTTTGAACAGCCACATAAAGAAATTTGCCGTCTTTGTTACTCTGTATGTAGTTAACCGGGATACAAAAAGCCTTCTCGTTCAAATAATCTTTGATCTTCACGTAAGCGATCATATTTGCTCTTAGAACAACTTCACCCGATTTAATTTTACATTCAACCTGGAATGTTCTGTTGGTAGGGTCGATAAAACGGCTCACAAAACTTAGGTTCGATTCGATCTCTTTTCCAAGATCAGGAAACCGAACCATCACTTTATTCCCATTTTCAATTTTTGCAGAATAGTTTTCCGAAACATCGGCTTTAATCTTAACTGAATTCATATTGATTACCCTAACAGCAGAGGTTGGCTGTCCCGGTGAAGCCATCTGTCCAACTTTCAACGGCATACTCTCAACTGTTCCGCTGATCGGAGAGATCACCCTGGCCATATCAATCTGTCCCTGCAGGGTTTTAATCTTATTTTCAAGTCCGTCTCTGGTTGTTTTGGCCTGGAGAAACTGTATTTCACTTCCAATATTTTTAGCCCATAGCGCTTTTTGCTTTTCGAAAAGGTTACTTGCAAGGTCAAGTTGGGTTCTCAGTTCAACAAGTGATTGTTTCAGTACAACGGCATCCAATTCGGCCATTACCTGTCCCTTCTTAACATTTGAACCTTCGGTAACATAAACAGCGGTGATAATCCCAGCAGTTTGCGGACTTACAGCAACATTCTGATCGCCATCAACCACGCCCTGAACTTCAACATAGTGCGTAAACACGCAGCTTGTTATCGGTTCAATTTTCACAGTTACTGATTTTGATTCCCCCTGTATTCCATCCGGGTAAACCTCAGCTTCGAGATTAGCAATCTTTGTGGCTAATTCATCATGCTGTACTTTAAGTTTTTCTAATTCCCCTTTCTTATCGGTAGATTGATTACAAGAAACAAGGGCAGCTGTAATCGCTAAAGCGTAAATAATGTTTTTCATATAAATGGTTATTTTGTGATTTTCTGATTGAAATTAAATAATTTTTCTAATTTTGTTTTGGCACCAACAACATCATAGATACCTTGATAATAGTTTGTTAAATTATTCAGATATTGGTTTTGGATGGTCATGAGCTCCTGACTGGAAGAAATTCCCTGTTTGTATTTCTCCAAAGTACGCTGGTAAATAACGTCCGACAAATCCTTGCTTTTTTTCTGAATCTGGAACTTATCCAGTTTAGAACGAAGATCGTTTTGTAATTGTGACGATTGCATTATCAAAGTGTTTCCCGCATAGAGCTTGTTGTTGGTTGCCTTTTCTAAAGCCATCCTTTTCTGTGCGACCAGAGCCGATCTTTGTCCGCTGCTGAAAATCGGGAGACTTAGATTGATACCCATCACATCTTTGGGTGCGAAATCGAACGCCGGAGTTTTCCACTTCTCCTGGTGGTTGTAATAAGCTGAAATAACAGGCAATGAATTGCTCATTTCTCTTTTATAATCATATTTTGCAAGCAATTCGGATGTTGTCAACAGCTTATAGTCAACACTGTTATCCAATATAAACGGTTCGTGGGCTAATGCGTTAAGTCGGGCAACCTGCGACTCTTCCATTCCCAACTGATCGGTCAGTTTAATATTTAAACTATCCGAAAGTCCTAATTGAATCTTTAAAAGCTTGTCGGCCATATCGAGGTTGTTGTCGATCTGGAATATCGCATTGGTGATTGTGTTTGCCGTCAGTTCAAGTTGGTCAACATCCGTCTGTTCAACAAAACCCTGCTTGTACATCTCCTTAATTTCAGCCAAAGTACTATCGACATTTTGAAGATTAATCACCAAAATCTTACGGCTTTCCTCACCGACAAGACTCATGAAATAGGTATTGGTCACCGACTCATTAATTTCGAGCATTGCTTTTTCGAGCGACTCTTTCGAAAGGTTATAGTAGGCCCTTGAAGCCTTCAGCCCAATCAGGTAAGCTCCATTAAAGATCAGCTGCGATGCAGTAAGATCGTAGACAATATTCTGTTTGACGCCCAATTCGATTACATCTCCAGGTTTAGCATTGGGATCAAAATTCTCAGCCGGTAAGGTGGGTACTTTAGGAGTATAGGTATACTTGGCTGTTCCGTCTACATGTGGTAACCCGATCGCTGTTGTTTCCCAAATTTTCTTTTGGGCCATTTTCAGATCAAGTTGCGAATTTTTAATATTCAGGTTGTTCTCCTGCGCAATCTTTAGTGCATCACTTAACGAAAGCCGGAGGGTATCCTGGGCCACGCTGATCTTCACGACACCCAATGAGAGCAGGATCAGCAGGATAATCTGACATTTTCTTGATAACATGTTTTTTTATTATTGGTTAATATTCTTATTTAAATTCTCTGATATTTCCTTTTTCCTAATTTCGAAAAAAGCAACTCCTTCAGTGGTGGAAATTGCCCTGACATGGTTTTCGAACATCACCTTGAAAAGCTCATCGAAGGTGATTTCTATTGTTTTACACATTTCAGCAGAACTGTGGATTTCGACAAGATAATTCATATAGATAGCCACAACGGCCTCAATATTTACATCTGCCCGGTATAAACCTTCTTGAATTCCCTGCTTAAGATTCACCTGCATCAATTGTGAAATATGAGCTAATTTCCTGGTATGAAATTCGTTAAACAATTGCTCGTAGTACTTTCGCAGTTCAAACATGATCATCGGATTAAAGCGCTTCATCTCTTCATAGACTGTAAGGCTGACTTTAAAAAGCTTTTCAATTGCATTTACATTCAAATTACTTATTTCATTTGAAGTTATTATACCCTTATTTTCCTCATATTCGAATAATTTTGCAATCAGATCCTCTTTGCTCTTGACAAACCGATAAAGTGTTTTTTTCGAAATCCCCAGCTTACGACTGATGTCATCCATATTAAGATTCTTTATCCCTAACTCAAAAAACAGCTCCTTTATTTGTTCAAGCATAGGTCCGAACTTCCGATCCTGCATGTCTAATTCTTCATTCATTGGCAAATTCCATATCAAATTTATTTGAGCACAAAGAAAGGAAACATTTTACACGTTATTCGTTTCCACAATGTTAATTGTTTCTTAATTGTTGGTTAAAAGTATTTAACCGGGTTTCGACAACAAAAAGATTATCGGTAAACACAGCAAAAAAGTAGATGAATGGAGTTTATTGATCGTTTAATGGATCAACTGAGAATTTAATATTCCTGAATTTGTAAATGCCCCGGTCGATTTGAATATCAAAGAACTCGAAGAAAAGATGGCCGGAGCACCAACAGCTGTTTCATCCAGTTCAATTGAATTAGTGTTGACAGGTTGGAGAATGACAACCCATATCGAAATCTTCCAATTATTAATGTCTTTTGCCTTTTTAAGTGTTTGTCTCAAACGATAGGATCAATGGTAAAAAAAAATCGCGCAGGCACCATTGCCGGTCTGCGCGAAATAATTCTGATCAAGCCTCCTCCGAATCTTTCGATTTATCTTTGACCGGAGGAACCGGATCGTTTTTAGAAGCCCTGTGCTTTCTCCTTAAATCCGCCAATACAAAATCCTTTAATTTGGTTGGATTCTTCCGTTTGTAAAGTGTCTTGCCGGTTTCCAGAATAAGCTTCATCATTGTTTGGAAATCACCGTACCGGGCCGAATTGCTGTATGCCACCTGGCCACGACGTCCCTGGATTTGACTTTGAAGTACTTCGTCAGCAGTAACCGATTTAACACGGGTTTCGATAGTAGTCAGTAATTCATCTGTCAATCCAATGTTCTTTAAAGGTTTGATATTTGCCTTTACATTTTCAATCAGATTGTGCATGGTTGTTACCAACTCGGGTTGCTTTACCGCTGAAATGGCAGCACGAACCTGTCTGACTCCGAAATCCTTTTTAGCAATGGTAAGGTCTTCCTTCGTAAGATTAATCAGGTTCTCGACATTGTCAATATCAGAACCCAATAAAAGCAAAGTTGTCTTAATTCTGGCAGTTGCTTTCTTAAGTTCCGAATTAACGCCCATCACAGTAGGCAAAGCCTCAACTTCATCGTTCAATGCCGCATATTCGGCACCAAACGGATCAGCAAAGCGGGAAGAATGTGCCACAAAATCGGCTTTATCCCGCTCAAAAGAAGCGCCGAGCTTCCTTCCTATGGAAATAGTCTCCGGCTGCGACAATGATAAAATTGCCATTTCTTTCGTTTAAGGAGTTAATTTAATTGTCCGGAAAACTCCGGCGTATTTGGTTTTAGCTGGTGTCTGCTTTAGGTTAGGTAAATTTCCGACGCCAAAAGACTGACACCAGGGACCATGGCTAACTTACAAAATAAAATTGAATTTTGCATGTTTTTTTTAAAATATTTTTTACCTAAGATTGTATATAATTTAAATAATAAAAGAAATACGCTGTTCATAAAGCCCTGAAGCTAAAATAGAAAGACAATTTAACATGATAGATTATAATAATTATCATACAATGTAACGCATGGCAGTTAAAAAAACGGTATTTCTATAATATAAATTCCGAATGGCTGCTGATAATCCATTTAAACTGATTGAAAAAAATCGTAAAAGCGATAAAATATCCGGAACCGGAAGTTGAATATTTTTGAACTGATCTTACAATCTGATTTCATACATTTACAAAGACAATTGGTGTCCGTCAATAAATAGTTTGGGTGCTTAAATATTCAGTTGAAGATCTTACAAACTCCTTTCCGGTGATTACATTTTTACACAGAAGCCTTACAAAGACCATTTCCATAATTACATTTTTACTTTTTAACTTTACAAACGTTCTTTCCCTAATTACATATTTACTTTAGAGCTTTACAAACATTGTTTCCTTAATTACATTTTTACTTTGAAGTATTACAAACGTTGTTTCCCTAATTACATTTTTACTTTGGAGCTTTAAATACATTGTTCCTGCGCTTAAATACTCCATTTGGTACTTTAAATACATTGTTCCGGTGCTAAAATGTTCTGTTCGTCAACTAAAATAAGTGGTCAGGATGCTGAAATATTCAGTTTCTAACCTAAAATAGGTTTATTGGGTTAAAAATATTTTACACACTGATTTTAAACGGGTCTTTTGGATGCTAAAATATTTAGTTGGATACCCACAATAGCTTGTATGGATTCCAAAATATTTGCTCGACGATTGCAAATCGCGGGACCCAACCGGGTCAGGCGATTTGTATTCGCCTTTTATTTAAAATATAGATCATGCCAATAGAACTCCGAATTATTCCTGATGTTTTCGCCACCAGAATAAAATCCGGAGCTACAATATGAACCGTTCCTCCATAACTTTTACTTTTAAGAGCCATAAGCCCGCTGTATTTTGTAAAGATGAAATTAATTCCGTCCAAAAGAATCCGACAAGAGACAACGAGATCCGTAGGCTCGGACTATATTTTACGCGGTAATAAGCTTTCCATTTATCCGAACCCTCATTTAGTTGTAAAGAACAACTGATTATTGCGTTCTCCCTGATTTCAACCCCTAAAAAACATTATATTTGTCCTTCCGACAAACATATATTCGAATAACAAGACCTCTAAATAATCAGTTAAAATGAATAAAATACCGAGATTGATCATTATTACCATTGCAACAATGGTGATGCTTTATACAGGAATGCCTGTAATTGCTTATGGTTTCTGGGGTTTGCCCGCATTGATTGCCGCGATGATCTTTTTGTGGATCGTATTAAATATGAAAGCGACACCGATTTATAATAACCAGGGTGCACAGACTTTTCAGTTCAAACCGCAGGGAAATATTAAGGTTCCGGTCGCAATTTTGATCGTGTTATTAATCTATTCAACCGTTTTGCCAACGATAACATCATGGCCATTGCTCCGGACTTCGGATTACCGCAACCTGATTGGTACAGTTGAGATTGGTGAGAACCTTTCGACTCATATGGCGCCCATTTCGATGGAAAAAGTGCGGGTCGTCGATCAATCACTTGCCAATATATTAGGAGATAAGGTGCTTGGTGCACAACCTGCCCTTGGAAGCCAGGTTCGATTGGGCACTTTTAACATTCAAAAGGTGAAGAACGAACTTTATTGGGTGGCGCCATTGTTGCATTCGGGGTTCTTCAAATGGAATAAGAACTCAGAGGGGACGAATGGTTACGTAATGGTGAATGCATCGAACGAACGCGATGTGAAACTCGTTCAGGAGATCGGCGGAAAGAAAGTGCTGATCAAATATCAATCCGAAGCATATTTTAATGATTATCTGGAACGTCATCTTTACCTGAGCGGATTTTATAATGTTGGATTAACCGATTATAGTTTTGAAATTGATGATGAAGGAATCCCTTACTGGGTGATCACAAAATACAAAAAGACGATTGGATTTTATGGCGAAGATGCCACAGGTGTGATCGTCGTCAATACGGAGACTGGCAAGTGCAATGAATACAGTATTGCAAATACGCCGGCATGGGTAGACCGCATTCAACCTGATGCGTTTATCGAAAATCAGCTGAACGACTGGGGAAATTTTGTAAAAGGTTACTGGAATTTCTCAAATGAAAACAAATTACAGATTTCGCAGGAGGTAACATTGGTCTATGGAGAGGATAATAAATCATATTGGTACACGGGACTCACTTCGGTTGGTGCTGATGAAGCGACAGTCGGGTTTGTATTGGTCGATACACGCACAAAAAAGGCAATCTGGTACAAACAAAGTGGTGCAACTGAATTTGCAGCGCAAAAATCGGCACGCGGGAAGGTGCAGGAGAAGCGTTTTTCTGCCTCAACACCAATTCCATACAACATTAACAACATCCCCACCTATATGATGACGTTAAAAGATGATGGCGGTCTGGTGAAGATGTTTGCGATGGTCGCCATTGAAGATTATACGATTGTTGGTGTTGGCAATACACTCACCGAAACGTTGATGGCTTACAAAAATGCCTATAACATGGCCGGGAATAAAATCAATCCCAAAAGCACCACAAAAAAACAAATCCTGAATTCGGTTGTGTTGCGCATCAATTCGGATATCAAGAACGGCAATAGCTTCTACTATTTCACCGTAGAAGGAAAAGAGAATATATTCATCGGTTCATCACAGATATCGAACGAACTGCCGGTTACAGCGGCTGGCGATAGCATTGTGATTAGCTTTGATGATGATACACAGGGATTGATTGATATTTCCAGTTTTAAAAACATGAATATTGGGGGAAAATAAAACCACATAGGCACATAGAAAACATCAGGATAGTAAAAACTGAATGAAGAAGCTCATTCTTTCGTACCAGCACTTTGGTGGAATTTAGTGTTTTGGTGATTTGGTGGCGAAAAAAGAAACTTCAAAAACGCAAGGTTTGAATATTAAAATACCTTAATAAATCATTCCTAATACTTAAGTATAATAATGAAAAGTATATATTTGGTTGCTATTTATTCTATAAAAAAAACAAAATGGTCATCAATAATTACCTGAAAAATCGCTTAAACTCTTCACTATTTATATCTCTTCTGTTGCTTCTACCGTTGTTTTCACAATCGCAGACCAAGCCAATGGATGTTGATCTAAAAGGTCTTGAATATCCTTTCCCCGTCAAATATCTGCGGTTAGACATTCAAAAGCAGCAATTTCAGATGGCTTATATGGATCTTGAACCTGCGAAATCGAACGGGAAAGCAATAATATTACTTCATGGAAAGAACTTTAGCAGTGCTTACTGGAAACAAACAGCCGAAGCTTTACTGGAAGCTGGCTATCGGGTTGTGATGCCCGATCAGATTGGGTTCGGTAAATCATCAAAACCCCAATGGTTTCAATATTCGTTTCAGCAACTGGCGACGAATACAAAAATTCTTCTCGATACCTTAGGAATTGAGAAAGTCGTGGTACTTGGTCATTCAATGGGTGGAATGGTGGCCGTACGATTTACGCTGATGTTCCCCGAAACCGTTTCGAAACTTGTTCTCGAAAATCCAATCGGTTTGGAGGATTATAAAATGAAGGTCCCCTATCAAACTGTTGATGAGTTATACCAGAAAGAACTCAAACAAACTACAGCGTCAATAAAAAAATACCAGCTTACGTCCTACTATGATAATAAATGGAAGCCGGAATATGACCAATGGCTGAATCTTACGGCCGGAGGGACGCAGAATAAAGATTTCCCGTTGATCGCCTGGAACAATGCATTAACGACCGATATGATTATCACCCAGCCGGTAGTTTACGAGTTGCCAAATATTAAAGTTCCTACATTACTGATTATCGGGCAGCGCGACCGGACAGCATTGGGCAAAGATCTTGTTTCTCCCGAGGTGAAGGAAACAATGGGGTATTATCCTGAACTTGGGATACAGACAAAAGCAAAAATACCGGACAGCGAATTGATCGAAATAGAAGGAATTGGTCATCTTCCGCATATCGAATCCTTCGACCGTTTTATCAAACCGTTGTTAGCGTTTCTGAATAATTAAAAAAGTAATTGTTGGTGGCAAGTCAGGTAATGAAGCCCGTATTTGCAATTACAATTGGGTTTATGACATCCGTACACAATGCAGCGAAAAGAAAATCCCTTTTCATTTCAAACAAACAGGCGCCCGGTTTGTAAAAGACGGACGTTTATTCAATATCAAAAGACAAGACCAAAATTTGCAGGCGGCAAAAGCGGGAATCGATTATTGTTCCTAAGCTATTTTAAGCTATTGACTTATCCTTCCTTGTTGATCAATTCCTTTGTCGATAGTAACTAAAAAACGGCACAGCTATTTTGAGTGTTAAAAACAGAAGTTGAGCACGATAAAAAAGGCTTGATTAAATCAGAATGCACAAAAATTTGTATTTTCGCATAAAATGATCTGAATATGACGACAGTTGAATTAAAAAATATTCTAATACATCAAATTGCGGAAATCAATGATGAATCTTTATTAAATGCGATTAAGACTATCATTGAATCTAGTTCCGAATCAAATATTTACAAAACGACTTCTGAACAACAAAATAGAATTAAGGAAGGCCGGGAGCAAATAGCTAATGGAGAATTTTTTACGAATGACCAGGTTGAAAAGGAAATTGACAAATGGTTAAGCGAAAAATAATTTGGTCTCCAAGATCAAAACTTGACTTGTTTACTATTCTTGATTTTTACCACAGACGAAACGGTACAAAGACCTATAGTAAAAAACTGAATTCTGCTTTAAGAAAATCAGTTAGACTACTTGAGAAGAACTCTGATATTGGTGTAAGATCTGACATTCTGAATGTCAGGAATTTAATTGAAGGTGACATCAGTATTTTCTATGAAATCAAATCGGACACAATTGAAATTTCTGCTATTTGGGATAACAGGCAAAATCCAAATGATTTAAACATATTAAAATAACCAAATAATCCATAATTAATTCAATTCCTTTGTCGATAATAACCCGCAGGCTGCATAAATATCCTGGCCGCGTGAAGCACGAACGGTAGCAATGATATCTTTGTCGTTGAGCTGATCCCTGAAATGGTTAATTGTCTCTTCATCCGGACTTTCAAGTGGTGTTCCTGGTACCGGGTGAAAACGGATCAGGTTAATACGGCACCTGATTCCTGAAAGAAGTTTCACTAATTCACGGATATGAAGGGGAGTATCGTTCAATCCTTTAAATAAAATATATTCGAAAGAGACACGGCGTTGTCTGCCAAAGTCCCAGCCTCTTATTTCACGCACAACATCGGCAATCGGATAGGCAATCTGAACGGGCATTAATTTACGACGTTCTTCATCAAATGGTGTATGAAGACTAATAGCAAGATGAGCTTCACTTTCGTTCAAAAAACGGAGCATTGCCGGAATTATTCCGATTGATGAGACAGTAATACGGCGCGGACTCATCGCATATCCCCATTCAGAAGTGAGAATATCGAGACTTTTAAGTACCGCATCCAGGTTATCGAACGGTTCACCCATCCCCATGTAAACAATATTGGAGACATCGCCATATTCTTTGATGCTTCGGATCTGATTTACAATCTCACCGGCTGTTAATTGACCCTGGAAACCTTGTTTACCCGTCATGCAGAAGAGGCAACCCATTTTGCAGCCCACCTGTGTTGAAACACAAACTGTTTTGCGGTCATCGTCGGGAATCATGGCCGTTTCGATAAACTTATTTTGTGATGTAGGGAAGAGGTATTTCTTGGTCCCGTCGAGACTAACCTGTACTTTCGAAGGAACAGAAATGCCAAACTCGTATTTTTCATTCAGCAGTTCTCTTGCATTCTTCGAAAGATTGCTCATCTCGTCAATGGTACTGATCTCCTTCTTATAGAGCCAGTCGGCCAGTTGTTTTCCTGTAAATTTGGGCAAACCAAGCGCCAAACTGACCTCCTGTAACTCGTTTAAATCTTTACCAAAAAGTTGATCCTTCATCTCCACTCACTTTTATAATTGAAAATCTTTTAAATATGGGTGATTGATGGATCAAAAATAGATCTCTGCGAAAATATTTTCATAGGGTATTCCGTTAGCTATCAAAATATCACGAACATCTACCACCATCAACGACTTGCCGCAAAGGTAATATTTATAATCTTTTGGGAAATGATTCGTCTCTAAAAGATAGTTAGTGATCCGCCCGGGAAAAACATTGCACGAAGATTCGTGCGAACAACAGCGGATATAGTTACTTCCCATTGCCCATTCCAACTCATCTTCGAAATAAAATTGACTCAGGTGACGTGCTCCATGAATCAAAATCTTGTGATCGGACAATCCCGACTGGAACATGCTGTAAAATGGTGCAATGCCAGTGCCTGTCGCAATCCAATAGGCGGGTGAATGATAGCCACGAAAGCTCCCATAGGGTTTCGAAATCAGTATTTCGTCTCCCGGAATAGCTGCGGCCAGTTTTGGAGTAAGATATCCGTCCTCTTTAATATTAAACAGGATGCTCATTTTCCCATCAATATTGCCGCAGCAAACACTGTAGATGCGTGGTGGCTGTAACCGGTCGATGGCAACTTTCACTACCTGACCCGGAATAAAAACAGTGTTCTGCTTCCACGAAAGAAGGAAAACATCCGGTGAAATTTCAACATTATCAATCACCTTAACGGCAAAAAGTTCGTGATCCGACCTTGAATATTCTTCTGCTTTAGCCATCTTTTGAGTTTTAACTTTAAACACGAAAACGGGATGAAGGTTCTTACGTTGCAAAGAAACTTCTTTTAAAGATGAAAGAACTGATACAATTCCAAATAGTTTTTGGAATCTAAGAATACCATGTATCTTTACTTTAGATAAACACGTTACTTAAATGTCATTACAGGAATACAATACATTGCACCAACAACTGAAGGAAGCCTATACGGAAGCCAACCTGAATAAGATTTCCCGAAATCTGATCAGACTTTATACTGAAAAACAATTCGATCAGTTGAAGAAGATAGCCGGAATGATTACCGATTGGGTAACGATTGATATTACTGAAGATAAAAAGGGCTTTTCGAAGCTGATCATGCTTTACCATCCCGACAGGATTCAATACTATCACAATGAGCTCGAAAATTATTTGACATCGAAAAATCACAGCCGACTCCAGCGTTTGGAACATATTCTTGTCATTCAGGACATTGAAGAGATTTCAAGGATACTGGATAATTACGAGGATATCGACTATTCCGTCGAATACGAATGGGATGCAGATACCACCGGCTTCAGTTATTTCACGGATGCTGCACCACCAAAACATTCAACGCGAAAAACAAAAGTGTCAAAATCAAATTACTCCTTTTATGAAGCAGTAAAGATCAGAAACTATGGAAATACAACAACAGAAATTCCAACGTGGTATTTCGAAGATTGGGACGAGATTGAATTAATGGAAAGCCAAATCGACGATCTGGATGGGATTGAGTATTGCATCAATGCTGTGATTGTCGACTTATCAGTGAATTCAATCACAGACATTTCCCCCCTTTTTAGTCTGATAGCAATCGAAGAATTAAACCTTTCGGATAATAAAATTGGTTATATCGATGCATTAAGTAATCTTCTGAAACTTAAAACAGTCGACTTGTCTAATAACCAAATTGATGATATATCACCGCTCTTCGATCTTCCGGAACTTGAATCATGCGATATTTCTGGAAATAAAGTGCCAACCGGTCAGATTCGTGAACTTGAAGAGCTTGGTGTTTCCGTGAACCACAATTAATGAGGGGTCTCATATTTTAAAGTGCATGAAGAATTGGATAACAAAAAATAGGTGTGAAATATTTCAGGTCCTGAATCGAAGGAGCAATTCCTATATGATTTGTTCTGAAAATGGAAATATTTTGGTTGATACTGGTAGAGAATCGGCTGCTTACATTCAGCTTCAAAAAAGTATTTTAGCATTAAAACTTAAACCGGAAAATATTGACTTGTTAATTTTGACGCATACGCACTATGACCATTGCCAGAATGCTTTTTCAATTAAAGAACAATCGAATTGTAAAATCTTGATGAGCGAATATGAGGCCAAATATTCGAAATCCGGATTTACACCTTTGCCCAAAGGTACATTTGCTATAGCAAGACTGATTGTGAATTTAGGAAAAAGGCTTGGACAAAGTAGATTTGGATATAAATCTTTTATCCCGGATATACTGGTAACCGATGAATTGGATTTGACGACGTTTAATGTTTCAATTATTTCAACTGGTGGTCATTCTGCAGGTTCCATCAGTGTGATTGTTGACAATGAAATTGCGATTGTTGGTGACGCGATGTTGGGAGTTCTTAAAGAATCGGTATTTCCTCCATTTGCGGATAATACAAAAGAAATGGTAAAAAGTTGGGGAAGACTGTTGGAAACAAAGTGCCATACCTTTTTACCCGGTCATGGTAAAGCAATAAAACGGGAATTACTGCAACGGGAGTTTGATAAATATGCACAAAAATATAATCAATAATCGCATCTACAGAGAAAAATAATATAGCATCATATTCCGTTCTCGAAAAAAATAATTTCATCAAAGTTGGCGAGTCCGAAACCATGTTCAATTGGCAACTGACTTTTTAAAAAAATTGTTCCATCGGTGTCGGTTATCATTAAAGAAGATCCGTTTAAATTCAATATCTTAAACCTTTTTCAGAATAATTGCCACCCCGTTTTTTGACTTTAAATCAAACGAAAGAAGGCTGGATGATGTGACTAACTGTTTCGTAATCCTCACTTTTGTTGGCGTATCAATCAAAGAATCATCGGTATAAATGGTTGCTTCATATTTTGAACCTTTATCTAAAAATTTCATGCTGACAGATAACTTTCTTGACTGATCGGTCAATGATCCGATAAACCAATCTTCACCCTTCTTTCGTGCAATCGTTCCAAATTCCCCGATCTTTCCTTCCAAAACTTTGGTATCATCCCAGATAGTAGGTAAACTATCGTAAAATGAAAGATCAGGAATCTCTGAAATCACCGGAACTGTCGGGCCGGCAACACCTTTATTGCGTGGTGAATCTTCGGGGCGATCGTACCAGTAAAGGAACTGCCATGGACTATAAATGCAGATTGCTTTGGCCATTTGTGAAACATGCGAGCCCATCTTTTCCTCCACACGAGGTGCAAAGTAACAGTTCGTATGATCACCGGCGCCTGCAAGCATTCGTGTGAACATTGTAATCAGTACATGCTGGTTCTCCGGACTCTCCTCGTCGCCCCTGATTCCTTCCTGCGTCAGGAGATTAGGATAGGTGCGCGAATAACCTGTTGGCCGGTATTCGTCGTGAATATCGAGCATGATCTGATGGTCAGCAGCCTTTCGAATTGCCTGATGAAGCCATACCGTATTATCTTGTGACCCAACATCAACAAAACCATATTTAACGCCTTTTATTCCCCACGATTGAAAAAGCGGAAGGATCGTATCAAGTTGTTGCGATAATGCTTTCTGATTCACATAAAGAATAATTCCGACACCCTTTTGTTTGCCGTATTGAATAACCTCCTTCAATGCAAGCGGACCAGGCGAACGTGCAGGATCGACAGTAACCGTGGTGGCATCGGATGCCGTATTATTCTCTGGCCCGTACCAGCCGGCATCAAATTCGACATATGAAATATTGTGACGTGCTGCAAAATCAATACATGCTTTTCCACCTTCGGTTGTAAGTGTTACTTCGCGGATTACTTTTCCGGGTTTTATCCACGAGGCATCCTTAATTGCTGATGGTTCATTCAGATTAAGGATGAAACCATTCTGCTCAAGTAATTTGCCCGGTGAGTCGGCAATCATTACATACCGCCAGGGTGTTGTAAATGAAGAATTATACGTTACCTTTCCATCGAGGGCGGCCAATAACAACAGCGAATCTTTTTCCGACCGGTCGAATTTCATCCTTGCATGATCGGTAAGGGCTGCTTCTCCAAGTGCAATATATTTGTTTTCGGCTATTTCGATCACATATGGCCGCTCGCATCCTTTGCCGGTTTTGCTTACTGTTCCTTTCAGATATTTTGCCTGCGCCTTTCCTGCAATCCACGAAGTGTAATCCTTTTTAAACTGAAAACCGGTTAACTCGCTTGTTATGGTCAGCGGATGATCAGTCGGAACGACATAACGGAAAGCAATTCCCTCATTATATGCCCTGACAATAACTGAAAAGCTCCTGAACGGCGTTTTAATCTCTTTAAAATTTATGGTGGTTTCGTTATAATGATTGGAATATTGGTTTCGCTCTCCGTAAACAGGTTTCCAAGGCTCGTTAACTTCCTTCTTTTGCGCAGAAACGATCTGCAGTCCGGCCTGAAATGGCTCCTGATTTTCGAAAGTCATTCCAAGCGGCGAATCTGCAATGATAATATTTCCCTGATTTGCAACCGAATAAAACAGTGAATTGTCCTTCTCCGGGTTCAGTTTAACGAATACAAGGTTCTTCTTATCAGGACTGATGGTCTTCACCTCAACACCGAAAGAGCTGAAAACAATAAAAAGATGAAAAGCCAAAAATGGTAAGAAAATCCTCATAGCGAAAATAGTTTGGTTGAACCCTCAAACTTACGCAACCCGTTTTCGAAAACCAAATAACAATTAACTTCCCGCCAGAATAATCAATCCAAGCCCGCCAACAAAGAGTAAGAACATCATTGTCAGCAAGGTATTCACCCCTTTAGGTGCGTTCTTAAATTCTTTCCAGATAAATACACCCCAAAGTGCTGCAATTAATGTTGCGCCCTGACCCAATCCGTATGAGATCGCAAATCCGGCTTTTCCGGCAGCAATAATACTTAGTGACATCCCAATGCACCAGATCATTCCGCCTAAAATACCGGTGAGATGTTCTTTAAAACTTCCCTTAAAATATTGAGAATAGGTGACAGGTGTTCCTTCGAAGGGTTTCTTCATCAATATGGTATTAAACAGAAAATTGCTGATTAAAATTCCAATCGCAAAGATAAAAACAGCTGTGTATGGGGTCAACATGCCCGCTTCCGGACTTTCCTGATTGGTTGCCATTGAGCTGGCCACAAAACGATAGAACAACGCCATTAAAACACCGCCAACAACAGATAGAACGATCCCTTTAGTAGGAACCTTTTTGCTCTGTGCTGCTTTTTTACGATAAGCCAGTGCATCAAGTATGATAGCGATGGTAACCAAGGACACTCCGCCGAACAGTTGAAGTGCATTTCCCTGTGGTGCCGCAAAATAGTTGATGATAACACCAAGTACCAATGCAATGCCAATACCAACCGGGAATGCGACTGACATTCCGGCAATTGCAATAGCGGCAACGATCAGTATATTGGCAAGGTTAAAGATTACCCCGCCAGCCAGGGCGCCGGAGATGCTTGACCATTGTGCCTGCTTTAGATTTTCGATAAAGCCCATCCCGATGCTTCCTGTACTTCCCAATGAAAAACCAAGAATCAACGAGAAAAGGAGTATCCCAAGGACGTAATCCCAATAAAACAATTCGAAACGCCAGGTCTTTGCCGCCAGTTTTTGGGTATTTGCCCAAGATCCCCAACACAACATCGTAATCACTGTCAGGATTACGGCAACAGAATAACTTTCAACAATGTACATGATTATTAGTTATTTGGTTTGATATTGAATAATATTTGGATAAGCCTGTTTAGTGAACTCTTTTTTGTTTATTTTACTTTACGGCTAACGGTTCATGCATCATATAGCTTTCAATCAGTTCAGAAAGCGCTTCGGGAGACTTTTTAAAAACAACATAGGTGTGCAATCCATCTTTCCTGTTTTTCCAGCGGTTGAATCCCGAAGGCTCAACAAAAATCTGTCCCTTCACTTCATTAAAAGCAAATGATGCACCTTTTACTGCTGTTAAAACCGCTGTCTGATCCCAGCTTTGACGTCCGTTTTTATCAGCTTCCGAAAATGGAATTGCGATTCCAAAGGCCATTTTTGCCGGACTTTTCAGGCTGCTGCTTATCAACTTCCTTCCGGTTAGTATTTTATTTCCAATCTCAAATCCGCTCAGAACAAGCCATGTAGGCCAGTGATCAAAAACATATTTTGACGAGGCTGAATCTTCCCTCACATTGAATTCCGACCCTTCCGGAAATATTCCAGCCATTGATACTAATCTCCTAACTTTTTTACTAACCAGGTCATTCCCGTTTAAAGGAGAGATGGAATCTGGTTGTGAAAGTAATAAATCATTCAGATTGGTCAGAAAACCTACCGTAACGATTACAACAGATGTATCGGGCTGAGAAGCGAGAATTTTCCGGTAGAGAATTATAGCATCCTGTGCCTGATCTGTTGATTCGATCTTATGAGGATAATTAGCCACCAAAGAATCGGTCCAGTGCTGGCTGCACCCTATATTTACGCCATGTGTTTTTGGTGATCCTACTGGAATATTGGGGCGGCCGTAATAGGTGTTGATTACATCGAGACATGGCGCGACCAACGCATATTTGTTTGAAGCCATTGTAGCAAGGATCTCCGCTTTACCGCTATCGGCAAACGCATGCAACATAGTCAGTGCGCCTACATCATCATAGTCGGGACCCATATCACTGTCGAAGATAATTTTCACAGGTTCTGCGACCGATAGTTTAGGCGGTTGGCACGAGATAAAAAGCAAAAACCCCACTGAGACCGATAAAAACTTAATCAAAAGAGAATTCATCATTACTTCTGAAATGAGAATTTGTAATTTTCATTCTTCTTATCCGCTGTTTTGAATACGACCGCCTTGGAAAGGTAAAGATTTGCGGCTGTGGCTTCGGCGCGTTTCTCTCCTTTAACCACCATTTTTACAACGTGTTTCCCCTGAGGAAGGTTGGTGATATGGTATAAATTCATATCGTTGTGTGTCTGATTTGCAAACCCAAAATATCCATCGATCGTCCGTTTCAATTCACCATCGACAAAAACATCAGCCTTACCGCAGTCTTTTAACCAGTTTCCGACGATCGAAACACCAGTTCCTTCAAAAGTAAAAATTGCTTCATCGCCAGCTTTTGAGCTAAACATCGCCTGTGCATTTTTGGGTTTATACGTTTCCCAATTCCCTTTAAAATCCCAGCCGCCTTTTTCGAAAACGCTCGCACTGCGATCAAAAACAAGTTTAGGAAACGATTCTTCGAGAGCAAAAGGCTGCGGAACCTGTACTTTTATTTTCAACTCTTTATCTGTGACTGAACCGCCATTTTGAATCGTAAGATCTTTAGCATACTTCATTGTCTGGTCAACAGCCTTATTGAAAGAGTAGTTGGTATTGATAAAAAGGGAATCACCAATTGCCTGTACCGCTTCGCGATATGCCAGTGGTAAACCGCTCAGACCTTTAATTACGCCAAGAACAGCCATTGCATTCGAAGGATTACAATCCGAATCCTGTCCGCAACGCGTTGCAATTTCCATTGTTTTCAGCGGGTCGCTTTCGCCATAAAGCAATCCCATCACGATATAGGCTCCATTGAGTTTGGCATCAATGTTAAAAGTTGCACCCGCCTCGCAAATATGAACACTACCCCATTTCGCTTCCAATTCATTCCATGCAGCATGCCAATCAGCCGGATATTGGTTGTGCAAAATAATCACATCCTTCACAATTTTAGAATAATCACTTTCGGAAGGAATCGAAAGAAGCGCTTTATCAATCAATCTACGAATATCACTTTCGAAATAGGCTTCGGAATAGAGCGCTGCAACAAAAACACCACCGTAGACGCCATCACCATAATTCATGATATGCCCTATTTTATCTGCTATCTTATTGGCAGTTTGAGGCATACCCGGATTCATAAATCCGATATAATCAGCTTCTATTTGAAAATCAATATCATCTGCATGAAGGTTAAAATCGGGGTGACCCGATTGCGGAGGGAAAATACTATCAAAATAATTTTTTCGGGCCTGAACGTTTGCATGCCAGAGTTGGTAACCGGCTTTTGCAAAAAGTTCCTGAAATTTCTTGGCTGGTGCATCAAATCCAAATTGATCCATTGTCTCCAAAAAAGTAATTTGCACATAGATATCGTCCTGCCAGATCGAACCTTTAACATCGGCGGGAACCCATTTGATTGAGTCATCGTAAGTTTTACCCTGTGCCCGGAATTCAGTCGGGGCTCCATAGGTTACACCAATCATTTTACCAGCCCAACCACCGGCAATTTTATCTTTTAGTACTTCTGTTGAGATGGTTCGTGAATCAGAAACAACCTTTTCGGTTTTTTGTCCACACGATGCGAGTACAATTGCAACGACCGGAATGATTAATTTTAATAAGTTTAGTCTCATTTTTAATGTTTTAAAAGTTGATTGTATTCATTCATTTTATTTATTTGCCTTCTCTTTGCAACACGTATAAAAACACCTCGGAAGCATGCCAGGTATGAGGTGCCGCACATTTTGCGGTAACAAATGCCGTATCGATTACCTCCATCCCTTTATAATCTGCCTGACTTGCCTCAATCTCCCAGGTTAACGGATAATCGAGATTGCTGATTGGATTTCGTTTCAAACCATGAAAGTTGTCTGCGGCCCAGCCAAGATAAGGATATTTGTCGCTCTTTCCAGGTTCAAATACATCTTTAGTTCCAGGCATATAGTTGCTTTTGTATTCCCACCAGAATAAGGAAGAATAGTTGTCCTGGATTTCCGGAATTGAATATTTATCGGCAAGACCCATCTTTAGCAATCCATACTTAAACCATTTAGTTTGATATACAGGAACTTCCTGGAAATCCGAACGACCTTTAATATAAATTCCATCAGAAGTTTTTACTTCATATTTAAGAGCCTCTTTTAGAATTTGGGAAACTAATGGATTAGATTTATCTGTAAAAAAAGACAGTAAATAGAGCGTTTGACCCAGATTATCGGCTTCAGCTTCACCTGCATTATTGTAATCATAAGGTGCTGTTAATGAAAGAACCCACTTTTTAATCAACTGAATGTTTCCGGTTTTTTCAAGACACATGGCCATCATCGCACCATCGCGTCGCCATGGCTTTTGGTAAACGAAGAAATTTGGCAATGGCTTGCTGTCCAAAATATTGATTAATATTTCGTGATGTAATACCCTTAATATCTGCGGAAAATGATTCCCTTTAAAATCAGGAAGAAGTAATTTTGAATCCGTCTTTGCTATTAGGGTAACTCCCCGATGATCGTTGATCCTGACACCCGATTGATCTTCGCTAATGCAAATCTGCTCTCCATCCTGAGTGATCAGAAATACCGAATACTCAGCCGGAAGAATTAATTCATCCTTTATCTTCCAAACTTTGATTGTATCACCCGACAGACTATTTTTAAGGACGCCGTTTTTATAAATGAATTTATCGCGGTTTCCCATACCAAATTGGAAATATTTTACATGAGGCAAAGCGTAGCTTCCTCCATAACTGTTTCTGAATGAATCTAATTCTGCATGATAATGTTTTAGTCGTTGCGAAATATCCTCTATTTTAAAAGGATACCGAACACTATTTTTGGGAATTCTATCAACAGAAAACACCGAAAAATTCAGAGCAAAAAGAAGAATAAGTAAAATTATGAGGCGCATATGCTTCTATTTAATTTCTTTCCGGTAAGGTGCCGAAGCCTGTGCCCCCATTCTGGTAACGGAGATCGCCGCTGCTTTACAGGCAAATTCCACGGCTTTTTCGAGATCCAAACCTTCCGAAATCGCGACTGCAATTGCTCCGTTGAAAACATCACCTGCGGCTGTGGTATCTACCGCATCTACTTTGAGTGAAGGAATCAGTTTTGCTTCTTTGCCAGTAAATAACAGTGCACCTTTGCTTCCTAAAGTAATGATGACCACCTTGACACCGCGATCATACAGGTTCCTTGCGGCCAAAGTAGCTGAATCAATATCCTTTACATGAATACCGGAGATCAGTTCAGCCTCAGTTTCGTTAGGAGTGATCATGTAGAGTTTAGATAGAAGTTCATCGGTAATCTGTAAAGCAGGAGCGGGATTCAGAATCACCTTTTTACCTGTAGTAAATGCAATATTTGCAACATAGATAACGGTTTCAAGTGGGATTTCGAGTTGCATTAAAACAATCTCCGACCGGAGAATCTCCTCACGCGCCAGATCAATATCCGTTTTCATAAGAAAGCTATTCGAGCCAGGTGCAACAACAATACAGTTTTCACCCTTCGCATCAACAGTAATCAAAGCGACTCCTGAAGGATGGCCGGGATCAGTGACAAGATAATCGGTGTTAATATTTTCACTCTCAAATAATTGTCGCGCCTGCTTTCCAAAAACATCATCGCCTGTTTTGGCAATAAAACTCACCTTGCCACCTAACCGTGCAGCAGCAACTGCCTGGTTAGCTCCTTTCCCTCCGGGATTCATGAAAAATTTTCCGCCAAGAATCGTCTCACCTGGCACTGGTAATTTCGAAGTTTTGATTACCATATCGGTATTGCTGCTTCCAACGACTGCTATACGATTGAAATACATGTTTTTAGAATGTTAGTAGTATAATAATTAGATGACAGAAGATAAACCTGCTTGCTATTTTAATCAAAATTAATCAAGGATAAGTAAAAACAAGAAAATAAATGTCATATTTAAGTAATCTCAAATTATTAATAAGAATACTATTATATTATATATCTTCCAATTAAGAATCATATTTTAAACGATATGATTGGTTTCTAAATTATTTTTAGCACATTGCCAACATAGATATTTTCAAATTCCCTATTTGTCGCATTTGCATTAAAAAATATTTAACATGCCGAGTTTATCTTCCTTGTCGCAGTTAATCGAGACCTTATCTAAATCGGAAAAAAGGAATTTCTCCCAATATGCAGCTTTGCAAGAACGTGAAAAGTCGTATTTAAGCCTTTTTGGGTTGATTAAAAATGGGTTGTCAAAAAATATTGAGCACGATTTCAAGCGATTAAATCCCAAATCTGACTATAACGCAACAGTTCAATACCTCTGGTCAATCCTAACAAAAACGTTACTTTCGATGAGAAGCGAACCGTCCAATGAAGAAAAATTATTATTCGGAATATTGGAGATCAAGCTTTTATTTCGAAAAGGTTTGATTGATGATGCATTTAAACTTCTCTCAAAATACAAAACACTGGCGCGAAAATCAGAAAAATACGATTATTGTGTGTTACTTGAAAAGCTGGAGCTTCAAAATCAGAGTAACTATCAGTTCGAAGGAATACCTGACGAAGCCTATCTGGTTTCTCTACAGTCGCGTTTCCGTCGGAATATTCAGTATGAACTTAACCTGGCAGACCACTCCTCACTCTATGAATTGCTATATTACAGGTATTTAAAAAAAGGAAACGTTCTCACAGACAAGGACAAGGAAAATCTCAATGATTTGGTAGTTACAGAAATGAATCTTTCAGGAAATCAGCGTTTTGAATCGTTTGACCTCAACCGGAATCACCTTTTGTTTCAATCGGTCTATTTTATGATGACAGGTGATCACCGCTCAAGTCTTCGCACATTCTTCGAGTTGAACAAACTCTTCGAACATAATTCTCATCTTTGGAGTGATGCACCCATTGTTTATATCAATCATATCCGCGGAATTCTGAATATCCTTTTTAATATGAACCAAATCAACGAGATGGACTATTTTACGGAAAAGCTTGTCGTTTTACGCAAAACCCATTCTTTGCTTATTTTAGATCAGGTAATTTGTGTTGCAGAATTAAAAAAACACCTAATGCTCAGGCAATTCGACAATGGAATTGTACTTATCGACAAAGAATTTGCCCTGCTATTTTCGCAAACCGACCTACTTGCAGCCTCCGACAAAGCTGAACTCTATCTCTTTGCCGGATTAATCTACTTTCATTCAAAACAATACCAAAAATCAGCTAGCTTACTTCGAAAGATTATTTACTTCTCTCCCACAAAGAACAGTTGGTTATGGAAAATGATAAAGTGGCTTAATCTAATGGTGAATATGGAGTTAAATGAATTTGATTATCTACACAGCGAATCAGGATCTGTGGAGCGTTTGTTAAAGAAACAAGCCAATTTCTATCCGGTTGATAAAATTCTCATTCGGTATATAAAAAATTACCCGTCGTGTATGAACAAACGGGCTAAAATTTTGCTGGCAACTGATTGTTTAAATGACATCCATGCGATGGAAAAAAATCAATACGAATTTCAATTCTTAAATACGATGAATATTCAATTCTGGCTGACACAAAAACAAATCTGATTAGCGCATCAAACAACCTTTCCTTCTTTAATATACTCCCGCATAATTGCTGTTTCGAGCAGCTGAAGACTTAGCTGAAAGAACTTACTTGCAAGTACCTCTACAGCACAATAGTGGGCAACATTTATAATGCCTGCGCCAGTAAGTTCATAGCGGGTTGCTATTTGATTCCAGTTGATATCCTCGGCAATTTCAATCTGAGGAGGAAATGCTTTTCTCCATATTTCTTCCCGCTCTTCGATTCCAGGCATTGGGAAATGTATGATTGCCTGAAAACGTCTTGTAAAAGCATCGTCAATATTGCCCCGCTGGTTGGTGGCCAGAATTACCAGCCCATCGTAAGATTCAATTCGTTGCAACAGGTAAGCGACTTCCTGGTTGGCATATTTATCATGGGCATCGCGGATATCTGTCCTTTTGCCGAAAAGCGCATCAGCTTCGTCGAAGAACAGGATCCAGTTTTTATCCACCGCTTTATCAAAAAGGCGCGAAAGGTTTTTCTCCGTTTCACCGATGTATTTTGAAACCACCCTTGACAAATCGATCCGGTAAACATCTTTCTCTGTGTATTTACCAAGCAATGTTGCAGTTAGTGTTTTTCCTGTACCCGGAGGCCCGTAAAACAAAGCGCGGTACCCAGGCTTAACTCTTTTTTTCATTCCCCAGTCATGGAGAAGCGTATGGTTATAGGCTATCCAATGCTCAATTTCCTTAATCTGATGGAGGGTTTTGGGATGAAGAACGAGGTCGTCCCATTCCATTTCGGTTTCGATAAACTCGGCCGGAAAATCAATACTAAAACGGGGTTTGCTGACGGTTCCGGTAGTGAGTTGCTCCAAAATTTCTGGATCAAGCACCAGACGACCGCTCATCAATGGCTCACCGTCGGGAACATGTTCCAGCCATAATATGTGTTTCTTCGAAAACCAATGGTCACTGCTTAAAATGCGCTGCACATCGAGCCGTTTTTCAAGGTCGTCGCCCGCAATAACAAATTGGGCTGTTTCGCCGGTAGGCAAAATGCCCCGGTGACTATTCCCTCTTACACCTCCGAATTCGGGGAAGTCGCCCCCATCAGGAAGGCATTCAGCGATAATCTGGTTGTAAAAATTGGGTTGGATATGGGGAATTAATGCAAGAAGAAGAAGAATGTACTCCTCAAAAGTGGGCTGATATTTAATGATGAACTTTGCGAATGGAGACTCATCATGATAGAAATCAATATCTTGTTTTTGGACATTCACTTCGTAACCATTCTGTATCTTTAGACGCGACTTGATGACTGAAGAAAGGTAGTCGAGTGAATTGGAAAGAGAAAGCGAGTTAAGCATATTAAAATCTAATAAAAGTGTATTGAAATAAGAAGTATATCAGACTCAAATTAAAAAAAACATATCTATTATTTTAACCACTTACCTCAATTGTGACAAAAATGAAAGATGCTCTCTTATCTTAAATAATTTAATATTTTCTGGTTGAAGGTCTCCCCCTAGCGCAATAGCAGGTAAGAATCCAAAACACTCATTCTGTTCAGGTGCAGGCAATACTTTTCTTCCAATTGAATATATATTATAAAACATGAGAGGAGAAAAAATCTCTTCTGTTGTCAACCATCCATTCATTACTGCAGAGAGATCGCTGGTTAGTTTAGTTACTTGTAAATAGATCGGACACAGATAATTGTACAGCTTGTTATCTTTTCCCTGATTGTGTTTTGCTTTTTCATCAAGATAAATAAGTCCACCAAATGCAGTGCGCATAACAACATGTAAATTCCCTTCATTGTGAATGAATTGTGATATTAAATCATCATATTCATCCGGATTTACTATCCAAAAAAAACCATCTTTATAAGACGAAAAACCATTCTTTTCCCATATTTCAGTAAAGAATTCTGGAAGGATTACACTGTATTTCTTAATAACAGCTTTAGATGCAGATTCATAAATTTTATCCAACGGATTATATTCGAAGAATGCTTTTACTTTATCACTCATTATCACTTTTACTTAAGTACAACGTTCATTTTTTCATCACTATAAACGGCAGGGTTAACAGTTTCAACTGATTTAGTAAGGATTTCAATTTTTGATTTCCACTGTGTTCCAATATGACTGTTAACGCTATAAACACCCACATTTGAAAATTCGTAATGGTCTCCTCCTGCAACCTGATCAAGACTATGCGTGGCAGCAACCTGATAATTCCATAACCTCTTAATTTCTTTGTCATCGAGCCCTTTCAATTTTTGTTTTGCACTGTATTGACTAAATGCTGTATTTTGGGAATTCACTTGCTGCCTCAAAGTAGAATCTGGAATACGTCCCTTTTTTTCAAATACAATTCTGTTAGTCAACCACTTGGCGATTGTCATGCTTTTCAAGGTACTTTGTTGTTCGCTCAACTGTTGGGCATATTCTTTATCCATCCCAGTATATATCTTTTCAAAAGTTAAAGTAACAGGACTCATTTTTTTTGATTTACCTTCAATGGATATCTTTGCAAAAAGTTCTCCAATTTCTTCAACAAGAATTTTAATTTCATCCATCACAGCTTTGTTGTCTTCTTTTTCTGACAAGGAAGTGATTTTTAACTTAAGTTTTCGCACTTTTTCTATGTTTTCTTTTAGCTTTCCAGCTACTTTTTTCCCATCTTCGGTTTTTAGTATTTCATTCAATAAATTCTGTGCAAGTTTCGGAGTAGACGCGACCATCAATTCAGCATTTCCATCTTTCCCTTCAAAGTAAACTGAATGTTCTGCACCATCTTTATCCGTGAACTTTTTCCTCATCTTCCACCACTCCATCAATTTCCCGGCTTTATCCTTAACAAATCCCGATGCCTTATTTAGCATTCCTCCAAGCCACCCCACAATCTTATCCAACCCCTTGTCAATCGGCTGCCGGATTTTTTTGATAATTCCGACAATTTTTTCCGGTATGTTACCCAAACCGGCAAACTTAGCCAAAAATGCAATAATAATTGTCAGCGTATTGGCCATCGTCTGCTCAACCTTTTGGGCCGCATTTTCAACCTGACCTGATGCAATGGCCGCAATAGAATCAATAAAGGAGGCGACCACCGCAGCTATCTGGTTGATTTTCTGAATAAAGAAGGTAACGGTATTGTAAATCGCGATAATAGCCTGTATGACTGCACCCGCAGGATTTAGCATGCTCACGAGTTTCATAATGGCAGCCTTTACAACCTCCGTGGAAATCATCTCGGTAATCTTGGCAATCATCTGGTCCTTAAGCTCGCTTAACTCTGTTTTAATTTGTTCCCATGCAGCAGCAGGACCTTCCGTTACAAGGGTAACTAATATTCCGGCTGTCTTTTCCAAAACTACCAGCACAGGTTCAGGAATTATTTTAACCAGTTTACTCCGGATGTTCTGCCAGGTAAGTCCTAAAACTGACAAAACCAATTTGATGATTTCCATCAGGCTAAAGGACTTTGGAATATAAACCCCCGCATCACCCAATGGTCCGGTAATCCACTTGATAAGAGCAGTTTTCAGGTGTGTGAGAATGTTGGAGGCAAACTTCTCGAAACCCAACTTCCCTGCCCGTACCAGGCTATTCACAAAACCAATCGGATTTTTTATGATGGTTGCAAAAGCGGCCTGGGCTTTTTTAATGTAAGGCATCACACCTGGTGCAACCACTGAGAATAGAATCTCCAGCAAGCTGATTACCTGATTGAGTCCCCAACTGATAAATTCACTAGCAATATTAACAAATGCCCCAATAATTTTACCCAGTGCCCCAACTACTGTAATGATATCCTGAAAGGTAAGGGATGAAATGGTGTCAACAATCCGGCGAGGAATGGCGCGCACAAAACCCATCAACCCGGCCAATGCACCCTGGAACCATGCCCAGGCACGTCCAATCGCATTCCCTTTCTTGATATTTTCCCAGACCTCCTCCTGCCCAATCAGTTTCATAAACCCACCAATCAGCGTGTCGGCATTGCGTGGCACAGCTTCGCCCGTAATAGGATCTTCACCCAAGATTGCTTTAAGCAGGTCGTAACCCCTTGTCCCCTGAGCGAGTGCAGCTAAAGGTTTAAGTATGGCATCTTTCACCATCTTAAGAATTCCTGAAACCACACTTTGGGCAAATGAAATAAGCCTTCCAATGGGGTCTGTAAATATTCTTACAGCCCGATTCCAGACACCTCCCAGGTCGAAGATATCAGTCCAACTTAAAGAATCAATGAATCGCTTAAGACTTGAAACAATATCAGCGCCAATGTTTCCGAGTGTTGAAAGCTGTTGTTCGACCCAGGCGCCCGCTTTCGTGAAAACACCGTGGTTATCAAGTGCCTGAGTAATCAAATGACCTCCGGGAACCAGTTCGATTAATGCACGCAATATATTGGCCGCACTTCGATCGGTTGAACGCATATTGATAGGATTGAAGCCCATAATAATCGTGAGCATCCTGAATCCAGGGAGATTATAGGCTT
>Ga0209512_1001066_pt1 | contig 36888 bp, 34 predicted proteins | sample frozenSSSSmetaG_FD_184142 | JGI IMG/M metagenome (GOLD analysis project Ga0209512, IMG submission 184142) | Glacier valley bacterial and archeal communities from Borup Fiord, Nunavut, Canada, to study Microbial Dark Matter (Phase II) -... | ecosystem: Environmental > Aquatic > Freshwater > Ice >...
AGTAGAGGCTGAGGAAGCAACTACACAGAAAGCTACAAAACAAGGTAGTACAACAACAAAACAACCTAAAAAGGTAGTTTTAATTGATTCTGAGGTTGAAGGGGATATTGAGGAACTGTACGATAGTGATATAGATGAATTAGGGTGGTAGTTGTTGAATAATGAAGGTGTTGGTTGGGTAGGACCCCTCAATTGGGGACTTTACGCCATACGTGACTTTACGCCACGACTTACGTTAAGTCATCTCTAGGTAGTAGTGAATTAGATATTAAGTCCTTAGCTAGAAATGGCAGAAAAGTCGTGGTAGTGGCAGAAAAAATCGTGGCATTTGAGTCATTTTGATAATTTTTAGGGGATTGTAGCATTTCAGTCATTAATATGCGTTTTTGTGGCATTCTAGTCATTTATGATAATTTGGGTGGCAGTTCAGACATTTGCCCTTAATACTAATATTCTGGAATAAGATCATAGCGATTGCCGGAAATTCCTAACTTTTTGGGGAAACCTTATATTTCAGACATATTGGTATATTTCAGGTTAAGGTTCGATTTTGCCACATTTCCAGACAACATTACTGTACAGGACCGCTAAATGCTCCGTGCCTCCCCATGAAATGCTCGATGCCCCCATATCCAATAATGCACGCTTCCTTTTGTGGTCCAGAAAATGCTCCCCCCGGGCGCCCCCCTCTCTTTGTTTGCCAAATGATAATGAGACGCTCATGTGCTTTCCAGCAGTGGCACCAACGTCTTAAGCGCCATTGCTGACCCTTCACAGGATAGGATCACGGCTCCAGCACGTACAGTTGACAAATATGATAACTCTCCTCCCTCCGATCCATGCATTCTCGTCTCGTCCACCAACCTCCCTGCGACACCACACACGATACCAGTCGATTCCAGTGGAAGACTGCTCAGGTCCAAGAATATGGGAACCAAGTCGCTTTCTCGATCTCCGGCGATGGAGTTTCCGAATAAATATAGCAGAGTCTTGTCAATGAGCAGCGATGGCGCATCGTCTTTGGCGAGAGTGACTGAAAGAAAACGTGGCTGTATGGTAAGTGCAGCAACGATGCTCATATATAGCTTCGGATCCACATTATTTAGCCAGGTGGAACGGCCATACTTCCCATTGCTGCCGTTGGACGATGGCCGAGAGGAATAGTTGCCATTGGAACTGATTTCCTTTCCAGAGCATTGAATAAGATGGAGATCATCTTCGATAAAAGGCACGACGTTTCTCTTCCTCAGCTGGTTGAACGTCCGCGCCTGTAGTTCGGCCACATTCGATGGTGGAGGTGTAGACGGGGGGTCGGAGCTAGAGCTTGCACCTCTCGAATGTGAGACGGCGGTGGGCGCGACATATGCCGAATCGCTTTCCGAGAATTCAAATCCTCGGGCTAAAAGAGCCTTGACCACTGTTTTGTGATCTTTGCTCGGCACCAGAATGAAATCCGTATAGTAGGTGGTGATAAAGAAGATTGAGATGCCCGCCATGGCGAGAGGTGCCGTCAAGTCCATGACTCTCTGACCAGCTTCCATTCCAGCACTGCTGACGGAGAAAACCATATACGATTCTCTTGAAATCGTCACCTGTTTCTGGAGTTCTTTTGGCAACCGGTCTATGGCCGGCTGGAAGACACTGTTAGCCCACTCAGCATGGCATACGACCGAGCACTCGACGGGAGTGACACTGATGTTGAGAAAGCCATGCTTGTCGTGGATCGATACACCGTTAACGAGCTGCTCAGGGGTTTCGAGGGATTTCGGAATTGGGATATCATGAGGTAGCAGAACACGCAAGATTGGTTGTAAGAGGTACGCATAAAGCGGTAGGGGGATATGGATCAAACTAAAGTGCCCATCCTGCAAATAAATGTTAGCATCGACATTGGCAGTCATGGGTATGTATTTCTTTCGTTGTTTCGCCAATGGACGGGCAAACGAGTTGGATAGTATGATAATGCCTTGTTGCGGTGCTTGCCGATGTTCAATCAAGTCCCACGAGGCACCTCGTCCCTGCAGGCTCTGATTTGGAGTGATGAGTTCTTTGTTGGATTGCTTACAATAAATGATATATGCGCATTCATCTTGTCTCGATAATCTGCGCTTCTCTTCCTGCCGTTTGCGGAAGTGATAAATGGAAGCCGATCCTCGACGTCCCAAAGGCGGGCTTCTGGCAAATTTCTTTAATATATGGGGGATCGAATGCAGATTGTCTGACAGCCAAGAAGTGCTACAGTTACACTCAACTCATGAAATCCAACTGTCAATCGCAGTCGGATGGATATAGATAGTATGGTGTGTTCAGCTTAGACGTTGTTATGATGCTATGTCCGAGGACGCTGAGTCATTGGAGGATGATACAAGACAATAAATAATGGTGTCCTAGATTGCTGCAATACTGGACTTCTCTCCTGCCTACTTGTAGCAGTATCATCTCCCCCCAGATGTCCACAGGCCCAGTCGCATACGATCCACAAGACGATATGATGTGATAGATATGATCCATAGGTACATATGTACATACATGAAGAGAGCGGAGGAGGACGCGACTTCTTATACTTTTCCGTCATTAACGGCGAAACAGTGGGCGAGAGCGTAGAGGGATGGATTGAGCGTCCAAGCTATACCCAATGCACCAACAGCTGCAGCAGATGCGGGAGTAATAGTTGCAGACGAGGTGGGCGAGGTGGGCGAGATCATTAGGTATTGTAGTGAATACACCACCCCGTGCTCTCTCTCTCTCTCCCCCTCTTCTCTCTCTCCCCCCCTCTTCTCTCTCTCCCCCCCCCTCTCTCTCTCTCTCTGTACGGAGTATGTAGTAGGTATGTAGTAGGGATACCTAGCTACCTATGCGGATGATGGAAGTGGGGTTGATTATGATTGCTTTTGATAGTGGGGTACAGTGAGTCTGTGGGAATGGTGGTGGGATGCGCCCACGACGGCCCATGACGGAGCCATGATGGAGGTGCTGCTGGTGGTGCTGGTGCATTGAAGGCGCTTATGCCTTAGGTATTATAGCCTGTAGGTACATACCTATAGGTACTTGGGTATCTAGAAGTATCTAGGTACCTACCTATCTATGTATGCGGGAAAATCAGTCTTCGTCTGAAACGTGGGGAGCGAGCGGCCTAAGCGGCCTAAGGAGCGGACAGACCTCATCCTAAGGTAGGTACCTGCCGAGGGGACTTATCCACCTACCAGAAAGTATACATACATACGTCGAAGCAGATGCAGAAGAAGGCCAGCACCGCCTGCCCAAATCAAGGTATTTATTCCGTGGGGGTCTATATGCAAGTACTGCATGCATTCTTCCATTCTTGCATTCTTACGTGCATCAATGCATCGCGTGGGCGGCTAGAGAGGTGGTGGGTAGGTAGGTAGGTGCTCTGTAGCACTGTCAGGGGCGGCACCAGCTCGATGTTGCAATCAAAGCCAAAGATTTACATGCGGACGAGAGTAACATTGCTGCAGTGGGGACTGAAGTAACTACTTGGGTAGGTCAGTAGATAGAGAGATAGGTAGGTGGATAGGTAGATAGATAGGTAGAGTATAGATATGTAGATAGGTAGAGGTACTGTACGTGAGGTGTTGAGCAGATATCGCAAGGAGCAAAGAGTGAAAAGGTCGTGTAATTCCGATGTTAGTTAGAACTTAGATCCTCGAACATAAACCGAGTCTGTGTGCGATGCGGCGGCGGGGTGCTTGATCCTAGTACTTAGCTACCGAATCCTTATCGTGCTTGTTGACGCAGAACCCCTCATCGACGACCCCACAATTACTCTGTCCGTACTCCACGTAGGTATCTATCTATCATATCCTAGCTATTCTATTATTGTATTGCCGGCCGACGTAAGCCGAGCAACGGCCATACGGAGTACTCGATGTATCTAGGTACCTATATACTCTATGCGCGAGCTGGCACTCTTGGCACTCCTGGCACTCACTACTACCCGTGGCCTGTGTGAGGCTTACAGAATGCCCGACGATACTTCGTAGATTGGCCGAGACACATGTCAAGATGAAAGATACACGAGGTACAAGTAAGGCCATTGCTTTGTTTGCCGTGCCGAGCGGGCTGAAAAACAAATCATGGATGGCATGGAACGCTTCGCGACGCATAAGGCATCTTGAGTCCCTGATAACATGTGGAGAGAGAGAGAAGGGCATCTCATGTCATTTTATCCTGTTTCCGTAGTAGTGGAGTACTTGTCTCGTCATGTATTCTGTTGTGAGGTAATACAATGAGACGTTGCTAGAGCCTCTTCTAATGATGCCATGCCGATACTTTGTCCTTATCAGCCGTGGATCCGCCCCATATATTCTCGGCTCTGAGGCCGGAATGCCCCTATATCACTTGCAATTGATCCCTTTCTCAGTGTCCTCTAGGCCCCGAGTAATTGTCATTATTATTATAACCAGATGCCCCGGTTCCATCAGAGCGCTGGTGAGTGTCCTGGCTGTCCAATGGAGGCTGAGGGGGCCTTCCCGACGGACCAGGTTGATATGGATATGCCGCCATCTGCTGCCATTGTGGAGGAATATGTGAGAACTGAGACGGTAGGTCTGTCGGAGGTTGCTGTACTCCCCCACCTCTATATCTGCGCTTCATCTTTTCGCAAAATGCTCTTGACCATCCATAATATCCCTCGCCGCTCAGAATATCACCCGATATCTCATCGCGCAGGACTTGCTGACCGAGTTCATCAACGTCCCATACCGAAGATTCCATCTCATCGTAGCTGTCGGCTGAGCTATAGATAGAGTTGACGTCCTGTAAAAGTGTCTTTACAGCTGACGCAAGGCTCTCATCCGCCGGTCCGCCCATGAATCGCAAGGGCTTCACAAGGCTTGGGTTGATCGGCCTCGTTGAATTTGGTACAATATGTTCCATGAGATTTCCTGCAGGCAGATCGTACCAAGGCAGGTTCTGATCACCATGAATTGCTGGCATAGTGAAAGGAATCTCTTTGGAGGCTCTAGGGACATTTATGGTCAAGGTATTAGGGTCTTGATTTCGTGATGGGCTTGAAGCATCCGGTCCTTGAGCAGCCTCCACAACTGCACGAAGCTTGTTGATGTCGTCCGTCGGATAATATTGCCTCTCTTCCCATATACTGAGCAATTCTCGAACCTTTCGAAGATGCTTTGGGCTATTCTTGAAAGACGAAACGTTCCAGAAGAGACTGGCCAGAACAGGCTGCAGATTGGTGCTAACCCATGCGTTGTTGAGATGGACCTTGGTATGGTGGATCAAATCATTGATCAGATATAGCAAATGGAGTCGCTTCCTCTTTGACGAGATCTCCAGCTTAGAAACAATGACAGCTGTTCTTTCTGCATCTGAAAACGAGGTTGACAGTGCCACCAGGTATTTTCCGAGCGCTGTAATGCGCGCTGAAGACTGAATAACATTGGAAAGGATCCATTGTTTGCATTTCTATCATCATTCAGCTTTTAGCCATCGGGTCGACTTATCCTTGGGAGTGTATGATCAAACCTGGATATTCGTGGGAGAACATTCTATTGACATGGCGCCCAAGAGAGTATGGAAGTGTGCTATATCGTCGCGGGACACAGGTTTGGGATCTGGCCTTAGGAGACTTGCTGCAAAAGTAGCTTTCGCGATGGCTATCTGGTGTGATGCCATATTATTTCTTTTCGCTGCATGTGCCTCCACAAATTTATGCCAATTGTGAAGTCGACGAAGACGATCTCTCGAATTATCCAAAGGTTGGAAGTATTGTGGTCAGTGATGTGTCGCTTCTCCCCAAGGTTTCTCAGCCTTGTCAACGAACATTGGTCACAGAAGGCAGTTCTTGGCAGAAATTCCCCGGTCCCTGTCCAAGCTGGCAAGTACCTATAGTATATCTGACAACCTGCCGTATGCTCTTGAAGTCAACCTGAAAGCTCTCTATGTAATATATCTTGTGCATCATTTACTGTAGATAAGCTATATGCTCTGCAGAGATCTCCCCGAAGGCTAAATTGCACTGATACGTATTTTGACGACTCCCGTCGTGGCTCCCGGGTGCGCCGGCCAGCACTCTTCTCGTCCATCGTATATATATATATATAACACTGATACGGCCGCGAATACACAGGCCATTATTTCAAATCATAATGCCATTATACACAGTACTGGACTGTACTCTAAAAATACACCTGGTTGAGAGGAGAGAAGGCCATCCCAAAAGTTCTCTGCCTCATTGAACCCACATGCAATTCATCTCTCTCCGAAGACGCCAAACGGTTCGAGACCAAAGTTCACCGATGAGCCTATCGTCGCAATATATTACATCATGGGCAGCGCAGTGCAGACAAACCCCTCAACTAAATCTATCTCCTTTCTTCGCCGTGTATGGCTCACTCGCTTCATATTTGCTCTTCTCCCTTGATCTCTGGTTTTCGCTTTCCGGCGCATGCCTTGTTGGCGCAGGATCGAGAGTTGCCTCTTGACTGGGAGACCCGGATACGTCACTTGGTGACTTTGCCCCAGTTCCCTGAGTGCTTGAAGGAGCATTTGGTTGGCCGTATGATTGCTCCAGTGCTGCCAAACGCCGCCTCTTCTCTTCTTGTTCCCGGAACCGAGTCTGACGATCTTCATTGATAGATCTCTTTGCGAAAAAGTATGCTGCACCGCCAGCTATCACAAATTCAGTACCTATGCAGGAGACGCCATTCGAATGTAGGTCCACATACCGGCGGTCAAGGTGCCCATCCCGACCCTATTGCGCGATATTTTGTTAGAGGTATTTCCATCACTCGCTCCTTCGCAAAGGGATAGTTACCAGAATGATTTCACCTACATAGGGACTGTTAGCAGCAAAGAAAAGGCCGTCCCAATGGCCAGACTCACTGTATTCATATTGATCAGAAATATGGTCCAATTTCAATGTATAGCTTCGGAATCCGTGGAATCCGTAGGCGTCAAGGATGGCGTTTGGTTCAATTCTTGGCTTTGGAGAGGTTGAGAAAACGAGATGGAGTAAGTTTTGTTGACGCAGGACAAGATCGTATGTTAAATCGGGTAGAGGGTCTTTTAGTGCTGGCCGTCGATGGCCGTCGATGGCCGTCTACGAAGGGAAGGAAGCCGTACATACTCGAATCCCTTAGTACCTAGGTAATGCCCAGCTTGCACAGAATTAAGGTATTAGACGCTAAGGGGAACCCTGACATCCAAGCCAAGTGCCTTAGCCTTTAGGTACCTCGTCTAGAACCTTCAAGGTAGATTTTCGACGTGTCGCAGGACGTGTACACGACTCGACTCGACCTTCGACTCGACCTTCGACTCGACACTCGACTCGGCACAAGCAACCAACCAACCAACCAAGTAAGTGGACTCAGAGAAGTTCCTACCTATGTACCAAGCCAGCAATTACTCTGTACGCAGCCATTCCTCAACGATCATAGCACATCGCGGATGACCCAGAGCGCCTCTACGAAGAATTCTTGAAGACAAGACTGAACAAAGGGCAAATGTGCACTGTGTCATCAGGGATGATAGGGCCGAGACGTGGATTCCAGGCACGAGTAAGGTAATCCCCAAGCCCGACACCTCGTCGTCGTCAGCAACTTCATTGCGGACTTCTACGCTTCCTCCACATTGAAGGTGCTGTGGAACGATAATGCGCTTGGGAAAAACGCACGCAGATCTCCGCGTCGCAGAATCATATGAGAATGTCGATGGGGTCCTGTGGAATCTTCGATTGCTGCGCGAGTCTTGACACCTACTATCTTGGTGAAAAGGAGCCCGCGGGCGAAGTGCAACAATGGAGCACCAGTGCAGAGATAATACAGACGCTTCGTCCATTGTAAGATGCTTTATCCATACTTTCGATACAATGCTCTGACAGCCGGTAGAAGCCAGTATCCTCATTGCTGTCCCACTTCGAACAACTCAACAAACCCGCCTCAGAAGAAAGAACTCGGCAGTCGAGATCTCAATCACCCAATCCAAGATTCAACCACTCTCGTTTGAACAGTCCGGTACCTTCTCCGAGAATAGATGTACGGCACAGTCCACATAAAAACAGTCAAGATGGCCGTGGAGGGCTCTCTACTACTGCCACTGATGGTGTGCGCCAAAGACTGGGCATTGGACTCAATCCAGCCGCACAAGAATCGCCTTCTGTCACAATAGAATCACCACAATCGCCCCCAAGACCTCTAAATCTCAATCTGACGATGTCAAGCCCGTCCGACTTCTTAAGTGCAGAGGCTCCTAAGATATCTTCCAATCCAGGGATCTCGTCACCGCGCCATTTTAGAATCCCAAGCAGACCCCATACTCCGCTTGTGGACCAGCGCAGATCGCCCTTATTGCCCCCTTCAGCATCTTCGAAACCCCCTGAGCCTCCTCCTCCAAGAAGGTCCGCAGAATTGCGAAGAGATCCGCCCGCAAAAGCATTGGCACGTCTTCCGCCCCCTGTGAATCGCGCAGAGAAGCCGAAGATACCAGCCAAGCATAATACAGGACTTGAACATACCAATGATAAGCAGGTGGCTCCTCAGGACCCAGCTCGCTTGAAAGTATCTGGCCATTCTCCATACAGTCTGTCTACAAGCCGAGGCGTCAGTCCCGAGCGTGATTTTATGCTGCTGCCGCCTGCGATGCCGTCTCGCCCAACCACTCAAGAAATCAAGCCCTTAGCCCGATCGAATGCTACAGTTTTTGATCCACCTCCTGTTCATCATACACTTATTAGGAGAAGAGAAAATGAGTTCAATGGCAGCGGCATAAGTGTCGAGCGGGGGCTCGTTGATAATTTAGATGAGCAGAGACCTGCTCTCCCTGCTAGGCCGAGCTTTCCCCTTCCATCGAGGACATCTATGGACCTACCAAGATGGTCTAAGGCATCCAGTATCCCTCCGGACGGTCCGCACGCACTTATATCTGGTGTTCAGGTTCAGCGACCGACCGAAGATAGTAATTTGGTAACTTCGAATCCAAAGAGAAACGTTTCCACACCTATTTCTTCAAGCGCACCTACGCCACCTAAATCCCACGGTAGATCGATGACTGTGGATCAGCTTAATATCCAAGCACCAGAAAATTATAAAGCATCTTCCCGGATAGGACCTGACGTATCGGAGACTTCCATTACAAGATCATCGTATGCTGCATCCCAAATCACGGCAGGCAATGCATCAGTCAGTCTTGAGTATCCAGATCCTTCTCGCTCAAATCGCCGATTTCCATGGTTAAGTCACAGTGCGGGTGAGATTCCGATAAAGTATGATGCTCGATTGTTTGACGTGGTTGGGGAATATGCGTGCACTTCGGGAACATTCACACGAGTCTGGAGCTTAGTAACTGGAGAGCAAATAATGGGTCTTGCTCACGGGGAGACAATCAAGATTCTTTCTGTCTCTTTCAAGGCCTCTCCCACTCCTGACGAAGAAGGGCATAGGTTGTGGTTGGGTAATAATGTTGGCGATTTATTCGAAGTGGATATCGATTCCCAGAGTGTTGTGGCGACCAAGAGTGCCGCACATAGTCGGCACGAAGTCATCAAAATATATCGACGTACCAATGCAATGTGGACTCTCGATGATGTTGGGACGCTGCATGTGTGGGCTCCTGACAAGACAGGCTCGCCCAGTTTTAACGTCCTACCCCAAACTTTTCGACTTCCCAAGGGGCATACTTTCTCCCTTGTCGTTGGGAATGAGCTGTGGTATGCAACTGGCAAAGATGTTCGAATCTTCCATCCGACTGTCGATGGAAGAGCTCAGTTTCAACTTTTGCAACGCCCGTTATGCCAGCCTGGTGCAGGAGATATCGTATCCGGCGCCACAATTAACAGCCAGCCAGACCGTGTCTATTTCGGTCATACAGATGGCAAAATTACCATATATGCATGTGATACCTATGCATGTCTTGGCATAGTGAATGTCAGTGTGTACAAAGTATCTTCTTTGGCAGGAGTTGGCCAATATTTATGGGCTGGATTTAGCACAGGTATCATATATGTTTACGACACCAGCGAAACTCCATGGACTGTGAAGAAGGACTGGCGAGCACATGGCAACCCTGTCATAGGTGTTTTAGTCGATAGGAGCCACGTTTGGAAACAGGATCATCTGCAAGTGGTTTCTCTTGGCGCAGACAACGTATTGAAGACATGGGATGGCCTGCTTGAGGAAGACTGGCTTGGTAAGCAATTTACACTGCCTTGTATGTCTTGTCTGGGACTGATATTGGAAGCAGAGAATGATATACAAGCGAGAGATGCCGACTTTTGCACATTTGAGAATATCAAAACCCTAGTCATGACATGGAATGCTGGCGCTTCCACGCCTCACAGTCTGCGTTATTCAGAACAGGATTCCAATTTTGTTCGGGATCTCTTAAGGTCAAGCGGTTCGCCGGACATCCTAGTCTTCGGCTTTCAGGAATTGGTAGATCTAGAAGATAAAAAAGCTACAGCCAGTGCGTCGAGTCACCTTTCGAAATCTAGTTACGGTTAGAGCTAACTTGATTGTAGTAAGCTTTTTCAAATCCAAGAAGAAAGATTCCTCTGAGCAAGAGCGCATGAGTCATCAATATCGAGACTGGAGAGATTATCTTATTCGATGTCTGGATGACTACATGCCCAAAACAGAACTTTACCATCTGCTCCAGTCATCGACGCTCGTTGGGCTGTTCACATGCATCTTTGTGAAGTCTCACCTCCGTGATCGTATCAAGAGTCTCAGCGTAACAGAAATCAAGCGTGGGATGGGTGGGCTGCATGGAAATAAGGTGCGTTGACTCTACAATCATACGCAACAACAAATGAATCTAACTTCTCTTTGTGGTAGGGCGCCCTGATCGTCCGATTTATATTAGACAGTACCTCTATGTGCTTCGTCAACTGCCACCTGGCTGCAGGACAGACACAGACAAAGGTGCGCAACCACGATATAAGCGCCATTCTGGAAGGGGAGAATATACTCCCTGTTGAGCGAGATCCAACCGCACGCCTGGATAGCTTTATTGGTGGTGGGGATGGTTCTATGGTTCTCGATCATGAGATCTGCATCGTGAATGGTGATTTGAATTATCGAATCGATACCATGGGTCGAGATGCTGTCATCAACACCGTGAAGGCTGGAAATTTGGAAAAATTGCTCGAAAGAGATCAATTACTTGTCTCGAAACGGAAAAATCCAGGATTTCGACTTCGATATTTTCAAGAAATGCCCATTACTTTCAACCCGACATACAAATACGATGTCGGCACTGATACATATGACACAAGTGAGAAGAAGAGAGCTCCAGCTTGGTGCGATAGAATTCTGTATCGCGACGGCCACAATGCCAAACGCATCAAACAGTTTGATTATCGGCGGCATGAAGTACGAGTATCGGATCATAGGCCAGTATCTGCCTTGTTTGAGATGACCATCAAATCCATCGTGCCCGAAAAGAGGGCCGCAACCTGGGATAAATCGGTCAAACGGTTCGAGGGAGTCAAGCAAGAGCTCTTGAGGCCAAATTCCTATTAAGTAAAAAAATAAATTCAGTCACAGTTATAATAATTCCAGTCTCTGGCGAATATAGCCTGTTATTCGGATGAGTGAATGCTCTTGCGAGCAGTGTCCGACTCGCAGAAGTCAACACCCACAGATCCGTGTACATCAGTGACTGATTTCTCGACAAAATGCTGTCCTCAAACAATCCATGTAGACGTATTCTTCGTGGAAGACGAAAGTGGTGGTTAGGGTTATGCAAGTTTTCATTATAACTCACATAAAACAACACCATATTTGCATGCAACAGAGCGATACTATACTGACGCACGTGCTTATTTCTCTTTCTTTTCTCCATTCGTCTTCATAATAACATTGAGTATCATCCACATAATCTGCTCCCATTTACTGTATCTTTCCGATGGAAATGAAGGACATTACTGTATTGAAGGCATAGTTAGTACCTATATCAAAGCAACTGAAACATGATGTCATTCATGTCCAAGGGTTTCCCTACGTCATCACAATCCCATCACTCAAAAAAAAAAAACTACTTATATGCTCTAGTACTAACGCGATCCTTTCCTTGATATTATTTTTCTTCGTCAATGTCATATTCATGAGTGTGAAGTTTTCTGTCAGTTGTACTGTTCTCAATTGCTTCATAATATCCCGTCCATCACTATGTATTAACTACAGTCGTCGTCATGGTCAATCTGCTCTTGGACTCCAACTCCATGGAGACGTAGCTCGAAGCAATCCTGCAATGGCACCGAGCGAGTCAAACCACGCACGAGCGACGAGCCCGCGCAACAAGTCTGAGGATCTCGAAGTTCAACCTAATGAATGGAAGTTCAGAGCGCCATACAAAGTCCACGATGCTGCGGAGGGATTCCAGTCTGTGCATGAGGCAAGCTGTCAATGTGGTCGTGTAGTTTACCAGATCAACAGAGACAAGCCTCTGGATGCGAAATACTGCCACTGCATCACCTGCCAGACACTCCACGGTAAGTTGTATCATGCCCTCGGCCCTTATTGCAGTGTAGAAGTTGCGCTGATAGTTCAATTTTCCTAGGCGCCTGTTTCCAGTGGGCTGCGATTTTCCATAAAGAGGATATCAACTTCGCGCACGGCCACAACGGTCTCACTTGGTATAATAGCCAGGAAATGTCTATAAGACATAAACTTCCGTGCAAAGTATTGTGCGACTATTGTCATACTCCGATCATGGATGAAGGGCGGAATATGATTCTCCTATTTCCGTCACTCATCAAGTTCAAGAGCGCCGAAGACAGGCGAAAGTTTGATCCGACGCAAGTAGTATTGGTAGATATTTCCATGTCTATCTCATGCTTATTATTTCTACAGGTGCCATATGTTCTATAGCCAAAGACTCCTTGACATTCCGGATGGAAAACCGAAGTGGTCGGGGCTCAGCGGCGAGAGCGAGCTGATTGAGGACAGTCCTCCTGAAGCGGTGGAGAAACGAAAGAGAGAAACGGAAGGAGAGGACCACAAGAACTCTGGCGAGAGCAATGGAAAGAGACAAAGGAAAAAGGCACCGATAGCTCTATAGGCTTGCGGATGTAGAGTTGAGTTATCAGATGCATATTGTGGAATAACCACGTCAACTTGCCATGCGTGCCTCTGATGATAGGCAGAGTGAGGATGATTGGAATAGAGAGTAATACTTCGTTTCCAGCCTATGACTTGTTAATAGCAGCGATATGATGAATCTACGATGATCAATACGGGGAAAATATCAAGACGACAAAAATTGGCCTGCAAGCTTCTTCGACTCGGCAGATTGAGTCAACAAGGATTTCTTCCTGGTTGACCTCATTCAGCCTCGTGTGATTCCCGACATCCTGACAGAGCCATGGACAGCCTCGGTTGCCGGCTTTAGCCTTGTGTGGGGTACCTTGCAGGATCACCCACGAAACTCCGAGTATGTACCTATTAATTAACCCGTGCGCTTCCCGTGAAGCAGCTTGAAGTTTAAAGATCTATTTAAGATTATATATAGATATATTTTTCGTTTCCAAGTATATCCATTTGAAGTTTTTGCTGCTTCATCTCCAAATCTGCGATTCTTATAGGCCAGCCAGCCAGCCAGCCGCCATCCATCCTTGAAATATGTCAGGCGCACCATCCTTGACCGGGATCCGCGTACTTGAGTTCGCGGGTCTTGCGCCAGGTAAGCCGCCTCGCTGCGTCCTGCATACAAAATAAATAATAACCCATCAACAGGTCCCTTTGCTGGTCTTTTGCTCGCCGACAATGGCGCATCAGTTCTACGTATTGATCGAGCTATTCCGGGCGCAACACACTCCGAGAAACTTCCTGCGCCAACCGGAGATGCGCTGACTCGCCGCAAAGCGTCCATTGCCGTGGATCTGAAGAACAAATCCGGCGTTGATTTGGTCAAGGCTTTGGTAAAAAATGCCGACATTGTCATCGATCCTTTCAGACCTGGAGTCCTGGAGAAGCTTGGTCTGGGGCCGGATGTGCTGAAGAGCATAAATCCACGGATCATCCTGGGGCGCATGACTGGGTTCCGCAGGGATGGAAAGTATAAGGATATGGCTGGCCATGATATCAACTACATCGCTGTCGGAGGTGCATTGGGAGTTTTGGGTAGAAAAGGAACTAAGCCTTTTGGTCCCATAAACATCTTGGGAGATTTTGCCGGAGGTGGTGCAATCCTATTCCAAGGCCTACTGCTGGCATTGTTGGCCCGAGAGAAGACGGGCAAGGGTCAAGTTGTAGAAGCGAATATGGTCGACGGAAGCTCATATCTTATGACCTTCCCAAGACTGGCATACAAGACGCCAACTTTAGATCAGCCACGAGGCGAGAATCTATTGGATAGTGGGTGCCCATATTACGATACTTACGAGACCAAGGATGGAAAGTACATGGCCGTCGGTGCCCTAGAGCCACAGTTCTTCGCACTACTCATCAAGGGACTGGGACTGCAAGGACAAGACCTGGAGAACACTCGATATGATAGGAATACATGGCCAGCTATGGAAAAGTTGTTCACGAAGCTCTTCAAGGAGAAGACGAGGACCGAATGGGAGTCTATCTTCGATGGCACAGATGCCTGCGTCACACCCGTACTCGAGCTGGGCGAACTCGAGACCGATCCAAACAGAGAAGGAGACATTCGACCAGCTGTCACCTTAACAGGGACACCAGGCTTGGCTATCAAGCGTGGTGATGCCTCAACAAGACCTGTAGCAACTGGACAAGGACAAGGAGTAGCAGGTGATGGCTGGTCGAGCAAATATTTGAGGCCCAGCCAAGATGGCGAGAAGGTTCTCAGTGAATGGCTTGGTTGGTCGAGGTCGAAGCAATATGATGTCGAGAACGGCGGGTTGATTTTGAAAGATACTTCAAGGTTATAATCATCGATCTCAGGATTATAATTGTAAATTTTTTTAAATCTCTAAGACTGCGCCAGAGTCAGACACATAAAGGCCCTGTTATATGTCGCGAGAGCCCTTATCTTTCGATTCCATGACTCTCACGTCCCTATTACATCCATGCAAGCCCCTTCTATTAATGCTGCAAAGCATGTTATGTTGAGCTCTTTCGCTCCGATATCCCCTCCCCCCAAAAAAACTAAAACATACGCGTTTATTGCTGATTTGACGCCGAGAAAGCTTGCATTTGGACTTGAGAGATGTTTCAAGTATCGCAGTGCTTCTGCCCGGCCCATCAGTCTCTTATGTTCTCAATTTCATTTTCATTTGTGTCCTTACCTCCATGACTTCGTGGTTTCCCCGTAATCAATCCGATGGGCTTGGTGGGGGTCCGGGAGGAGGAGAGGGAGGATCGCTTCTGGATTTATCGACCTCCAGTGCTGTGTTGAGTTTCGGGAGCTCGATTCTCAATTTGCATACCGTCTTCCGGTCTCTTTTTGCTGGCGAGGTGAGCTTTCTCATAGATTCAAGGTCCTCACTAGCAATAGCCATATGCTAGCGTTTTCTTCTGCTCGGAGGAACGTCCCTGGTTTCGCAACGTAGTCTTCTCGGCTTTGGCAAAAACCAACTTCAGGGGGAAGTTATCAGTGTGAAGGCACGATATCGACCTATTCTATCGTTTTGCTTCTTGTGGTCATTGAAAGCGAATTCTCTGAGCGCCATCTTCAACAAGGCGCACAGTTCTTTATATATTCCTCCCTCTCTCTGGAAATTGACAATCTCCAGAACCGCTCTGCGTCCCGCCTCGCAGGTGCAAACATGCCCACGCACCAAATCAACGATCCACGTTGTCCCTGACGGGAACTCCACCAGCACCAGCAAAGCAGCCAGCCTCACTTCAGCCTTGCCGGCACAAACTTCTATTTCTCCTCTCCCCCATGAGATGTAGACTCCTCCTCCAATTGTGCCATCAACCTATACCTATGCAACTGCTGTCTGCCATGGCGATCCATATCCATGCTCCGGAACCATTCGCTTCTCCGCATGTTTGTACCTGCAGGCCAGTTCGGCAGCCAATTGCCGCGAAACAGCAGAAGGAAGATTTGGAACGATTGCCGTGATATAATTAGACGATAACCGGGTTCTCGGTGCGCTTTGGTTTCTTCACGTTCTTCAGACTTTGAAACATGAGGATTTGTGCTTCTCGGGCAGCCTGTATAACTCTTGAACAGACACCAACCGTATCATGAGTCAACAATATGGAAGTTTGGCGGCCCCACGCTGCCGAGATTTATAGGGCGTGGACAGGTGTATCATCAAAAGTTTGATGCCTTACGATCTGTACACAGGTGATAAAAGCACAATTGCCTCTCCAATCTCGTAGCCTCACGGAAAGAAAACACAAAACAACAACATCGAAGATATGCTCGGCTTGACTGAGTCCATTAGATCATGAATTAGGTAGGCATTCTCTACAACGCTGTATCTATCAGCCATTCGCTATAGGCTCCTGGCAAGAAAACATGAATAAACAGAATGACGACCCATCAGCCTTGCTGTCACACCTTCACAATCCTCATGCTTTGTTCCCATCCCTTGCTCTCCTGGTGTTTCTTGTTTGCCATCATAATCATCCATTCCTAGTCTTTCCATCTCTCATCTCATTGCGTTGGTCGGGGCGCAATCAGTGGGGTATCAGCAAAGGTGAGGTATCACCAGACATGCCCAACAAAGGAAATCTAAAGGCTGACAACACGGTAGCACGACAGATGCTGTGATATCTATAACGTCCCGCCCGATCGTGCTGTTCGAGGTTTGATTGCTGACTTGCTGGTCATCGCTTCACCGATACCTCGCCTTGAAGAACATGGTTTCCAAGATAGGGCTTATTGGACTTGCGAGACAATCTCATTCGCACGTGAGAGTGATTCAACCATTTGCTGGCACTCCTTTCTCCGACGAACGGTGTAGTCGCTCTCCTTGAGAAGCTCATCAAGAGTTTCGGTTCGGTACATATTCTCGAGAAGTTCACGCTGCATCTCATCCTTGGTAAATCTAGGTTGGTTAGTTAACTCTGAGGCTGCCAAAGTTATTGCTGGACTTACTGAACAAGGTTAAGCATGATAGCCTTTGGTACCATATCAATCATTGTTCGCTTCACAATGTTATAGTACGAGTTGATGAGGAGTTCTATGTACGATTAGCAGCGATTCCTAATTGGAATCTCAGAGAACTTACTGATAACTTCGACTTCGACGCTTTCACGCTCTGATAATGTTCCGGACGCCTTCAATGTTGGCGGTGGAGCATCCATAGCAGCCATTTTCTTCTTGTTCTTTGATGCAAAAAAGCTCCCGAAGAAGCCTCCATTTGCATCGGTGGCGCCGTCAAATGATGGGCTCGCGGCTCTTTGTGGAGTAGCAGCAGCTTGGGCAGGGGTAAGGGGCTTTCCGGTTTTCGGGTCAACTTGCACAGGCTTCGCGGCGGTTTGTCTCTCATTTACAATAGCCATGGCTCTGTGACCATTGAGGAAATCTGGATGGCCAGTATTGATGTAGCATGTCTCCATAGCCACAAGATCTCTAACAAGCTTATTCGCTGGATCCATGGCCTTCTTGAAGAATGAAATAACAACAGCGTGGAATTTCTCCTTCAATTGCGGATATCGCCGGAAGAATTGCTTGCCCAGAAGTTGCGAGAGGATGCGCACCAACTCGTCATATACCAAGGAAACACACTTCAAGCTGGGTTCTTCAAGACGCTTGATTTGTTGCTTAACGATCAGCTCGAAAGCCGTAGTTCCGACAAAAAGGGCCGGCGATGATCCAGACGAATTGTAAAGGATCGTTCTGATATCAATATCCTTGACTTGATCAAATGGATCAACAGCCTTAACACCGTTCGCGTAGAGCTCATGGAAGACAAAGCTGATTCTTGCACCACCCGAAAGCTCGACTGATGAAAGCTCGGTGTTGTTTCCATCAAGAACTGTCCTCCACTCGTTGGAGAATTCCGTGATGATATTGAGCACGATATTTGCGCTGTTGCCAAGCATAGAATCGCCGAGACCTTGCAATTCCGTAGCGTATTTTTGTAAAGACGCAGAAATGCGGGCCTTGATATCTGGCAAGGTCTGCTTGATGTGCATCATCAAAATGAGATTCAACTTGCGTGCCAAATAGGGAGTACCGCAGTATGAGCTCTTATTTCTGTATGCCTTGTGGTTCTCAAAGAAGTTCTTCTCGTTCTCCAACGCAGCTGTAATAGCCTTCTTATTGTCGATATCCCTCTGTCCTCTGTTGACAACTGGGACGTATCCCAGTCTGAGAGGAATGATGCGGCCTGCTAAGATATCCACAACATCGGTGCCCTCGTCCATCAAATCGACCTTTGTGAGCACACCAATCGTCCTTTGTCCCTCAGGATCGACTTCGCGAGCAAGCTTGAGTCCATCGGAGTTGGCCAAATCGGTATTTGCGCCAGTAACTGCCAGGATAATAGCATTCGGTTTGCTGATCTGCTTCAAGACCATCTCCCTAATCTGTCTCTCGATATCCCTTGGCTGATCACCAACCGGCACCTTCGTGAGGCCCGGTAAATCGACGAGCGTAAGTGTGAGGACATTGGGGGAGTATATGCGGAGATTGATAGGTGCTGGTGAAATGCCGGCATTCCTCCCAACCTTCGCCTCAGTCTCCTTCACGATTTCTTCTCGGATCTTGTTAAAGTCGTAGAATTTTTGGCCTGGAATGTGCAGGAACTCTCCCCACTCGTCTGCATTCGCCTCCTTGTCGCTGGAGTTGGATACCTCCTCCTTTACCCCGTTTGCCTTGGCGACTGGTTGACGGTTGATCAGCTGGAGGACGAGGGGCCGTCGAGTTACGATACCGGTTCCTCGAGGTAAGCTAGATACTCGTTAGTAGTGCTCTCGAAAAGGAGGTCTCGAGCTATCCTACAAATCGCGGCCAACAATATTCTCGAGCACGGAGCTCTTCCCGCTGGACTGACTCCCCACCACTACTATTTGAGGAAGATCGATAGGATTCTGTACCCCAACAGTTGTGAAAACATCCTGAAGTTTATTCACGAGTCTGCAGATACCAGTCAGCTATTGCGACGCCAAATCAAGCCATCCTGCTAAGGGGGCACCGACGTAATGAGGCCTGGATCGGAGATACCGCCCTGGGTGGCCATGGCGGCGGTGTAAGAGTGTTGATTTCTTAACAAGTTTCAGTCGCAAGGAGGAATCAGAAATGGCAATATATTGCGATATGAGGGTAGAAAGCGATGACGACGTCTGGCAGGCTTGTTTGAAGGAAAAAAAAAGCAGTGGGTGTGCGTGCTGCGTGGAGCGGATTTGTATGTAGAGTTGTCTCTAGAGGAGTATGCGTATAGGAGTTACGCAGCTGTGGCTGATATTTGGTTGGTGCCTGTCATATTAGGTAGACGCTCCTTACTCTCAGCCGCACGCCACATGCCATGTCACTGCCAGCAGGTCGGCCCCTTCTGCCACGTGATCATTCCTCTACATGTCCAAAAAGGAGTATAGAAGGACAGAGTAGGTACAGAATACCTCCATTCTATGTAGACATACCTAGCGTTTGAAGGTAGCCAAGTACCTATCCTACATAACTGCCTCTTTTGAGAGTTGCCAAGGATACGTAGAGGGTCATGGAGCAGGTGATCAACGCATGATACCTACCTTTATCTAAATAATTGTTTACATTCGAGTTAGAGGAGTGCATCCTCTTTTCATTTTTCCAATAGCCAATAATCTAAAAATCTTCACTTCAAAATGGCATCTCAGCGTGTAATCACAGTCATTGGCTCTTTGAACACCGATCTCGTCACAGTCACCGAGCGAGTCCCACTGGCCGGCGAAACTCTCACATCCAAGTCCTTCAGTATCGGTGCTGGCGGCAAAGGTGCCAACCAAGCAGTCGCCGCCGCACGTGTCTCTCGTCCAAATCCAAAGAACATCTCGACCTCAGAGGCCGTGAGTTCAGATGTCGCCGTCAGATTTATTGGAGCGGTGGGGGCAGATCAGTTCGGTCCGACGCTCGTCGCCGGCATGGAGACCGATGGCATCGACATCAGCCGCATCCGAGTCCTGGAGGGAGAGACGACGGGCGTAGCCGTCATCCTGGTTGAGGAAGCAACCGGCGAGAACCGCATTCTGGTGAATCCTGGAGCGAACTCGGCCCTAAAGTCAGAAGATTTCACCAGCATCGAGAGTCTCGGCACCCCAAAGCCAGATCTGGTCGTCTTACAGCTCGAAATCCCCTTGGACACCGTGCTGACAATTATCAAGCACTGCCGGGCTGCGAACATCGCTGTGCTTCTGAATCCTGCGCCAGCAGTGCCTTTGCCAGAAAGCGTTTATGAGGGGCTGGAGCATCTGGTTGTGAATGAGACCGAGGCAGCAATCCTCTCGGGACGGAATGTGGATGAGGTCAACGCGAGAGACTTTGACTGGGGCATCATAACGGATGAATTTTTGAAGAAAGGTGTCAAGAATGTCGTGGTTACTCTGGGAGGAAAGGGGTCTTATTCTTCGGGGAAAATCGACGGAGGAAGCTTGTTGCCAGCAAATAAGGTGAAGGTGGTTGATACTACCTGTGCTGGGGACACATTTGTCGGAGCCTATGCATCAATCTACGTTGGTTCCCTTGGGGAGAGTGGCTGGGACCTGAAGGAAGCCGTGAGGAAGTCTTCCAAGGCGTCGGAGTTAACGGTCCAGCGAAAGGGGGCACAAATAGCAATCCCTTGGGCCGATGAGATAGATTGGAATTGAAGGGCATTATTGAAGAATCACACAGAAAGGACTAGGGACAGGAAGTATTGACTATGTAGCATATATTGTGAAGTACCTGGCTACTTTCAACGATCTGCCTGCGTGGGGAGGGATCTATGTACCTCTAGGCATCTCTTACTTTAGGTGGATAGGAGGTGATAGGAGGTAATACTGAGTGTCCCTGGCGCTGAACTGTGGTTCTGCGCAAGAACAGCACACACTCCTCACAAGGTATCTTTGCGTGCCATCGGATCTCCAGCTTTTCTCTTCTTCTTTTGTCGTGACTCGTCCCTTAATAGATCCGTGTTTTGCGAACGGCAACAATACATGCCTACCAGCTCCCTGTCGCTATCGCTATCGCTATCGCTATCGCAAGTTTGGCCACCAAACCCGTACTCCAACCAACATACAGCTTGCACTGTGGCCTGTACGCATGTGAATCACAACCTCAACCTCTGGAAACCTTCGCATCCAAGCACGTCGACGCCCGAAAACTTGAGACGCTGCAAAGCCACTTCTGAGCTGTGTTTGTCCATTGTGTGGTTCCCCTCGTATGGAATTGTCGGTATGCTACAATCTTGTCTGCACCATGGCCCAAAGACTGTCCGGTTGATACAAGGACGCGACTCGCGTCGATGCTCTTCTCGACCGTCAGCAGTCAATCGAGATACGCAAGTTGGGACATTCTACTTGAATGTCAAGTCCGTTCATACAACACCCCCATGGAGACCAGCAGCGGTGTTGGACGAGTAAGCCCTCCTGCCCATGTATGTCTGTACTGGATGCTGAACTGAATGTAGATGGGTTGCAAAAGAGGCAAGGCCTGTCAGTCTGCGGCAACTTATGGTCTTTGGAAGGTCATTATCCGAAGCTCGTTTGATCAGTTCAGCAAATTATGTGCGCACAGAACTACCAGTCAGGTACCTACTGTTATAAGACAATCTTTCATGACGGAATGACAGTTGACAAGCCATAGACTTGCACACAGAATACGAGACATGCAGACACTGCCATACGTTGTTGTATCGAATGAGCATATCAGCGAAGTCTATGAGCTATACTACCAGGCTTTTGAAAGTCTACGTCGGATTCGTGAGGTCAAAACGCTGGATGATAATGAGCGGTTGTGCCAGAAAATTAGCCAGACACTCCAACAACACCTGCCAGTTATTCCTAAGCTTTCCATGGGCATTCTTGAGTGTCGTGATCTCATGAAGCCAGAGGATATGGATAAATTCATGAATACCATACTTCGCTCGGTAATGTCTGTATCTGGAATGTTTGGATCCGTTGCTAACACAAGCCCAGCGAATCTCTCGACGAGTAATAGCCGAGCAGCATCTTGCCTTGACCGAGACATACAATTCGCCATGGCATTTTCCAGAAGCCAAAAATCCTTCCGACTCGGAGTTCATAGGCGAGGTTTTCCTTAAGTGCAATGCAAGAGAAGTTGTTGAACGATGTGGAAAGGAGGTCCAGAAGTTGGCAAGAAGCGCATATGGTCCTGACGTTGTTCTCCCAGAGATTATATTGGAAGGCCACCGCGACGTCACATTTCCATATATCTTGAGCCATCTTGAATATATCATCGGGGAACTCCTGAGAAACTCCATCCAAGCCGCGGTTGAACGCCCGGATCGGCCTCGTGACGGAACCAAACCTCCGCCCATTGAGGTTACAATATGCGAAGCTCCCCAGCATGTTATCATTCGCGTGTCTGATCAAGGTGGTGGCATAGCTCGTGAAATTCTTCCATACCTCTGGTCCTTCTCAAAGGGTCCCAGAAGCGAAACTCGACTGGAGAACTTGCATCATGTGCCTAAAATGGCGGCTACACTTCAGGAGTTGAGAGATCCTGCGGATCCCGCCAGACCGATTCAGGCCGGTCGCCACACATCGCTGTCGTCTTTGTCTAGCCGACCGCCAAATCTTCGGCTTGGGATGGGCCTCCCACTATCGCGGATTTATGCCGAATACTGGGCTGGGACGCTCGAGCTGCAGTCTCTCCATGGCTATGGTGTGGATGCATTTTTGCAGATATCAAAACTTGGAAATAAAAACGAGCAGCTTACAACAAGAGCAAGCATGGATGCAATCTGAGAGATGCTGCCTTGTACTTAGTATTTTGGATATCATCTGACCTACTCTCTAGTCGTTGGAGCTTGACGAGTTTGAGGGCTCAGCCAACGCCAATGGAATTGTCTCTATGATATTTGTCTTATATAAAAGATTGGAGAATGGTGTCATCCACGATTACTCAACCAGGCCGTGCTCAGCATAAGATGCAGTTGAAAAACACTTAATCTTCAGGGACAGAGCATTAGATTTGGACGTTACAGTTCGACGTGTTGGATATGAATGCCTTGGGAGCTGCGACGTAACTTGAGAGACTGGCCATTGTCACGAAATCTTGAATCTGAAGAATACCCTCTCAAGGACGTATAATCGTTAAAAACATTGAATTACATCGTGGCTGACTAGCTAGAGCATCTGCAATGAAGCATCTCTCGTCGAGAAATTATGTAGCCTCGCATGAGTGATTGCAAAAGAAAAATGAAATAAAACGTTGCGATTGACCCGCTTGCAACGCTTGACACAATCCCGCGCTTTTGGATATCGCTGCCCAACCACTCCCCAACTCTTACCCCCTACATAAATTCACAAAACATCAAATCAAGCTCGCTCTAGCGGCGGCCATGGCTTCGTACAGCGCTGCCCTGCATTTGCTCAAGCTCTTGCTCGAGCTGCTTGATGGCAGCGTGGGTGCTCTCAAGATCCTTGTTGAGCCTGTCACGCTCGCTGATGAGCTTCTGCTCCCATTGGCGGAAACGGTGCTCCTCAATTTTGACCTGCTCGGTAAATCTCTTCCTCAAGCTCTCTTCCTCCTCCTTGAATTTCGGGTTGTCGAGCTTTCTTGGTCTGGCCTCGCCGAACTTCCGGGTCTCCATTTGCTGGGCTCTGTAGGCCTCATAATGTGCCTCCTCCGTGGTGTGAATCAGATCAAGCATGTGAGTGCGGATCAAAATAGAGCGGAGCTTCTTAAAGTCGCAGTGGTCTTCGTTCTCAACCTCGGCCACACCCCATGAGTATTGACGACCTTTGACAATGCGGCCATCACCAGTCTTGACATCCTTCTCAGAGCCGATGACGGCGAATGGCATAGCAGCCATGAGGCTTCTAGCATGCTGGGCAGCAGGCTCATCATCCTCTTCGATGGGTGGAGTGTAGATCTTGATGCCTTGAGCCTCGATAACAGCGCGAATCTATGAAATATTAACCCCGTAATCTTGTTTATAATCGAAAACTACATACTCTTTGCTTGAAGCGTGCGAGATCAGCGGGGCTGAGAGTATCTGCTTTGGCAACAACGGGAATCAAATTGACTCTGGAGCTCAGTCTCTTCATCACTTCAATGTCAAGGGGCTTCAGGGTATGCCCAGTGGGCCTAATGAAGTAAAGACACGCATGCACGCGAAGGTCGATTTTGTCAACTCGGCGTGGCTGTTGCTCTTGCAACATATAAGACTCATGCTGATCGTCCAAAAACTCGATGATTGGCATCCAGGAGTCCCGATTGTTGACATAGTCACCAAAGCCCGGGGTATCAATGACGGTTAAACGGACTGTGTCACGGTCAGTAATGGCCAAAATACAGCATATGGGGTCAATTACCCTTGAAAAACTTCTCTTCCAGCTCAGCCTTGGTGATCTCGATCTCTACAGTCTTATCCACCTGCTTGGCATGTCGACGCTTGTGATCCGCGTAGTTCTTGATAGTTGTGGAGAAGAGAGTGTTGATGAATGTCGTCTTTCCGAGGCCAGACTCACCAGCAACCTGCAAGAAAAACCTGTCAACAAGCTACTCACAAGAACGGGAGTCTTCGATTCTGTAAATATGTACCATGATGGTGAAAGCTGCTCCACGCTTTGCGACAATCTTGTGTCGTTGATTTGGCAGATTGGCAATGCCAATCGGCGACGCACTCTCAACAGCTGGGGCCATTATTCCGAGTTACTTCTTCTCCAAGCTTGAAATACAAAGCAGCAATTATGACAGTCGCTGGCGTCGATTATGATTGTGGGTATATAACGTGGATTCGTGAGGTGAGAGGAGAGAGGATGGAGCAGAGTAAAGCAGGATGTGGAGAGGTAGTTGCGACTTTTGGTTCAGGGGACAAGCAATCAATTTCGAGGCGCGGCTGCCCCTTTCGAACATTGCAGGGGTTCTCCAGCTCTAAGCTCAGAGAAGACTAGCCCACGGAACGGATCATTAACTCTCCGACTTATCGGAAAAAGTCGAGAAATTGTGGATTGTGGATAGGAAGAGTCGCGATAGGAATTATTGGACGTTTTATAACAATGCAGCGGTGACAATGAAGACGGAGTTCAAGGTAAGCACCGCTATGCAGACATTCTCGCGGTATGTGTGCTGATGACTGCAGTTCTCAAACCTTCTCGGGACTGTTTACAGTCAGGGAAATCTGCTCTTCAGCCCAGATGGAACTTGTCTCCTCTCACCTGTGGGAAATCGTGTCACAGTCTTCGATCTCGTAAAGTAAGACTCTTCTTGCCAACTGTCGAACATTCCTCTCTAATTATTGATAGTAATAAATCTCATACTTTACCCTTCGCTCATCGAAAAAACATATCACGCCTCGGTCTTTCCCCTCGAGGCAATCTTCTCCTCTCCGTTGACGAGGATGGCCATGCGATTTTAACGAATGTACCACGACGAATTGCTCTTCACCACTTCTCATTCAAATCCTCTGTCTCGGCGCTTGAGTTTGCGCCTTCTGGAAGGCATTTCGCTGTGGGCGTGGGACGACATATCGAGGTGTGGCACACTCCATCGACACCGGATTCCAATGCGGAAGGCGACCTGGAGTTTGCGCCCTTCGTGCGCCACAGAGTTTATACGGGACATTATGATACTGTTCAGAGCATAAAATGGTCAAGCGACTCGCGCTTCTTCCTCAGTTCTGCGAAGGATTTGACTGCGCGCATATGGAGTTTGGACCCTGAGGCTGGGTTTTTACCTACCACTTTAGCTGGCCACCGAGAAGCTGTCTGCGGTGCATGGTTCTCTCATGACCAGGAGACAATATATACGGTCAGCAAAGATGGTGCCGTATTTCAATGGGCTTACATGCGAAATCCCAATGCGCCTGAGCCGGACGACGAGAATAACGATGACGGAAAGTCCATGCAATGGCGAATTGCGCGAAGACATTATTTCATGCAAAATAATGCGAAGGTCAATTGCGTCGAATATCATCCAGAGTCCAATCTCCTTGTGGCTGGCTTTTCAAATGGTGTCTTTGGTCTCTACGAAATGCCAGATTTCAACATAATTCACACGCTCAGCATATCTCAGAATGATATCGACTTCGTTACCATCAATAAAACAGGCGAGTGGCTTGCATTTGGAGCGTCAAAGCTGGGCCAATTACTTGTCTGGGAGTGGCAGTCAGAGTCATACATCCTGAAGCAACAAGGCCATTTTGATTCCATGAATGCATTGGTCTATTCGCCGGATGGGCAAAAAATCATCACTACAGCCGACGATGGCAAAATTAAGGTGTGGGATGTCAATACTGGTTTCTGTATCGTCACTTTTACAGAACACACCAGCGGTGTCACGGCATGCGAGTTCTCAAAACGAGGCAATGTGCTCTTCACATCAAGTTTGGACGGATCTATACGAGCATGGGATTTGATCAGATACCGAAATTTCCGAACATTTACAGCGCCAACGCGTCTTTCATTCTCATGCCTAGCTGTTGATCCTAGCGGAGAAGTAGTCTGCGCCGGCTCATTAGACTCGTTTGATATACATATTTGGTCTGTACAGACTGGTCAGCTCCTTGACCAACTATCAGGACATGAAGGTCCCGTGTCTTCATTAGCCTTTGCTCCAAATGGCGGCGCGGTGGTCAGTGGCAGTTGGGATCATACTGTTCGCATTTGGTCCATCTTCAACCGCACACAAACGAGTGAACCCCTTCAATTGCAGGCAGATGTCTTGGATGTGGCATTCAGACCCGATTCTTTACAATTAGCTGTTTCGACCTTGGATGGGCAGCTCACATTCTGGTCGGTCTCAGAGGCTGAACAGCAAGCAGGTGTCGATGGTCGCCGTGACGTTTCAGGAGGTCGTAAGATCACTGATCGCCGTACAGCCGCTAACGCAGCGGGAAACAAGAGTTTCAATACCATCAGATATAGTGCGGATGGTACATGCGTTCTTGCCGGAGGCAACAGTAAATATATATGTTTGTACTCTGTCTCGTCATTGGTCCTTCTGAAGCGGTTCACCGTCAGCGTCAACCTCTCATTATCAGGCACCCAAGAGTTCCTTAACAGCAAGCTTCTAACAGAAGCTGGACCACTTGGTCTTATCGATGATCAAGGAGAAGCCTCAGACTTAGAAGATCGCATTGATAGAAGTCTTCCTGGTTCAACTCGTGGAGGAGATACAGCAGCTCGAAAAAAATTGCCAGAAGTTCGCGTCACAGGAGTTGCTTTTGCACCTACAGGCCGATCATTCTGCGCGGCCTCAACTGAAGGTCTGTTGATCTACAGTCTCGATACCACACCTCTCTTTGATCCATTCGATCTGGACATCAGCGTCACTCCAGCATCGACTCTTCACGTCTTAACCAAAGAGAAGGACTATCTCAAGGCTCTCGTAATGGCATTCCGTCTCAACGAAGCGCCCTTGATCCGACAAGTCTACGAAGGCATTCCTCCCACAAACATTGCTCTGACAGTCGCAGAACTGCCAATTGTCTATGTTCCCCGTCTCCTCCGCTTTGTTGCTCTCCAGACTGAAGAATCACCTCATCTTGAGTTCAGTCTCTTGTGGATCAAGGCAATTCTGGATTCTCACGGGCAATGGGTGGCCGACAATCGGGGTTCTGTCGAGGCTGAGATGAGAACTGTGAGCCGTGCTGTTGGAAGGATTAGGGATGAATTGAGGAGGCTTGCGGATGAGAATATTTATACCTTGGATTATTTACTCAGTCAGCCGGTCGTTGACAAGAATGGGACGGACGGCGCTTTGGATGGGCAAAAGGTCATTGGCAATGGGATTTTAGGTGGCGATGTGGAAGAAGATGATGCGGAATGGATCGGTCTAGATTAGACTTCGAGTGCAAAATATATCCAACATTCCAAGATGCACTTATCCCCCACTGATGCCTCAATAGATGGTTTAATTTAAGACTAACGGTTTAATGGCTAAATTCTGCATATTTTCACACCGTAGCCCCTTTGTAAAACACCCTGGAACCTTTTCACATTAGCTTTTGGGGAGATCTGACGAATTGGTAGGAGAAAAGGATGCAAGAAGAAGTCCTAATTACTTTGATTTCCACTCCATTTTACTTTACATTTGCATTTCATAAACATAGCCCACGAAAGCTCCGATTTATTATTGCCCTTGCTTCAAAGCCACGTAGGAAACCACGACAACACGTTATCCCTTCCAGACACGGTTGCCTAGACCATTGCTGTAACCACTGACATCAATGTCAGTTGCGACCATAGCAAAATTGTGAACAGTATGTGCTCCTTCCAACACGGGCAGCTAGAAGAGAACAGCACAATGCACGGAGATCTTGCAGCGAGGAAAAATGAACAGCTGCATGAAGTCGAGATCGAAAGGTTGGTGCTGCGGTTAAATGTCTCTGAGGATTCTGTGACATCATTCATATGATTCCGGACTGTAGAGTCGAGCGAGGGAGGATGTACTTGAATGTTAGCACGACTCTTCATCCAAGTAAGTGCCTACGTTATTTGTATAACGGGTGTTCATCGAGATAATAGTCACCCCGTGGCTGGCTGTACGGCTTTCATACTGGTGGCGGAGCTACATGGTTGGGCTCTTATTGCGTCTCTTGCGCTTGCGCTTTTCATTGCCTGATTGCTAGTATGCTTGTATTATATCCATTTGTCTTCGATGTTATCATTTCCTCGGCATTTCTGGCAAGATGCTTTTGTATGTTGTGGACTGACGGCTCCCTAAATATGTCCACGTCGTTCGGGCCAGCCGTCGTTATCAATTTTTCGACAGCTACCACTGGTGGTACTTGACAGGGCCACCTGCTGGTGCGATATTTGCCGCTCAGATTGCTCAAAAATAGCGAATGTGACCACGATCGAAACAAAGAGACCTCACAATTGCCCAGAAGGTTCGGGACCGGATACCGATGTTTGGAAGAAGACATAGCCACTTCCAAGCTGCTAGCTGGCATCATATCCGAGTGTTCTCCAGAGAAAGAATCCCCTTGTTGGTTGTCGATAGCAGATTGAAAGTTGGCTTGGCTCAATGTCGGAGGTGAACCCAAGATTCATTGTTGAAGGGAAGCGCTATGAGAGGAAGTGAAATAAGAATTGCATTCATGGACAATGAGCTGTCTGATATATAGGTTGCTTAATTAATTACTGACAATTCGGGAGACTTCTCTCAGGGTGAGAATGCGTTTGTACTCAGTCCAATGTACCACTTGATTCTCTCGGTTTCTCCAGATCCAAGTTCGGTCCATCAACTGTGAAATTGGGAAAACATGAGGTCGATCAAATGCAAAGCTCACCGTCAGCGGACAGGAACAATAATCACTCTTCCAGCACCTGGTAAATTCCGAAGTGACAGCATCACGTTCCAGGTTCTCCGTCGAAAAGCCCTGACATAACTGGATGCCCATCATAACATGAGTGCCCTTTGAGACCTTACCTACAAAAATACCTACAAGCCTTGGACGTGAATCAGTGAATCCTGGCGAATGATGCCAGATAAAATCGTATCCACGAAACCTCTCCAGAAGCCCAATAGCTTAGAAACCGTGACCCCTATTCTCCGAGGGACAGGATTCCCGGGCCGGCAACCGCTTGCCAAAACGTTAAAGCTATATTGAAGTAACTATAAATCGAGAGACATGCGTATCTGAAGGAGCAAGAGAACCAAGGAAAGAATCTTCTACTCGCGTCGAAACGCTATGAAGCTTGGAAAACGACAATGAATCTCACATTTGCATCCATCACCATGCCTTCAAGGCGGTGGAATGCATACCCGACCCCGAAGAACCCATGGGAAAATGCAAGAAAGAGTATAATCGGAACTATTGCCCCTACATTCATGCGTCGATGGAGTCTGAGAAGAGATGCTGCGTTGTACAAACATGCAGCCACAAATAGCAGCCCGAAAAAGCTGAACAGCACAACCACGTTTCTGGTATTGAAAAGAGAGCGCCAGAGCACGCCAATTGGGCAAGGTTCGGACCAAAAAGAGACGCGGCGCACGGGAGCTCTGCTACCATGCTCCATCTCGGCAGTGTCCTTCATGCGCCAGCTTCGCTATCTCACGTCAGAGACGGGACGTGGTCTGCCGTAGCGTGGCAGGAAGGCTGCGATATCTGTTGGCATGTTGTGGAGATGAACTTTGTGAGGAGATTGGAGAAGGTAAAAAATATAGAGCAGGAGAGGACATAGAATAGGAGAGGAGACGAATCTGATATATATTGTATGGATAACGGCATGGAGGATGCAAGATGCAGGGTTGCACCAAAGAAAAAGAAAAAGAGTTTTGATCCTTTTTTTTCTTTTTTCTTTTTTCTTCTTCGTTGGTAATTATATATTAGATAGACGACTATGGCTCGGTGTTCCTTGCGTTGCAAGCAAGGCTGAGAAGGCTGAGAGTCTGAATAGGAGAGAAGACGGAGACCCATTGGGATGCATGGAATATTGCGGAGGCCTGAGGCACATCGGCAATGAGGGCCTGTGAGCCGGTAGGTATGTACATGTCTGTGAGCGTTTATCTCCTCTTTTTCGTGGAGACGAAGTCCTTTATTTTTTTTTCTTTTTTGCCATATCCAGCAGGTCAAACAAAGCGCATGCCCTGCCTCAGCGGAGCGTCATCTTGTTCTCGACACGTCCGCTGTTTTACTCACTACTGCACGGCCGCTGCGTGCGACTTGCGGCATCGATGACCTCGGAATCCACATTGTTGTTGCTCCGTACTCCGTGCCCAGGTGTTGAGAGCGACAGCACGGAAAGCATCGCGAGGGAAGGGCCGATCAGGGATGAGGGATGAGGGATGAGGGATGAGGGATGCCTTGGTACCTACGGAGGCAGTATGTAATACATACATACCAGCCGAGTGGGCCAAATGTCTCAGGCGCGCGTCAGAGGTGGCGGGTCAGAGCGAGGTGGCTGCTGACTCTTCTGCGTCGACGGTGCTGACTGGATGGGAGGCGTCTACGGATAGAGACGAGATGAGCGGATGGATGGAAGAGTGCTGAGAGTGCTGAGAGTGCTGAGAGTGCTGAGAGTGCTGAGGATGCTGAGGATGCTGAGGATGCTGAGGATGCTGAGGATGTTGAGGATGCTGAGGATGCTGAGCTGGCAGCATGAGAGCCACTGACAGCCTTGTACGGGCCTTCCATGTGCCTGACGCGCTTTGAAGGCATTCGAGGCTGCGAGCAAGAGATTCGGGAACGTGAGTACCTACATACAGGTGAGGAGATGGTGTTCCATGGTATGTATCGTCGGCTAGGCTGGGTGAGAGCGAAGGATTCGTGATGCCGTGGTTGTGGGATCTCGGCCACTGCAGCAGTCTCGAAGGATTCCCCCCAGGTGATCTGGATACACAGCATGTTCTATATGTACTCTATCCGTACCATGGTCTGCGTTGGGATGCAGCATGACCGATGATGACTGGCATAATGGTCTGTACACAGGTACTCCTGCTCTTTCTCTACACCTTTTGCCTGGTCAGACAGGACTTGGGGGCTATGTCAGGGCTCTCTGCGTTATCACATTCACCTGCCACATCACCATACTCTGCAGAATACTACAGAAATATAATATTTTAATATCTTCCTCCTTCGAATGATGTTGGAATATTACGATCAGCTTCGCCAGGATGGATGTCTGGACCAGACGCTCGCAGCCAGCCAGCAATGACATCGTATCCATCTCCCTCCACACTCCATGTGCTGAGGCCGATGTAGAAATCAGACTGTGTATGGGTTCTCTGTTGGGCCTCTGGACTCCCAGATGCAGTATAGATAAGTGACTTCTAACGCACGCTTCCTTGATGTCTGGTGTGGCATAGAGTGCTCCTGTAGACGCATCGACCACCCATATTGTTGAACACAGTATCGATTGACACTGTGGGCACGGAAGCAAAGATGTGATAAAGCATGTAGAATAGAATCTAGCTAAACTATGAATCTATCTATTATATATGCCTCTAGCCTCAATAGGCAACAGTAGGCATCAGTCGGCTATTGGACTGCATGCAGGTGAATATCCTGCTCTGATGTTCGGTGCATGTGAGACATGCATGAAGTGAGAACTGAATATCTCAACACCCCCCCGCAATAGCTGACATAGGGGATATAAAAATCCATTCGTATTCGGTGTGCTGATTCTCTTTCCTCTTTTCTAAATATCCCAAGCGTTGGATATCAATGAGATAAGTTGCCGTGGCTCTCGAGGGACTTTCTCGGACGTTCTCGAGGGACGTTGGTGTATTGATCAGTCGGTTGAGGACCAATTCTCAAGAGCAAGTTGGTGAATAAATAGGGAATGCTTAACGGCTAGTAAAGGCTTTGTCAGGCCGTCAGCTACCATATTGGCCGTCGGGATATAAGACAAATTGATAGTCCCCTTTTCCACTTGCTGGCGAATGAAGTGATATTTGATATCAATATGCTTCGTGCGCTGATGGTATTCCGGGTTCTCAGCCAATGCTAGGCTACTTTGATTGTCTCCATAAATGTGTGTAGGAACATGTTCTTTTCCATGATATTGCAATTCCGTGAGGAGAGTTTGAAGCCATATAGCTTCTTTAGCGGCGTTGGTGAGGCCGTAGTATTCGGACTCCGTACTCAAGAGAGCTATTGTATGCTGTCTTGAGGATTTCCAAGTGATAGGGGCACTAAAGAGAAAGAAGACGTAGGCGGAGGTTGAGCTCCGAGTCTCAATATCCCCGGCCCAATCTGCATCCGAATAGCCCCGAAAAGCCCCGTGTTCCGTATGCCCATTGTAAGTAATTCCGAGATGCTAGGTATACTTAAGATATTTAAGAACTCTCTTTGCGGCTCCCATATGGGCCGCGCTCGGATTGATGGCGAATCGTGAGAGGAGTGAAACAGGAAAAGCTAGATTAGGTCTAGTCTGTGTCATGGCATACATTAAAGATCTAATGATGGATTGATATAGCCGGATGTCCTTAGGGGTAGCTTGTCTAGTGTTTTTAACAAGAACTTTAAGAGCATTTAGTTCCATTGGTGTGCTCTTAGTGGCGGCTTTCTCCATGCCGAAGGTTTGTAAGACTTTGTTGATGTAGGCAGCTTGATTCAAATGAATCTTCCTTTTTGCCTAGTCTCTAGTAATCTGTACACTGAGGAACAGCTTACATGGGCCTAAGTCTTTCATTTTGAACTTCGTACTCAATTAGGATTTAAGATTCGAGAGTTCTAAAGAAGATGGGCCAATGAGAAGGAAATCATCAACGTGGGTGGCAACATATATTCGTAGGCCTTGATGAAAATAGATGCTTTCATCTAACTGCAATGGGTGATAATTGAGCTTCGAGAGCTCGGCCCGTACGTCCCTAGCCTAAAGGCGTGCGGATTGTTTCAATCCATATAACCCCTTTTTCAGTAGGCAGGCTAGGTTCCCCTTTTTGAATCCGAGGGGCATCTCAACCCAAACCACGTCTGTAGCTTGTATATTCGACTGTAGGAAAGCTGTAACAGCGTCCATCTGGTCGATTTCCATATCTTCATGGGCGGCGAGAGCAAATAGGATCCGGATTGCCATTGACTTTGTAACAGATGCAAAAGTCTGTTCATAATTAACTCCGTATTCCTGCTTAAAACCTTTTGCAACCCAGCGAGCCTTATATCGAGTGATTTAGCCCTTCTCATCTCTTTTGAGTGCATATACCCATTTGCCTCTAAGGACATGAATTCCTCTTGGAGGAATCAGTTCTGTCCACGTGTCGTTTTGGACGAGAGATTGGTATTCGTCTTGCATTGCCTGTATCCACTTCTCTGAATTAGGTTGAGCAAGTGCTTCTTTGTAGGTTTGAGGAATTTAGGGATCCCCTGTGATACTAGCAATGAACAAATTGATTTGCGTTGTGATAAACTCTTGAGTTCTGTCATCGAAGTCAGCGTATTTTGCGTATTGGTAGTTGTCTTCAAGACTACTAGGGAATTGGAGACGCTTTTTGTTCAGGTCTCCGGTCCTGTTTCTCACAGGACAAGAAGATGCAGCCGTGGGGATGATCTCTGGCTTTTGTCGAGGCTTAGATTGAGGCTTTCTCAATTCCCCTATATAGTCTCGTATTTGCTCGTGCTGTCTCTCGTTGTTGAGCAATTGGTCATTAATTAGATCCTAATCGTCTCCAAATCCTCTAGGGACATTGAATTCCTCTCTAGGAATGGCATGGGATTCATCTTCATCTTAGCCATCGTCGTCGTTCTTAGTTTCATGAGATGATTTATGAGATCCCCCCCCTGCGTGCGGGGCTAGGCTCTCATTGAAAAGATCATTAAATTGGATATCTTGTGGGACATCGTTCTCATTAAAGACAACAGATGAGGCTCGGACGATGCCACGCTGTCAATCATAAATCCTGTAGATGGAATTGCCTTCGTATCCAACAAGGATTCCGGTCTTTGCTCAGTCCTCAAACTTAGCTCCGCGTTGTCGTTTTTCCTTTAGGATATAGTAGTAGGCTTTACAGCCAATTGTCCGCAAATGTGATAGATCTAGGACCGTAGGTTGACCAATATTAGTAGTTAATGCCTTAATAGGGGTCTTGTCTTAGAGACTTCGTGTGGCCGTCTAGTTCGTGAGATAAATGGCTGTTCTTATGAACTCCAGCTAGAGATTTTTATGATCAGCCTAAGGATCTTCGTCCTCTTCGTCCTTAGCTAAGGCATTAATGAGAGTGCGGCATCGATCGAGGATTGTTCGATTTGCTCATTTAGCAACTCCGTCCTGTTTAGGGGTATATGGGACAGTTGGTTCGAGGCGAATGCCCCTTTCTCGACAGAAGCGTTTGAATTCGTCCCCCCCGTATTCAGTGCCATTGTTAAGGCGGATGGACTTTGGATATTTGCCATACTGAGTGTGGATGGCAGTGATAAAATCCTAAATATGAATCTTTGCATCTCCCTTCTTCTGAAATGTTGAGAGCCATTAGGCTTAAGAGGCATCATCTGTCTTAATCATGGCCCAATTTGAGCCATTAAGACTAGTAGGGGTAATTGGACTAAGAAGATCCACATGGAGCTTATCAAATGCATGCTCACAACGGTCTTGCGGCTGCTTGGATTGAGTACGCACGGCTTTTAAGATGATACATGGTTTGCATGCTGGTTTCTCAATTTTCAGTCCGATTTCAATGCCTTTGGTTATTTAGGCTGTTTTTCGCACATTGTCGAGCCCTATATAACCAAGACGGCGATGCCATACATCAATTGATTAGGCTGCCGCTGTCATCGCTCGACTAGTGAGAATAGTGCAAATTCTCATTGCTGAATGAAGGGACTGGAACTTGCAGATCTCAATATCTATATTTAAATACCTAAGCGTTTCGGTTTTGCCGTCAATATAGATACCTTTTCTCTTGATTGTAGGTCTAGATAGGAGATTGACTTCAAGACTAGGCATGTGGAAGACGTCTGTGAGGGTGACGGTGACAGTTGAATTGTTAGATTAAATGGCCGTTAGTGTGACAGATCCGTATCCTTCAGCTTAAGTATATGATCCTGCAGTTGTAATGGTATTTGTAGGATTTGTATTCGTTTTGTATTCGTCGAACATAGTGCAGTCGTTGCACATATGATGACTTGCTCTAGTGTCAAGGATCCAATTAGAGTGTTTAAGGCCTTGAATATGATGGGCCACTAATACATGAGGATTGGTATTGTTTCTTAACTAAGTATTCCCCTGTTTGTTTAAGGATTTGTTCTCATTCCTTGCGTTCCTCTATCGAATGAACTCCTCTTTCTTTTCTAGGTATTTGATATAGCAATTCGAGTCTAGGTGACCGTTCCTCTTGCAGTGGGTGCAATACTTGTCTAATTGTCCTCCTCTTTGCTGAGTATTCGGCCTCTTTTGAGAATTTGAATTGCTCTTGCCCTTTTGATATTAAGGACGGTTCCTATATAGGGATATTGTTAATGCGTTCTCATCCTAAATAGTGATGGCTCTATTCTCATTAAGGAGATCTGCCATCATCTTGTCAAGCTTGTCATCCTTTAGTGGATCTTTTGTCGTATCGGTGTCTCTTAGGGAGCTTCTCTAGCGTTCAGCCCAAGTGGGGAATGCTAGTGCAATCCACCTAAGGTATTTCATGATATAGTAGCTAATGGGGATCTTTAGCCCCGTGTCGTCGATTTTGACTTTGATGTCTTTAAATAGTGCATTGAATGATGCAACATCTCTTGTCTTCTTAAATGAGAGAGCTTCGAATTCAGCGACGCATTAGTCCATGAGAAAGAAGCCTTTTCCTTCATATCGATCCTTGAGCAGAGTCTAGGCAATCGAGGCCTTATCTATGGACTTTATGGTTCTCATGGCCTTGGTGCCACAAGTCCGATGCAATATTGTGTATGCTTTTGCATTGCCCTTCAGCCATTTCCCATATGTTGAAGTTCCTAAGTAGGTGACGTCTTTAGTGTCTAGTTCTTTGCTAGTATCTTCACCAAGAACATATTCATATACGTCGGCGTTTATGAGGGCTTGTTTAACAAGGTTTTTCCATGTTGTAAAGTTGCCGCTATCCTTGAGCTTGTTGGATGCGGCCTAATTGAGGTTTGTTAAGGATGATTTAGACATTTTGATGTTGTCGATGCCGTCGATTCAGGGGTTCGACGATTGAGTTGAGAGATGATTGTGAGAATCGATATTGAATATGATATCTCAAATGTGAGAATCTTCGGTGGATTTTCCAGTGTCGATTCCGGAGCTTCTTAGAATTGAGAGCAGATGCTCAAAGTGAGAACAGTGAGATGTATATCTCTTCTGTCTCAAAATGAGGCTTTTGATAGTTGGTGCCGGTGATGCAGCCAGCTTCTCTTCTTTTAAGAGAGTTCTCACTTTTGTGAGAGTGTATCACGTTAATCAGGTGTCGTTGCACCTAGGCTCATAACCTGTTGAACACAGTATCGATTGACACTGTGGG
>Ga0209512_1001067_pt1 | contig 36874 bp, 25 predicted proteins | sample frozenSSSSmetaG_FD_184142 | JGI IMG/M metagenome (GOLD analysis project Ga0209512, IMG submission 184142) | Glacier valley bacterial and archeal communities from Borup Fiord, Nunavut, Canada, to study Microbial Dark Matter (Phase II) -... | ecosystem: Environmental > Aquatic > Freshwater > Ice >...
GACAAAAACATACAACAGCAGGTATTCGCTGGTGGTCACCCACCCAACTACTAATCTGCCGATCTGGAGCTTGTGTATGGCAGAGCGGACGGGATGCCCAATTCTCTCCAGTCTGTGGTCGTATGTGTCAGTTATACAGTAGTATTGATTCATATGCGAAACTTGCAACGTACCTCATCCAGTCCCATCACCACCACAACACCATCTTCTCTTTCGTCATCTAGACGCTTCATTTCCATTCTCTTTGCCCTATCCCGAAACCCCTCCACTCCACTTACTGGCATGCACCCAGCATGTTATCGACTTCGACACGATCTCGGAAGAACAAACAGAAGAAAGTAGCTGTTGTTGTTGTTGGTGAAAGAGGAAGAGAGTAGGAACGGTTTGAGATATCTATAGACGATAGAGGTAGTCGTTGCCTGTAGTTCCCTTTCTGTCACCTCACATCTCAGCAGCTTCTTTTCCCCCTCGAGTTCCTCTCGCCCTTCCGTTTCTTTGATCGAGTCCGTTTGCCGTTCCCGCCAATCTCTGTTCACCTTCTCTCTCTCTCTCTTCTCCGCGCCTCCTTATCCGCCTCTCTGGTTCCATCCGCCTTTGGCCTTTTTCTTCTCGTGCTTGTTGCTTCTTCCTTCATGTCTTCTTCTTACTATCCTTCCTTCATCTCCCCCTTGCATTCTCTGCCTGTCTCCGTCTCGTTTCTCTCTCTCTTCTTTGGCGCTGTGCAGACTCTGCCCCTTCTATCCTTTCACCCACGTACAAATACAAATACGCCAGCGCCAGACGCCCTATGCTTAAGGCACGCCATGCCATGCCATGCCGCTCGATGCACTCCATCCCAGCAGTCAGAAATTGCTGCGATTCGTCCCCCGTTACCCGGAAACAACAACAAAGCAAAAGAGATGAGTCTGCCCTCCAGATCTAGATGTATCGCATTGTATGCATTTTCGCTCTCCCATGCATTTATCTAAATTTTCCTGCCAGTTTTTCGCTTTTTGCCCTCTCTCCCCTCCCCCCCATCCCCGTCTCCCATCCTCTTCATTTATCCATCCTTTATATAATCCCCACTGCAAATCTTCCACTCCGGACACCAGTCATCCAGACTCACCAACTGCTCCCCCAACCACCTATGCACCTGATGCACCCCAAACGGATGCGGGAAATCCACCGTCTCCACGGCAAACCTCCTCGCCTCCTCCTTCCCCGGCAATCTGACCTCGTCCTCCCCCTCCGCCAGCCCATCCTTCTCCTGCCTATCCCTCAGCTCCAACAACCTCTCGAAGAACCACCGATCCTCAAACCTGGTGTCCCCCTCCTTCCCGGTCCACTCATACTCCCTGGCGATCCTGAGGAACGTCTCGCGCCGCCGCAGACTGAACCCGCCATTCATCCCGCGCCCCAGCCCCTCCCGTATGGGCGCGCCCACAAAATCCCACTCGAGGAAGTCCTCGGCCCTGGTCGCCGCGTTCGCGCACACCATGCTGTCGCTCTGGAAGACCAGGACCGTGCGCGCCGGCGCCAGGTCCTCCCACAGCCACGGCGACGCCATGAACCTGCTCACCGAGTCCGAGTTGGTGAACAGGACGGTGGGGGGCAGGAGGCGGATGGAGACGGCGCCGCTCTGGAGGTGCCGCTGCAGGGAGGCGGAGGTGCTGAAGAGCCCGAGGTTCTCGGGCGTCGTGTAGACGATGATGGGCCAGGCGGGGCCGAGGACGGAGATGAAGTGCAGGATTAGGGGGACGAGGAGGGGGCGGGGACGGGTTTCCATTATGACGGCGACGGTGGAGTTGTCGTTTATGGAGGAGGAGAAGGAGGGGGAGAAGGAGGAGGAGGACGAGGCTGGGGAGGATGAGGTGGCGGAGGAGGGGGGGGAGTCGTGAGGGTGTTGCTTGGCTAGGCTGCTGATGATGCCAGTTGCGTGCCCGGCGAAGGAGAGCTTGAATGTCCAGAGTACGACGAGGATGAGGAGAAGGGTATAGATGATCAGGTTCCTGCGCTTCAAGTCGGTGACCGCTAGGACGGCCATGTCGGCGGAAAGCTGCACAGGGCTCGAGACGTCGAAGCGTCGTTGATGCGTGACAGACAGCCAGACGGGCGCAGATGAATGCTCTTTTCTATGTGGTAGGGGAATTTCAAGGGAGGAAAGGGACGAAAGGGACGAAAGGGAGGACAGGGAGGAAAGGGAGGAAAGGGAGGAAAAGTTGATGATGCTTGCTGATGCGTGAATGCATGTTTGGAAATATAAAGGCGGGGCAGCAGACGTGAGGAATGGACAATACTTGGAAATGTAAAGGCGGGTCGGACGTCATGAATGGGGCAGAGAGTACCAGATGAAACGTCTCTCGGCCTCTGATGGTTCAGATGCTCACGCAAAGGGAAACAACGTGGAGTGAGGAGATGGGGATATTTCGCGATCGACCAAGGTATGCGTGCAGATGGAATTTAGACGGATAGGTACTTACTGGGTTTGGGTTGGGTTGGGTTGGATTTGATCTGAACGCAGGTAGTGGACGTGTGTACGGTGTACGTAGACGGTAGTACGTAGATCAATGAAGATAATCCTTCTGAAGATCATTCTCCACACCTACCATGTACATAGGTGCGGCTCACCAATCAAGCATTCGCCACGACGAAGATCAACTGCATCGAGTAGATGGATGAATATCACCATTTAACCCAAATGCCTTTGATTAAAGCCGCCGCCGAAGAGGCCCCTATATCTATTCTGAAGTGAAGCCCTGAATGAATTGTCAGCTAAAGCTAAATCTAGCGCTTAAAGTGGCTGCTCTAGCCTATCTAAGCACCAAATACTAGCCTCGACTCTCAGACACTAGGTATATAGTCGACTAGCTACTATTTAAAAAGGAGGATACAACAAGGGTCGGTCTTAAATATAAGTTGGAACAATGCATTAAAGGGGTGTATTGAATTGCTTACCTGTATTAGGCAGCCCGGATACCTCAGAAGACAGGGAGAGGAGAATGTTTAATCCTCTGCAGTCTCTGTCTGTGTATGTAGATGTAGTCTTTACTACATAGTATGGAGGTTCAGTCTTTCAAATTTGAAATATGGCTATGGACCATTCGAAGATGCTCATGTGGAGCGGAAGGAAGCAGAAGTAGACCACCCATCTGCCGTCTGCTGTGTGGGTATGTATGTATCCGTACGGATATGTTTTATGTTGTGAATCCCGTGATGGACGAGACGACGCAACTGCTGACGTTGATGTTGACGTTGATGCTGATGCTGATGCTGATGCTGATGCTGACCGTACTTGTATTAGATTCCTATTCGAATTGCAGCGGATTCGTAGTGGATCATAGTGGATTCGTAGTGAAGAAGGACACGTAGTCAAATATGAAAGAATGTGAAGATAATGTTATTCTTAATGTTAATGAGGAAGACGAGGACGTCACTTGTCCCTTTTCTCTGTAAAGAGCTGTGATATGTACTTGGAACGGAACGGGTACTCGCATCGTCGTCGTCATGGCATACATGGATGGCATTTCGTCTTGTCACTCTCGTGAGGCTAGTGCCTGTTAAAGTAATTGGCCCGAGTACATGTGTACATGTGTACATGTGTACATACTTGTCCTTGTGCCCGTCCTACTCTATGAACGATAAAATCAAAATAAAATCAAAATAAAATCAAAATTATAAACTATTTGGAGAAGGGGGGGAAGGGGAAAGGAATGAAGGAAGGAAGGGAGGAAGGGGGAAGAAAGGGGCTGTTACGAGATGCCTAAAGCAGCGACATCGCCATCCATTCATCATCCCCGATTGGGCCATTTCGCACCTGATCTGGTCTGCTCAACCGTTCGCAGTTCGTATTCCTTTGTACCTCTCCATCCTCCCCAAAAGAGTACTGTACTGAATTTTCTGTACTTAGGTATCTATTTGTATTTATTATGTACCTATCAATATACATACGATACTTATTTTATTTATGCTTTATGTCTACTGCATTGTATTGTATTGTATCTACATACCCTCACCTCACTCCCACTCCCACTCCTCACTCCTCACTGCCTGACAACCTACTACAACCTACAACCTCACAAGGCACGCTTCAGCCTCAACCACAACAATTGTTGGCTTGGAGAATGAACCTCTTCTCCCCCCCACCTCACGACCTCGCACTCTGAACGCTGAACTCTGAACGCCGAACTCTGAATGTTCCGACAACCGTCGACCATGGCATCGCCACTCTCACAATCCCCATCCCCGTCCCCATCCCCATCCTCCGCCGACTGGACCCTGGACGACGCCGTCGAGGCCACAAAGTCCAGTCTCAGCGATGTCGCGATTCGCGTCAAAGCCATCGCCCTGCTGCTCTGGGGACGCACATCGCGCCGCATCCGTCTCGTCGGCGCTCTTGTGCTGTTCGTGTGAGTACTCCCACCCCTCCGAAACAGTATACCACAGTCTCTGACTCTCCCCTCCTACTCCAGATTCATCACCCTGTCCCTCTGGCGCCCCTCCACCTCCGACCTCCCACGCATCTCCATCGAATACAACCACAACTCCTCCCCCTTCAACGCCTCGCGCGTGGCCCTCCTGATCGAAAACCGCCCGAACCCCATCCTCGCCCCCCTAATGCTGCACTTCATGTCCGTCGTGCCGCCCGAGTGGCGCTTCCGCTTCATGGGCTCCCCCGCCTCCCTCGCCCTGGTCAACTCCTCCTCGGCCATCCGCGCCGCCGTCTCCATCGGCAAGCTCGACCTGACCCCGATCCCCGAGAACATGACGACGAACAGCCAGGAGGAGATCTCGCGGTTCCTCACGACCCTCTGGCTCTACGAGACCTTGCTGCAGCCCGCCGAGCACCTCCTCGTCTACCAGACCGACTCCATGCTCTGCGCAAACTCGCAGCAGTCCATCAACGCCTGGCTCGACTACGACTGGGTCGGCGCCCCGTGGAACCCAAACGGCAAGTGGGGCGGCAACGGCGGCCTCAGCCTGCGCAGGGTCAGCGCCATCATCGACGTCCTGCGCAACCAGGTGCGCGCCTTCCAGGGCGGGCCCGAGGACGTGTGGCTCGCCGAGCGGCTGGCCAGCCGGCCCGGCGCCAGGATGGCCAACGGCACCGCCTCGCTGACCTTCTCGGGCGAGATGCACGGCGGCGAGAAGGTGCACGTCGCCGGGGCCGGGAAGATTCCGGAGTCCGAGAGGGAGAAGCGGCCCGCGGGCGGAGGCATCGATAGCGACGCGACGGCGGCGGAGGCGCTGGATGTGGATCTCTGGCGCGACGGGTATTACGAGCCGATGGGGTACCACACGGGCGATAATGGGAATACGATGCATGGAGGCATCTGGGGGACGCCGGAGATGAGGAAGCACATCTGGGACTACTGCCCGGAGGTCAAGATGATCTTCAACATGGACGCGGCGGAGTTCGTGCCGGGGAACTGCAATACTAATTGGAAGAGGGGGCTCGAGGGGATGGGGTTCGGGGAGATGGAGGAGAGGGCGGAAGGGGAGGAGACGGGGTTGGGGAAGAGGTGGGATCCCAACGATGTGGATGAGGACGGATACCCCTATCTCCCCGAGGGGTTGATGGCGTGGTAAGGGGCTGGGCGATGGGATGAGATGAGATGTCTTGAATGAATGCGAAGCATTGAAGGAGTCAGAGACGGAGTTTTTTTTTTTCCTTTTCTTCTTCTCTGTTTTATGTGGCGCTGGGGGAGGCGATTTGTATGTAGAACAAGCATCCCGCTACCGATTTCCTGCACGGGGCGGCTTCGTCTGGACGGCATCCGGCGAGGGGCGGAGTTATGTAGAATAGGTTTGGGAGATATACATATGACATATGGTCTAAGGGACGGTATGAATCATGAAGTTTTTTATTTTATTTTAAACTTTTTGTGTGTGGGTGTGGTGCGTGGGAGATGGCGGAGTGTGAGACGGCGGAGCCGGAAGGACGTGAAGGAGCGACAGCTAGGACGGTAAAAAGCGAAGATAACTTCTCAATTATTACTATGTACTATCCGAGATCTCTCGTACTGATCTATACAAAACATATACAAAACCCGTCCTGACAACTGGTCGTCTCTAGTCTAACGTTCTCGCACTTGGCCACGCCACGCCACGCCATATTCTTGCTCGTCTCGTCCGCCATCTCCCCAAACGCCGCGTCAGGAATGCAGACTATACACAATGGCCGGGAATTACATCCACGCTTTCTACATTCCCCCCCCCCTCCCCTCCTCTACACACAGACATCCCAGCTCTCATACCCCAACCCATCATGCCACTCCGTCAGCCTGTCCAGCACCGTATCCTCAATATTCCGATGGCTCTTCATGAACAGGTTCTCGTACGGATGCACGAACGTGCCGAAGTAGCCGTCCGGCTTCAGCCAGTCCTCCTGCAGGCACTCGCGCCAGAAGTACCCCGGCATGTCGTTGTCCTCCGTCAGCAGCAGCTGCGCCTCCTTCTCCTTCTTGACGCGTAGCGCCTCGGCTTTGCGACGCTCGTCCTCCGCCTGTGCTCGTCGCGCTTCCTCCTCCTTGCGTAGGCGCTCCGCTTCCGCCGCCGCTTCCGCCGCCGCTTGCTTTTCGGGCGTGAGCGGTTTGGGTGGGGGAGAGGGGGCGGACTCCTCCGCCCTCTGCGCCTTGCTCTCCTTCACCTCCTTCTTCTGCTCCTGCTGCTCCCCGGTCCCCTCCTCCCTCCTTCCCACCTCCACCTCCCCCTCAACCTCTCCCGGTCCGAGCTCGCGCTTCCTGAACTGCTTAACCCCCGCCGCCTTCTTCGCGCGCATCCGCGCCCACTTCGCCGCCCGGTTCTCCGAGTGGTACACCGAGAGGAACGCGTCGACCTCGTAGCCCGCGTCGCGCAGCACCTGCGTCGTCCGCACCTCCGCCTTCATCGCCAGCCCCATCTCCGTGAAGCACTCGCCGATGGCGCCCGGTGCCAGGATGAGCTGGAGCCCGGTGTGGTCCGTCGCCCAGATCATGGATTGGATGTGGCCTTCGCCGAAGTGGCAGTTGTAGGACATGCCGACGAGCTGGGGGTTGCCGGTTAGTGATTGCAGCATTCGCGGGGGAGGGAGTGAGAGGGTGGTATGTCTTACCTTGATCTTATCCGTCAGCCGGTTGAGGTACGAATCCGACCAGCACTCCATGCTCCATCGCGGCACGAACGGCCCACGAATCGACGCATTCATCAAGATGAACCGTTTGTACCGATTCCTCAACAGCATCTTATCCCCTTTACTCGCCATGCCCTGCACCTCCGCAATCGCGCCATCCTTTCCAAACCACCCCTCCCCGCCCATCACGCCATTGAGCACCTCATAATGCGCGCCGAGATCGAAACACGTATTCGGGCGCCTCTTCACAAACACATTGGACTTGTTCCTCTTCGGCAGCACATCAGCCAGGTCCTCAGGCACCTCCGGGTCGGCGAAGATGATCTTCTCGTCCACGTCGGTGTCGCCGTTCAGGATGAAGACGAAGTCCGCGGCCGAGTGCAGCGCGTGGTCGACGAAGAAGCGCAGGTTCGCGCGCGCGAACGGGGCCTCGTAGTAGGCGTAGGTGATCAGCGGGCGCTCGGCGTCGGGGGTCGGGGCGTTGGGGAGGGTCTTGACGAAGGGAATGTTGGAGGGGGCGGCGGCGCAGGAGGCTTCTTTTATCATGCCGAGCTTCTTGCAGGACGCTTCGTCGAGGGCCACGAGCGCTGTAGGTGTCTTCGAGGGAGAGGAGGGAGAGGAGGGAGAGGAGGGAGAGGAGGGAGATGTGTGGTGCAGCTCTTGTGAGGCTCGAGGAGAGGTGTACACCGAGGAGCTAAAGAAGGCATAGAGGCACAGGAGTATCAGGAAGGTGCTGAGCCATAATGATCTCGAGCTGGGCGCAAACCCCATATTCTATTCTCGCAGTTTGTGCCCCAGTTGCTGCGGGTGATGAGGTCGGGAGAGCCGTCGCAGGCAAAGTCGGGTGAAGGAGGCCGTTGTTTGGCTCAGGGATACATCGAATGTAGTAGATAGGAGAGCGAGGGCGAGGGCGAGGGCGAGAAGAAGGAGTGATGCGGGCGATAAGGCAATGGCCCGAGACACGAGTGATGATGATGATGCTAATGAGGACGATTAAATCAAACAAAATATCCGCGTAGATCGATTATAATGAGGTGGAAGTTTAGGAGAGGAGGATCTTCTTGTCATTCTCATGGGCTCAGTCTCTTCCAAATTTCACGATCCAGGGGTCCTATGGCCATGTACATCGGTACATTGTATCCTCGCTAATGATAAGCAATTGGATAAGACCAACAAGCTTTTGCTAGGTAGGGACAACGTGACTTTGTCCATTAGAAATAGGGGTCGCTATCCACCAAAAGGGAGAGTTATATGTATATGTATATATATACAAATTGTACATGTATATTCATTTTATATATATATATATATATTATATTCTCTCTCCATCTTATGCACTGCACTATTCGCAGGAGACCACAAGTCTGTACAATCCCACGCCACAGCAGTGAATATTTTGAATTCGGTGATATCTAAAACCTGAGAATAATACTCCACAGGTATGGAGTACTAGAAGAGTACTAGACATGTACGTTCATTCATGTACCACTATTTTGGCAATTGAGTTCTGCTTTCTGCGCCTCTTGATAGCCCCTAAACTTAGGGGCTTTTTCTTAGTACTTTTACTTAGTACTAGCAGAGTACCATAAGTGTACATACCCATAAGGAATGTACCTGTATCCTATGTTTTGTACTGTACCTTGGTACTCACAGGCTCAGCAATAGAATAAGAGAAATAATCTACGCCTTATTAATTTAAATCGGTCTCGAATTTATCGCAATTGATCGATTGATTCAAATTGTGAGCTTGGGCCCAAAAAGGAACCAGAAGCTCTTAAAGCGGCAAGGCAAGCCCATATACGAGTAGAGTACCTAGACATGTTGGATATTGTACTGTGGATGAATGCATACATACAATGTACCGTACCACGATTGTCGTTCACGCCCCTGTCTTGGTTGCTCCGACCGCCGGAAGAAGAACCACGCCGCCGTCACGACACCCAGGGGCCAAATTATTTGGAGGAGATGGACATACGACGAGGTACGGAAGTGTATGTGTGTATGCCTGTATACCTGTATACCTGCATACCTGCATTACGCATACTTGCATACATACAGGTGTGTACTATGCATATGTACTATTTGTACATCGAAATCAGACAGACGGCTTATTCTATCTACTCTTGAGCCACAACGTCAGATCTCGACAACAACAACAACAACAACATACACATCAGTTACAGCTGCCGCTCTCCACACAACCTCAACATCTACCGTTCTTCTCTCGTCTCCGCCGAAGCCGAATCGTACAGATACAGTGAGGCGAGGCTGAACCCTGTCTGCGGATGGGACTCTGATAACTTCGTTCTGCGGAAGGAGGACTGAGGAAAGAGTACACAGGCGGAGGAGGAGGAGATGGGTCCAACAACCTCAGTTGGAGGTATCCTCGCCCTCAATCGGGCCAAGATAATCCTCATCATATCCCTAATAGCAGTGTCAGTCCTCCGTCCCTTCATTCCATCTGTCCCGCACCATATGCTGACGAGCCGCAGCTGGTCCATAGCCCACATCCTCCCACACTACCAGAGCGACATCCAAGACCACATAAAGGAGCAACTCGCGCGCACCCGAGAGAAGATCCCCTCGATCAAGATCGACTTCCACCCGAACCGCGACCCGCGCACCGCCTACAACTCGACGAAGCTCGCGCTGCTGATTGAGGGGCGCGCCCCGCCGCACCTCGTCCCGCATATCCTGCACATGATCTCGGTCGTGCCGCCGGACTGGCGCTTCCTCTTCATCGGCTCGAACAAGAGCGTTATCTCCATCGGCAAGAGCTTCGCTATCAAGTACCAGCAGGCCGCCGGCAAGCTGGACCTGATGATTGCGCCGAAGCCGTGGGAGATCAATAATAAGGAGAATGTCTGGAGGATGCTGACGGATATGCGATTTTATGATGAGCTGCTGCCGGGCGTCGAGTGGATCATGAAGTATGAGAGTGATAGCATCATGTGTGCGAATTCGAAGTATGGTCTGAATGACTGGCTGCATTTTGATTGGGCTGCAGCACCGAGGTACGTCGTTTGGCATACATTACTGGGTTTGGGCATGCCTTGCTGCCTTTCAACATGTGCCCTTTTCACCTTCTATCTGCTTCTCTATGGTATGCGTCCACCACAATGGGATCGTCGCCCCTTGACGGTGCGATTGTACTATGCGTACCATAGCAAAACAATAGAGGATCGAAATAGCGCGTGCTAGTGGTCAAGGACATACTTAAAAGCCACGAACCCTCTCGACATCTGCAGATTCCAAGGGTTCCCTGCTAACATCCCCCAGGTCAGAGACTGACAAATTCGCCGGCAACGGCGGCCTCTCCATCCGCCGCGTCTCCGCAATCAAACGCGTCCTCTCCTTCCAGGCGCGCGAGAACGACACAGAGCCTGAGGACGAATGGTACGGCAAACGCCTCCGCGAGATGCCCGGCCTCGTGATCGCCAGCGCCCCGCAGGAACAGCACTTCAGCGTCGAAGAGGTCTACCACGAAGAGCCCATGGGGTACCACCTGCGCGACGGCATCGGACATCTGCCAGCGAACGTGTGGAGGAATAAGGACCAGAGAGCTAATATTCTGAAGTATTGTCCGGATGTGAAGATTATTTTGCCGATGAAGTTGGAGAGGGAGAGGTGTGAGGGGGATAATAGGGAGGGGCATATTGATCCGAATGTGGCGATTCAGAGGGAGAAGGCGGAGGCGGAGGAGAAGGCGAGGAAGGCGAAGGATATGGCGGAGAAGAAGGCTGCTGAGGAGAATAAGAAGAAGGAAGAGGAGGCGAAGAAGAAGGAGGAGGAGGCGAAGAAGAAGAAGGAGGAGGAGGCGAAGAAGATGACGGCGGAAGGGGGGTTAGGGCGGTGAGATGGGGATGGGAGGGAGATAGGGGTTTTGTTAGAAGGGCGTTCGGTGTGGGAGGGATGCATCGTTTTCGGATGAATGGAGCATGGATATGTATAACATACGAAAAGCGAAATGCGGCTCTTTTTTTGTTGGTTCTAGATAGCGTGTCAAGGTATTTCGGGAACTGTATAGGGAAACAAATTATGATTGAATCATTTGATTCCTCCTTTCTCAGTGAAAGTTTCGCCTTTGTAATAAGTGTAACATGTAATAAATTTGCTATTATCCAGCATCCTTGGATCCCCTTCCTCATGAACGCCATCCATTGAGCGCTTCACAAATTCCTTCCGCAGCAGCTCACTATACTTCCCACCTATCCGGGGGATCATCCGACACCAACCCAAGCCCACCACCCTTACCCGCAACAAAAGAAATCTCTCGTCCTCTCGGACACTGTTCGTAATATATGCACCATCGCACCATCCCCCTCCCTCCACCCCTCGCCTCACCACATCCTACGAAAAACTCACAAACTTCGGATCCCTCGGCCGTCCATCCCTCCCGATCCCCTCCCTCTCGAGCATCCTCTCCATATACACGCGTCTCGCCTCATCGAAGCCCATCGGCGCCCGGAACCAGCCGCCCCTCATGATGGCGCTGATCTCGCGCTTCGCCGCGTCGTCGAGACCCGCGCGCGAGTCGCCCGCGGCGAGGTTGGTCGAGAGGTCGAACGAGCTGGACGTGAGGCCGGACTCGATGTCCCCCGCGAAGGAGCCGGGGAGCGCGTGGTAGAGGAAGTGCGAGGGGCGGGGGAGGGAGGAGAGGAGCGGCAGCCAGGTGGTGCGGGTTAGGTAGGCGACTGCGCGCTGTTAGCGGTGCGCTGAGGAGGAGGATGGGAGGGGAGGGGAGGGGAGGGGAGGAAAAGACGTACTGGTGGAGATGGAGAGGAAGAGGAAGATCGTGAAGTAGAGGATGTAGCCCATGGTGGCGGGTTGTTCGGGGATTCCGCGATGGATGAGTGAGGGTACGCTGCTGCTGGCGATGCGTGGAATTGATTAATCGATCTAGAAAACGAAAGCAAGTGTGTTGTGAGTGAATGGGAGTTTGATCTCCGCGTTCCGAGTTACAGAATCATCAGCGAAGCCTCCGCTGAGCTTGAGGCATGAATGTATAACGCCGTTGCGGCTTCGACTGCGTCTACAGCCTCGGGGAACTTGGAAGCGTACAGCACCTCCAGGTCGCTGACGCACTCGGCAGCGCAGCCTCAGGCCACGTGAAACTCCCTTGCTCTCGCGTTGTCCCGTCATGGATTTCGACAGAGCTCGCTCGCTTGTTCCCGCCCACGGATCTTCGTATCGCCGATTGGCTGGGGCCGCGCACAGAAATTCGTCCAGGCAATTGCTGAGATACAATATTCAAAGCGTCGCGACGACAACCTCGAATCTCCGACTCCGACAACCATTCAACGAAACGAAATCACCCCCCCTTTCGCCAAATATGTCTTCCGCTTACTACTCGCCGCTCGTCAGCGCTGACTTGGTCTGGGAGGTTGCCCGTATGTGACTCTCTCGCTCTGGAGGAAATGAGGTGCAAGCGGGAGGCGGAGGGCAGGCTGGGGATGCGATGATGGAGTGGAACGGGACGAGCGAGATGGATTGCAGGACAGTGGCTGATTTGTCGGGTTATAGGCAGCCAGAACGCATACCTCGTCAAGCGTAACAATGTCCAGTTCTCCCGTGATCCGCTCAACGTCTTGAACGTTCACTCCCGCACGGTAAGATACGGCTGCTACTCTAGGGTTTCTGGATTGGAGGGCAGAGGGCTAATGTACTCGCAGCATGCCGGATTCATCAACGACAAGGTATGCGCATATCAACGATCCTCGAACGAGAGAAAGGGGAGGGATACTGGGAATGGGGAATGAATACTGATTGATGGATAGGCCGTCGGTATCCTCCCAGCTGAGGGCGAGAAGGGCGGTGTCACTCTTGTCACCAAGAAGGTCGGACAGTCCCAGCGCCCAAGCGCTGCCATCAAGGTCACCATCGGAGGCAACAAGACCAACCGCAAGTGAGTGTGAACCTCTGCCCCAAAATCCACATATAAAAAAACACGACCACTGACCCAATTTGTGCCACAGGACGTTCAAGTCTGTCGCCAACACCGTCGCCAAGGGATACAGAGGAGACCTCCGCGCCGCCGCCGTCTCCCGCGCCTCCGCCATCCGCCACTCCCAGCGCCCCGTCAAGGAGGCCCCAGCATCGAAGGCCCGTGGAGTCAAGGCCAAGAAGGCCGCCGCTGCCGCTGAGGAGAACTAAAGCAGATCATATAGAGATATGTGAGAAGAGTGGTTTATAGGAATTCAAGACAAGGTTCTCCTGCATCGGGAACGTCTTCGAGGCGTGGACTGGAGGCTGTTTCTGAAGCACGGCTTTGAGCTGTATAGCGTGTGTGAAGACTTGCATTTCTCCTCGGGTGGTCATGGCTATGATTCTTAGAGGATGGGAAAGGATGGCTAGCTCGGCTATAGCGAATATGAGCAACTGGACAAAAATGAAAAATCCAGCACTTTGCCAAGATTGTCGTGATCGTCGTTCTTCGCTCGTCGTTCATCAATGAATGCTATGACGCCGTCTGGCCCTGCACATGCGTATGATATGAATGCCCGCCTCTCTTCCATGTGAATCCAGAGCACAGTGTCAATAATGACGGAACGGGTCGGCGAAAGTCGCCATGCCTTGCGCAACTGGGCAAGGCCTCCGTGTCCGATCCCGCCCGAGCGAGCCTCGGATGGACTACGTGAGGGCTAGCTATGTGGGGATGGAGATGTCGATTGCGGAAGATAGAAGATGGAAGGTGGAAGATGGAGCAAGCTCTTCCCGAGAGTAGTATATATGAGAATTCCCGCCGGTTCCCCAATGGTGCTGGTTGATCCTCGACGACGTTGTTGAATTCCGCTACTGTCTGCTTTTCGCTGTTTGCTGTTCGCTGTTCCGTTGCCCCGCATCCTGCATCCTGCATTTCTCGCTAAAAGGTACGCAGAAAGGTGACCCCGCGCCCGCTTGCGGGATGGTGCCACGGAAGACGTATCAAGGCTACTCCTCATCCCGTCTTCCGTCATATACGTTCTTGATTCTTACATACTTTCTTCCGTTGACAGATATTTGGAAGACTCTCTGAAGACTCTCTATACCCTCAACAAGTGAGTGCCTCTTCTTCCTATTCATGGTGCTGGGACTGGGACTGGGACTGGGACTGGGACTTGGCCGATTGCCAGTTGCTGATGATGATTACCCCGCTATACAGATCCCCAACAACAACAACAAATCGTCATCATGGTTAAAGCCGGTATGTTTACCCGCTACTTCTGTGTAGCTAAGGAAGAAATAGGAGAACACATAGCTGACGAGTCTGTAGTTGTCGCCGGTGCCTCTGGTGGAATTGGACAGGTATATTGAACTTCACTCAAGCCCCAACAAGACAGGATGATTGCTAATGCAGACTGCCTCAGCCACTGTCCCTCCTCCTCAAGACCTCCCCACTCATCGATGAGCTGGCTCTCTACGATGTCGTCAACACCCCAGGTGTCGCCGCCGATCTCTCCCACATCTCCTCCCGCGCTGTACGTACACCAGAAAGAACCTCTGCTCTGCAAACACTGACGGTGCTATAGAAAATCACTGGCTACCTGCCAAAGGATGACGGTGCGAGACTTGCCTTCAAGGATGCCGACATCATTGTCATCCCAGCTGGCATTCCCCGTAAGAACATCTGACTTGCGGTCTACATAAATCTGTACTAATCCATTCTTGTATAGGCAAGCCAGGAATGACCCGTGACGATCTCTTCAACATCAACGCTGGCATCGTCAAGGGCCTCGTCGAGGTCATCGCTGAGGTCGCACCAAAGGCCTTCATCCTCATCATCTCCAACCCAGTCAACTCCACCGTCCCAATTGCCGCCGAGGTCTTGAAGGCCAAGGGCGTCTTCAACCCACAGCGCCTCTTCGGTGTCACCACCCTCGATGTCGTCCGTGCTGAGACCTTCGTGTCCGAGATCACCGGCTCCAAGGACCCCCAAACGACCACCATCCCAGTCATTGGTGGCCACTCCGGCGAGACCATCGTCCCTCTCTTCTCCCAGGCCAAGCCCTCCGTCACCATCCCATCCGAGAAGCTTGACGCCCTCATCAACCGCGTCCAGTTCGGCGGTGACGAGGTCGTCAAGGCCAAGGACGGCCTTGGCTCTGCCACCCTCTCCATGGCCTACGCCGGCTACCGCTTCGCCGAGAAGGTCCTCCGCGCCGTTGCGGGCGAGAAGGGCATCGTCGAGCCATCCTTCGTCCACCTCTCCGTCCCAGGCGGTGAGGCCATCAAGGCTGCCACTGGCCTCGACTTCTTCTCCGTCCCAATCGAGCTTGGCCCATCTGGAGCCGAGAACGCCATCAACCCCCTCACCTCCCTTGATGACAACGAGAAGAAGCTCCTTGCTGCTGCTGTTGAGGGTCTTAAGGGCAACATTGCCAAGGGTGTTGACTTCGCTCACAACACACCTCAAAAGTGATTAAGTCCTTTCCCTCCTCCTTCATCCTGCGACAGAAGAATATTTTGCTAATGGGACCTCGTCTAGATAGATTGTGAGCTTAATTTGAAGAAAGCTGGGCCTTACATGACGAGATGAAAACCCTCGAGCGAGTCGGATGCCTTCGGGATATTGACTTTGGCTCCTTGCTATTTGTGGTTGGAAACGTTTTTGAAAGCGTAGGAAGACACAGATTGATGACCTAATAAAACATGAGACATAGCAAGCATGTGGCGATTTCACGAGATAAACCATTTTGATTTCTGTGACGGATGAATGTGATATCATCTCTATCATGCTTGCCAAACGCCTGTATATGCCGCTAAATCGCTGTGACCAAAAGACCATCTACTGCCTGCTTTATACCTCCCCTCCGCTGTTCCTCATCCTAAAGCCGTCTCTTTGCGCTTCCGAATCGGCTCTGCCTTTGTAGAGACGCTCTCATGCCTTCGCTGGTATCGACTTGATCTGGAACGTCGCCCCAGGCAGCTCCGACGTCTCCGCCTGAACCGTAGCGTTAATGCCCATACTAGCCAGCGCGCCCCTGATAATGCCACACGGGAACCAAAGAAACTGCATAACAAGTCAGCTATCAATTCACACTCCCTGCTGCCTCTTCCTCCCCCACTCGCATCGGCCTACCCCGCGTTGTCGGATCCAAATGCACATCACAGAAGAGGTAGAGAAAGACGTACCGGCTGCGCCCTCACCACCGCCTGTCCCCCGGCCTCCGTGCTCATGCGCGAGAACGGCCTGAACGAGTTATCCGTGAGCACGTACACCCCGCGATGGTTCGTCTTGAGATTGTCGATCTGCTTGCGGAAGAGCAGCATCCAGAGGTCCTTGCAGAGGAACTTGATCGCGTCGAGGGTGTCTGCGAAGCGCGGGCGGTCGCGCGAGAAGCTGCGCGCATGATCTGTTAGTCTGCGTCGCTGAGGGGGAGAGACTGGCGCGGAACTGCAGAGCAAAGAGACATGACATACCGCTCAACCATGCCCTGCCCAACACGATACCCCAACATCTCCAGTCTGTAGAACACCGCATCCCTCTCCTCTTCCTCATCCATCCTCCCCTCCCCCCTCGTCCCCGTGCCTGTGCCCGCCGTGCCCGCCGTGCCCACCGTCCCCGCCGCCTTCGTGCTCACGCTGCCCCCCTGCTTCGCCACCGCGCCCTCGCCCTCGCCCTCCCCAAACCCCGCCACGCCGTCCCTCTTCGCGCCATCGACGTCGTGCGCGAGCCTGTACGCCAGCGGCACCACTTCGATCAGCAGGAAGTCGAAGCACGAGGACGACAGGAACGTGGCGCTCGGGTCGCTGGCGTTGTAGGGTGGGAGCGGCGACTCGAAGGACATTGTGGTGGACTTCGCGGTAGAGACTGCGTCCGCTGCTGCATAAAGGGAGGTATGTCGGGATGGTGTACGGAAGTGTTGGTTTTGGCTGCAGGTCGTGGGTTCGCTGGATGGGGGTTTGTAAGGCTGTGGATTGGGAGAATGCGAGGTTGAACGTCGGAGCCTCGCCGGGTAATGCCGTATATTGATTTGGCAGTGCACGTTCAAGGTAACTGGGAGCTCGCAAGCTGTAACAAATACGGAAAAGGGGCTACATTCAAAATGATTTCCGAGCAACACATTCCTCTCAACCGAATATTGAATAATTGTGTTCTTTCATTTTCATAAGCTAAGAGCGCTTGAAAGGCTGCATAACAAACGGCGCTGGTCCAGCAACAATACACGCTTTGAATGCGCCATGTGATGTGATCTGACATATCTCATTCCCCCCTTAACACCCCTTAGCCATTCCCTAAACCCAAGACCGCCCTTCTCTCGACCTCAAAACGCCTATTTTAGCACCAGCTGGTCGTAAACAGCCCCGGATATCATACACGTAAACGCTAATGGAAAAAGAAGTAAGTAATCCACCCCCAAGTGTTCGCCATGGTCTTCCTGTAGCCGTCTGACAGGAGCCATTCAGACTACTAGGGGGAGAAATTTGGATTTGGCGGTGTTTGATAATATGGAGGCTGTGGCATATTGACCATAGCCATACTTTGCCGTTTCGCTGGTCGGATGGGCTCCTCGTCCTCGTCGCTCAGAGTAAGATCAATGACTGCGGATATTCGTCGCTTATTAGATGGTCGAGGGATGCTGGAGGATGTTGAAGGTTCTCGAGAGTAGATGGAGGTTGGAGGGGTGCTTGCAGAGGTACCTGGAGTGCTTTGGTTCATGACTGAGGTGACTCTGGCATCTTTGATTTCGATTATATCGTCGTCTGTGTCATTTCCAAAGTTGCCGCTTGCATTTGATGGTGTTGGAGGTTTGATGTTTGTGTGCCATTTCCCATCTGGCTCTATTGTGACTTGATCCTGCGATTTTGAGGTATTGGTTAAGATGTCTCTCACATAACTGAATTACTGTTAGAGACTGTTATTTTGCACGTAGAAGAGGATATGCATACTTGTCCACTGCCAAGCTTTCAAAGGGAGCAGCATTGTTGCAAATCGGACATAACCACGTTGGACCTTGTTCTTGAAGCTGCAGATATGAAGTGGCGTCAAAGCATTGATTATGTCGACATGATGTCGACCGGACAGGCAAATCCATTCGTAATGTTGATAGTGGGCATTTCAATGATAGAACGGTAGATGTTGTCACAATATCTGGATCTGCAGCTTTGGTAGCCACTGATAGGGAGTAAATTAGTTACTATATTAATGTCATGGCAATCATAGGAGACCCACTCTCACTCATGACCGATTCTTTCGAAAGTTTCTTCCCATTTTCAATTGTCTTTCGGAGTTCTTCCACAGGCATGGTTTTGACGAGATAAATCTTAAAACAAAACTTCTGCAATTTTGTTAGCAGGCTGAATCGAGGAGAATCGGCGTGGAAGGGACTATAGCACTGTGCTATTGAAAGAATGCTGAAGTGAAGCTGACTCTAGAGACATTGTGACCTGCCTTTGTCGTCAAAGCATAGGTTATTTCAACTCGGTTCGGATATGTTGGAGGCTTTAGACGGAGATATGTAGTTATATCCACAGGCCTTGTCGATCCTGGCTTGTTTTTGAGACCTCGAAGATTTGCTTTGACTTCACCTCCATTCACCTTTATTTCTGACTGATGTGGGAAGGAAATGTCTTGTTTCAAGTGCGTTGCTTCGCCAGCGCAAAATGCCATAATTCTCAGTGTCTTGTCAAACTCTAACCTTGCCAAAATTGGATAGTCTTGGGCCTGGATTTTAAGTTCGACGTTGTTTCGGTGTGCTGTCATAACTTTCCGATCAGAATCTCGTCAGCATAGAAAATTGCACATTGGGGATGATTCAAACTAACTCTCGCAAGTCTTCGTATCGCCGATCTGCTGTTGGATGGTGTAGAACGGACTGGGCTTGAATTCAATAGCTTTCATAAATTAGGACATGTCGTAACCCCAGGCTAACTATTGCTGCTCACCTGGCATCATTCCTATCCCATTGACAGTATATCTGGGGGCCTGTATTCCGGGTATAGGTCGTGGTGATGCTGCTGCTGCGGCTGGTGATGCTGAATACCCGCCGAACCCGCCGATTGGGGGGCGACCTTGCAACAGAGCGTCGGGATCCGCGAGCATATTCTTGAGGTTATTGAACCTCGCGACATTGCCTTCCGCAACATATTTCGCAAGAGCTGCAAACAGCGCTGTTAGCTACCAGGACAAGTAAAAGGTCTGGACGAACATAGTTGGTCGCTCCAAGGGCAGGGAGGTCACAGTAGATGTGCAATGTTTTAAAACTGAATGAAGTATGAACTTACAGTCAGTGATACGCTGTTGCATGACAGCCTTTGTAGCACCAGCATACTGGACCCTTATCTCCTTGCAAATGGCAATGAGGTATTTGTTCAACATCCGAGGACTCCTGAGCATGCGAAGGAGAGGCTCAGGGTCCAGAGGTCCGCCTCCCATCATCGAGGCCATGCTCGGATGTTGGGAAGGCTACGGTGCTTGATCGAGAAGCTGCGCCTTCAGCATGGGAGTTTGGTGGAATTTCGAAGGTCGTGAAAATAAATCAAAGACTGTGGATGTAGGCGACAAGAGTAGACCCTTAGATGATGGTGAGGAAGGAAGTGAACTTCAAGAGAACCAGTCGCCTTCTCGGGTTGGGTTCTCGCCTTCTCGTTATCGCAGTCGTCCAGTATGCGATTGCGGAAAGGCGGTGGCAGAATCACAGCGCTACTAAAAGTTTATCGAAATGCGGGATGCGAACAAGAGAAATAATATAATGCAGGCTTAGTCTTCAAGGCTCACTTTTGAATTTCCTGTTGACTTAACCTCACAAAATTAATATTGCACTTTGATCCTCTTATCTCAGTCTCATCACCATTATGGCAAAAGGCGCCCGCGCAAGTTCCATCAAGGCGAACAATGCCGCATTGAAGAAGAATGTTTTTGGACCTATCGAGACTGCCAGAGCTGAGAGATTGTCTGCAAAGCTGCTCGCTTTAGCAGCAGCACCACGCCCTTCACAGCAGAAGGATGCTGGAGATATGATGGTGGACACATCAGGTATGATATTGTTGCATGCTTTTGCAAATCAAAACTAACTTGGACCATAGGAGCGCCCGCTGCCGCCCCCCTTAAGAGTGCTCTGAAGGTCACGAAGCAGGCAGATGGTGTGTTGCGATGTTCTCCCTTCTGTCCATGAGCATTGCTGACTTTATAAATCAGACATGGAAGTTGATCAGACTGCGACGGAAAAGCCGTCGAGCTCAAAGCCCAGCAGTGGACGAATTCAAAAGAGAAAAAGCTCTCGCAGCTCCGCCATCGTTTTCCCAAGGTACAAGAACGGCAAAAAGGTTGGCACATCTAAGAGCAAGAAGAGGTAGAATGTTGCAGAAGAGCTTTGATCATTAGGCATGGCGTCTCATGGGTATCTGATGGGGAAACAAGGGCGTTAAGGCGATTATTTGTTCGGAAAGGATGCTATTCCCATGATTTGGAACCCTCAGCTGTGGGCTCTTTGGTTGGAAAAGAGTCTGCAGACTTATATATACATCATGATGAGCAAAATGTCCAAATTTCGCATCCAGATTCCTCATCATTATAAGAAGACCAATGAGTGCAATTGCTTGTTCAAATATATGAGCATGCCTAAATACATAATGACGACTTGAGCTTGTGAGGATATTGTGGATAAAAGTTGAAGCGGGGACGCGCTTCGCGTCGCCAAAAAATAATCAATTCCTACAAGTCTTTTCACGTCAAGCCAATCCATGACAATACAGAGGGCTGGCTCAGACTTCAGTGATGGATTGATATTGAAGCTCTCAGTCAGATGTTCATGGCTATTTTCATCATCCTTTTGACAAAATAAAGCTTGGGAGGTTCAACTTCATTACAATGGCTTCCAAAACGTCCGCCGTTCTGCTTACGATCGCCAACTTGCTTATACCGATTGCTATATTAACATTTGCCAGTGGCTTCTTTCCTTATAAGCCGTTTCTTCCTGGTTTGGCAAAATATGAGGCTCTAGGCTTCGGTGCTCGGCCCAAAGCACCTTTCGACAAGGTCATATTCATGGTGGTTGATGCTCTTCGAAGGTATTGACCTTCTAGATTCCCCTCAGCAGCCTTCCACGGATTATCTAACGCTTGATAGTGACTTTGTTTTTTCTGAAGAATCAGCTTTTACTTTCACACAGAGGTATGATATGCTATCCTGATCACAGGAAACAAGTGCAGCAGCTAATTGTCTCCAGCTTGATCTCCAATGGCGCCGCCATACCCTTTACTGCTCATGCGACGTCTCCTACTATTACAATGCCACGGGTGAAAGCCATGACAACAGGCTCCATACCATCTTTCCTAGACGTTATCTTAAATTTTGCTGAATCCGATACTTCCGCAACACTTGCTTCACAAGATACATGGCTTGCACAGATGAAAGCGAAAGGGACTGGGAAAATGGTTATGTATGGGGATGACACATGGTTGAAGCTATTTCCTGGAACGTTCGATCGTGCAGATGGGACATCCAGCTTTTTTGTTGCGGTTAGTCATATCAGAAGAGGCCTTAGACATCAAATAGCTGAAATATATGTGTTAGGATTTCACCGAAGTGGACAACAATGTGACTAGACATATTCCAGAAGAGATGCATAATGATGACTGGAATACCATGGTGCTCCATTACCTTGGACTTGACCATATTGGGCATAAAGCTGGCCCGCGAAGGTTGATCTCGTTGTCCTGACTTGAAGATACTCACTAACTGGTATTCAGCCCAAATATGATTCCCAAGCAAATGGAAATGGACGGCATCGTGCAATTAATGTACGAGGCCATTGGGTCTGAGAAGCATCTCTCAAATACCTTGCTCATTCTGTGTGGAGATCATGGAATGAACGATGGTGGCAACCACGGTGGATCTTCTCCAGGAGAGACTTCCCCAGCCCTCGTTTTCATGTCCCCAAAACTCAAAAAGATTTCATCTGGGTATCCAAGTCCTGTGGCGCCTCAAGATGATTTCCACTTCTATAGTATGATCGAGCAATCTGATATTGCACCAACCTTGGGTGGTCTACTGGGGTTTCCCGTTCCAAGAAACAATTTGGGGAATTTCATTGTCGATTTCCTCCCTTTCTGGCCAGCAGGTGAGAGTTTAAGGTGCAGTCTGAAATATACCCTCTTTGCTGACATTTGACAGCAAACGATAAGCTGCACCTTCTTTTGGGGAATGCCAAACAGATTTTCAATATTGTTACTGCGACCTTTGCAGCCTCCTTATTCGAGAATGCGGGCTCTCAAGATTGTTCCAATCCATCTTCCGACGTTGAAAGATTAGGTTGTGACTGGAGAGCTATCACTGTTCAACTTGATACTCGCAGCCACGCAAAGTCTGAGGACCACAAATCACTACTCCAAGCTCTTTCCAAGGTTGGTCAATTTTCAATCCTATTATTCATAAATGCAGATACTGACGGTCCATAGTGGTCAAAAGATGCTCAAGAGATCATGAGCAGCACTGCCAGTAACTATGACATGAATAAGCTTATTGGCGGCCAAGTCGTGGCTTTAGCATCAACCGCCCTAGCAGTTGTCTGCTCAATTCCCATTTTGAGGCAAACCCCAACAGCTTCGGTCATCTTTGCGTTGATCACTACCATTTACGGAATAATGATGTTCGCCAGCAGCTACGTCGAAGAAGAACACAACTTCTGGTACTGGGCGACCTCGGGGTGGACCGTCATCCTCTTCTTCAAAACCGTCAAGAAGTCCTACACCACAGCCTTCAGCACCCTAGTCATCCTCCTCGGCCTCCGCATCGCCCGTCGCTGGAACCAGACCGGGCAGAAGTTCGTCGGGGAGCCAGACATCGGGCGTACATTCCTGTCCGAGCACACCACCTTTCTCTGGAGCCTGGTCCTCGCCGCATACCTCTGGAACTGCTATTCGCTCGCGAGCCATGGCTTTCCCCATCTTCCGCGGCAGATTGCTAGAGCGGCTTCGCAGATCTTGATGCTCCTGGCTGCCACGTTCAAGCTCGCGTTTACGCATGAAGATGCGCCGGAGTTGCTTGATTGGGCGGCGAATAAGGTTGTTCAGCTCACGGCGGGCTGGTCACTGGTGTTCAGAGCCAGGGCTGTGTATATTGGCGTTGGACTTGCACTGGCACAGGCGATTGGCTCAGAACTGTGGACTAAATTCCGAAGACATCGATTCGGTAGGTCTCATTCTCCTTTGCAATGCATTCGCATTAACTGTCTACAGGTTCTATTCGCACAGTCCACAACCTCATCGTCCTCGTGCTCATGACCCAGTCCCGCGCGACCAACATCCCACTCCTCTTCATCTTCTCGGCACAATTCCACCTCCTACATAATCTCGACCTGAATCTTGTAGAGGTTACAATCACCTCGCTCCTCATGCAATACCTCTCCTTCTTCGCCTTCGGCGGCACCAACGCCATCTCCTCCATCGACCTCTCCAGCGCCTACAACGGAGTGAGCGGCTACAACGTGCTCGCCGTCGGTCTGCTAACCTTCATCTCGAACTGGTCCGGGCCGATCTTCTGGACATCGGCGACCACGATAATGCTGCTGCGGCTGCGAGTCGAGGGCGAGAAGAACGTGTTGATGATGCACTTGACACTACTCACGACGTGGACGGCGGCCGGGTTGGTGTTTGTCATGCTGGCGTGTACGGTGCTGAGGACGCATCTGTTTATCTGGACGGTGTTTAGCCCGAAGTATTTGTATATCATGGCGTGGAGTATTGGGCAGCATCTTGGGATTAACATCGGGCTTGGAAGTCTCCTGTTTTGGCTGGGCAGTAGATAGCCGTCGTGCGGCGAGACGTGTAGAAGCCAGTTACTCGGCCGTTTATATAGACGAAGAGAATTTCAGGCTCCAGGCACTGGCACTTGTTTGTCGTTGGTAGATAGTTAGATACCTCCTGCTGTGTAGCGCAAATTCCATTTTGGATATCGGTTTAGCGATGCATTCATATGAGGCTGCTGAATAGATCGTCGAATGCATCGCCGCCCTTCTTCCGCTTCTTCGCAGGTTTCGAGGTGCTGGTTTTGGAGCCTGACACGGTGGATGTGTGCTCGAGAACTTTCTTCCGCTTCTTCTCGGCCTGGCCCCGCTTCGGAGGTGAGGACGGCGCTGCGCCTTCGACCCCAGAAGACTCTGCCACCTCGGCCACGATCTTCTTTGACATTGTCGTCGCCGCAGATCCGGGAGTGTCAAGAAACGAATCCATTTCCGAATCGACGAATTCCTTGGTCTTTTCTTTGCCCTTCTTTGGTGCCTTCGTCTTCAGACTCTTCTTCACCTCGACAGCCGTCTCCTCCAGCTCCTCTCTGCTGATTGCTTCACCGAGGTCCTCAGTTGACAACACGTGACTCGTAACAGCAGTCTCGATCTTCATCTCTTCCTCTTCATCTTTCTCCTTCCTAGGAAATGAGATGAGCGCATTGACACGGGCCAGACAGCCCATCAACATCAGTCCCAGCGAGGCATACTGGTTATCCGCCACCACGGCCGAAAAAGCTCTGCCAAAATATCAGTACGGATTCACAACTTTGCCAGCCGAGTCGTTTCTCTCATCTCTTCTCCCTATGAAGACAAAATACTTACAAGTAGCACCTTGGCACAATCTGCTCCCTCAGAAAGTCAACCCTCTGCTCGATCTCCACCTTCCTGGCCCGAAACATCGCATCGGGCGCCTCTAACTGCGCGACCAACCTCCCCAGCTGGCGCCGCAGGATGGAGAAGGAGGACCACCATTTCGCGATGCGGTGCTGGTTCTTGTTGCGATGGGCCGTGAGGTGCAGCAGCTCCTGGACTGGACGGAGATTCTCGGGCGTGCAGCCCGTGGGGAGGACGATGGGCGGGAGCTTGGGCGCCATCTTCGGCGACGGAATTAAATGTTCTGTTGTGGTTGGTTCTTCCTCTCTTCAACGCTCGTGATATTCAGATTTGCTTTTTGCCCCCGCAGGTCCGCGAGGATCTTCGTGTCATCTCCGACGTCAAGTCATGGCATCCGTCCTTAGGTATGATTTCCAGATTTCGCAGCCTCGTGAGTGGCTCGTGCGTGCTCTTGTCGTCTCCACAGCCTTGACAGGTACCTAGGTACCTACACCGACGCCAAGAGCTCATTCATTCATTCATTGCTCATTTCTCATTTTCGCACATCAGCATCTCCAAAGTCTCAAAAGCTTTCCCTTTCTCTCTCCCACGATATCTGCAGCCCTCCCGATTTATAGGGCTGTCGCCGCCCTCCGAGCCCTTATCTGATCTTCTCGCCCTCCTCGTCGCTCATGTCTACTTCCCTATCTAATCAACCGCTCCTCTTCCCCCGCAGATCGTGGTGCTCGGCGGGCAACCGTTGATGCTTAATGCTCCCGCTATAGATCTCCCCGGTTTCATCCTTCTCCTTCCAGCGTGCCGTTCCGGTCCTCTTCATTGGCCGTCTGCGCAACATGTCGTGCATGGACACTATCGCCATCTCTCTATGTGCAACGTCCACGTTGATCACTGATAGGCTTTTCGGATGTGTGCGTGTACGGTGTGCGGCTGTCTAGGTCGAAGAAGGAAGGAGGATGGAATTCGAAGCAATTCGACGCCATCACGGGCTTGGGATATGCCGACGTGCATCGGCAGTGGGAGAGAAAGGAGCTGGGCGAAAGTCAGGTACAGATGGATTTGAACGGCGAGGTTCGACAGCGCGTGCAACGGCCACTGGCTCTGTTTGTGGAGTGGCTGGAAACAAAGCCTTTGTACGTCCCATGTTGCAATCAAGGCTTTCCTCATATCAGAAGCACAATCATCCCCACGATGTGAATTGGCACTTCCTTTGGTCATCCTCCGCGCTGAAAGAAGAAGCTCATACCGGTGCGCTGCATTGATAGCTTGTCTTGGGATATCAATCTGCCACAGAGGATCCAGAGCTTCAAGCCGAAGCACTGCCAGCACTGTGTAAAGGCCAAGCAGAAGATCAACCTGCGAAGCTTATCCTTCCTTTCTATAAAGACCTCGCATTGCTCTCTCATTTCCCTTTTCCCCAACCGCCCTCTCCAGCACCACCTCGTTGAGTCGATCACCCCTCCAGCCCATCCACAACCATGCGTTCCTCCCTCATTCTCTCCCTGCTCTCCCTCCTCCCCCTCACCCTCACCGCCCCCGCCCCCCTCGTCGCCCGCTCCCCCCCAAACATCCCCAGCGCCTCGGACGCCAAAACCGCCCTCGCCGGCCTCACCGTGGCCGCCCAGGGCTCCCAGACCGGCTACTCGCGCGACCTCTTCCCGCACTGGATCACCATCAGCGGAGCCTGCAACACGCGCGAGACCGTTCTGAAGCGTGACGGCACCAACGTTGTCACGAGCTCCACCTGCGCGGCCACGTCAGGCACCTGGGTCAGCCCGTACGACGGCGCGACTTGGACTGCCGCCAGCGATCTCGATATCGATCATATGGTGCCGCTGAGCAATGCGTGGAAATCCGGCGCGGCGGCGTGGACTACGGCGCAGAGACAGGTGTTTGCGAACGATCTTACGAATCCCCAGCTGATTGCTGTGACCGATGATGTCAACAGCGCGAAGGGTGATAAGGGACCTGAGGATTGGAAGCCACCGTTGAGTATGTTTCCCATATGTTTCCCGTTGCTCCTTTTACAGAGCTCGCGAATTACCCCTTTGTATCCAACTGTTTGGCTTTCTTTCTCTTGTTTGAAGGTCTATGAGGTGAGATAAAGTGAGATATGGCACAGCATGATTGACTCAAACCTCTGAATAGCCTCTTACTACTGCACTTACGCCAAGATGTGGGTGAAGGTCAAGAGCGTCTACGACCTCACCATCACCTCAGCCGAGAAGACCGCCCTGACTTCTATGCTCAACACCTGCTAAATGTCCAGATCTGGCCATCGCCGATATGAGAAGGCGCTGCTGGGAAGGCGTATGATGAGTTGGACGAGCCATGCAGAAAGGGAATGGTGAGTTGGATGACGGTGTCGTTTTGATGTGTGAATGAATTGTGATTCATGGAGAGCGATTGAGGGGTATTTATTCATCGCTTAGCTGCAGATTAGCAAGATTGGAACGTGATTTTTGCAATGCATATATATTTTGTAAGCAAGAATACTAGGAACTGCAGTTGTGAGATTATTTGTGACGCAGTGTCTATGTAGATCTCCGGGAAGCCCCCAAAACCCCCCTTTCTTCTGTCTCCCGCAAAAACCAAAAACCAAAAAACGGCCATTAGCAAGGGGGAAGATTAACAAGATGGGGATTGAGAAACAAAAACAAATGAAGATTCCAGGAGGCGATACCTTATTAGGATGAGGTCTCTATGCATGGTTTCTTTAAACTTCAGTCCCTTAACCTCTGTTCAAATCTTTAATATTAAATTTGCCGTTAGAATTTGGTGCAAAAAACATGACAAATAAAAAGACGAAGTATAATAACATTATTAACATATCATTCACAAAATAAACATCAAATCCTTTCCTTTTAATTAAATAACTCGAATGAATACTTGAGTTTGTCGTGTGTGTATGTGTGTATGTGTGTATGTGTGTGGCGTTTTTAAAGCTAAAAGCAAATTGACATACCAGTAATGATATGCCATCCAGCCAGCCCAGCCATCCGTCTAGTGTGTTATTACCAGATATCTATAGCCATGCAACCTCCAATGCCCTACCAAACACCTCTGTTCATTATAGCCTAGCAAATACCAGTTGCGCCAGTTGCCTTTCCATCTATACTCCCTGCTTCATCATCCTCTAATCCCTTAGCAACCACCTCTGTTCATTATAGCCTAGCAAACACCAGTTGCGCCAGTTGCCTTTCCCTCCATACTCCCTGCTCCATTAGCCCTCAACTCCTATTACTAGCACCCAACTCCTACTCCTTCTCATTGATCTTCTCCATGTGAACTGTGGCTGTCGTAAATCATGGCAAGTCATGCCATGCCTCATATGCCATTATAAGCCCATTTTCCCTCAACCTTTACTGCTCGAAGCCACTCGATTTCGCCGGGCGAGATTCACTATCCCCCATTTCCGTGTCCTGGGTCTCTACGCCTGGAAGCCTCCGAAGGCTGAACTCGTTGATGGCAACACTGCTACCCATGGGCTTTGGTGGCCGCAGGGGAAGCGAGAGCGATTCATCATCAGAGTCATAATCATCATCGAACTTTCTGCGCTTAGGAGATGGCGTGGCCGGGTGCGCCCCCCGCCTGCGTCGCCTTTGACGTCGTTGATTACGCCCGAGACCATCCGTGAAAGATGGCATGCTATCGTCATCACCAAGCAGACTCGGATGTTCAAGTTGACTCTGGCTTTGGGCCGTCTCATGGCTAGGAACATCTGCAAATCCAGCAGCTCTAGAGCGCACTGGTACGTCGCCGAAGAGGTTGTTTGCCTCCACTCTGCGAGGTCTAGCTCCAGCTGCCGGCCGACTCCTCTTGGGCGTAGAGGGAGCCTCAGTCATAGGCTTAGATTTTTTTGGCGTATACGTGGAAATATCCCCAGACTGCAAGAACGTCTCGCCCGATTTCTTCAATTGGTCAATGAGCTGCTGTTTATTTCGTTGTGATACTTCTCTTGGTTGATCAGGCTCGCGCAGATGTCTCTCGAGGCCAAAATACCTTGATGCAGTCGCATCTAGCACTCTCTTCCTACGAGGTCTATCCACTTGGACCAGTTGAGGAAGTGGTGACAATTTTCCAATTCGGCCAGGTAGGATTTCAATAATGCTGTCATTCGGTCGTCGCGGTTTCCAATCTTTGATTGACCGATCATAGAGCCTTTTGAGTTCACGCCCGATCTTCAATGGCCGTATGAACCAGATGTGGTTCACAGCTTCCTCGGCTGTGATGCGCTCCTCAGGCTCGAGAATGAGAAGCCCAGTCAAGAAATGCTTCGCTCGATCGGTCATGGCGCGCCATCGCTGTCGGCCACTAATCTTTTTTCCAGAGCACTGGATTCTGACAGCTATGTCGCCTTGGCTGAATTTTAGGACTTGTTCAAAGTCGGCGAGACACTCGCCAGTTAACAGGCAAAACGTGAGAATGCCGAGGGACCACATGTCAACGGCTTTTGTGTAAGGTCTTCCCCGGTCTGCATTCGCTCTATATACCTCGCTGCGCTTCGTCAGTACTGAGAGAGAAGGCAGACAAAGGTACTCACGGTGCAATATAATCCCAAGTCCCGACCTGAGAAGCCATTCTTCCACCTGGGCGTATAAGTGAAGCACACCCAAAATCTGTGACGACCACTCGATGTCCAATGCCTGTGTGCATTACCAGAATGTTATCCGGCTTGAGATCGCGATGTACAATACTTTTCGAGTGAAGATAGTGCACAGCAATGGCAACCTGCCGCACAATGACACGGGCATGCAAGTCCGTAAGATATCCGCCTCGGGCCGTAACAAACGACATCAAATCTCCACCTGGTGCGAGTTCCATAAACATATACCTGACAATTAGTTGTTGAAGACGATGATACACAGAAACCACTTACAGGGAGAACTCTGATCGAAATGCTTTCCTCATACTCACGATATTTGGCTGTATTTGTTAGTTCAATACATGAAAGATCTGAAGGCCATTGTCATACATGATTCAATCTCGACAGCAGCTCAACCTCGCGAACCAGTCTTTCCCGGTCCTGCCGTAGACTGGTTATCTCTCTTACGGTACGACCAGAGGTATGCAATGTATCCCGAAGGTCAACGATCTTGCATGCAAGCTGCCTTTTCCTGACCACATCACCAGCAAGATAGACCTTGCTATACATGCCGCTTCCAAGGAGTCGATCAGTTATGAGGTATCTGTTTTGAAAATTCTATCGTCTGTTAGGGCAGAGAAGACAAGGCCGATTGAGAGAACCAACCTCGGCTTCCTTCGATTGGAGCTCATCGAGCTGCTCTCCGCTCTCGTCGACTGATTGTTTGAATTCAAAAGTCCAATCAGGCTTTACACTGATGGTATCGCCATCACTGAGAAGAAAAGGAGAGCCAGGACGTTTTTGTGAACCGATGAGATTTTGATTGACGTAAGTCCCATTGAGAGAGTTCAAGTCTTCGCAGTAGAACATTGGCGGGAATGTTGCGCAGTCACTATCTTCGTACATAATCATATAGATGCGAAAATGCTCCTTTGAGACAAGAGGAGAGTCCAGCTGGACGTAGCTGTGGAAGATTAATAAAAGTGAGAAGGACGCGGTTGTGGATGCCTACATGACTTCCGGTTCATCGCAAGCTTTTCGTCCAACTAGAAATCCTACATGAGGGGACAGAGATATCTCAAGTGCTGAAGAAATCAGGCTCCTGGACGAAAAAAGTTAAGAGTATATCTCACTCACTTTCGAGAGAACTCTCCTCAGCACCAGCATCACGAAATGTGACACTGGCGACTGCCCCCTCCATGATGAGCGTAGCCCGCGGCAGTCAGGCCACTCGAGGAGCTGTTGTCATAAGTATTCGACAGCTCTGTTCTCGGGGATGACCTCAAAGTTGAAGAAGGAATGTAGAAGTAGAAGGAAATTGAGAAATGGAATCGACTGCGATATCGAAAGGGAGCATTATTATTGAAAGACTGATAATGAAAAAAGAATGTTGTAGCTCAAGTAGAAAATGAAGTTGTCACTCCCTTGTTTTTTTTCTCTATCTATTCACCAGAAGTGTCCCCGAACCGCCAGGTCAGGTCGCCGGATCGCCAGGTCGCCAGGTCGCCAGGTCGCCAGCTCGCACCTCCTACGTAATGCCGACGAGAGCTTCAAGCTTGCAACAACAAACAACCTTTGCGCGAGTGCAATTAAGGTCCTGCCAAGCCTGAATCACGTGACTTAGTTCCCGCTTGCCCTCGTAGGGCAAAACCTATCGCTTAGTCAATTCGGCGCTAGCGCTGCCACTGAATATCAAGTCCGCGCTCCCTTTGTTACAACTTTTCCTTCTTCAACAGCTCCATAGAACACTCATCCTATCCAAGGTATGTGATACCCAAACAATATACAACTCAAATGCATCAGATCAATCGCTAACAATCATTCTTCAGATGAGAGCTAAGTGGAGAAAGAAGCGGACGCGCCGCCTCAAGAGAAAGCGCCGTAAGACTCGTGCCCGATCGTAAGTCGTCATCACAGATCCCAAGACAGCTCAGCTCGTCTTCGAACCTTACTGACACCCCAAACAGCAAGTAAACAACACGCTACTGTCTCGATCTCGGACTCTCCTTGTCCACGACTCGATCCACGATGACAAGATGATCTGAAGTTGCGCCATCTCCCGCATCGACATCGAAACCGTATTCCAGCATTCCAGCAATACCAACGGACTTATGTACAATGGCAGCGGGGTGTTCTACGACTAGACAGCTTGATGACGCGTAATCTCAGCATGTCCTGGAACGATTGGAGGAGAACTGGATCCGGTCAATTGCTGTCGAGAAGAAGCAGACCAGGTTATGCAATTTGAGCGATGAAAACATAGCTGCCCATCATGATGCTAGAAACTATCAATCTCACTTGCTGAACCCAACAATGAAATAAGAAGTTCTACTTCGCAAATAGTTCCAATGCCATGAAAGTGATTTGTGTGACGTGATGTGACCTCATGGAAGTAACCCTAAACTCGAAGCTTCGTCATTGGAACTCATGTTCATGTTCGCAATGAGAACTGAAATATCGGGCTGCGATGGAGGAACAATGGGACAGACTATAATAATATACAATTGATCTTAACCAACACAACTCTTTACATCCAAGAAACTGGCATAATAATAGGCTTTGTATAGCTGTGGATTCATTTCGAGATTTGCATGCTCTTGGGTGCTCTCGAGTGTGCTTGTGTCGTGGTCTTGGCACGTTTTGTGGGGAATCCCTTCAAATTCGGTTCACCGCCTTTGGCACAAAAAAAAGTTGCAACTCCAAGCCACTCTGCCGCTGCTATCGGGGAGTCAGCATACGTAGATTTGCACCATCACGACAAAATGTCCGATCCAAGTAAGAAGCGTAAAAGAAATGCAGATGGATCAAAGAAGCCAAGTAAGAAAGTCGCAGTAGAGACGCCTCCTGCTGTATCGAACGTCACAATCTCCCTCGTCCAAGATGCGGATGAGTGGGCTCCTATCGTAGGTATGTTGGATCCCATATGCACTCTCCATATGCATCTGATTGCTCTCCTTCCTGAAAATTTACTAGCGATGCTAATTTCATGCAGCTTCTACTCCAGGTCTCGCTTTCGACAGGCCACTCTCCCTGAAGCCGTATACGAAGCGTCGCAAGAATGCCCCTGCAAGATCTGGCCACAGCAGCACCATTGCCACGAATGAGCTCTTGCTCGAGTCATCAGAACATCCAGCGATCGATTACGTCGGAAGAGAGGAAGAGGCGGGCGGCACAGACAGTCTACTCAAACACTATGTCGGAGTATACGATCCAGCAACGGGGAATCTACAGGTTATTGAGTCGCGGAAGATGACCGTTCGAGGGATTGTCAGAGCACAGAAGGCGCCAGAAGAGGCTTTCAAGGAGAAAGGAGATTATAAGGTATATATATTTTTGAATATCACTCTTGCAATCCAGAGCCTAACTTGATTGTAGAATATGCGGGAACTGCGGAATGATCTTGGACAGACGTTCGGAACGAAGAAGTCGAAGAAGGCTATCGCATCTCTTACAATCAATGCCATCTCAAAACCTAAGACAGCGGAGGATCTGGCGAATAGAGAGCCAATCAAGCATGATGCTGCCACTCAGGCGATGCTCAGAACGATGGCGGAGGCTACAGCGGGCATGGCTACAAGAGAGGAACTACAAGCAACAGTGGACGAATCGAAGCCTCGACCAAAGGCCAACCTGGAGGCTGAAAATGTGAAGGACGTGTACACAATAGAAGATCTGATCGGATCCGAGCTTATGAAGGTCATTCCTGTCAAGCAATGGCAAGATGCTGTCAACGCGAAGAACGAGAAGGAAATCGTCACAGAGTCCGAATTTGTGTCAAATCGGGTACGACTTGCATCTCAAAATGTGCAGAAGCTCAAAGTGCTCCGCTATCTCCTGGCGCTGCTTGATTTCTATCGGGCCACCATTTCAAAGCGAGGCTTACGGGTCCTGCCAAAGAAGGACGAGCTCAGGACAGCCATGCGTGGACTTCCGGAAGCTGTGGTTGGAAACATTGTGCGCAAGTTTTCGGATCATGGCATGATGTCAAAGTTCCAAATCGATCTTCTCATTACGAATGTCTGCGCCCTGGCATTGATTGTCGACAACTTCGAAGTCGACATGTACCATCTACGGGCGGACCTCAAGCTTGAGGCGAAGGAGATGCAGACTTACTTCTCGGAGATCGGTGCGCGCATCTTGCCGGCGAACGAGGCGGAGAGGAAGAAGCTGGGCTTGGACAAGGCTGCTGCTATGCAGCACAAGTTTGCGAGATTGAGGTTGCCATTGGAGTTCCCGAAGGCGAAGTTTACCAGGAAGGAGAGGAAGTAGAGGAGATGAGGATGACGTTTAGTTTTGGCGCACCATTGTTCATATGAGTATGAGTACATGTCCCACATGAGCTGATAAGCTTGTGGTTTGTATGTACTAGGGCTGGAGTAACGACTAAATAGTCCGGAATGGCAATTCAGCACGTTTCATACATCAGAGGTTTCTCCATGATCCATGACCTGTTCAGGCCAGATGCCATGTTACAAGGTCCTGCTCTTGACGTAGCAAATATTCATCTTCTAAGAACTTACCTAGTCCCAGGCGCCGTGAGAGCATGAGAGCAGACCATCTATTATTTTCCAACCGCCAATGCGGCCGAGAATCCAGGGTACGAAGATCCTGCCAACACGATCAACAATTCCACGAAGGCAGCCCGTAGATCATGCGAAGCCTCTTTTATTGCGAAGCCACTTCACGGACGCGAAACATATCAGATATCACACCTCGTCCCCGAAAGCCCTCGTATTTCGAAGACCTTCCGACTTTTCGTCTTTTCAAAAGTTGGCAATCACATTGTGATGTGATGACCATCGTCCGGATCCGGCTCTCACCGTCGAGCTGGCGGAGGAACAATCAAGATCTTTTACTTCGTAGCTGCTTCGCCCGCCTTGTCAGTCGTCCTCTAAGCGCCCTTGGACCCCACGGTGTGATGTGATGTGATGTGATGTGATGTGAGTGCATTTTCTCACCTCACCGGCATAGAAGCACGGACGATAGGTACCTTACCTGGGTAGGTATGTACATGCATATCCGTGTTCCCTTGAGCCAAGAGATGAGTGCAGTGCTCGCAATCATCCGAAAAGCTTAGTCGTTCAGGCTTACCGTGTACTCCGTACACGACGCAATCCTTCATCGTGACATTATTTATTGAACCCTTCACAGTTACCGCCGAAAAGGATTGTTCGGTCGAGACAATACATAGGTAATTGAAACCGTGCCAGCGCCGCTGATGCGATACATACATAGGTACCTATCTGCACATTAATCTCTCCGCCAGCGGTTGGGGGCCAGTGGCCCAATACCCGGCCAGCCCCAGCCTCTGGATTCTGCAGACCTTCTCGCAGACTCCCACGCATCTCCCTCATACCTCTTCCAAGCGGTCTAATGGAAAGTGGAGATGGGTTCATTGGGAGCAGCATCCATCACTATCACAGACTCATACCTACCTAGTCTGTGAATGCCCATGGGCCATCACGTTGCTGATGATGTTCGTCGTTGACCTCAGCCACCAAGCTTTGCCTGGCCCAATCCGAGGCCGCCTTGTGTCGTCCGTCAACAGATGCCGAGAGTGCCCCTGCAGAAACTTGTTGATGGCATCTGGGGTTGGGCCATCTGTTCAGTCTAGGTATCTATCACCTCGACGTCGACGTCCATAGACACACTCAATATCGTTGCTTGGCGTGGCATCGCCTTTTGCTGTTTCCACAATGCGAAATGCGGAAAACGTACCACCGTTGTTGATGGTGGGGTGGCGTGGTAGCCTGTAGGTGATATATAGTCCTTTCTCAATCTTCATGGTTCCGGTCTCTTGATGCTTCACCTATGGCATTTATCCCAACGTCTTGCTGGTCAAGATAGACAGCGATCTGCATTGCGTGTTCTTTTGCCAGCATTCTACAAATGCGCGCTTCCTTTATAATTCGCACGATGCCAATTTCATTTCCAGCTATGCATTTCTGCACTCTCTCTACAGTACTACTGGTGGTGCTTTGGCTCGTCGATCCAAGCTGGGCGATCCGGACTGTCCCGACGTCAGAATGCGCCGCGAAATGCGGAAATGTAACAGAGACAAGAGGCACAGATATCGTCTGCACTGATGCCGATTACGGGACGCCGACGGGCCAGGTCTTCGCAGAATGCATCACCTGTCAATTAAACAGCACTGCAGTGGATCCGGCCACAGGGGATACGGACCTGAAATGGCTGCTCTGTGAGTTCTCAAGCCCGGCCTGATGCTCTTAAATGCAGCTCAATGCTGACATGCCACCCGAGATAATCTTCGGTTCGCAATGAGTATCTGCTTATGGGGCTTCCCCAACAACTCATACGTCCAGAATACTGTAAGGGGATCTTCTTGATCTGCCATGTCCCGTGCTGACTTTCTATCAGCCCTGCATCACCAGCCGAGCCTGTGGTCCATTCCAGGGGAACATCCAGTATAACTCTCTATCTCCGAACATCAGCACGCATGACTACTGTCCGAACATGCCACAGCAGGACGCGAAGGACAGGTGCAGCAATTGTCTACAGCAGCTTGGCTCGGATACCTATCTATCCAATTGTACGTTTTCCCGCATCGTCGCTGATACCTCAAATGGTAAACTAACGACGTTCCTTGCAGTCTTCACAACGATCATCGCAGGGTGTCAAGACCAAACCCGTCTGAAGATCACACTCGATGGCTCCTTATTCGACAGCGGCTACGTCAACGTCACGAATGCCAATGCTGCCGCGCCAGTCACACCCCAAATCGACGAAGGCCCCTTCTCCCTCGGCACCAAAATCGGAATAGCCATAGGCGCCATCTGCGTGCTCCTCGCCCTAATCGGCTTCACGATCGTCTGCATCGGCAAGCGTCGGCGGCGCGCCAAGCTCGCCGCGCGCTCCCGCCGCACCGACGAATACGTCGACGTCGGCATCAGCCGCGCACGCATCCAGCAGGGCCCGCGGGTGGACACGAAATGGGCGCCCCAGGCGTCGCTCGACGAGAGTCCGCTGTCGGCGTCGGGATATGGGACAGACAAGCACTTCTCGCCGTACTCCAGTAAATACAGCAGTCCGGTTAGTGCGAGGGATATGCCACCGGCGCAGATGTGGGAGTGGCCGCTGCAGGGCCCGGATGGGGTTAGGGCGGGGCAGATGCAGGATGCTGGGGGGTGGGAGATGGAGAAGGTGGGGGAGAGGGAGAGGGAGAGAGAAAGGGAGAGGGAGAGGGAGAGGGCGGAGGAGGAGAGGAGGGTGAGGGAGGAGTGGGCGATGGAGGCGGCGAGCAAGGGGTTTACGGTTGCGCCGGTTCCGACGTTTCCGCCGCCGCCGACGAGGGCGAAGAAGTAGTGGGGATTGCGGGTGGGCTTTCGTTCTGTCAGCTGGGATATAGCCGCGCTTTTAGGGCGCAGGGCGCAGAGCGCAGAGGCTGGATGGACTGTAGCTCCGGTGTAAGATAGACGACTTCTTCAAAGAAGAGTCAGTAGAGTGTGGATGATAATGAATTTCCTCCCATATCTCCTGCCGCATCGAGTCCTCACATTCCAAGGCCGAAGTACCCTGTAACCATAACCATGATGGTGCACCCCTCGCTCTCGCTCTCGCCCTTGATGCGTATGCGTATGCGTGCAACGGCCCAGCAGACCAAAGCACCGACACCCGCGTCTCTGCACCAACACCCTATGGTCGCCC
>Ga0209512_1001068_pt1 | contig 36848 bp, 37 predicted proteins | sample frozenSSSSmetaG_FD_184142 | JGI IMG/M metagenome (GOLD analysis project Ga0209512, IMG submission 184142) | Glacier valley bacterial and archeal communities from Borup Fiord, Nunavut, Canada, to study Microbial Dark Matter (Phase II) -... | ecosystem: Environmental > Aquatic > Freshwater > Ice >...
GCAAAGCAACGCAAAGCAAAGCAAAGCAGATACATACAGTACGTACAGTACACTAGGTAGGTACCTAAACATGCCCCTGCCCATCCCTGCACACCCCTATCCACCCATTGCTGGCTGCCTCAGTGCATCGGGGAGCCCATGTCATCTCCTTGGTAGCGCTGGCCCCTGACTGAGAGGACTTAGAGGACTGAGAGGACTGAGAGCCTTCCTGGTCTTTCTGCTCCGTACGCTCTGGCTACCCAAGGCTGCTTTACCTCGCCGGGACTTGGATCATATGGGAGTGTGGCAGTGTGGCTGTGTGGAGTGTGGAAGTGTGCGACTGTGGGAAGGGAAAGCTCAAAGGAGATCCCCTGCAACTGGGACCCTGGCATCTTGGGACCCCGGAGCTGTGACAGAGACAGAGAGGTATGTATGTATGTATGTATGTATGTATGTACATATGTACATACCTGTACCTGTCTGTCTCTACCTGGCCGCCTGTGTTTGGGAGTTCTAGCCTGTCCGTGGCAGTAGTCGCGCTCGTTCAATAATCCATTCCCATACGAGCATGAGGGCACGAGTGCCGGTGGCGCCATTCTACGACACTGCAGTCTGCAACATGGCCGACATGGAGGATAGATGCATCAGTCTCGCGAGCCATATGCAATAATCAGAAGACATTACCGAGTACTCTGTACGGATTATTCGGCACACAATGACGAAGAGTTCGCACGAATCGCTTTCCGGCCGACAACCGCGCGCTGGCTCGGTCAAAGCCCAGGTCCAACCTCTTGCACGAGCATCCATGAGCATCCATGAGCGAGCGCCTCCTCAGCCATCGGTCCTCATTGATAGAGTCATCTAGGAAGGATGCATCGAATAATCAGCGTGGCCAAATGCATACCATCACATTCAAATGGTGGAAGACAGTGGATTGGTGGATTGGTGGACATCTGGGCAGCCCTTCTCACAAAGAAAGGACATGATCTGAGCAATCTGAGCAATCTGAGCATGAGCAGCATAGAAGACGGAAACAGAGGAACCTTACATATCTGTCAGCTCTTTCTATGGAGTACGTCCTCCAGGCCAGTGGCTTGCTTCCCATTCAGTCGCGAAGAGAGACAAAGTCGTGTTCTATCAACCTGCCTCACTCGCGACGACAAGATAACGACCCTGGAGCACATCAAACTGAGACGGGATTGCTCATACGTGGCTGGACTGTTGCTGATTACTGTACCTACATCTTCCGTATGAATGTGAGTACAGTACTCTCTCTACCTAGGCTCTCTATGGTGGTGTTCCGTATTCTTCCCGATCATCGAGATATGCCAGCCAGCCACACTCTTTAATCCCGGCAAGGCGTAAATGGCCGGTGAGCAGGGTTCCCACATGGACATACTACTGTATTCCATGGATAGCGGCGGCATAACATATTATTAGCCATCATGAGAAGGCAGGTGTGCCAATATTAGGACTTCCTGAGAAGAGGCAGAGATGCGGTGGGCCACTTGGCCAGAGCCCAACTTGTTAGTGAGCATCAGATTGATCTCCTCCCATGGCCATGGTGCGGGCTTAGAGTTGGGTATTCCACAGATATGAACCTCCATCTGTGATTCCGAAGTCTGCGTCTAATCCGGCGGTCTCGTTCGTCGCTCGCCCCTGTGTATGTGTGTAGGCGTTATGGGATGGGCAGAGGGTCATGCATGGATAGACTCTACACTGTAGACCTCACTGCTTTGGATCTCACCTTGGCTGATGTTTGTTAGAAATTTAGTGGCTTCTTGGCTGAGAAAGAGCTAACAAGATCCTCAATCTGCTTGGATGGGTAAAGCTAAATGTGAGCCTGAGCTCTGGATAGTTCAATCGTCCTTGGGATTATTAAACAAAGCAACGAGCGTCAACTATGCTAATTCATTTGACTAGATTCTCTCGTACATAATCTTTTGAGGCACAATATTTTTCTTCCTATCCTCAGACTTACACAAGACTAGGCTAGGAGAAAGGGACTACTAGGTCAATCTTCAAGAGGAATTTCTTCTATCACAAGCCATCGCCTATGTCCTGCCATACCCGCTTTGCATATCAGAGTCTATGAATAGGAGGTTCTTCAATTACCATATTCGACCTGATCTTCGACAGTTCCTCGTTGCTGAGTCCACATCTGTCCAGCAAATAACCTTCAGGCCCACCAAACCGCTCACGAATAATCTCCAACGTGGCCATCATGCTCTCAAATCTTGGTTTTGTCAGATTCAGTCCAATAATTGAATGACCCAACTCACCTTGCGCTGAGCATATTCAGTGCGCCGCTCTTGTCAAAGGGCAGATTGTGAGACTTCATGAGACCTTCAGCAACCTCCTCTCTCCAATGAGCTAACCCTGATTCCGTCAAGGAATACTCGTGTGCCACAGTTTCATCATCGACTCCGCACAGGGACAAAATCAATGCACAGAAAACGCCGGTTCTGTCTTTGCCTGCCGTGCAGTGCAGGAGCAACGGACTGGAGGGTCTCTCAGCGATGTGACGCAGAATCTGTGTGTATGATGGTGGAGCATGCTCAAGAATGTCCGTGTAAGCCGCTGCGAATCCCTAGGTGAGTTTAGCAGTGATTCAGGCTCTTTCACCAAACCAGGCATGTCGTAGCATTTATGCCTCTGCTCCTGGCCATGGTCACGGCTTGGGAGCCACCGCATTTGCTTGCTTTATAGCTACGACTTACCTCTGGAGTTCCAGACTGATAATTTGCGAACCGAATTGCCAAACTTTGAGGACTGTAATCCAGATCCGTGAATACGGGGGCGAAGACCCTTTCACTTCCGTCCAGAAGCACTACTCCTGCTCTGCCAGCTTTCTCGGCTTTTTCGATCTCGGTATTTGACCTCAGGTCATAAACATGAGTAATACCCAGAGATTTAATGGTTCTCAATCCATCTTCATCAATATTGGCCGGCGCGCCGCCCCGGTAGATGAGACCCCGACGTACAGAGTGTTTCGGCGATAGTTTTGAGACTGGATATCCGCCTATGTCGCGAAGGTTGGGTAGACCCTCAACCTGGACAAATGGCGGAGATGGGAGAGTTACTCCGTTATAACTTAATGCAGACATCTTAGTGTTTCTTACAGTAATTCTTGCTAGAATTGTAAAGATTGGAGCTTGATATAAACGCGGCGGCTGGGATTCTAGACTTGCCGAGGTTTATAACAGTAGCTCGAAACACAGAGGAAAATCAGAGCAAATGAAATTCATAGACCAACCCACGGTGTGTTTGGTCTAGAATGGCATCGTCTGGCGTTTGTAATCACTTGAAATATGCATATAAACCGTAAGAGGAAATATAATAAACTCAATATAACACAATGAGGGTCACGTGCACCAGTTTACGATGAAGGGTCCATCAATTGACGAATTATCGACTCAGCGCGATAGGCAACGATACACTATCAATTTTCGACCATGAAGATGAGGCAAAATGGTCGCCCAGCCTGAAAAGTCTTCCGGAGAGTCTACTGAGAAGAAGGAAGTGCTCAAGCATGAGAGCGCATTGAACGGCGAGAAGGGCAAAAACGTCAATAATGCATCTCCAACTGCTCTTGACACAGAGAGGAAGGCACGGATTCGTGTGAAGAACAGGCGCAAGATGTATCTAGACAGCCATCCGTCATATTTCAAGTCTCCAGACCTAGAACTTGCCGGTATTCCATGCCCCACTCCGTTACATATATTGCTGCTAACGACGCCTAGATCCTCTACTCTATGACCGCTGCGTGCGGCGATTCCAGTCAGCAGCGGAGAGGGAAGCAGAAGGACGTTCTAGGGGATATTCTGGCGTCCTAGAAGCAGATATTTACCGGTCAGAAGCTAAGTTGGCTGCTCTGGCCGGTCACCCGTTTGATGCTGAGGCATCTGGTATGATTTCTGGAAGAGCGGCCGATGATCTCGCCTATGTGCCGGGTCCTGACGGGCAAGTCTTGCCAGAGGACGAGGACGAGGTTCCGAGGACGAAGGAAGAAGGCATGGAGAGGTGGAAGGAGGCGATGACGCTGCGATTTCTTCACGGCAAAGACCCAGACTTCTCGTACGAGGAAGTGGACGAAAGTGAGGAATGGGATGTTATTGAGCGTCAGGATGCGGAAGAACAATGGTTTGAAGACGAAGAACCCGAATGGACTGGAGATGATGCCAAAGATAATGGAAAACACGGCGAAACGGGAATACAGGACTTCTAAATCATGTTAATATTGATATTCTATCTCGTCGTTGCGAAAAGGATCTCGGCGTCACATGACGCGTTCAGGGACAGAGTCCAAGGTTTCAGGAACGGAACACCAGGAATGCGGCACGTGATATGACCCGCTCAGGGAAATTTGCATCGAAGCGAGGTGGGTAGCTTCGAAATAAATCTTCCCAAAACCTATTTAATTCTTCCAATATCCCACCTCAAAATGCCACCCTCCTTAATACCGAAGAATTGTTCTTCAATTCGACCGTCCTCATCCTCACCTTCGTCATGGAAGGTCGGAGCCACCAGAGCTGCGCAACAGGCGCGCTCGTTCTCTGCTACAAATGAGACGCGAACCCGACAACGCCGGACGATGTTCCGATGGCTCAACGGTCCTGGGGCGTCGTTCAACGAGCCTCAACCTGGCTCGCCAGTAAATTACCTTGGATCTTACGATTTGGTGAAGGGTGTCCTGAAGAGGGCGAAGCGCCAAGTGCCAGGCCAGCCACTTCCTCCTCCATCCGTGGCCGATTTCAGGACATTCCCGAGGAATGATACTTTCAAGAGTGAAATGGTCACAGGTGAGAAGTTGAGGGAGACAGTGTGGACGAAGGTCATGCTACAAGGATTTTCTGTCAAAGAAGTCAGTGCTGAGCTCGGTATCGAGATGAGCCGTGTTGGTGCAATCGTACGGTTGAAGGAGGTTGAGAAGGAATGGCAACGACAGGTAAGCTTTCCAGAACATCACTCCACGCAGATCTTTCACCAGTCCTACGAAGGATTGAAGACACTTTATGATGATTGTACAAATCGATTAGTCTATAAGACATCCACATGGTTACAAAACACACGCATGCGAGCCTCTCTGAATAGTGTTCCGTCACATCTTCTTCAAGAATTATTTGGCCTTTCGATCCAAGCTAATATTCAAATTAGGGCAAGCGTCTTGTCAAGCCATACTCTAAAGCAATCATGCAAATGTTGCCTCAACACGAAAATGTGGATCCTTCCCATCCACGCCCATTCGAGTCCATCAATGACTTGCCGGTCCACGCCGCAACACAACAACAGATCTTCTACCCTACATCAGAGTCAAGACACTTTACTCGTGAAGACGCCGCTCGTGTCTTTGCCGACGATCTTCTCCCAGCCGACAAGCGCGTTCCACACCCGGAATTGATTCAGAGCGAACAAGAGCTATTGGCTGGTCTGGGCCCCAAGGATATCCAAGCCCGGGCTGAAGAGCGCAGCAAAGCGGCTTATGAGAAAAAGGCGGCTGCGGATATCCGAAGAATTCAACGGGAAGCTGCTGCAGTCAAGGTTGTTCCAGGCGTCAGGTGGGACTTTAAATTCCGCAATGTGAGCATCGATGATGCTGGCAGCGATGGAAGGGGTCTCAAGGGCACTGGATGGAGATATGGCGTTCCTCTGTATGACAGACGGAAGGGTGAGGTCAAGATCCCTACAAAGGTGGTCTGAACCTGTGACATCATTTTGTTTGTATAAAGTTGCTCTTTATGGCGTTTCGGGAGCGATCATCACTGTACGATTATGGAGAGGAGCGTTGCCACAAAGCGTCCTGAACAGAGTAGAGCCTGTACGATGAGATATCGTAGATGAGTATGAAATCAAGGCGATATAGTCCTTCCATGTAGCGGTGCCGCCTACCTACCAATACACGGGTATACAAAAATGTAATAAAATTTAAGGTCATCTACAATGTAACTTCAACTTAAAACCTGTAAGATATAGAGTCCCTAATACCCAATAAATGGATATAGCTGATAATTTCAAGATGTTTACTAAGCTGTTTATTCTCGCTCGTATTGTTGGTGCTTATGCTCGATGACGCCCGTTCGAATCCCCATACCTGACTTGGCTACGTGCAGGCTACGTGATAATCAATCTACACCATACCCGTCTTTATTTCTCTTACTTGTCGAACTGCGATTTTCATGGTCCAAGTGTTCTGAATTTGAACATTTATCATTGCCACGAGGCATTTATGTATCTACATCCTGAAGATACCGAACTTCGTGGGCTCAGGCTCGTTCTTCCCGCCCAGTGCTGCCATGAGACCCAATCCCAATACTCGTCGAGTTTGGCTCGGAAGAATTATACCATCATCCTATGTCCTCGTTAGCATTCAAGATCCCGCAATCCTGCCATGGTCCTCAGGAAGGAGTAAAGGCCTACCCAGAGCCTCGCACTCGAAAACACCGCTTCACTCTCCCTCTCAATCCTCGCCTTCAACTCCGGATCAACGGTCTTCCCTACCGTCTCCATGACTTTACTCAATTGCTCACCACCCATCACACCGATCTTCGCATTCGGCCACATCCACAAGAATCGCGGGCTATACGCCCGTCCACACATCCCATAGTTCCCAGCTCCATTACTCGCTCCAATCACAACCGTGAACTTGGGCACATTCGCCGTGGCAACCGCCGTCACCAGTTTCGCGCCATTCTTCGCAATACCCTCGCGCTCCGCATCCAGGCCGACCATGAAGCCGGAGATGTTCTGCAAGAAGACGAGCGGGATGTTGCGCTGTGCGCAGAGCTCGATGAAGTGTGCGCCCTTGAGGGAGGAGGAGGAGAAGAGAATCCCATTGTTGGCGATGATGCCGACCTTGTGGCCGTAGATATGGGCGAATCCTGTGACGAGGGAGGAGCCGTAGTCTTTCTTAAACTCGGAAAAGTGGGAGCCGTCGACGATGCGTGCGATGACCTCGTGGACGTCAAGGGGACGGCGGAGGTTGGTGGAGGCGATGCCGATGAGTTCGGCGGGGTCGTAGAGGGGTTCCGAGTAGGAGGAGGAGGGAGGAAAGCGTTTCTTGGGATAGTTGAGGTTGGAGATGGAGCGACGCGCCAGGATTAAGGCATGGGCGTCGTCAACGGCAAGATAATCTGCTACGCCTGACGTGGAGGTGTGCATCTTACCTCCGCCGAGATCTTCTTGGCTTACCACTTCTCCTGTTGCAGCCTTCACTAGAGGTGGGCCAGCGAGGAAGATATGACCTTGGCCGTCGACAATGATGCTCTCGTCGCTCATGGCGGGGACATAGGCGCCTCCTGCGGTACAAGGACCCATTACTACGGCAATCTGGGGTATGCCCATTGAGCTCATCCGTGCTTGGTTGTAAAAGATTCGTCCGAAATGGTCGCGGTCTGGGAAGACGTCTGCTTGGTGAGGCAGATTTGCACCTCCTGAATCGACCAAGTATATGCACCTATGCACAATTAATAATCACCAACAATGCCAGGAATGGCGTATGGAAAAACTCACGGTAACTTATTCTCTTCCGCAATAGCCTGTGCTCTCAAATGCTTCTTAACAGTGATCGGATAATACGTCCCCCCCTTCACCGTACTGTCATTTGCAACAATCATGCACGTTACTCCCTCGACAACACCCACGCCCGTAATTATTCCTGCCGCAGGCACATCCTCTTCGTACAACCCCTCTCCCGCCAGCGGTGAGAGCTCCAGGAACGACGTCCCTGGATCGATCAATGCCGTGACACGATCCCGCGGTAGCATCTTTTTCCTCGCGATATGCTTCTCTCTTGCTTTCGGCGGCCCGCCCTGACGGGCTTTCTCTGTCAGAGTCTCGAGACGCGCGATGACTTCGCCCATTTGTCGGGCATTCTCCTGGAACTCGGGAGAGGAAGGGTCGACGGTCGTGGGGAGGATGGAGATCGCATTGGCTTGGTGAGGAGGGACATAGCTGGCGACGCTTCGAATTGCTGCTGCAGCTCGTGAGATGACAGGTGTGGGGATTGGGCGTTGCTGAGAGGCACGCAGGGTGCTGGCGAGCAGCCGTCGGGAGGCGCGACTTGCAGACATTGTTCCTGCTATCCAATGTCTTCAATAGATCTTCGAGAAGATAGCGAATAATCGACAATTGACACAAAGGCAGAGTTTTGTCCCTTTCACCCGTCTGAGCTCGCCGTCCGAGGCTGCCCGCCGGGTTATGGATTGCGGGGACCCCAAAGGGCTAGTGACGGCTGTCCGCGGCTTCTCCGCATTCTGCAAGGGTCCCTCTCGGCTCTCCTCTTTCCCCGCCACTGCTCAACTCAGAACTGGCATCACCTGTCATCTAACTACTCTCACTCTCAAATCTCCAAATGTAGGTTTCTCTTCTCGATTCTTACAATTCCTACATCATCATGGCCAGTTCACTGCTGTTACGGCGTTCTCTGCGCCCAATCTCTCATTTCCGCCCTCAATCCCTCTCCCCTCTCATCCACTCTCCCTCCCAGTCCCGCAGCGCCTCCTCCAAACACCCCAAAGGCTTCGTACCTCCCACCCCCTCCGACCTCGCCGAACTCCGCGAACGAGTGCAAGAATTCACGCGCCGCGAAATCCCCGAGGAGGTCGCCGCGCACACCGACAAGACCAATGCCTTCCCCAGCAGCATGTGGAAGAAGCTCGGCGACGCAGGCCTCCTCGGCATCACGGTGGACGAAGACGTCGGCGGCCTCGCCATGGGCTACCAAGCGCACGCGATCGTGATGGAGGAGCTCTCGCGCGCCTCGGGCAGCATCGGGCTCTCGTACGCCGCGCACGCGCAGCTCTGCGTGAACCAGCTGCAGCTCAACGGCTCGCAGGCCCAGAAGGACGAGTTCCTGCCCGGCCTGGTCTCCGGCGATAAGGTCGGCGCCCTGGCGATGTCGGAGAGCGGCGCGGGCAGCGACGTCGTCGGCATGCGCACGAGCGCCACGCAGGTCGATGGCGGCTACCTGCTCAGCGGCACCAAGATGTGGATCACCAACGGGCCGGACGCCGACTACATCATTGTGTACGCGAAGACGGCGCCGGAGGCCGGGTCGAAGGGCATCACGGCGTTCATCGTCGAGACGGCGACGTCGCCCGGCTTCGCCGTCAGCCGCAAGCTGGACAAGATGGGCATGCGCGGCAGCAACACGGGCGAGCTGGTCTTCGACTCCGTCTTCGTGCCCACGTCGCGCATCCTCGGGTCCGTCAACCGGGGCGTGAAGGTCCTCATGGAAGGGCTGGACATCGAGCGGCTCGTCCTGTCCGCCGGTCCGCTCGGCCTCATGCAAGCGGCCCTCGACGTCGCGCTGCCGTTTACGCACCAGCGCAAGCAGTTCGGACAGCCGATCGCGCACAACCAGCTTGTGCAGGGCAAGCTGGCGGACATGTACACGAAGCTGCAGGCGAGCAGGGCGTATACGTATGAGACGGCGCGGAGGGTGGACGAGGAGGGGGTCATCCGGACGCAGGATTGCGCGGGCGCGATCCTGTATGCGGCGGAGAGGGCGACGGAGTGTGCGCTGGATGCGATACAGTTGCTTGGTGGGATGGGGTACATGGAGGAGATGCCGACGAGTCGGATCTTGAGAGAGTGAGTTGGATTTCCGCGGCTGGGGAGGATGAGCGGCTAACGGTTTGCAGTGCGAAGTTGTATGAGATTGGTGCGGGGACGAGTGAGATCCGAAGGATGGTCATCGGGAGGGCGTTCAATAAGGAGTATGCTGGACTGGCTTTGTAGAGCGAGGTCAATACCCTCAGCATTTCAGGAAATTCCAGAGTCAAGCATGTCGAGTGGCTGGCAGCGGACTCATTCAAGGTCTTTCGCTGTGTCATGGAAGAAGAGTTCAAGCAAAGAAGGGGACTGTCACGCAGAGTGGAGATGATTCCGGATCCTGAGAGACATTGCTGATATCTAGAGGTCACCGCTGGTAGAACAACATCGAAATATCATACAGTAACAAGCTTCTATTTGTGGGGTATCGTGTGAATCTCGCCGTGCTAGCAGCCAACAAAGGAAATATGTCGTAGGCAATCTATGCCATGTGTCCTCTTCCTCTAGAGTGATTATTTTATGTATGCCCCTCATGCCATCCATGCAATGCCATCCCATGCCCTTTCCCGCCCACTATGCTTTGTGCTCCAACAAGCTCAGTTCCCATATTCCAAATGCCTTTCCCAGAATGCATTATTCCGCCATTGCCATTGCCAAAGTGGAGATCCATCGTCAATTCTGTGCGATTGACCATGCCAAACTCTTACAGCGACCCAAGCGGCCTGCCAAAATTGGTGCTTTGCTTCAGTCTCAGCACCGGGATGTCGTCAGTCGACGCACCAGGCGTCAAGCCACAGCCCTCGTCCTCCTGAAACCCGCACCTGCTCCCGCGACCAATTGCATGCAGGACCGTCTTCAACATCTCGGCATCGTTCATCTCCTGTTCTGCCACCGACTCCTCGCTCATCTCGCTCACCGCATTCTCCGCCACCTCTTCCAGCTTGCTCGTCAGCGCTGCGAGGAACAGCTCGTCTTCTGGTGCGTCGTTGGTCAAGCCCAGGGGCCCTTTGAGCTCGGGGTCTTCAACCAGGACCTGCACGCGCTCGACGACAACTTCACTCTCTGAGTTGCGCACCGAGGCCTTTGGGGTCGTGAGCCCGCTGTCGCCGAGCTCGAAGCTGATGACGGAGTGGTTTGGCGTGTGGCCTGCGTGCATCGTGAGCCGACGGCCCTCTGGCTGCTTGATGATCTCCAGAGTTTTCTTACGACCCGAGGTCGGCGCGCGACGGTCGTAGCTCTGGACCGGTCTTGCAGGCGGCATGATGTCTGGAGAGAACGTGCTCGGCGACATCGTCGTGCCGGAAGGGCTCAGCACCTTAGCTGCGAAGGTCAGCGAAACGGCCGAGGATTTGATGGCCACACCTTCCAACTCTGGCTGGATAAGTGAAATATCGATGCTATCGCCAACAACGCTTCCTTCGCGTTCTGGTGTGGAGGCTTCAGATCCCTGAACAGGGGTTCGTACGAAGTCTGATTGTGTGAGTTCTTTGGAAGTGACACAGAGAGGTGTCTCTCCTGGATGAGACATGCTGTCAACGCGGAGTTCGGCGCCGGGTGCGCTTTCAAAGGTGCGTGACGGATTGTGTGACACGGGAGCGTAAAACGGGCTGCCATCTGGATTTCGTCCGGACTCTTGTGGGACGGTTCTCGGTGATGAATTCGAATCTAGGCTATTGCTTTTGGAAGCTTTGCCAGTGACTCCGGTGTTTGGAGCTTGTGATCTGGATGTTGTGGGCGGGAAGTCTGATGTCGGTATGGGTCCCATACTCTGGGGAGGAGACTTGTGCGAGAGAGGTCCAGTCAATGCTGCCAGCTGTGATTCAAGCTCAGCGATACGTCGCTCATAACATGTACGCTCCTTATCCCATAGTGCTCGCTCCTCTGCCATGACTTCTTCAGCACGAACCCTATCCGCCTCCATGTGTGCCTTTTCGCCCAGGAATTGTTCTCGCAGTCTGCGTGTAAAGACTCGCCAGTCCTCGACCAGTCCGACGGCCTTACCATCTGAAGAGCCCGATCGACTGATGGGGGGTGAGATGATCTGGCCGTTCTGGTTCTGCGAAGATCTGTTCGAGGGCGAGGGTTGGCTCGGATGGGGAGAGGACAGAGGACTCATACAGTTGCTGTTTGATATGTGGCTGCTTCCTTGGAAGCGAGGAATGTAGCTAGTATCGCCAGTTCGTGGGGTAAGCGCGTTTGGTGAGATCATCGGTTCGGAATGATGTATTAGTTCTGGTGCTCTAGATCGTTCGACGGCGCCAGAAGGCAAGAATGTCTCGAATTGTTGTCTTGACATGTTGAAATGACTCTGCTTCTATCATTCACGTTGCGTCGAAAGTTATGTAGTGGTGAGACGGGAATCGTGACAGCGGTGAGTTGTCGCACCGGCGAAAGCTCGTTGATGCTAACGGAGCCTTGTCGCTGCTAGATCGAGAGTCGTTGAAGTTAATTACAGCCGAGCCTGATCTCGACGACCAAGACGTTTGTCGGAGGCTGGAGGCAGATCGAAGGTGAGTGTAAGCAGATGCTGCTTGCTCTCTGTTGCTGATATACGCCTGTGGTAGCAATGAGGTGGTGGTGAATGCGTTGTACGTTGTGCGTTGTGAGCGCCTGCCTCGCTCTGGCTGAACATGCGTCCTCGCAGCTCACTCGGTGCTTCTTGTAGATGTTGGAGGTTGGATTGAGAGTGGATTTGCTTTTTGCTCTTTTTATTTCGTTTTGTTCTCGTGACAGAAGATTCAGATGTGTTGTTTGCTTATTGCTGGTGCTGCTGCTGCTGCTGTCGATGCTGATGCTGCTGGCCAAAAACTGTCGCATGTACGTGTCCGAATATTAGACGGTAGACGGGTACCTTTTATGCAGGGCTCCTGCGTGCTGGAGTCTTGGAGATCTTGATGGAGGAAAGATTATTGGATCCGGGGCTCTCGATCCGGTCATTGCATTTGCAGCAGGGGCAGGAGCAGGAGCAGGAGCGTTGGCGGCGTGGGATAGGGTAGGATCGTAGGATGCAGGAAAGCCGCGATTCTCTTCAAAGGGCCAGGCTCAACAAGACTCAATCAAGGCTCAAGACTCAGGGCTTCAAGGCTCAAGGTCAAGCGGGAGCGGGAACGGCTTGTGGGGACCAGCATGACGCAAATCCGGCCAATTAAGCCTTGAACAATCACCCGAGGCACCTGCGTTGGCACCGGCATTGACACCGTTGGCACCGCTGGCCTGGCCATCTTGCCATCTTCGCACCGGAGAGTCCAATTTCGGATAATAGGTAGGTATGTACGTACCTATGTGACTCAAACACAGCAGTATAGATACCTATACATACATAAACTTCCTATAATTGAGAGGAGTTTCAAGAGGGCTTCCCCTCACTGCCTCCTCATGCAATCTTATCATCTCATCTTCTTCGACTCGACCTTCATCCGGGACTGGTCCGGCGAGATTCTCAAAATAATGCCCTTCTCCTCTTCCTCATCCCCACAATCACGCTACCCCTTTCTTTTGGGGCCCTCCTCACCTCCTCACGTGTCTTGATACTTGCAATCCTCGACACGCGACACCCACTCACCGGTCATCTTCATCTTTCGGACTGCTTCCCACAGCTTGCACTCCTAGTTCCTCTATTTCTCAGGGCCCTTCAGGCCGCCGCGCAATAATTCTCAAAGATCATCCTCTTTAGCCATGTCTCACGTCGCGGACAGCCGGGCCGACCCTCCTACGTCTCGCCAAGGCTCGTCCCTCCGGTGACAGGGCAGTAGTAGTGCTACCTAGAGGTGGCTGCTACCTACCAGCACCTCACCCTGCTGGCGGTACTCCGACTCTCGCTGTGGCTCGCTGCAACTCCAACACCGAGATATTCTCCACGGCTCGAAATGTGTAACAGTTCTGCCGGCCTCAACAGCCCTCTCCCCACGAAATCCCCCACGAAACTAGGTCCGAATGGCACTGAAGACGCCAGTGTGTGATACTTGATCAACGACCTTCAGAGCATATGTAATCGCTCAGGCATTACATAACGCAGTTCTGCTCGGCCGACGTCAAGACCATCATTGCCGTCTTGTAGCTTATACTGAAGCAGAAAAGAATGCAGTCCTTGACATATACATATATGTAGTCATGAGTTGCTACTCATGACTACGGAGTTTTGACAAGTCCATACGCATTCTCAAAGGAGCACCCGGGAACTTCAGCTGCATCATCATGTAATGTAGTAGATAGTGATGATATATATACGTGTCCTGCCCCAATGCACTGTTATTCCTGTGGATCTTTGCATCCAACGAGGAGGACAGTTGTACCCATAGGTCGTGGTCGTGTGTTCTTCAGTGTCAATGTCAACCGGTCCTCCGTTTTCGGCGGATGATGGAGCATCTCACCGACGGAACTGCAAGATCGATGCAGAGAGCCTCAAACGCTCATAATGCCTTGGGGGACGTATGTACAATGTCCTCAACACGTGATTGGTATATTGCGGAGGTTGTGGAGAAGAAAGCTGTGCTTCGTATCATGTATGACGGCGGGACAATGATGCTAAAATAGGTGGTCAAGGTTCTCCAGAAATCCCACTTCTTCCTGCGCCAACGGCCAATCTCTCTTTTCTCTTCCCCGTAAGCGCCAAAGATGGGAACCAGGCACGCGATGCAGTGGATAATGCGAGACCATGGAGCATTATTGACCAGAGCCATGTAGAGTAGCAGTGAGAGCCGCCTACCTGAACTAAATTCACCGCTTCTCCTGGAAAAGCTTGATTGGACTCTGTCTTCAATATCGATGGCCCGAGAGCTGATGTGCAATACATCCAATAATTATTAATGTCGACGAATACAGTGAGTGCTCTGCGCACGCGGGACAAAGGAGAGGAACGACGGAGTTGCAAGACTGCGGGCGGCGTAAATGCCTCAATGATAATGACGCGGATGACGGATTCTCGGGTTTTTGACTTTGGGACTTGCCGACTCTCGAACTCTCACAAGTCTTGAAGTCTCTAGCGATACACACATGACATACATGAGTCTCTAGAGATAAATGAAGTACAGTGCAAGGAACCGTTCATGCCACGCTGATGCCAAGTCAGTAGCAGATGTTGTATTGCAATGACTCTGAAGTACCTACAGACAGTCTAGTATGATCATGCCGAAAGGCTGTTGGCGATGACACCTCTTGGGACTTGAACTCAGGTTAGCATTAGCATATGAAAAAGCGTCGGACTTCACCTTACTACTGCTACTATACTACTACTGCTGTCTTTGTTCTCCTGCAGAACTTCGAGGGAGGGTCTTCTCTCTTGGCTGGTAACCCCCACGGGCTCATGCAATTCATATGCACGTATGCACAAATACTGCAGGACCATCCCACGCCACTCATTCGCTGGAACCTGGAACGAGGAGATATACATACCAACGCATCCGTACTACGAAGATCCGAATCTTCACTCCGTAGGCATACTTAGATGTGTATGTACATAGGTATGTAGGTATGTATGTATCCAGGTTTGTCACTCAGTTTCCTAAGAGTCTGGCCTGGAACCGCACCCAGCGCTGCCTTAAGCTTTGTTGTGTCATTATGGCTCAGTTCGTGCTTTGCATAGGGAGGGAGGTCTGTATGGAGTATACAGACAGTATGTAGGTACATATGTAGGCATGTATGTAGGCACATATGTAGGTACATATGTAGGTACTGCATAAAATGCATGTCTCTGCCGAGGGCAAGTGACCATGCGGAGAGCTATATCGAGGAATGGACGTGGTGCTGAGTGCATCTGCGTACAGGTAGTGAAGTAGTGGCGTTGGAAAAAGGAACGTGTGTTGGGGACAATGTGCGTCAATTCATGGATTTGTATGGTCGTCGGGGGTACAGCAAGCGCTGGCATCAACATTAACAACGAGATATTAACAATGAGATACTAACAATGAGATATTAACAATGAGATGGAGGAGAAGAACGAGATGTAGTGAGAGGAAGGATGCAGAACAGAACTCGCAGACGCTTCCCTGATGTTCTCAGATGTTCACAGCATCTGCCGTCTCTTCCATCAGTAGACACTCGCTTTTCCTCTTTCCTCGCCTTTCCTCGTAACTGACCGCCCAAGTCCTAGGTATGATTATGCAGAGCAGATAGTATGTATGGACGGAAGTTTGATGAAGCCGAGACTTCCACAAGGCTTTCACGGGTAGATCTGCGAGAGACGAGATCTACGGTCCGTTAATACTGCCTCGCGGTCCCAAATCGTCGTCGATCTTCGCTGTCCAACTTGTGCAAGATGTCTTCAGCCTTGAGATGCAGATCCAGCATGATAAGCGTTAACGAGTGGCGTGGGTGTTTCGAGGCATGTATACAGTCAGAGGGATGAACCCTGAATGACGAATGCTCCTGGCTGAACCTGCTGAACCTGCTGAACCTGCTGAATTTGCCACTTGCCACTTCCCATTTCCCACTTGCCATGTCCTCGGAGCATCTTGAAACGTAAACTTGTATGTGTACCTCTTCCTAGGCGCACAATGGAATTGGTTGGATTCCAGACGCAGTGCTTACAAGGGGTTGAAGATGAAAGATACTGCAAAGTGAGAAGTACAGGTATCGATAGGTATATGTATATGTATATGTATATTTGGTAACGGAAGCAGATGAGAAGGCGACTTCTGGAGCCTTACTCGGTCCTTTACTCTTAGCCTTACACGAGTACACGAGTACACGAGTACACGAGTACACAGTAGTAGAGGATCTCAGATCGTCGATGAAGCATGCATGTAAAGGAAGCATGAGGGAAGAGGGAAGAGGGAAGAGGGAAGAGAGGAGAGAGGGGAAGCATGTCACAACATGGCCGCGTGGGGTGGGATCGCCTGTGGGATAATGATGTCGAGTGGATCTAGCAATGTTGGGAGTGTTTATAATCTAGATGCCGAGTTCCGTCTCTGGAGATGATAGCTGATCTTACGGATTCTACACTTTACATACACCCTCTACTCACACGCCAATCCTTTTACACACGCTAAGTCGATGGCGATGATCTGCTTATGTCATCTGCTCATCTCATCTGCTTATGTCATCTCGTCGCCACACCAAATCACCACGAGGAGCGTCATCCCTCTGTCCGTATGTACTATCTACCTTCTACCTTCTACCTATCTACCTATCTTCCTATCTACATTTACATGCTATACATAGTAACTATGCGACTCTACAAAGACTCCTTAACATTAACCTAACATTAACATTAACTTGACATACTCTGACATATCCGTCCTCCATCAAGCTCGCCACCCTTCCATGAATGTCAAATGTCCTCTTTCTGGTACTCCGATACTCCTCGACTATTCGATCCTCGAACAGTCGAATTGGAAGATCGAAGAAGTACCCCACGTATGTAGGGCACTCCGCATGCCGTAAGAGGCCCACTAAGGTACCGTGCTACAGCTGATCGATCTCCAGTCTTCCTCTCCCCCACTACACACGTACATACTTCGTACTTCGTACTGTACATACGCGCCATACACGCCAATGACTCTCTACAACACCCCGTCCAGCGACATCATACTGAACACGGTCCACTACATACCACGAATACATACCTAGGTACGAGGTGACTTACTACTATCCTCCCCCACCACAGTCGCCTCCTCTCACACTGGTCTAGTGCCTAGTGCCCGCCGCTCTTATCTTCTATCTCTACAGAAGTACCTAGGTATGTAGACTGGCAGTAGACTAGCATACTAGGCTATCCAAAGACGCTGACATACGGATACGGATACCTAAGTACTGTACTTTCCGCTCCTCCTCACTCCTCACTCCTCATCTTCTCAATCTCCTCCCCTCAATTCAAACTAAACAACCAGCAATCAAACAATCGAAAACGAACAAGCAGGAGGGAGGTATGGAAAGAATACAGCCTCGGCCTTTACTTTGATGCAGACGTTCCTCAATTCTCTCCTTGTTCGGCCCCAACACACATCGTCGCCAGTTGTCTATTCCTCGAACCGGATTTGTAAATTCAATTTACAATCCGTTGCCAATTAGAGCCGCCCCGTTCCGAATCATAAGGAACGAACTCTCTGGTGCATTTCTTCGCCGCTGATCTTCGAAGCGTCGGTCGAATCTTCACGTCTTCTCAACCGAATTCTCGGTCTCGGCGTTGGCTCCATGGTCGAATGCCCATCGCTAATAATGCCGCAAGTCGCTCGGATTTCTCGTTACGACATCCATCCAATCAGCAACAATGGCCGTCCTATAAATCTCCTACCCGTTTTCCAGCTTGGTTCCATGCCTCCCTCGACGAGCAGAGAACAATCGCCAGACAGTCGCCCCATAGACCTCCAAAGTCCAATCCCGGAAGAAGAGGAGGACGAGACGGCCAGTGAGGCTGCCAATGAACCTCTGACTCCGACAGATGCACAGCCGCCGCGCGACGATTTCCATCCCACGCCTCCTGACGACTTAAAGAACAACGATGGCGCACAAGAGACGTTTTCAAATTCAAATGTGACGAAGCCTCCCTTGCTCGTCAACACGGCTGCGACGCCGCTGGCAGGGACTCCGACGAAAGCGAGCCAGGAGACCACCACCGTAGAGCGCGTACCGTCACGTACACCTTCGCAGATACCGACATCACCTGTAGATCCGGGCATCAAGCGTGGCCTTTCACAGTTTTTCCGCCGCTCCAATTCACACATTCACAACCTCGCCATGGCGACATCGACGAGTGCTGTAGAGGCTCCAGTTCTCACCCATGGCCGTGGCAGTTCCGACACGATGCTCGCTCAGCGGAATATTCGTCGCATGTCAGTCGTCGATTCATCGACTACAACGAGGTCGAACACCCCGCCATCTCCGGCAGAACCCAGAGATGTGGTTCAAGAAAAGAAGACGGCGTTGCTAGAGCCTGATCCGTCGCAGTTTTTTGGGAGCAGGAAACATCGTGCGTCGAGTGGCCTCGGTATCCGCCAAAAATTCATTACATTCGCACAGCCCAAGGATCCAAAGCATCCCGGGGTTCGACATCGAGCTACAAGTGTCGATTTGGAGACAGCTACTCAAGCATCACGGCCGAAAGAGCCTGAGCTCACTAGGCACGAATGGGGCTTCCCTGCTGAAGCTGGTACCGGTCTCAAGGCCAGGCGTATGAGTGTGAGTCTGCCAGATGATTTTTGGGTGGACGTTGTGGAACTTCACAAGGAATTTGCCGACCAGAGCAAGATGCTTGGTAAACGTGGGAAATCTCTTGGCAAGGGTGCGACCTCGATAGTTACGCTCATGACGCGAAAGGGTGGCTCGAGTGAACTCTATGCAGTCAAGGAATTCCGTGGAAAGACGGCTGCTGAAAAGGAGGAGGATTATGAGAAGAAGGTCAAGTCCGAATACAGCATCGCCAAGAGCCTGCATCATCCCAACATTGTCGAGACCATTCGGCTCTGCACTCACAATGGGCACTGGAACCATGTCATGGAATATTGCCAGGAAGGAGATCTGTTCAGTCTTGTGCAGAAAGGATATCTCACGGGTCCTGATCGGCTCACTGATCGACTTTGTTTATTCAAGCAACTTGTCCAAGGGATCAATTACCTTCACGAACATGGCATCGCACATCGTGATATCAAGCTCGAAAATCTCTTGATCACGAATACCAGCAAGTTAAAGATCACTGACTTTGGCGTTTCGGAAGTCTTCTCGGGTATTCATCCTGGACTGCGTGAAGCTGGAGGCCAATGCGGGAAGGAGATGAACGATGTTCGTCTTTGTGCTCCCGGAATATGTGGGAGCATGCCATACATTGCTCCCGAGGTCGTGGTAAAGCAAGGTTAGCCCCATGTTCTTCTTTCCGCACCTCTGCCAGGTTATTGACATTACTAGGCGAGTACGATCCCAGAGGTCTCGATGTCTGGAGCAGCGCCATAGTGATGTTGCACATCGTGTTCGGCGGTGCGCTTTGGCCGCGCGCCGAGGCGGGAAACAGGAACTACGATTCCCTCCTCCGAGGCTGGTCCAAGTGGGAGGCCAAGCATCCCGAGGGCGGCCAGATCACGGAGATAGATTACCCGTACGTCGGTGCCTTCGATCAGATGGTGAATCCACCTGCCCTGAGGAGAATATTGATCGCCATGCTTCACCCAAACCCGGCGAAGCGGATCTCGATCGCTGATGTGGCGAAGAATCGCTGGTTGAAGAATGTCGAGTGCTGCCAGGTCGAGACGTATGAAGATCCGACCACGGTTATTGACGCGAGTAAGCACAAGAGCTCCTTTCGTGGGAATACGAGGAAGGTCGTGCAGCATAACCATCTGCCGCCGCCGCATCACAATACACATCGGTTTGTTAGGTCGCTGGGCGGCAACACGATGTAGGTAATGGAGGGAATTGGAGTTTAGTTGAGCGAGGGACAGGTTGGGCCGCTGTACACTTCAGGTCTGCCATTGGAATGGAATGGCATGGGAAGAAAGAAAGCGATGGGGGCTTGGATGGGGGATTGGATGGGGGATTGTACTATGGTCGTATGTATATAGGAGGAGGTGTTCATAAGGGACAGGCGGCTTAACGTCAAGAACGCAGAGGCGTTGTGGAGTTGTTAGACAAGATACCTAATATCTTTTTTGCGCCTTCCTTTGATCCGACCTCTGGATCTCCATACACCATTCTTCGGGGTCCAGGTGCGGTAGTGGCGCAGGACGAGCGTGCGGGCATCATGCAGCCAACGCGTGTGCAGTTCGTGGTTCGAGACCTGATGCTCAATTCCTCGCCGCCCCTCAACCACTCAGCGGCCAGCCACGCCTGTCGATCTTCGGCCCTGCTATGCACCTAACACAGTGAACAGCTTGACTTCCACGGCGACGGTTCCTATCTAGATTACCGATTACCGTGTTAACCAGCGACTTGGCGACGCCTCCCATGATAAGGCCCTTGGTTGCCTTGGATGGGGAGAAACGGATGTTTCATGTTCCTCCACTGCACCATGCAATTCCGCGACGGGGAGATTGAAATTGGCCTTCGAGGTCGCAGGCCGTGGTGCAGCACTTCCCTTGCAAGTACGTAAGATATCCATCTCATCTCAGGAGCCGAGTGCGCGCCTGTGCGTTGGGCCAGGGCGGCAGCAACTTGCTGCAAGATGTCCATCGTGTGGTTGTCACGCCGGGCTCCTAAGTCGACGATGTTCCTATGCAGCTAACCTTGACCTTGACCGTGGTGGCGGAGATTTGACAGAATCGCGGTGAGGGGTGGAGAAAATGATACGGGTCTGTCGCTGTAGTGTACTCTTTCCCGCTGTCTCTCTGTATTCGAACCTATGCTTGGATCATCAGATGGCCAGGATTTAACGCGTGCTAGAGACCAGTCAAGTGAATGGGCGGTTCAGTCTTTGGTTTGCCCGTATGTACATACTTGTGCATATCGACTGCAAACGGACAGAATTTAGATTGCACCTAGAGTACTCAAGCGTACCATAATACCATAGCAGTCACCAATTAATGTTCAGGGAAACCCCTCAGGGACTCAAAATCTCTCAAACTCTATCTTGCATGCACGTTCGATATTCTCATATCGGGCAAGATAAGAGACCTAGAATGCTCCTGCGAGGCCGACAGCCTTTGTTCGATGGCAATGCGCGATCTGAAAGGTCGATTCCGCGCGAAGTTCACCCGGCGCACCTCAGCCGTGACCGAACCACCATCGACAGACGGCGATGTGGTCCACGCCGGGCCCAAGACGCAGACTGTGTCGGTGAAGACTGTGGAAGCGCCCAGGTCCCGTCAAGGAGCTCCGCCGATTTCAACATCAGCCAATTCGCCGTTTGGCAAGTCGCAGAGGGAGTTCAGCCGCCTCGATTCCGACAAGGCTGAGGCTGGCGAGGATGCTCGAGCTCTGGGCGGGGGTGGATCTCACAAAGTATCTCCGCCCGGACTAAAGCACAGTCACGGTCCCGACAACAGCAACGCGAACACTCAGCAATTGACTCAGTCAGCCACAACCACAGCGCCTGCGACGACGTCGTCTATTCATGCTTCCAATCTACGAGAAGAATACAGTCGGCGTGTTGACGTCCATAAGCAGCCTTTAAGCATCATCCCCACGGACGGAGGAACCGGAGAAGAGGACGACGACTTATCCGACGGCGAAGCTGGCAATGGCGAATGGAACCCACATATTGTCTTGACACCTTCTTCTGAGCGACGACCCGTCGAGCTCGTGAGGCGTCAAGCGCTATTACCAGCACAGGAGGCGACATTGATCAACACGCTTCTCCAGAACGAAGCAGACGCGCGTAGTAATACCGATCAACCCGACAGCGGTGTTTCTTCGACGATCAGTGGCGCTATGATAACAAGGAAGATCTGGGTGAAGAGGCCCAACTCTTCGGCGACGCTGGTCTCCATAAACGAGGATGATCTGGTGGACGATGTCCGGGAAATGATCCTCAAGAAGTACGCCAACTCTCTAGGAAGGAATTTCGATGCGCCAGACGTCACCTTGAAGATATGTTCGCGGGAACACCGCCACGAGAGGATTCTGGGTCCAGAAGAGCCAATGGCGCAGACGATAGACTTGAACTTCCCAGGCGGCCAGGCAGTCAACGAAGCATTGATTGTAGATGTACCTGTGAGACGAACACCGAGGCAGTCTCCCCGCGCGACATTATACTACCACGACGAACTACGACCTAGCGAGACTGGAACCGACTACTTCCCACCTATGCCGGCAGCCATCGTCCCATCGTCCCATCCCAGCGGCGTCTCGGCGCCACCATCGGCCACCTCCAGCGTGCCGCATTCCATGTCAGTCATCAGCACCGGCCACGTGCCCACCCTCCCCTCCCCCGGGCGGCGCTACAGCAGTCGGCCGCGAGTGGCGCGCATGCCCACCACCTCCCCCTCCGTAGGCAACGGGCACCAGACACCCGTCTCGGCCACAATGAACGGTACGCTCCCTCAGCCGCGCGGACGTAGGTCAAGAGCTCACTCACTAGTGACAGAACATCAAAAGACACCGCCCGTCCCACCTCCACCCCCGACTCCGCCCGCAGCCGACGAAGCAGCGCCAGCCGTTGCGACGCCAGTACCGCGCGTCTCGTCGCCGCTGCCCGGTCCGCGGCCGAAGAAGGCGAAGAAACTGATCACGCGGCCGTCGATGCGGGTGGGGGTGCTGAGTGGCGCACCCGTGCCGCCGATCAATGTGCTGATCGTGGAGGACAACATCATCAACCTCAAGCTGCTGGAGGCGTTCATGAAGCGCCTCAAGGTGCGCTGGCAGACGGCGATGAACGGGAAGGAGGCGATGACGAAGTGGCGCATGGGCGGGTTCCATCTGGTGCTGATGGACATCCAGCTGCCGGTGATGAACGGGCTGGAGGCGACGAGGGAGATCCGGCGGCTGGAGAAGCTGAATGGCATCGGCGTGTTCTCGTCGAGTGCGAGCAGCACGGCGCCTGAGCAGGCCGTGGAGCCGCAGGGGGAGGATAAGTTGCCGACGACGCTGCTGTTCAAGAGCCCGGTTATCATTGTGGCTCTGACGGCGAGTTCGCTGCAGAGCGACAGGCATGAGGCGCTGGCGGCGGGGTGTAATGATTTCCTGACCAAGGTAGGTGCTCAACATCCCTTCTCCGTTCCTCTTCTCACCCCTTGGAACCGAAGCTAACCTCGCCGCAGCCGGTCAATTTCGTGTGGCTCGAACGCAAGGTCATGGAGTGGGGGTGCATGCAGGCGCTGATCGACTTCGACGGGTGGCGCAAGTGGAAGGACTTCTCTGCGACGGAGGAGGCGCAGCTGGCGAGCAGCGAGGCGCCGAGTAAGAAGAGCGGCGGGGCCTTGGGGGGGAAGGGGAAGAGTAAGAAGAGTAGGCTGAGCGCGAACAGGGAGAGCGTGGCGCAGTCGGCGACGATCAAGGAGGAGAATGAGGAGGGCAAGCAGTGAGTCTCGAGCTGAGCGTGCGTTATAGCTTGGGAGAGGCCCGGGACCGGCGGGTGTGCGATGGTCTTGGGGGAGAGTTCTAAATCAGGCCGGTGTGGATGCGAGGATTTGGGAGGGGGGCAGAGGGGAGTGTCTCCATAGTTGGGCGAGATTTTTGGACGTCAACAGCGCGGCGTCATGGGATGCGTTGCGTTATCTTGGTGTGTCTTTTCTTGCGACGGATCTAGCCGTTGCACGGCGTCGGGCGGGAGTTTTCAGATGCATTCATTGTCCTGGCTGTGCTGGGCTGAGTGGCTGGCTGTACGTACTAGGCGTGTCTTTCGCTGGGGTGGGAGGGGGATGGAGGGGGCAGGAGGCGGCGTGGGATAGCAAAACGCCGCGTCTGGTATGCGGGATAACGGGGGCATGTGAGAGATATCTAGGGATGGGGATACGGGGTGAATATAACGACTTGAACTCCCTCTCCTCTTCTCCTGCGCAACGGGTGTGGTGAAAAAACACAGCTGCTTCATATCGGACACCTCACCTTAACACAACTAAACCGCAGCCACCTCGCCTCGTCTACAACCACCTCACACCTCATCCATCTAACGAAATCCCCCCCCCCTCTTTCCTCTTCTTACCATCTATCTGAACACCGCCCCCTGACCAAGACGAGTCGCTCGCCTGCCACCAGCGCTCATCGCATCTATACAACCCAACCCCCCTGCCCCCTCTCTCCTCTCCCCTGTACACAGCCGCACTATGTGCTCCTCCCCCAACTGAACCCCCCAGGCCTGGAGAAAGAAGCCTCCTCTGGAGCTGGTACGCCGCGTAGCGTGGGCTATGGGATGGCATGGCGTGGCGGAGGCAGGAGGGCGGAGGAAGCGGGGACACAGGGGAAGAGGGGGGCACTGGCAGGTTGGTCTGTCGTGGTGAATAAATTATGATTCGTGGAATGTTGAGTTTTCTTGAAATGCCAGATAATTTATAATTTATAAAAATAAAAATATCGGATTTACTAACTAAATCAATACGGCGTTTTTACTTCTTGTGCGAGTGATGATGCTGGATAATACACAGATAAGTCAAAGTGCAACTATCATCGTCCCCGTCTCGAGAGTTTCTCTTCGTCGTCGTCATTGCTTAAGATGCTTTCATAGTATACATATAATAATAACCCAAACCGACCATATCAGAAACAACAACTGATCCCAGGTCGCTTAGCTCAGTTGGTTAGAGCGTGGTGCTAATAACGCCAAGGTCGCGAGTTCGACCCTCGTAGTGACCACTCACTCATTCACTTTTGTTCTTCGTATTTTGTTTCTCCATCCTATTATTTTTTTCACATTATTGTTTTTTCTTTCGCATTTTTGCCATTTTCGTCTTTCATCTCGCTGTGCTTCGTTCCGTGTTGGACGGAGGGAGATTGGAGGATGGGATGAGGAGTGCAGTGCAGGATCGTGACTGCGGCTGCGGCGTAAGGTGTGCAAGGCATTGCGTTGTGCGAGAAGAGAGGGGGGGGTTGGGAGGCGAGCGAGGGGAACTTGAACTTGCACTTGCACTCTGCATAGGCGAGGTGAGGAAGGAATTCCGGAGGGATGTGGTTTGGGAGCAGAGACGTGGTAGATGACGATCTCAGGGGTGCAACAAGGGAATTGTCAGATGAGGGTCAGGATTGAAGAGACCCGGATAATAATATAATATATACTGGCATCACCATGCAGTAGAGCGGTCCGGTAAAGGAAGCGCGAGAGGCGAGACAGAGAGCTTGGTCAGTCTGCCGTGAGGCGTCTAGGTATCTACATGTATTGTATGTCCGACTTGCGTGCTAAATTTGCAGGAGATAGATATAGTTCCTTGCTCAAAAAATCACCTTAGCCTTTCCATGGCGTAAGGCATGGATCATATCCATCTCCTCCTTACCTCCCCCCTTCGTCCACCAGGTCTGATATCGACGACGACGACGACGTCGCATAAACAAGAGCAAAAATCCAAAAACCCAAAACGCCGTGTAGAATGCTGCAAGCATGTCTCCCATTGACGACTATCGAGCGATCGCGTTGTAAAAGGCGAAGAACGGCGGCGGGAGGCATCTACTTCCTGTCCTCCTCCGCCTTCGTAGCAGCATCTTCAACCCGAGTCAGCAAAATCCGCGCCTCCGAGGTCTCAAGTCTCCACTCACCCACGCTCCCCTCCCTCAAAACGATCTCCACCGCCTCGATGCCTAACTACTCATCCACCGGGCTCTCTCTGTCAATCTCCCCCTCCTCCTCCTTCCCGCCCCTCCTCCGAAGCCCAAAGGTAAAATCAAACGCCCGCTCCGCGAACTTCCACTTCTCCCCCGCCTCGGCCTTCTCCTGCAGGACGTCGTCGAACGTCTTCTCCTCGGCCGCCGCAGCCTGCCGGACCCCCCTCGTCCTCAAGAACCAGATCGCGTGCGAGAGGAGGATGCCGATTTCGAGGACGAGGCAGATGATGTAGAGGACGCCGCCAAGGATGTCGAATTTGCGCTGTGCGACTGCGCTCGTGTTAGCCTGCCTGCTGTGTCTCCCGACGTGGGTAGTTTGCGGGCGTGGAGGACGGGAGGGAGGACGTACCGAGGGCCATCAGCGAGAAGAAGGCGCCGAACCAGTCCATGACGATGAAGAAGAGGTTGATGCCGACGACGCGGCCGCGACGCTTCCACATCTCGTAGTAGGGCGGGAGAAGGCCGGCGGCGAGGAAGATGGAGGCGATGACGCCGATGATGATCATGGGGTAGCCGATTCCGCGGTCGTAGAGTGGCTATGGGTGGGTTAGCTACGATGGTTTTGGAAGAGAGGAAGAAGATTTGTGTGAAATATGAGATGATGGGACAAAGAAAGGGCCGGCGAATCGCAGATAATGGAATAGAACTCCAGGAGCCGAAATCCTTGATCGTAGACAAGAACGGAAGAGCGGGAAACATACCCTCAATGTGATAATCAGGGCTGCTTCCACGCCGCCAAATACGCCAGCAGTTATTATTGCATAGGCGGAGGCTTTCAGCCACGACCAACCACTGCAGAGGTCAGTATCAAGACGATCACGAGGGCGGAGGACTAGGACGACGGGACGGAATCGAGATTCTGGCAGGGAGAGGGCCGGTGCAAATATAGATGCATACTTCCTATAGACGAGGATCTGAGCCCATGATATGAGGGACAGGGCGCAGAACAGTTGAGGCTGGATTTGGAGAGGTGTATTAAAATGCTTCAGGAGGTCAGTGATGCAGAAGGGGAAGTTGAGGACAGGAGGCAGAGTTCACCTGTACAACGGCATATGTTCCGAATGGAACAGCAGAGACTGCCCAGAGAAGCATCATGGTGGAGGGCAGTCCATCGGTCTGCTTGGTCTTCCAGTTCGACCATATTCTGGGCTCTGATTAGGATAGAAGCGTCACGGGATGGGGATTAGGCGTACTGTGGGAGTAACTGTGAGATGGTCAGCTACTGTGTGGTGTAATACGACACTGCATAGGGATTTATTACCTGGATGCACCAGAAGCTTGAGACGGAAGTTAGCACGTGAGGTGCGAGTTGTTAGAGACAGAGACGAAGGGGACATACACTGGCAGCGATTAGCAAAATTTCGGGATCCCGAATATTGAGTATTACCTGTGCCAATGGTCTGTTCTTCCGTCAGTCTCCATGTCAATTCATTGTGTACTCTTCAGGACATTTCAACTTACACCAAGAACATTTGCCGCCTTTCCCGTCAGTAAGATAGATCAAGGAGATATTGTTGCAGGAGATACTCACCACCGGCATATCCTCTGCCCCTGCCATCTTGCCGTGCTGAAATGAAGAGGGATAAGAATATTCAGGGCATCGAAGCAAAATGGAAAGGCCGAAGTATGTCTTCTCGAGGGTCCAGAAATGGTCAAGACAATGCGTGTGCAATGTTTAAAAGGAGTGAAGAAGGAAGGAAGAAGGTCATATAGGTAGGTCAGGATAACAGATCAGAAAAGTAGCTTATTCCTTGCACCCAACGTGTGTATATATATATATCTATGTATATACATATATACATATAGATAGATAGATATAAGTATAGACGCACAAAGAGGTGCTCGCATGGTAGTCAGTCATAGACCGTCACAATTTGCAAAAGCCTCCCCCGCCATCTGATGCCCTACAAAGGCGTTCAGACAGGGTGTAGCCGCGCGACCGATGGGTCATGACCGGCAGAGGTGACAGAGAGGCACTGCTTTCGTAAGTGGGAAAGGTAAATATTAGCTCAGCGTTAGTATGTACAGTACATAGAGGATGTCTGAGAGTTGTAGAGTGGGACTGTGGTCCTGTGGTAGACAGGATGGGATTACTCGTCTTGGTGTAGAGCAGTCCTTGGCACTTGTGTAGTTATTTTTTTACCATTTTACCATTTTACCATTTTACTTTTTTACCTTCCTGATAGTGGACTGACATGGCAGGATCGGCGTGTGATAGGCTGGGCTGAGCAACGGCGCACATTTATTAAAGGGGATAAAAAGCCAAGAGGAGGGAAAGCGGAAGACCAGAAAGGTATTAGTTAGAAAGGAGGAACCATAATGGTTTGATTTACATTTTAAGATTTAATTTAGAGATGATCTTAAACCAAGAATTTCAATAACAAAGCTTCCGTGGTCCAATGGTTAGGATTCCACCCTTCCAAGGTGGAGGTTCGTGTTCGATTCACGGCGGTTGCACATGACCATTCATTCATATAATTATGCACTCTTTTTGCATCCCTTTTGCATCCTTTTTGAATTCTTTTTTGGCTTTCTCACAGCCATGCACAAGAGACATCCTTCTGGCAAGCAGGACAGGGCTCTGCCGCATCCCGACATCGGCGTCGCCATGTTTTGTTGGGATGGATAATATGCACAATACTGCAAAGTGCTTGCTTACTTCGAGACCGGCTGCGGCGCCTCAGCTTTCTTTCTCCCGAATCCTAGGTACTCGGCTTCCCCCTCTGCATCCGCGAGGTGCCAAGATCGCCGCCAGCAAGGAAGAGCCTGGAGCGAGCGAGACCGTGAGGGTGATACAGACCGAGGACTGCATCTGCATGGTGGCGAATCGAGGCTCTCTGGAGGAAAAAAACATGGTTATGGCGGCTATCTGTAAATTGATCGATCGGGACTCGCTTAGAGAGAGGCTTCCTTCCTTCCTTCCACCTTCACCTTCACCTTCGCATCTCAGCTTCTCAGCTTCTCAACCACCACACCAACAGCTGGGACCTGCTCCTGCATATGCACATGTGCAATAATACAATGCAATAGCTCCATTAGAGCACTGCATTTCAAGTCTTGCAGCATCAACGAGATGGTCACTTGTGTTTCACGACAGCTTGGGCTCTGCAACATTTGCGTGATACCAGCCGTTCCATCCACTCGGGACCATCTGCTGGTGATCCAAGAGGCACACATATCCAAGGTCCTACCCTATCTCAGCTCCGAAGCAGCCTCATACAGTATGCATGTATGTACGTATGTACATATTAAGAGTGGCAGCTGCTGCCATAGTCCAGATTCATCAGTCTCCGTCACTGCCAATCGCCCACTTACGTTCGCAGTCTGCCTTCCTGCGGATGACTTGAGTAAAGCACGCACGCTTCAAGGACTGTGAGTGCAAGTCTCCAACCATGCCCCATGCTCTCAGATGCGATGGTTTGTCTGGGGTGGGTTCATTCGCACCTTCGACTCAGGAGAGAACTCCAGTAGTATTTGATCCTCGCTCTCTCCATCTCCGGAGGGAGTATTTGCTGAGTTTCTCCGTTATCATGTCTCACCTCGAAGCTCTCGAAGGCCAATCAATCATCACCAGTGTATGTAAAGAAGTGCAGAAAGGTCACTAGTCGTCCAGCAACTCGCCGCCTTCACTCCTGCTTTCCCGCATGACTTCCTTCCCGACATCCTCTGAGGAAGTCGGCTTCTGGTCAACGAACCGAAGAACATCGGATCGACCGACGCATCTCCGATCGAAGGTCGTGCAATCGATCGCCCGAATGGAGATGTCCGACGAGCCATAGCAATTGGTCTCATCAGGACGAAAGATTCAGAAATATTTAAGATGGCCTCCGAGCTCTGATTTGACATTCCATATGACTCCTTCTTTTCGGAGCCAGGTATGTTGAACCTACATGCATTGTCTGAGTTTTTCATCCTCTGCATCCTCTGACAAACTCCGTGAGAGTAAGTTTGGCATTTTCCGTGCCAGGACAATATAAAAGAGCCTCTACATCCACTCAACATCGACATGAATACCGAGCTGTATATACCAGGGCTATATCATATCCTCTGCACTGCTCATCGAAGATTTGTGTGTTTGTCATGGCGATTCTAGACCTCTCACATCCTATATCGGAGTCATCGGCGATTGCTTCGGCATGGACGGGGGAACTGTTGTCCGGAACCCCACAAAGTGAGGGGGGCAGAGCACGTGATGAGGCGCAGGCGGCATTGCATCATCTGAATGTCGGGATGATTCAGCAGCAAGATAGATGTATGGGTGGGTACAGATCATGACAACATGGAATCAACTTCTTCGAAGCCCCTATTTACTTGTACCTGAAGCTCTCCATAGATTGAGACGAATAAAAGAGACAAAAAGGAGGCAAAAAGAAGGCAAAAAGGGGACAAACTGACATCCAACGCATTGCATCATTCCAGAGAGATGACAGAGAGATGACAGAGATGTTGCTTTGTGTGGGGAAGAGGAGGGGTCGAAAGTGATGTGATCAGCGCTTACGGAAGCTTTCGCTTTTCGCCTTTCGGCGTGAGCTGTCGGAGCAAGGAGCAGAGAGCAAAGAGCACGGAGCGGGGCATCAAGCTTCGACTAAGGAGAGGAGAGGGGAGGTACAACACAGCACACACAGCAAACACAGCACAGTAGTAGTATCGTAGTATCTTATTAATTACGTATCCCACTCCTGATTCTCTGCGCTTCTTCCCCTCCACCTTCTTGACATCATACACATTATCGAGCACTGCACCTGTCTCTCTCTCTCTCCCCTCTCACAACCCTCTCGCCTCAGAACCCTCTACCAGATCACACTCACATCCACAGATCGTCAAAATGGTTAAAGCAGGTACGTCGCAGGTTCTTTTGTATGAGCTTCTACTCTTACGCCCTTCGGCGCCGTCCTGTGCTGCTGGAGGGGCTGTCCTGGGCCAATGAGCTCATGGGTGAGGGGTCATCATCGTACATCGTACGGGTTGTGCGGTCAATTGAGCACATTCCGACGTCGACGCTCGTGGCTAGGAGGAGGCAAAGGGCAACCTTGATGGCCCGACCTACTCCAGCACACTACCTAGAGCAACTCTGCTGTTACCTCTCCGGGTGTCTCAAGACGAGAGAGAGTCTTGGAGACGCAGACTTCCTACCTTGCACAGCGTTGCGTTGCGTTGCGCATGGGATTTCGATGTCTTCAAGGCCGAGATTCGCGAGATCGATGCATGTCATTATACCTGTCATCTCTCCATCTCTCCTCTCTCCTCTCTCTCTCTCCTCTCCTCTCTCCTCTCTCCATCTCTCCATCTCTCCTCTCTCCTCTCTCTCTCTCCTCTCCTCTCTCCTCTCTCCATCTCTCCATTTCGATCATGCTTAATTCGACTTGGCGCTGATCTCAACCTCACCGCAGTTGCACAACTCCGCGGTGACTCCAAGGTCACCGGCAGCGTCACCTTCGAGCAGGCCGACGAGAACTCCAACACCACCATCTCATGGAACATCACCGGCAGCGACGCCAATGCCGAGCGCGGCATCCACGTCCACCAGTTCGGCGACAACACCAACGGCTGCACCTCCGCCGGCCCCCACTGTGAGAATCCCCCGCCGCAGCCAGAGCGTCCACAGGATCAGGACCCGTGCTAAAGAGTCACAACAGTCAACCCCAAGGGCAAGAACCACGGCGCCCCAGGCGACGAGGAGCGCCACGTTGGTGATCTCGGCAACTTCAAGACCGATGCCCAGGGCAACTCCGTCGGCTCCGTCACCGACAGACTGATCAAGCTCATCGGCCCAGACAGCGTTATCGGCGTACGTCCTGCCTCCTCCCCCCGTAAGAGCATAGAGCTGATGATTGACCGCAGCGAACCATTGTCGTCCACTCCGGCACCGATGATCTCGGCAAGGGAGGACACCCAGATTCCCTCAAGACCGGAAACGCTGGTCTCAGACCAGCCTGTGGTGTCATCGGCATTTCTGCTTAAATATATACCATTCTCGACGCTTAGGAGATCGGAATGATGTATATAAAGATGGCTCGAATCTGCGTAGATAGCTATCAATGAAGATGAAGCCTTCGCAGCATTCCCCTACCTGAGCTGTCCATTACGCATCTGGCTTCAAGCTCTCTGTGTCATGTCATATGTACTTAGAAAGTCGTTTCCGGACAAGACCAGCCCACTACTGATGAGCGCCAAGTGTCCTTGAGAGATTAAATCCATCCTATGGTAGAAACTCGCCCTACCGGTCTTTCTTCAGGGAGAACCCAGTTACAACTTATGTCTAATGAAGCCTTGTAATATCGATTCGAAGCTATCTGTTTATCTGTTTACTCTCCCCAAAGAGGTGGATTTGAGGACATATATGATATATATGATGTGGAAGGCCGACATGGAATGTTCATGGCACCTTGATCTATATATTCAGTCTGAGTAGTATATATAGCCATTATAATCATATCACTATAATCATTAGAATCATTATACTCCATTCCATCTCGTGCTCCATCTCTCAATCGGGGATTCGTTCGAGGAACGTGTTCCAGGTCTCCCCACGTCGGCTGATGACCAATGGCAGCTCCCGCAACCTTGCTCGCTGAACCCCACATTGCACAGTGCACACTGCACTCCAATGTGGACAGCTAAGGCTAAGGATATATATATTCACGAGCTGCAACATCATACTCTACTCTACTCTACTCTTAAATATAACATCACCTTCTCTCCTTCTCTACAGACACTCGTCCATATCAATTGATTCACCTCTACTCCTTTGAAACCTCCAGACACCATCCTCGGTCACTCGATCGACGCTCAGGGCTGTGCATAATATACCTGCTGTTCGTTTCTTTTTGGAAGTCCGTAAGTCCATCATTTCCTTCCTTTTCTGGAACTCTGCGTCCCAAGCAGAGCAGTTACGTGCTTCTGCTTCTGCTTCTGCTTCTGCTTCGAATCATGTGGGAGCCTGCAAACAATGGACGCCAGCCAGACGAAACTGCTTCACCCTTCTGGACCGGTGAATCACACAGGCGGCAAGGCTTGAACATCGTTTGAAACGGGGTGATTCAGTCTTTTGGCCCTGGCATATATATCTATATCTAGACCTACAACCACCGACCACTCTTACTTTCATTCTTTCATTCATTCAACTACTCAATACTCCTATCATTCGACTTCGACTGCTTCCAGCTGCGCTTCTTCGACAGCCATCCAGATCCTTTCATAATACACACCTCCACCATACCTTCAGCATGGCTCCTAAGGGCCCCCACAATGCATTCACCACGCCAGCCCGGAGGCCCAGGCCGGAACGCTCTCTGAAGATCGGATACAATACTCCCATCAGCAACCCACTCAAGCTTCCCACATCGGATGCAGCAAAGCCACCTACCTCAGTGAACGCAGCTAACATCATTCTGCCTTTCCCTAGTCCTGCCCGCACCGCATCTCGCACCTCATCGATCTCTTCACTTTCGCTTTCACCACCCATTCAACCATATATCACCCCAGCGCAGTACTCCAGAATGTCGATCCAAGCTGGTAAAGTCAAGTCTGTCATGAGCGGCGATACTCTTGTCTTGACATCGATCAACAATCCGTCCCAGGAGAGGATCCTTTCGCTCGCCTACGTTACAGCACCTCGTTTGAACAAGACGGGCGACGAGCCATGGGCTTTCGACTCGAGGGAGTATCTGCGGAAAGCGTTGGTCGGGAAGACCCTCCGATTTCAGGTGCTCTACCAAGTTCCAAATACTAAACGCGAATACGGCACCATAACCCTCGACGATGGAGTGAGATTCCCACAAGCAGCTGTTCGGGAAGGCTGGGTCAAGATCAAGGAATCTGCGGGCCGAAAGGAAGACACCGAGGAGTCGATCCAGGTTCTGAATGAGCTCAAGCTTCTTGAGGCACAGGCGCGCTCAGAAGATCTGGGTGTCTGGGCACCAACCGATGGATACATTGAGGTTCAGCATGACGTCGGCAATGCTGAAGCATTCCTCAATGAGTTCAAGGGGAAATCCATCGATGGTGTTGTGGAACGCATCCTCAGCGGCGATCGCATGCTCGTCAGACTCATCACCTCGGACAAGAAGCACTACCAGCTCATGACTCTTGTTGCCGGCATCAGAGCACCAAGCACCGAGCGAGTGAATCCTTCAGATGGGCAGGTACAGCCAGCAGAGCCGTTTGGAAACGAGGCAAGAAAATTCGCCGAGACCAGGTTGTTACAACGGAGTGTCAAGGTCGATGTTGTCGGTGTAAGCCCTCAAAATCAACTCATCGCCACCATCAAGCATCCAAAGGGCAGCATCGCAAATTTCCTGCTTGCAGCTGGTCTTGCACGTTGTTCTGATCACCACTCGACTCTTCTTGGACCCGGCATGGCAGTACTTCGTCAGGCGGAGAAGGATGCCCAGACAGCAAAGCGTGGTCTTTACGAAGGACACGTCGCAAAGTCAAAGGCGAGCGCTGCCGCGCAAGAGGCCACGGTCAGCCGTGTCTTTAGTGCGGACACTCTCTTTGTGCGTAATAAAGCTGGTGCTGAAAAGCGCATCAATATTTCCAGCGTCAGAGGCCCGAGACAAAACGAGCCATCTGAGGCGCCATACAGGGATGCGGCCAAGGAATTCCTTCGCAAGAAGGTCATTGGCAAGCATGTTCGCATGAGCATTGACGGCTCAAGACCGGCTGCTGATGGCTACGATGCCAGGGAGGTTGCCACTATCATACTAAACGACGTCAATATTGGTCTTCTTCTTGTCCAGGAGGGTTGGTGTTCGGTGATTCGTCACAAGAGAGACGATCCAGACCGTGCTCCGAACTACGATGAACTTCTGGCTGCCCAAGAGCTGGCTAAGGAGGAGAAGAAGGGGATGTGGTCGCCAAAGGCCCCAGCTATCAAGACTTATGCCGATGCTTCTGAGACCGTCCAAAAGGCGAAGGTGCAACTCCAAACCCTCCAGCGCCAAAAGAAGATCCCAGCAATCGTCGACTTTGTCAAGAGTGGCTCACGATTCACCATACTCATTCCGCGCGAAGGTATCAAGCTCAACTTTGTTCTTGGCGGCATCAGAGCTCCGAAATCTGCCAGAAACCCGAACGAGAAGAGCGAGCCTTTCGGACAAGAGGCACACGATCTGGCCACAAAGCGCTGCAGCCAGCGTGATGTTGAGATCGACGTCCACAACATCGACAAGGTTGGTGGCTTCATCGGCGAGCTTTTCGTCAACCGTGAGAGCTTCGCCAAGGTCCTTGTCGAGGACGGTCTTGCGACTGTCCACGAGTACTCCGCCGAGCAGTCCGGAAACGCGGCCGAGCTTCTTGCCGCCCAAGACCGCGCCAAGGCCGCGAGGAAGGGACTGTGGAAAGACTGGGACCCATCTCAGGACCACGAAGAGGAGTCTGCTGAGTCGGCACACGCCAACGGCACCGCCGGCACAAACGGCGGCTCGACACCAATTGAGCGCAAGCGCGACTACCGCGATGTCATGATCACCAACATCGACGAAGACGGCAAGCTGAAGCTCCAGCTCATCGGCCCCGGCACGTCGACGCTCGAGTCCCTGATGGCGCAATTCCGCTCCTTCCACCTCCAACCAAGCAACAACGTCGGCCTGCCCTCGGATCCCAAGACCGGGGACTTCGTGTCCGCCAAATTCGGCGAGGACGGGCAGTGGTACCGCGCACGCATCCGCGCCAACGACCGCGCCGCCAAGGTGGCCGAGGTGCAGTACATCGACTTCGGCAACCGGGAGAAGATCCCGTGGGCCAAGTTGCGTACTCTGCAGCCCCAGTTCTCCGTGCAGAAGCTGAAGGCACAGGCGCAGGACGCGGTGCTCTCCCTGCTGCAGCTGCCGAGCAACAAGCAGTACCTGGACGACGCGATCGCCTACGTCACGGAGCTGACGGCGAACAAGGAGCTGGTGGCGAACGTGGACTACACGGACCCGAAGGAGGGGACGCTGTACGTGACGCTGTTTGATCCGGCGGCCAGCGAGAAGCTGACGGAGAGCATCAATTCGGAGGTCGTGGCGGAGGGGTTGGCGATGGTGCCGAGGAAGTTGAGGGCGTGGGAGAGAAGCTTCGGGGATGTGCTGGAGGCGCTGAGGAGGGTGGAGAGGGTGGCGAGGGAGGAGGAGAGGAGGGGGATGTGGGAGTATGGCGATCTGACGGAGGATTAGATGCGGAGCTCCCACGGATCTTGGCTTGACTCGACTTTGACTCTTGGCGTGCGTTTTTTTTGGGGGGGGGGGGGGATTTGTGTTTGAGCGCCGAGAAGGATGGGCAGTTGCGTGCATGGGCGTGGCTGGGGATGGAAAATGCAATGCATCGACTGGCGAAGGGAGGGAGCGTTTCATGCATAGGGTTGGCAAAAGTCGAATTGGGCGATGGAGCGCAAGCATGGCGTGGAGGCTGTAAAAGTAGGACTGCATACTAGATTCCCTAATGGACTGCCTTGTCTCTCGTGCAAACACTCCTAAATTTAATCTACGGAACCCGTCTACGTCCACATGTGACAAGCGATTCGGTGCGGGGGTAGAGGAGGATCGAAATCGAAGTCTAGACGGACCATGCCATCTATGCTGGAGATTGAGAAAGTCGCGGTATCGAGATATTTCATGTTTGCACTGTCCGTGACTGTGACTGTCTGTGAGGGAATAACATACTTGTTTGATTACGAGAAGCGTGTGTGGGGTCGCGGGTATAGTATATAATATTCCCCTCCCTCCCTTCCTCCCTTCCCCCCTCCCTTCCTTCATTCCTCCCTTTCCAACCCCCCCGCCATGCCCGATTTCTGCAAAACAAAACAAACAATACCCGCCCCAGAACACCCATGCGTGCGTGCGCCTAACTCCCCCCCAAGCCCCATTTTAAACAGAACGCACCACCCACACACACCGATAAACATCATATGTATGCACGACCCCCCTGGCTCGCCTGCTCCAAGAAGAAGCCCCAGAAAACACCCTTCCTTTCTTTTCCCTTCCCCCGGTTCCAGGGCGTCACTCCGCTATCGATAGGTCGCGCTGGCTCGGCTCGGCTCATGTAAACGCCTTCTGCCACTTCACGAGCTCCCCCGTGAGCACATCCATCATCTCCAGCAGATTCAGCTCCTTGAACTCCCCCTTCCCCCGCTCTTTCTCCTTCTCGCCCTTCTCCGCCTCCGCCTCCGCCTCCTTCCCCCCCTCCCCCTGCGCCATCCGAATCAATCCCCCCAACCCCTCCATCAT